>Ga0209489_101428_pt1 | contig 49083 bp, 20 predicted proteins | sample SiratrowhiteBW_FD_187527 | JGI IMG/M metagenome (GOLD analysis project Ga0209489, IMG submission 187527) | Root nodule microbial communities of legume samples collected from California, USA - Siratro white BW (SPAdes) (version 2) | ecosystem: Host-associated > Plants > Roots > Nodule | place... | reverse complement strand
TATATATATATATATATGGATATAATTTAGCTGTTTTATGAAGATGTTGTTTATTTATTTGCATTGAAGTTGAATATGACAAACTTTGAACTGATAAAGGGTACTTGATAAATTGTACTTGAAATGAGTCTCTATTAAACCTTAATTATAATTTTCACATTACAAATTAAATGCTCATTTTAGCAATTTTAGTATTAAAGTAATTTTGTATGTAAAGTATTTAAGTTTATATGAGATTTAAAAGATTGAGATTACTATTTGCTTTAATTAGTTAATTTTGTAACTTGCAGGATAAAAATAGCCTTAAAAATTAACCAGAATTATCCAAATGACACTTCAACTTAAATTAGATAATATGACAATTAACCTATATAATAATATATATAATTGTTATTCATTCTCGGTTTAACGCGTTAAGAAATTATTAACGTTATGGTACCTTGAACTCAGCAATTGAACTTCTAAAATTAAACCTCCTGCTTCACAATCAATTACATTTGTGGGCTCGAGGCAGAATGGTTGGGTTAACAATAAATCACTTTTTAATTTAATTAAAAAATATGATACGTTGAGCAATAATTTTAACTTTTTTTTTTATTTTTAATTATCTATCTAGCACATGAAGAACACTTACTGGTATTGTTTTAAATTAAAAATATAAGGCGTGTTTATAAATAAATGGAAAATTTGTGTTTTAGTCTTTTTGGATTTTCTATATATTTCAAATCAATAAATTAGTTCTCGAACTTTAAGAAATAAGCGAATTTAGTCCTTTTTTTTACACATTGTAATAGTAAAAATTCACTAGCAAATATTAAATTTAAATACAATGAAAAACTAATTTTACATATTATACAAGTTGAAGGACTAATTAGTTGGTTCAACAATATAGGAACTAAAACCTAGTTTGACAAAAAAAACTACAGACACTACAAACATGTTTTTTTCTAAATAAATCTATTTTATTATTTATTTAAAATATTAAATTTCATTTCATTTTCAAAACTTGGTCCTTCTTGAATTAATTAAAATATGAGGTGTTTCTAATGTGTTTGTTAAACCCACAATGTAATTTGTCCTTTTTTTTATAGAATAAAAGGTTTTTTATATGAGATGTTTTTTTTATAGACAAAACAATGAAATCAACATTTTTATTTGAGATGTAATTTATTATGAGTAGTTGCATCCTATAATTTTTAATTTTTAATTTGATCTTTATGTGTTATCTCGTGCATTTGTGTAGTTGTGTGCATATGTTTGAGAAACTTTTGTAATAGAGTTAAAACACTCCTAAAATATTTCTATTTATTTCTTTTAAGTTTTTTCTCTTACACAAATCAAAAACATTAATTATTCTCTCCATAAATATGTTGTGATTATTGATTGTATAATGAAGAATTAATCTTTCTTTTTTTTTTAAGCTAAGGATTATCTTAATCTTCTTTTAAACAAAAAGAAATTTCAATATAAAAAAGTAATTTCTTTTATTCACAAAGTTACAACCAAAACTATCATTTTATTTTAGAATATCAAAGAAGGATGAGAATTAATTAGGTATAAAATAAAATATAAGAATTCTTTTATTTTTATTCTTATGAGGATTTATTCCTCGAATTAATAGCAGGGTTTGTTTTATACAGTTAAAAGCAATTTAATAAGAGAAAAACAATCAAATCAGCAATTCCAATATCAAAATATAAACTACTTTGATTAGCATTTAATTAATAGTTAGTATTAGACAGATAGGGTTTGACAATTTTGAAGTATAGTTGACTGACATACATAGATTAAGGAAAGTAAACAAAATGTTATTTCTGTGATTGATAAAATAAAGTAATTAGAACCTGCCAAGAAACTTATAATAATAAAAGTAACTGCGCTAAAAACAATGAGTTTGAATAAAATTGATGAATCTAAAGTCAACATCAATGGTGAAAGAGTGGCTTTCTACAAATAGTAACAATGAAAGTGGAGTTTGGAAACTGATCTTGCTAAGGTGTTTATGGAAAAAAGGTAGACACAATGAAAACAAGTTTGAAACTTGCATATGGCAATTCTCATGTCTATGTTTACCAAAATATTTATCTTCTAATAACATCTAATTATTTTTTTTCTTTTCTTAGGAATCTCAGTTTATTATGACCTTTGTGATTTATTATTTTATAAAAAAAAATAATTCACCATTCAATGAGTAATTTCTCATACAAAATTTATTGAGTTTTGAAAGTTCATCATGCTTTCTACAACTTTTTTTGGTTTTCAAAATACAGCCAGAACAACAAATAAGATTGCATTTTGAAAAAAACAAAACAGTTTTAAAGGGTGAAGAAATTATAGAAAAAGCACTTTGGTTTTAAAATTCTTGTTTAATTTCCAATTTTTTTGTTTTGTAACAGAAAATCTTGTTGTTGGAGTACTTGTTTTGTAAATAGTTTGAAAAAGTCTCCACAAAATTTTTTCTTAATGTTTAACAATCAATCAACAATTTAGAATTGTGATAAAATTAATTTACAACCTGTTAATTGGAGAAACAAAAAGACATTTAACAAAAATCTATAATTAATTATAAATATCATCATTGATCTTGTAATTAATGGTCATTATTAAACTTTGAACACCATTCCTCTCATCCAAGGAGTCAAATTCTTGACTCACCAATTTCATTAGCATTAAAACTATCAGTCAAAGTATTCAAAATGTTTAATTAAAACACAATCTTAAGTATATTTATATTTAAATATATCATTTCAAATTTTTAATTTTAAAAAATCTTAATAAACACACTGATTAAATAATGAATTTAAAAAAAAAATAATTGCAATACACTCACTGTAACGATTAAGATAATTACAGTAAATAGTCACAAACCTATATTTATATACTATAATTCGTGTTAGATTACTGTAAATTATTTTACTCTCACAGAGTATATTTTTTAAAATTAAAATAGAATATATTTTTAAAAATGTAACAAATTGCATGAGAAAGTTTACCATATAGGTATCTACTGTGCATGGTGAAAAAAAAAAAAAAACTCCATGAACTAGGCAGCAGGCATGAGAATAAAGAATTGAAATGGCAAATATTTTTTGGGAAATGATTGTTCTTGTTCCCATGGCATGATAAATATACCTCTCTTGATGAAAGTAAAATTCAGAAAACCTGGCATGGGAAGATCAAAATGCATTAACTGTGTTATTTAATGCTCTCACCTACATTTCCACATATTCAGAAGTAGCAGTTTTCTATCATTTAATGCACCTTCTCCCTCATTCTCTCTTCTCTTCTTGCAACCTCCAAACACCTTCAATTCTTGATCTATTATTATGACCGTTTCTTGACTTCTTGACAGTTTTCAAAACACAAGATGGGGCTACTTTTTCTTCTGGGAAAATTTTCTCTTTCATCTAAGAAGCAAGGCATAACATCTTCTCTATTGTAAGCATCAAAAGTGGACTGAAGATCCAGTCAAAATCTTGCTGTTTGTGCTGCTGATTGTTGCCTACTCATGCATACAAACCCAGAATCAAGATTCTGATTTGGCTAGCTATTTCACATCCAGCAACAACAATGGCCTTATTCCACTAGTTATTTTATGTCCCCACCAATCTTTTTTCAAATTTTAGGACCTCTTCTCCTTGCATTGCATCATGAAACTGTGAAAAGATCATGAGGTAACGATGTCTTTGTTAGTTATATGAAGATTGTTGGACTTGTGCTCTCCTTTTAAACTGTGTTTCTTGCTGAGTGATCAAAAGGTGTTTCCAACTGATATCATTAGCCTCTCAATTCTTGATTTCTAAGCTTTGAACATGAACCTATGGCCATTCCGATTTGGTACTCTATTTGAGGTTGTGGTTTTCTCATGCCTGTGGTTGCAAGTTTCAAGTCTTGGCTCCATGTCTTCCATTGCCGTCTCTTATGGTGACAAAGGGTCCGCCTTTTGTGGCTTGAAATCCGATGGATCTCACACTGTAAACTGTTATGGGATGAACTCAGCCATAATTTATGGAACACCACTACATTTTCCGTTCTTTGGTCTAACAGCCGGTGATGGCTTTGTGTGTGGGCTTTTGATAAGTTCTAGTCAACCCTATTGCTGGGGTAGCAGTAGCCATGTTGAAATGGGAGTGCCACAACCTATGGTTAAGGGAGCTCAGTACCTAGAGATCAGTGCTGGGGATTATCACGTTTGTGGATTGAGGAAACCGTTGACTGGAAGACGCAGGAACACTTCTTTGGTTGATTGTTGGGGCTACAACATGACAAACAACTATGTGTTTGATGGGCAGGTTCAATCCATCTCAGCAGGCTCTCAGTTCAATTGTGGCTTGTTTTCTCAGAACAGAAGTGTGTTCTGCTGGGGGGACGAGACAAGTAGCCAAGTTATTAACATGGTCCCTAAAGGAATGAGGTTCCAGAAGATATCTGCTGGAGGGTACCATGTATGTGGAATCTTAGAAGGGGTGAATTCTAGAGCTGTTTGTTGGGGGAGGAGCTTGCTGGATTTGGGGGAAGAACTTTCAATTTCATTGACACCTTCAGGAGAAGGACAAGGTAACGTTGAATTGGCTCCCAATGATCCCATGCTTTCTGTGGTGGGAGGGAAGTTCCATGCATGTGGCATCAAGAGCTATGATCGTGGAGTGGTTTGCTGGGGCTATAGTTTCAAAGCAGGCACCCGAGTTCCTAGTGGGATTAAGGCCTTTGAGATTGGTGCTGGGAATTATTTTACCTGTGGAGTACTTGTTGAGAAATCCCATATGCCTGTTTGTTGGGGTGTTGGCTTCCCCACTTCTCTCCCTTTGCCTGTCTCACCAAGAATGTGTAGGTCTACTCCATGTCCTCCAGGGTACTTTGAAAGCTCACAAAATGGTCTTTGCAAGTCACCAGATTCCCATGTTTGCATGCCATGCAGTGCTGCTTGTTCTCCTGAGATGTATATGAGAAGTAGATGCAATTTGAAGTCTGACATACTTTGTGAATATAATTGTTCTCTGTGTTCCTCACCCGAATGCTTCTCTAATTGCTCCTCCTCCTATTCCAATGCTGCCTCTGGCAAGAGAAGTGAAAGATTTTGGTCTCTTCAACTGCCGGTGATTATTGCTGAGATAGCTTTTGCTGTTTTCTTTGTTTGTATTGTGTCCATAACCGCGGTGTTGTATGTTCGCTACAAGCTAAGAGATTGTCAGTGTTCTTCTCCCGCAAGAGGGTCAAAGGGGAAGAAACTAAAAGGAAGTTCCTCACACCAAAAGGAGAAATCCAAGGTAAGACCAGACATGGAGGAGTTCAAGATTAGGAGAGCACAGATGTTCCCTTATGAGGAACTTGAACGAGCAACCGGTGGATTCAAAGAAGAGTCCATAGTGGGGAAGGGAAGTTTCTCTTGTGTGTTCAAAGGGGTTCTCAAAGATGGCACTGTTGTGGCTGTTAAAAGGGCCATAGTGTATCCCAACGTGCAGAAGAATTCCAAGGAGTTTCACACTGAGCTTGACTTGCTTTCTAGGTTAAACCATGCACACTTACTCAATCTACTAGGCTACTGTGAAGAGGGTGGAGAGAGACTCCTGGTTTACGAGTACATGGCTCATGGATCATTGCATCAACACCTTCACGGCAACAAAGTGATGAAAGAGCAAATGGATTGGGTGAGAAGGGTAACCATTGCAGTCCAAGCAGCTCGAGGAATCGAATATTTGCATGGCTATGCATGTCCACCAGTGATCCATAGAGACATAAAGTCTTCAAACATACTCATTGATGAAGAACACAATGCAAGAGTGGCTGATTTTGGTTTGTCACTGCTTGGTCCTGCAGATAGTAGTTCCCCACTAGCCGAACTACCAGCTGGGACTCTTGGCTATCTTGATCCTGAATACTATAGGCTTCATTACCTTACCACAAAGTCTGATGTATACAGCTTTGGAGTTCTACTTTTGGAGATATTGAGCGGCAGAAAAGCTATTGACATGCAATATGAAGAAGGTAACATTGTTCAATGGGCAGTGCCTCTGATAAAGTCAGGAGATATAGCTTCAATTCTGGATCCAGTTTTGAAGCCTCCTTCTGATATTGATGCATTGAGAAGAATAGCTAACGTGGCATGCAAAAGTGTGAGAATGAGAGGGAAGGATAGGCCTTCAATGGACAAAGTGACAACAGTTTTGGAGAGAGCTCTTGCACAGTTGATGGGGAGTCCTTGCATTGAGCAGCCAATTTTGCCAACTGAGGTGGTTTTGGGAAGCAACAGACTGCACAAAAAATCATCTCAGAGGTCTTCAAACAGGTCAGCCTCAGAAAGCACTGATGTGGAAGATCAGAGGTTTGAGTTCAGAGCGCCCTCATGGATCACTTTCCCCAGTGTGACTTCTTCTCAGAGAAGATCAGGCTCAGAGGCTGATGTTGAGGGAAAACATATAGAAGGGAGGAACTTGGGCAATGTTGGAGGTGGTGATGCTTTGAAAAGTCTTGAGGAAGAGATTGGTCTTGCCTCTCCTCGAGAGAAACTCTTCTTGCAACACAACTTCTAACCTTTTTTTGATTTGTTCTCTTTTGTTATGAACTATTCAGTTCCCATTTTCATGGAGTTGTGTCATTTGTATTCAATTCTGTGATGATATTGGCTCCTTTTTTTTATCAGATACAGAATCATGTCAAACTATGTTAGCAGTCTCTGTCACTCAAATATTGGGATCATTATCTAGTAAGAATCGAAAAACTAAAGCAAATTAAGGATCTGATTATCAGACTTTGTTTTTTTATTTTATTTTATTTTCTTCACTAAATAAAGGTATTCACGGATTAATTTGGGGTTTTAGCGAGTGTAAGCTCATCCAAGAAAAGAATTTTTTTTTATGAACTAAAATTAATTTATGCATGTGATAAAGATAAGATTATGTGAAAAAGTTAACACAAGAGTAATTTTAAAATTAACTTGTATAACTAGGGAAACACATCGGTCGAAGAAAGTTGAAGAAAATAAAAAGAAAACACTAGAACACGAAAACAGACATATTTTTACATTCAAGTTCTCATAAAATTACAAGACAGATATATATAATTAATTTTGTTGAAAGACATGATCAATTATATTATAAATATTAATCAAATATTTATAATCGTGTAAATATTTTATTATGTTTATGTATATAATTAATTAGGTTATAAGAATAATATGTTATGATAAATATAAAAATATTTACATTTTTTATTATTATGTAATGAATAATTAAATAAAAAATATTATAATAATGAAATAAAATAAAATTCATAAATTTAAACTTTGATATTTTTAAATAAATTATTTTAGATTGAGTAATCAATTTTACGATTTTTTTTCTAATTTAATCAATTAAATTGTAAATTAATTTTATTATATTTTATTTTATAATTAGTATATGGAAAAATTGTATATAATTCATAATTAATTATTTAAATAAATTAAATTTTAAATAATTTTTTAATATTATTTTCAAATTTATAAAATAATTACTTCATTAATTTAATCTTTTATTATATCACATTAATTCAATTAACTACAAAGTTTTCACATATTAAAAAAAACAAAGATTTCACTTATTTCTTTTTATTTTTTAATCACCTCATCAAGCCAAATAATTTCACTTTCCAATCTTTTTTTTTTCTTTTTTCATTTTCTAGTCTTCAAACAAAACACTACACTAATTTTACTTTTCGAAAAACTTATTTTATTTTAAAGGTAGCAAATTGGATCGAGTGTCTTACAATAAACACTACTTTAACCTAAATAAGATAAATTATACAATTTAAAAAGAACACCAAAAAATTGAGAAACATATTTAATAATACAATTTTAACAAAAATATAAAAAACAATCACATCATGCATGCATGTCCAACTTTGTATAAGACAAAAGGAAGCACCAGTTCTTCCTTTCCTTTCCTTTGTTTCTGACTTATCCAATTGTGTAATTTTTTAAAAATTTATCCATTTATGTAATTTACAATCAATTTACCCTACTTGTGTAAAAAAGTTTCCAAAACCAGGGCTAAGTTTTAATTTAATATCAATTGGATTCAAGCCGAAAAAATGCTGGATTTAGCTCTTGTAAACACTTGAAACCTCTAAATACAGCAAAATTGTCCTGGTAGATGGTAATGCAATGTGGACAATAATACAATGAATTCATTGAATGAAGTTTGGCAATAATAAACTGAATTCGGACTGTTCATCCTCAATATTATTTGAATGCTATACAAAGAAGACAACCATGGATAAAACTTTACAACATCAACAATGGAACAATATAATTCTGTCAAGGCATTTGCATGCCTGTTATGAGTTGCACATTGTTAGCTTAACTTGAGAAGAATGGATTCAAAGGACCTGTACATTGACTGAACTAGTTTCTTCTACAGCTAAAATATCACAGCATATGAAGCAATCTAATGAATTATTGAGTTCCATTGAACTTAACAAACTGAACTACAGAACTCACCTGACACCTAAAGCTTAAAGAAGTAAATATCTAGGTCAGCAACTATATTATTGGACGAGATTTCTAGCGACACTTTTGACCCTGACAGTTGATTCTGCCTTACATCCAGTGAAAAAGAATTAGAGAGACTGGATAGCTGAGCTGAATCTATCTATGACTCTGTTGTTCTTTGGTTTCCATCTCCTTCACACTGTCCACTATGTGTTGTATTTTCTTTGAAAGGCTTTCATTATGCTCTTCAATGTGCTCAAATATCAATTCGAGATGCCTTTTATAGGTTGCAGACCGTTTTTTCTCAATAGCCAACTGTTGAGATAGTTCTCGAATTTTATCATGTTCATTCTGGAAATAGCAATAGACCAAAAGATGTAAGGATGGGAAAAACTCAATTCAAAGAAACAATCTTCAAACTGCTTAAGCTACCCTTCACATAAGGTCTCACAAGGACTAACACAAATATACGCCAAACAGAAGATGTTGTCAAAATATTTTCCATGCATCTTCATAGAGAAACTCAAACATCAACTAAAATTGCAATCAATAGCCAATAGGCGTAAATATCAAGGATTTTACATTTGAGAATGGTTGGCACAAAAGCAATTTTCGGTAATTTGTGTAATGTGGGAATTCTATTGAGCAAAATTCAAACTCTTGTATTGACTATCTAATCTATGATCTATCAAGGATAAAGTAACTACTAGCAGAATAAACCTAACCATGTATTGCATCTCAGTGATGGAAAGAACACTAACTCACCGGGTATTGCTCGTAAATGCAATCCCTTCTACCTTTTCCAGGGGTCAAAGGATGTGTGTGCTCCTGTATAAACTTAGTAACAACCCATTTACCGGAACTTACTTTCCTCACCAAAATCATTGCCCTGCAGCCAACCCTAGTCTCTGCCCTTTGCCTTACAATCTTTTCACGTTTGTCAGGCATTCTGTAACCTTCTCTGTTGCAAACAAGAGCCCGTCCAATAGCAGATCCATCACGCCTTGATCTTGAGAGCTTACTCACACGTATGATGAATCCAACACGAGTAGCATATGCATTATAGAATGCATGTGCTGCAGCTTCAGAATCAAACTCCTGTCCCACATAGGGCTCATCAGCTGATACAACCGATACTGCAGGAATTCCTGATGGGATTGTGTCCCCTCCAGAAGAATCTTGAGTTATATTATCATCATGATCATGTTTATAAGTAGGATTGAAAGAGCTGCAACCTACTTTGTTTTCATCAGCTGTGCTGCAACTGTTAATCTGCCCTACAGTAACATTTCCTACTGTCTCACCATTAATGGAGCCATCAATCCCAAACTCCACTGCAGCAACAAAATATTTTCTATAAGATTTTCACATGCTACAAAACAGTGTATAAAATTGATAAAAATTGTGAAAGAAAATGAGAACTATATTGTCCTAATTTCAAAATTCTTAAGTGATGTTTTTCTTTTAGACGAAAGCTTAACAGCAGAGGGGCATAGAATGAGTACAAAACGTCATATAATGTATTAAGTACAACAAAGTATCATCAGAGAAAGAAAGCCATACTAGTCAAAGTCGTTAACAGAGGACAAATACACTCCACTACAACTACAACAGTTAAAATGGATTTACCATTTAGGTAGTTACCAAGCTTCATTGATTGACTTTTCACAAAGTCAATATGAAGGAAGAATGTGTCTTTCAAAGTATGACAAACAATCATGTCACGGTATCGAAAACATCAGTCAACTTCAAATAAGTTTTTTGTTTTTTTTAGTACACAAAAGTTATGCTTCCATAGAATAACAGAAAAAAAAAATATCAAAAAATTATGACTCATGATATACTAAAAGAAGCATTCCAAATTATATTCTCTGTTTATTTTCCACTTCTCCAAAGCTTATCGTAAATCGAACAGCAATAACACTACATATAAAAAAACTGCCAGAATTTTGAGTCTGACTATCAAATGGAATCAACTGCTAAGAACCACTCACTCATCCAAGAGTTAACAAGTACTGAAATTTGCAAATAATTTTCTAAGAAAATGAGAGAAAAAAAGAAGTACAAGCTAACTAACATTTTCAATAATCCATCATTTCATAACAGAATAAAGTCTTTCCACCACAAAGCATTCCATCATCCTAAAGGAGTGTAATGTATTAATCGAAGCCAAAAAAGAAAAAAAAAAAAAAGATGAATTATTTTTGCCCTCTTTCCAATTTTCTCACCCGTGAAACAGAGCATTAAAGGGAATAATTTCCAGGTCCTCGGCTAAAGTTCTTATACACACTACAGTTCAAACGAAACTCACATAGCCAGCTACTTGGTTCATTCCCATAATTACAAGGAAGAATAATTGAAGCGCTTCAATCAACACTTGTAACGCAGTCGTTTAAGAAAGCGGAAGAAGGAAAACCCTAAAACCCAATCGGAATGGAATTGGAGCAATTGAGCGGCCAAAGCGAAGAGGGAGAAGTCGTAAAAGTGGTAAAAAAAAAAAAAAAAAAAAAAACTTACTGAGAATTGAGGCTGACGCAAATTCGATTGTCGTAGGAAGCGACCGTGATTGTGAAAATTTACTTTTATGTTTTTGTGTTCCGTGCAGAGAGAGCAGATTCATTCAGAACAGAGGAGGGGGGTTCACCTGAGGACAACCATATCAACCCTCCTGTGTGCCTCACCTTACGTGTCACTTCCTCATCAAAAGTCAACCTTTTCACTTTAGTCAATTTTCCAAGTCCTCAAGTGGACACGGGCCAGGCCCAGTGTGATTTGGACTCGGCCCATTTTCACAACCCACCCGTGTTACGTTTTTCATTTTTCGCCATTTTCAACTCACTATATCTTTTATTTTTTTAGTTGCTGAAATGTTTTTTAATTATTAATCATCATTATTATTATTATTTATTTTGTGTTTAAATTCATTCTATTAAATGCATTTGAAGAAATTATTATTTTGTTAATACATATATTTAGTTCTGAGACATCTTTTAATACTACTAAATTAGTAGTAAAGGTTTATATTGAGAATCTGATTCCCAAGTTGTCCTGTTTTTTTGAGAAAGATGAACACGAAAACGAAACGTAATTAATTATCACCACTCCTGCAAACTCTATATTATACACGCATTCTTTGATTCCCCTTTTATAAGCTTAAAATTGACGCACTTTAACAACAAACCAAACACACTACAAAATTGTTCAATGATCTGTTCAAATGTCAAAAAGTGATGGTGTTTGGAAGGTAGGTCAAAAGATGCATGCATGGATGATCCTTGTAAGTGAAATTCAATTTACCTAAAGTTATGCCAATGTTATGGTACGTGCACGAGAGGTGTTTTTATGCTTGCAAATTCATTTGGGACTCCTAGGTTTTGTTCTTTTAATATATCATCTAATAAGATTTATTGAATCTGTATTATATAAATAAAGGAACTTTCATTTTATAAATTAATTTTATGAAGATAAATTAAACTTAAAATTACGTTGTAATATTAAAGATGCAAATTTTAGTTTATATTTTGAATGCTGTCTTAGAAAATAGTGGTAAAAGGAACATGTATTGTTGTGTGTTGAAACATAGTATCGTACTCTATTGAGTTTTGTTGTCTTATTCCCTGTTTGTTTGTTTGTTTTGTGTGGGTTCTTAGTTCTGAGTGTTTTTCTGATTACCCAAATTGTTATTTGTTTAGGCAAAGTAAGTAGAATGAGGGAATAGGAGTACCTTAACAGTGCATTGCGTCCACACCTTTTGTTTTGTCCTTTTTTTTCATAACTTTTATTCTCTTTACATCATACCGAAAAAACACACTACTTAACGTGGGTAAGCTTATTTGTTTTTCAAAAATCTCTAAATTATATTATCTAGAAAACTCAATGCATTTTCCAATTTGAATAATATATATATATATATATATATATATATATATATATATTAGTTTATTATTATCAAATCATAAACTGAAAAACGTGCACGCTTGCGTCTGACCGTAAGGTAAGCATGGTATAACATCAATGCCATAATAAAATATGACACATAATGGTACATATGATAACATCAATTAAGTTTGACTTTTTTTTTTATATATATACCCCACTAGAAAATTAAATTCACTTTCCATTAATTAATGACTTTTTAAAACTATTAGATGTTTATCAAGTTTTTTCATGTAAAAGTAAACAAATATTTTGTTTTTTTTAGTGAGGAACACGTGATAAGATTGAGAAAAGTAAACCTTATTGTGAAGTCATCAATTACTAGAAGATAAATTCTAATAATATTCAAATACAGAATGGTAAAAATTTAAATGATAATGACAATAGATAAGAAAAGATTATGATAGTCTTTGGTGAAATGATGTATATATAAGAATTTGTACCTCAAATTATTAAAGATATTCAATTCTATTATTATTATTATTATTATTATTATATATCACATTTTTTAACAACTAATATCCTTCAAAAACATCCGTACCAAAATTGATTTAGTTACGAGTGTGAGAGTTGGGAAAGGATTTTAAAATTAGATTGGTGATAAACTTAATTAAGATATTGTAGTTTGAATTATCAATATTAATAAAATGATATGATAATGCATAAATGCAGAATTATAAAGTTTTTTTCTTTTAATTTGGTTTCAAAAAGTATAAATCATGATAAAAGATAGTCTAATAATAAAAAACTGAAGAATTTGTTTATCTAGACCAAAAAATGTGCACATTTGTTACTATTATATAATAAAACATAAAAGATTAATGTACTACAGAACAAGTTAATTATAAAATAGATGTACTTTACCAAAATATATCAGTAGGTATATTTACATAATATACTAAAAAGATTGATATGAAAAATCTAAATTTGACTAAAACTAATACCAGGACATGTAACAATATCTACTTATGAGATACAATTATAGAAAAAAAAAACCAACATATAAAAGGATGAGTTATAACAAAAAATAAAATATATATTAAGACGTGTTTTTGTAATAATACATCTCATATTAAACAGACACTAATTTTAATATTTTAGTGCACTATAAATATATAATAAATCTAAGCACAGTTGAATTCTAGGTACATAATAATATATGAATCTCTTATGGAATATTTGTATTGAATATGTTTTATCATATATTAATATTTAACTTAATCTAAGTTTTATCAAAAATAAATTTAAGACTCAATGATCAAGGCGATTTTATCACAATCGATATTTTTGTATCTATAATGCATCCGAACATGCAGGAAATTCCTTCCTAGTTTCTCATTCTCTGATATATTAATTTACATGACTTAAGTTATAAGTTAAACAAAGATAAATTTTGTTACATGTTAAATTTCTTTAAGTAATATTCACATCTAGTCATCCTTGTTTAAATGATTGATTTTTGCTTAACCGAAATTATACAGAAAAATTAATTACTTTGTCTCTCTCTTTAACTAGGATACTTTCACTTAAAAAATTATTACGTAAATAATAAAAATCCACAATTGTAAATTCTATATCTTTATTTTATTTTCTCCGACATGAGATATATCTGCTTAAATGAAAATAAACCAAAAAGAATGTTTTGCAAAAATGTAAAATGTTTCTACAATCTATGAAATCAATCAAAAGTAACTCACAATCTTTTTAGAAAAAACAAACACCGTTATATACTTATTTTTACAATTCATAACATCAATAATTATAATACCTCCTTAAATTTTGAATTGGATATTCAAAATAAATAAAAAAGGGAGCAAATCAATATATTAAATAAAATTTTACCAACTCCATCAATTTCTATTTATAATATTAACATCAAGTTAATAGCCATAGATGATCTAATTCCAAAGTTGATATCCTTAAACTCAAAAGCAACATATATCAACATTTAAAGTAAAACTTGTTTAATCAAATACTTATTCAACTCTATAACAATATACTAAATTCTTATATTTTAACTTCTACCAAAATTCCAACTTAATTAAACGAAGTAAATAAATTAATTTCTCTTACTTAATGCCAAACAATACTCTAAAAAACCAAAACAGGTATAAGTTTCTAACTTCAATGAGAAAAAAAATTAAAAAGGATCAACTACTAAAACAAAGAAAAAGTACAAAATAAATCATATACAAAGTAAATTAAAAGACAATATTAAAAATAGACTTATTTTATTTTAAAATTCAATCCAACAAATGTACTTATTGTTTTGCTATGAAAGTTGGACTTAGAATAAAGAAAATAGAACTAAAAGGGAAAAGAAAGATCATACAATTTGTTTTTTTATAAAAAAAGGAAAAAGGTGAAAAAAAATAGAGTAAAGAAGAAGAGAAAATAAGGAACGGATCTATGAGTCCTTGAGTCTTAAAGTTCAAACATCACTTAAATGTCATCATGTAATCATTTTTATGAAAGTAAACCAAATTAATAAAAAATTTAAATAAAAAATAAAAAAATGGAAGACCAAAAATAAACTACAGATAATGTAAAATAATCAAATGTACAATCTACCTAGAAAAAAAAAAATATCAAAAGCATAGTACCATAAATTTACAATACTAAATAAAATTAGTTTTATTGGAGGTTAACATTTTGAATTATATAAAAATATAAACAAATACATTATGATACTAATAATATACCTTATTATTTATTATTAACAATATAGTTTAAAAAATGAGGTTAATTTTACCTTTTATCAATTAAAATATATATATATATAAAAACTCATAGAATCATCAATAATCAAAGTACAATAAGCGGAATTAAACTCTAGTTCAAGTTTTTCCCAGATTCTAACTTATATTCTCCACTTTTGACTGCTTTTCAGGTTATATTTTTTTGACTTTTTTTTCCTTCAGTTCTGTTTTATAATTTATCTAAACCAACTGTACTGGTTTTTTCTGTTCAATTTGTTGGTTTTAAATTCAAAACTGAAAGGAAAGATAAGTAGCAACTAAATTGAAAAAAAGAAGAATTTAACTTTTTTAAAAATTAAGAAAACAATTTATCAAAAAAAAACATGATCGAATACATAAAAGTGAAAAAGAAGATTACGACTTGCTCATATTAATTTTCAAATGAATAAAACCAGACTACATAAACAGTAACTAATTTTCTTTTACTTTAAAGAAAATCTTAGACCGTTGAGATTGAACAAAATCCTAATAAATAAAACTTAAATTTAATTAAACATATACTTTTTTTGACACATTAAATATTGAATAATTGAATGTTGCAAACTTTAATTTGATGTGGCTGCTAAAAGTATTAGTAGTTTAATTCGAAATATATTAGAAGTGGGGTGAGTGTGAGAAAAGTAAGTTTGAATATAAAAAGAGGGTAGAGTCCAAATCCATCAGCATTCACGCCCCCAATCCAAACCAATCACCACCAATATTCAACAACTTGGTGCAATTTATGCTATAAAATGTATCAAATTGCATTAATTAATTAATTAATTAATCAATCAATTAATTAATCCTTATGAATACATTGCTCTTAAAATAATCCCACCTTAATTTCATTCCAACAAAAGATAAATAACAATAACATATCATTTACTAAAATTATCTCACTCTTTTAAATATCATAAATATTGATATAGTTTGTTAAAAAAATTAAATTCTTATTGAAAAAAATATATTATGGTAATTAGAATTTTAAACCACTATCTTAACAGAAACCATTACCGGATTATGAGAACGTTGGTTGAAAGTAGTACGTTGAATCACAAAGATCATAATTATGATTATTCTAAAAGTTTCAATATTTAATAAATTAGTTGGTTGAAAACCATTAAATAATAAATAACAATAATAAAAAAAGAAAATTTTCAGTGCAGAACTCCTTCTATATAATCCCCAACAAAACCAATGTTTTATTCTCTCTTTCTCTTCATCTCTCTCAAACATCTCTCAAACAGTGTTTCAAAGTCCAAACACATTCTCTCTCTTCCCATGGCCCTCAGCAATGGCATCCCTGCCACCGGCACCGGCCTAGTCCTCAGCTTCGGCGAGATGCTCATCGACTTCGTTCCCACCACCTCCGGCGTCTCCCTGGCGGAGGCTCCCGGCTTCCTAAAGGCCCCCGGCGGCGCCCCCGCTAATGTCGCCATCGCCGTCTCCAGACTCGGCGGCAAGTCCGCCTTCCTCGGAAAGCTCGGCGACGACGAGTTCGGCCACATGCTCGCCGGAATCCTGAAGGAGAACGGTGTCCGCGCCGACGGGATCACCTTCGACCAGGGCGCCCGCACCGCCCTGGCGTTCGTGACCCTACGCGCCGACGGAGAGCGTGAGTTCATGTTCTACCGAAACCCCAGCGCCGACATGCTCCTCAAACCCGAAGAACTGAACCTTGAACTCATCAGATCTGTATGAATCTTTTCCCTCTCACTCTCTACTTTCTGGCGATTTTTCTCTTCACCTTTTCCCGGAAAACCAAGTCTTTTGTTTTATGCTTCTGTTCGTGATTGAGATGTGTGACCTGTGACCGTGATGTCACGCGCGTGGGAGTACACGTGGGCGTGAGTTTTGAGATGCTGCCACGTGTGCAGTGGGGTCCATCACTAGATCTAGGATTCACGAGTAGGAGTCACCACCCTTTCGTTACGTTAAAGTCTTCGAAATCGATGATTTTCTTTAATATGAAATATCACCGAACGACACCCATAATGAACTTTGGTTGGTGGTGGTGGGTGGGGTTGGTGGAAGATCGCGGCACGTGAGTCACGTGCCAGATCCATTTGGAGATCGATCTGTTTCCTTTCGATCCAACAAAACAAAACAAGTATAGTACTGTTGCGCAACCAGAGTTTTTTTGTTTTTGTTTTTTTTTTTTTCTTTTTCAATTTTCAATTTTTTATTTTTTGTAAGGTTTTTTTTATTGGCCGTTCGTGGTTGTGCACGCACTAGGGTGAGAGTGGGATTTGGGAGGATGAATTATGTGTTTTGTGTTGTTTATCTGTTTGACTATTGCTAGATCATTTTATGTTGTGTTTTTTAGTCTTCTGTCATGACCCATGCTGTGTTGGCTTTGACCAACATCCCCACGCGATTCTAGCCTTTTATTCTCTTTTCTTTTACTATTTGTTTTCCTTTGATTTAGATAAAAAATGTTGAGAAAAATTGGAAATGGTTTTGCTTGTTTTCAACTGCAGCGAATTTGGTGTTTGATTGAATCCCGAAATGTAAGCAATGATCGGTGGAACTGATAAAAGTGTGTACATATTTACCTTGTGATTTCTATCATTATGAAAAAGAGCAAAGTTTTTGAGATTGCATATGATTTTCTTGATTATATAATGTATACGGCAAATATCCTTTATAAAAATATAAAGGGAATGTCAGTATAATATTTCTGAAATAATCAAAAGGGTCACGGCCTATCACGTGGAGTAAGGATTATGATTACAATAAACAAATAAAAAAAAGTATATGATTTCAGTGGGTGGACAATGAAATGAATTATGTATTGATGAATGTTATTATTGATGATTGTAAAAGTGATATAGGATTTGGCAGAGTGAGATAGGTGGGTGTCTAACTGAAACTTGACATGGCAGGCAAAAGTTTTCCATTACGGATCAATTAGTTTGATCGTGGAGCCATGCAGATCAGCACACTTGAAGGCCATGGAAGTTGCCAAAGAAGCTGGGTGCCTGCTCTCCTATGACCCCAACCTGCGTCTCCCCTTGTGGCCCTCGGCCGATGAAGCTCGCAAGCAAATACTCAGCATATGGGAGAAGGCTGATTTGATCAAGGTCAGTGATGTGGAGCTTGAGTTCCTCACAGGAAGTGACAAGATTGATGACGAATCTGCTTTGTCATTGTGGCACCCCAATTTGAAGTTGCTCCTTGTCACTCTAGGAGAAAAGGGTTCCAGATACTACACCAAGGTAAAAAACAACTTCACTGTTGAATTACCTATTCCTTTTGTGTCTTTTATCACTGTGTTGAATATTGGATGCTTTAATGGTGTCAGAGTATGGTAGATCCGTAGATTTTTGTTGGGTTTGGTGTGATGTGTCATGGTCATTCTGAATGCTTTGCAAGTAAGATGGATAGGCTTGTAAACAAGTTGCTTTCAGGCTGGGGCGGGGCCACCATGTGTTTGTCTGCTTCTCATCATCCTTTCCCTCCTTTTCATCAAAATAAATCAAGCTCTCTGTGCTTGCTTTATTTTCACTTGTTACGTCATTCAGGGTAGCTCTGCAATTTCCAGCCCCACTTTTGGAAAGATTAAAATTTGAATATCCTGCAATAGTGAGCACATCAAAACGGGTTGTCGTTTGTCATGAAGCCATTTCTCGCCCCAAATATCGTTGAGGGCTATAGTTTTGCATATGCTGTGGCCTACAAACAAAAATTGAACTGTCTGCGTTTGTTTTTTATCTATTGTTTTTAAAATAACCTGTTTTGTAATATTGTGTGGTACTTTTACCTTTAAACTGAGGAATTTGTTCAGGCAGGTATCTAACGTCTTCACGTTTTAGCGGGTCTTAATTAACAATAATTGTGCTGTCTCTTGAATGTCTTCTGTTCTGAAACACTAATGTGTTGTTCTTCATTTTTGCGTAAACCAGAGTTTCAAAGGATCAGTAGATGCTTTTCATGTCAACACTGTTGATACAACTGGTGCCGGTGATTCCTTTGTTGGTGCTCTGTTGTCCAAAATTGTCGATGATCACTCCATCCTTGAAGTAAGTGCTTAGCTACCACATTCCATAAATAACTTATTTTATACTAATTTAATAATCTTGCTAAAATAAAAAGTAATAGATGTACGGATGCCGTTAAATTGATGATCGATCAATTTTTTACTTACTAATTTCAGGATGAACCACGGTTAAGAGAAGTACTCAAGTATGCTAATGCATGTGGAGCAATTACAACTACCAAAAAGGGAGCAATTCCCGCCATTCCCAAAGAGGAGGATGCACTGAAACTGATCAAAGGGGAATAGAATCTTTGGACAAAAATCTCAATCATTTCGTTTTCTTCCCCCAATGTTTCAATTTTCCTCAATGTTTCCGTCGGATTTGCTTGCTATCAATTTACGAGGGAATGCCTCTTGATTTTCTTTAGTACTTTTGTTTTCTTCCTGTGCACTGACGGCGAGATCATAGGTTTTCAGGTTTTGCCAAATAACGATTTCTATCAAGTTTTGAGAATTAGCAATGGAATGAAATAATGAATCATAAGCTCGGCCCACAGTTGCAACTTGCAACTTAAACTGTCTTATACTTTAATCGCTTAAGTTCTGCCTGGTTCAGTTCGAGTTTGCATAATTGTTTTTGCTACTATTGTTCACTCTTTACGCAGTTCAAAAGCATTAGTAACCCAGACAAAAATAATCCACTGCTGTATTCATTTTTTTAAAAGGAAATAAAAACCTGCCAATTCGACTTTAATATAACACCTAGGATTTGGTACAACACTTTTTCTATTAATTTTCCAGGAATTTAAAGTCTACGACGGGAAGATGTTTTAACATCAAAATTTCCTGTGTTACAACTTTTTAGTTATAAAATCGTGTAATAGTGTGCCAAGTATAGTCGTGACAAATAATCACTCCATGTGCGTGAGGAGATCAATTTATTTCCTATACGATTTACTAAACATGCTCGCTTTGCTCGAAACTCCTTGTGAATGCCTGAGATAATTATATAATCATGTGGATATGATCTATTCTCCAATTAAGGAAGACATTTTCTGATGTCCCTTTTGTTTGATCACTTAAATATGCCACCTCGCCTTCTACCTGGTGGGTTTCACCTCTATTCTGGCAGGTAGAGGTGACATCTATAAGACGATGGCTTGAGGATGACATTCACTAACCTCCATCTTTAACGACTTCCAAGCACTTGCACATCTTTCCCACTTAGCCTGCATGTGAGCCAGAAAAGCCTCTGCCCATTGTTCATTACTTCCTCTCAAGCTTAGATCATAAGGCACTGAAAAACTGCTTCAAAGTACTTAAAATGTTAGATATCCCCCCGATTGACTTCATATAACATTCCTATGACTCTAAATTCCATTCATTACTAACAGAAGACAACAACGCCACCATGAAGGTGATCAAGACTCGTCCAACACAAAACAAAATATTATGGTTGTGAAGGAGCTATTACCAGAACGTGAAGTTGAGTGGCGATTTAAGATCACCAATTAAAGCCAACGTCTGGCAGATGCATACTTAAAAAAAGAGTGAAAAGTAATAATGTGTGCATGTTGTATAACACTATTACATTCTTCAGTGACAAGCTCTTTGGGGGGTTGGGGGATGCAAGACAATTATCAGCCCAAGGTATCAACCTAATTCCTGTATTAGTTCTCAAATCTCAGGCCAATAGCCATGGTGTAAATTGCAATATATAATGCATCCCCACCTTGTTATTGTTAAAATCATCTGGCAAAAATACGATTATTCTACATCTCAGCTGAATACATGAAATAAAAAACTCATCTTAAAAATCATGGGAATTGCAATACTCGGTACAATTGTCACTTTTTCCACCTTTTGCTTCCATGCTAAAACATCTTTCGTCTATACTGAAGTTTACAAAAATTTAAAGTAGAAAAGAGCTTAAAGCAGTATTTACCTCAACAGCTCTTCAGCCTGGATCCCTTTCTTGAGAGTACTATTCCTGCAAGATCTCAAAACGAAGTGTTTTAATAGTTAACCCAACATATTTGGTAAGTAAATGATAACAGAAGAGCAAATATCACATTATCCTTGTTATGTACACCCCCTTCCCCCCATCTTGGTCTTATTTATTCTTTATCATACTCTCTCTTTTTGGGATAAAAAATATCAAAACAAACATATTCTGGAGAATTTAACACAGTTTCTACATCAAGTATATAATGGAAGTTTCATAATCTAAGACATGAACAAATGCCTGGGAAACAAACCTGCAGACAAACACTTGAAAAATATGAAGGTACTTGGTCGAAAGATTATAAATGGCATCTGCAATATGCTCCTTGCCAAACAGATAGACCACTGGATATCCTAGAAGCCATCTGAAGCAAGTAAATACAATAAAATGAGATACTCCTATCACATATGCGGAATAAGATGAAAATAGGTATGCCATTCTATCAACCACTGTTGAGACAGCATAAGTTCATAATGGTTTCTCAAATAGACCGAATTCAGTGACAACGCAAATTGCCTTCATACAAACTAGTTTTAGTGAGTGTATTACCGTGACATACTAATCTAGTCTCCAGGTACCCATAACACGTGACAATATTAACTTTCTAGTTTCATTGGCATTCAGGGTAAATATACCAGTGTATACTGTAGACAACAATTTTATTTGAATTTGAATCATCCCACTCCTTGAATTGAAAGAATCAGGTAGAACATAGTAAAATGTGATGATTGAAATCTGTAAAGTCTTGGAAGGGATAAGAATCTGCCGCAATGAACTACCCATTCAGCAGAAAAAGAAAAGTATAAGCTATAACATATTACAACATGCAAGCTGCATAACATTCCAGGCTAATAATGCCACAAACTCTACAGTGTACACGGAACACTATTTATAAGACAGAGCAGATAGATGGATAATCAGTAGAGTTGTGTGGAACAAGAATTTAATTTTAAGAGAGTCTTCCGTGAAGAATGGGAGCGAACTAATCAATCCTTTCTCACCACAATTTTGCAATCATACCACACTGATAGCAATACAGAAAATAGTAAAACAAAATGCGAAACCAGAAAATTGGCAGAGACCGGTTAGCATAATCCTTATAATCAGAGTCAGTCGAATCTACGTGCCATATGGGCGAAAAATATATTCAAATGAATGATAATAGGTGAAAATGTACATGTACATATATTGGTTGAAAGGGAATTAGAATTACCCATTCAAGGTCGGGATAGTGATGTCAGTGTTGTCCATGCAGTCACTGAGATCAATGCAGTCAGTAGTAGAACGAGAGGGTAAGCTCTGACTCTGACTCTGACAAGTGGCGTTGGTTTCATCCGTACATTTAACCTCTTGCGACGGCGAGGGGTCAGTGGTTTTCTCAGGAGAGAATATCGTCAAAAACAACCTCTGAATCGATACCAGCTGCATTGCTAACTGGCTTTCCTCAATTTTCGTTACCATCTGAAGACACGTAAAAATTATTAACGAAACTGAAAGCATGAAAAATGGTAGAAATCGGTGGAAGCAGTAAGACCTTAGGGTTTTCGGAATGAAGGTCGACAAAGAGCAACGGTTGGTTAGAATTGAAGGTTGAATTGAGAAAGTGCGTTAGTTCGGTTAGGTGTATTAAGTATATCATGTCCTGAATAACCATCAATCGTATATGCTCGAAAATCAGGGATTCCTGGAAGTAGAATTGAACATGAGATAACGAATAACAGATAAAAACAAATAAGAGAAAAATGAGAATAGAATGTAAGAGAAGAGGATTCACCTTTTGTGCGAGTTGGAGGAGGGAAGAGAGGTGGTGTTGGAGTTGCGGCATGATTCCGCCGTAGTCTACCATTACAACCGCTCGCATTCTTGTGATCAGAGCAAGCATATCTGCAGCCACGCCATGAAAGGAATCAGAATCAGCGGTGAAAGAAACAAGGAAATTGAACAGAGAGAAGTGAGAAAAAACCTAATTGCAAGCGACGCTTGGAAGAAGGTTTGAGGCGCCAATTGACATTGGTTAAACATGAATCCAACACCTTCATCCCTTCATCCAATTCTGATGCTTCCATTGGATTTTGGTTATCAATTTAATATCCTTTTTCTCTGATACCCTTCTGCTGTATATCACTTCAGTTCAGTTCAGTTGGGTGCAGTGCATTCCCTGCTTCCTACAGTTACTGTATCAATGTCAGATTTTGGGCAGCCCAGCCATGAGAGTGATTCTTCCTGCACCTCCACGACGACTTCCATAATTTTTCAGAATTCCAATTTTGAACATAAGTAAAAGACTAAAATGCCCTTCATTTTAAAACAAAAACAAAAAAGCACATGACATTCGGAGGTGCTGCGGAGGTGTTACGTTCGGAGGTGCTTTGTTAGTGAGAGTGAAGACATTGATGAAGGTTTAGGGTTGTGAGAATTATCCAGAGAGATTATAGAGGTGGAAGAAAACTGTTATAGGAGTTGCTGAAGAAGAAAACTGTTGCTGAGAGGAGGAAGGAGGTTGAGAGGAGGAAAAAGGTTGTATGTTCATCGTCGACGGTGCGTTCTAATTTTTTTTTTCAGTTCACAGGTTCTCCAAACCGCAACTTTAATGTTTTTTAAAGGCATTGCAGGTTCTACAACCCGTAACAAATTGTGTCGCACCTTCACTATTGCGGGTTCTACAACCCGCAATGTAAAATTTTTTAAAACACATTGCGGGTTGTACAACCCGCAATTTAAAAAAATTTCAAAATTGCATTGCGGGTTGTAGAACCCGCAATGTGTTTTGAATTTTTTATTTATTTATTTGTTCTATTAACTTAACATTAATTGTATATTTTATTTGAGTTGGTTTTGTAATTCTTTTGAATGAATTATGTAGTCTACGATGGAAGGTGACAAGTGTAGTAAATTTTCTGAAAAAGTAGATAAAATATCAGAAATGGAACAATCACATGATAGTGGTGTCATGGTTAACGAACATGAGTGTGGTTTTCATTTTTCAACAAATGAGGTAAATGAATTTGGTTATACTAAATTTTGTTATTGGATAAATTGTGATGCGTACTAAATTTGTGTCCCTAAAATTTGTATGAATTTTATGTTTAGGTATTTGTTACTAGAGATCATTTACTTGAATGAGTTCGAAAAATTGCTTTTTCTCTTGGATTTGTGGTTGTCATATTGAGATATGATAAAGTAACAGGTCAACAAGGAAGGAAGACATTTGTATTATTGGGTTGTGAAAGGAGTGGAAAATATAGAAAATATAGGAATGATTTGGAGGTTACCATTACAGGGACAAGAAAGTGTGATTGCCTATTTAGATTGTGGGGTAAACCTATTTCAAATGGAGAAGGTTGGGTGTTGAAAGTCATATGTGGCTTACATAATCATGATCTTGCTGAGAGATTAATTGGACACCCTTATGCTGGGAGATTAAAACCTGATGAGCATGTCTTGGTTGTTGACATGACAAAAAGTCTTGTGAAGCCATCCAATATATTGTTGACTTTGAAAGAGAACAATAAAGACAATGTGACCACAATCAAACAATTGTATAATGCAAGATACACATACAAGAGGTCAGTTAGAGGATCAAGAACTGAATTGCAGCAATTAATGATGTTACTGGAGCGTGACCAATATATTCATTGGAGTAGGTGTTATCAGGATTCAGAAGTTGTGAGTGATGTCTTTTGGACACATCCTGACTCAGTTAAGTTGTTGAATGCATTTAACATTGTCCTATTGATGAATAGTACATACAAAACCAACAAATATAGGCTTCCTTTGCTTGAAATAGTTGGTGTCACATCCACGGGGTTAACTTTTTCAGCTGCTTTTGTGTTATTGTCAACAGAACGTGAAAATAACTTCATATGGTCATTGCAGAGACTTAAAGGGTTGTTTTTCAGGGAAGATGTGTACCCTCAAGTGATTGTTAGTGACAAAGACCTTGCTCTGATGAATGCAATAAGTGTTGTTTTTCCTGAAGCAACTAACATACTATGTCGGTTTCACATTAACAAAAATGTTAAAGCCAAATGTAAAATGTATGTTGATTCTAAGGAGGCATGGGACATTGTTTTGAATGCATGGGGTGGAGTGATGGATTGTCATAACTGTGATGCATATGATGAAGTTGTGAAGGGCTTTGAATCTGTTTGTTCATCTTGGCCTTTGTTTGTTGATTATGTGAACAAGACATGGCTCATTCCCCACAAGGAGAAATTTGTTAAAGCTTGGAAAGATAAGGTCATGTATTTGGGCAACACTACCTCAAATAGGTATATTAGTTAATATGTTTATAATAATATGTTTCTGAACATGATTATATACGATATTAAATTGTTTTATGTTTTTGCAGGGTTGAACATGCTCATTGGAATCTAAAACGTATATTGCAGAATAGCATGGGAGATTTGTGTACTTGTTGGGATGCAATTAACAACGTCCTGATTCTTCAACATAATGAAATTAAAGCTTCATTTGAGATGAGTATACATGTTGTTGGTCATAACTTCAATTTGACATTATACAAACATTTGGTGGGTATGGTTAGCAAGTATGCTTTGTTATGGATAGCTGAAGAAGTACAAAGAGCTAACCATGTGGGCTTTGATAGTGAGCATTGTGGTTGTGTTCTCAGATCTAACCATGGATTGCCATGTGCTTGTGCAGTAGCTAGATATCAATTTGGTGTAATACCACTTAACGAAGTTTATGTTATGTGGACTCGACTAAGCTTCTCAGACATATCATCAGGCCAGTCATCTTCTGAGTTGTCATATGAACAAGAATTTGATGCTATTGCTAAATGATTTAAAGAGGTTGATATTGGAGGAAAACTTACAATTAAGAACAAACTTCGTGAAATTGCTTATCCTAACATGACATCAATGTGTCCGCCAAGAGCGAAAGTCAAAACAAAAGGCTCTCAAACACGTAAAGAAAAAATGCATGAGAGGTCAACAAAGCGTAACCCATCTTATTTTGAGCATGTCGATAAAATTCATTCAATCGATGATAGTTGCTCTTCACAAAAGGGGTTGAGGAGAAAATCACAATTAACACTGAGTCAGAAAGTTGTTCCAATGCTTGATCAATTTCATCCGATTTGTCATCCATTTATCGAAGATGTTGTTGATGTGAAAGCAGATGGAAATTGTGGATATCGATCTATTGTTGCATTGTTGGGTATGGGTGAAGAATCATGGTCATTGGTTCGTATGGATTTGTTCAAAGAACTTTGTGCTTGGCATGATGAATATGCTGCCATTTTAGGCGGATTTGATCGAGTTGAGGAACTGAAGAATTCATTGCTACTTGAACGATCAACAACTGTAAGCACCTTTATCATTAAGTATTGTTATTTAAGTCATGTGTAATTAATGTAATATGTACAATTTCAACATGCAGGCTACTGTGCAGAAATGGATGACGATTCCTGACATGGGTTATGTCATTGCTAGTAGATATAATGTGGTATTTGCTTATCACTGAAGCAGAACATAACCATTTTTCCATTAAGAAGTAGACCACCGAGTTCTATCCATTCACATCGGATAATATGTATAGGACATGTGTATGGGTCACATTTTGTGCAGGTACGTATTATAATGATCAAAATAACGCCAAAAAGTTTAATATTTATCGTTATATTGACATGAATGTTAATTATTTTCAGGTGAAATTACGGGATGGTAGTCCTTTACCTACAGAAGACATGTTTTGGTCGAAGTATTGTTATCCAGAGGCAAGATTGTGGTCATCGTATTACGTTGGTCGTATGCAACGTTTTACAAACATGTTACAACCTAATAACTTGAACATTAATCTTAGAGATGATTGATGATTGTAAAAACATTTGCTTACTATATTTGTTGTCTATCATCTAAAATAACATAGTAACCAACATGATAAGAAATACTAATAATAACATACCAATATCATAGTAATCGGTACAAATATTAACATAGTTTTTGGGTAGAAATAATAACATAATAAGTACTATTATCTAAAATACAAATAATAACATAGTAATATCAACTACGTCCTGCTCCTCTGCCACGACCTCCTTTCTTACTACGTGTGTACACAGTTCCCTCACGACAACCTTCTCGGGCGTACTGCAGTGCCTCTTGAGTCCCTTCATAGGCACTAGTGCCTTCTCGCACGTCATCACAATCAATCATCCTTTGCAGAACGTTTACAATACGTCTATATAAACTCTGCAATATGAAAATAATACACATTAATAAAATTAATCATATAAAATGAATTCAATAACATTGACAAGAAAAATAACTTACTGGACTCCTTTCCTGATCCGACGGAGGGGGAGGCTCTATGTCATCTGGACTACGAGATCGACGATGAGATGGCACACGCAGCGCCTCATCCTCAGCACCAGGAGTAATAAATGGATGAGAGGTACGCATAAACCAATCCATGTAGTCGTTTGAGAATGCATGTGGCTCGGATGCTGGAGTAAGACCGCTAACCAAATGATTAGCAAAATATAACCATCTATAGTCAATGGTCTCAAAAACAGCACCGTCATGAGGCAAAACAACATCTGGAATTCTCTGCTCGTACTGGCATATATTTCTCACAAGTGGACCCGTAACGGATGTGCCCTCGAAATAATGATATAGTCTTAAATGGACGAGCTACTCGGTGAGAATGATATGGAGTCCACACAACATCAGTATATGTCAACTAGTCTAAATGAGCCCTGACCTCAAGGAAGCTCGAAACATGACGTCCGATAATATATCGAGTTGCCCGTGGAAGACTTTCATCGTATCTAGAATTCAAAGTCCTTCTTCCCATGCACGGGATGTGCTCGTAAATCCATGCCTATATTATTTTAAACAAATCAATAATGACTATTTTCAATTGACAACTTTATATAAGTTCTAACATATAATTAAATTAAGAGTCAAATTATACCTGAACAATGGTAAGAAAGCCTCCCAACTGTCTTGTTTCACTAAGACATGCATCCCCTAACTGCTCATACATGAATGTCAGAGCAGCTGCTCCCCAAGCCCACTGTCCACACATGTCAAGGTCTTTAAACAATGCAAGATAACAGACAGAAACCCAAGTTGCACTCTTATTTGCAAATATAGTACACCCTAACAGATGTAGTAAATAAGCTCTAGCAGCACACTCCCATGACCGGTCAATGCAGCACTGCTCATAAACCTCCCTCAACCAAGCTAGTCTGACTTGGGCACCTTTATTTCTTCTTAACTCTTCATTTGAATTAGTCTCTGATGTTCCTAATAATTCCACCAGCATATTCTTGGCAACATTATGATTCAAAGCATCATATGTTGGAATTGTCCCACAATAGGAAGATGCAATATAGACGACACATCGTCTAATGTGATAGTCATTTCTCCAACAGGCAGATGGAATGAGTTTGTATCTCGGTACCATCTCTCAACAAAGGCTGTAATTAAGCCTTTGTCAAGAACTTCATAAGCAATCCTGCAAAGAGGTAGCAATCCAGAATTTTCTACAATAGCATAAACTTGTGGGCAAGGAATCCCAAATTTATTAAATTTTCTTCCATGGGAGACCAATCTCAGTTCTCCCCGTTCCTATACAAAACAAATAACAATATAATTCATATTCCTAATACTCATGTAACTAATTGAATTTAATCCAATCACCAACACAGTACAGGAAATTGTAAATATCTTACCTCACCAGTCCATAGTCTAAACGCAATGTGATCAGGGTAACTAACCAAAACAGAACGATCAGAAGGGCCACTTGGGAATCCCCCTGCCTCAGCAGCTTCATCACGTCTATCTCCTCGCTTTACAGAGGCTGTCGGTCTTTCTCGACCCCTCTAGTTCTTGCCATAACTCTAAAACAAGGAAAAAAAATTGAAAATCCAAAGTAACCAAAAAATACAACATTTTTCAGAAAAAAAAAACATGTTGCGGGTTCTGTAACCAGCAATGCATTTGAATTTTCAATTGCATTGCGGGTTACAGAACCCGCAACGACGACTTTCAACGGTGAAAAATGCCCTCCACTGCCGTCGTCCGCCATTAAACTCTCAAACTTTCACTCCAATATGAAATTAAACATACAATACACCTTACCTTTATTCCAATTGATTGTATTGTTGAAAATTTGATATGTGGTGGAATCTTTGTGGTGCCCGTGGAGAGTGGATGGAGGTTGATGGAGGTAGATAGAGGATACAATGGTAGAACTTTTGTGGTGCTCAAGCTTTTCTCTAATGTAAGAGGAGAACAATGGAAAAAATTTGGAAGGTGCAGCGTATGGAGGTATGGAGGTGCAGGGTTGTTGAAGCGTGAAATGGGAGAAGGATGGAAGGAGACGATGAAGGTATGAAAAGGGTAAAATGGGTTTTTCAAAAAAATCAAAAGAATATTTTTATAAAATCGTTATTAGTATGGAGGTGCAGGAAGAATCACTCATTATCCTGACATCCACCACGCAGTCAACCCATCCAAGCTTAACTCATATGCTGCTCCATATGACCCATTTTTTCTGCACCTTCATATTTTCAAAACTACCCAAAAGTATTTTTTTAGATTATATAATTCAAAATATAATTTTTATATTATGGATTATATAATTTGAAATACATTTTTTTAATTTTAAATTGAACAATTTATAATATAAATTTTTTATTTTAGATAATACAATTGAATTATACAATTCAGAATATAATCTGAAATAAATTTTTTTGTATTTTAGATCGTATAATCCAATTTTTTTATATTGTGAATTACACAAAATTGTATTTTACATTTTGTAACCCAAAATAAAAGATATTATATTTCAAATTGTTCAATCCTAATCAAAAATTATATTTGGGATTAAGAGGTGAAAAGTGTAAGATTTATTTAATTTTTGTTGTTAAGAATATATTGGTGTGCTGAATCTATGAAAGTGGAGGGAAAAAGTATGAAGCTACAGGAAAAATGCGTCAGCCAACACAGCAACTCCCCAAAGCCCATTAATACCCAACTTCAACCCAATTCACTAACGCCTTTTCCACTCAACCTTGCGTAACAGTCCATTACTCCTCACACCCCTCCCACACAACAGATCAATCCATTTCACTCAACCTTGAGCAAAAGGTCTCCCTTCATATCAGGACTAGAAGAGTTTCAAAGTCCATTTAAATGAAAAAACTAAGTTTGACATCTCAATGAACTGGCATCACTAAGTATAAATCTTTTTCTATTAGAATAGTACGACGAGTGTCATACTTGCTTCCAAAATCTTTATAAAACCATATTTCAAAGGATAAGAACCACAGAAAAGTTCAACTTTATGTGTTTTTCCTTTTTATTTTTGCAACCCCTATCTTGGATGCTCTTTGTGCCCACCTCTTGTAAAGAGTTAGTTTAAAGTTCAACAATGGGATTCACCAAACATAGTCCACTCTACGTAAATAATAATAAAAACAAAACTTCAGATTTTCATCCAGTTGAACAACGATGGATACATTTTTTTCATGCAATCTTTTTACAGTTCTTGAAATATCAAGCGGGGAATATAGAAGGTTGTAGAAAAATACTTTTAAGTATGTTTATTCACAGGATAGTTATTTTTATTTTAATTAATTTAAAATTTAAAAAAATTTCACAGAAATGTGAAAAATTAACTAAGCTTATTTTAAGACATACTTAACAATAATTTTTCAATCATAATATTTACATGAATTATATTCTCAGATAAATTTTTAACTTGTTACAATGTATCTATGCGAATTTAAATCACATGAAGGCGTTGGTAATAAAACTGCAACAAGGTTGCAGCAAGATTACAACAATTTTCTATATCACCTGAGTTGGGATGAGCAGTAACTAATTTGTCACTTAATCAAAGTGACTGAGGTTTGATTTCGAACTCATAAGAATACAGAAAACTTATGCCCATCAATTCAGTATAAGTCAAAGTAAGGAAAAAAATTAGTTTATTTATTAGGAAGACAAATGCTATACACGGTACCTCATATACGTTTTCTACAGTTTATGTAAAGGAAAGAGCCAAAGTGTACATGAGGCGGGTACATGGTTGCGTGATAAGTGGAAGTGAAAATTTCAATAGACAAGGAATTGATTTGAGTATGAAAAATCACAATTAAATAACTTCTTACATGATTTTAATGGGATAAAAATTTATAAAGCGAAAATAGATGAATGTGTGTGGAATGACGAGGAAATATAGATTTATACTGTCAAAACAACTTATAATAAACTTAAAAATTGTTGTAGGAAATATTTTTTGAACTATTTAATGTGGAAGACAAAGATTTTAATGTGGAAGACAAAGATTTTGCCATCTGCACACTATCTAGCTTACTGAGTGTTGCTGGATAGATTATTACCAATAAAAGAAAATTTGGTTATAAGGGAGGTAGACATAGAATAACCTATGTGTTATGTGTGGAATATAAAGAAGATCTCAGTTATTTCTCATATGTAGAATCGCCGTCCTAAAGTGTATTATTTGTAGATTGGGGTGAGTATACTATATTATAATGAGTTGATGTTTAATTTTCTGTAGTTTAGTAATCCTATTTTTAATGAGTGCTGAAATAGAGTTTAGAGAATGATGTGGATGATTATGATCTAATGCATTTGTTTATTTTTTTTAGTTTTAGTTTTTTTTTTTTTTAACTTCTCATATCTTTCAATATTCAAGAGTTCGTTCATTTTAATCGTTAAAAAAATTGATTAGTTAATAAGAATATATATATGATTTTCAAGTAGATACCTAGTAGTTTCCGAGGAACTCAAAATCAAAGGTATACCTTTTCTTATCATAATTAAAAACCATTTTTTTTTATCGTCCCATTTAAAATATTTGCAAGTCATTTTCGTTATATATATGTGTGTGAAGCAGAATATACGTTTGGGCTTTCCATCAAAGATAATTCGCAACCAGTTTTTGCTGTCCATTTCAATATATACGTGTTATTAATCTGAACTTGAAGAAAAAGATAAGTTAGTATGAAAGTTCTTGGTATTTTCGTGGATCTAAAGTTTCATAGCCGTTGACTTCACATAGATGATGCAATTCCAAATTTATAAAGCATCATTTACCCAACACGCGTGTGAAATAATGTCATTATATAGAGATTCATAGTGAAAATATAGATGGCTAGACACTTTGTTCTTGTTGATGGTGGTTATGCAAATGAAGTTGAAGAATGTTTGGTGCTCCACTCTCCACCTATACTTTTGCTTCTCATCATTATTGCCTCTCCTTCTATTCTTTCAATCATTATATTTGTTTGTGGAGACGACAACCAAACTACCAAGCGTCGGCCTGACGGCGGTGGATGTGGCGGCGGTGGAGGTGACGGTGGCGGATGTGGAGGTGGCGGATGTGGTGGTGGTGGATGTGGCGGTTAAGTGCTAGGAAAAAGATACAAAGTGCACCGAATGTAATAGACATAGTTGCAGGCTTGGAGTTTCCCTTTCTCAAAGTATAAATAATAGTATTAGTTATAAGATGTAAAAGAAGTTTCTGTTTGCAAAATAATGTTTTTTCCTTCTTAGTAATTTTCTACAAATTTAGTGTACCTTTGTATCAAACCTTTTTGTGTGTACAAATACAGGAGTAACAATATACAATTTCCTTTTTTTCTTACTATTTTAGGGTGTTATTACTCTACTAGTCAATGTACATGAACTTTATACCTTTGTTTTAGAATTGAATTTCATAACAGTTTTTCATAATTCTCGTAAGCCTTCAATTTGGACTATATAATTTTTCCAATCTTATTTTTTGAATGGTTTGTTCTTCTTAAATCTGTATAAAGACTAATCCACTCAATAATTGATTTTAGTTTTACTAATTTTTTGTACAAGGCAAAATCAAACGTAAATTATCTCTTATATTATATATCATTCATTACAAGAAAATAAGTTCTTAGAGTTAAACGAAAACAGACACAAAGAAAGTCAAACCAAGTTATAGAATTATAATTATTAGCGTCGATTTGAAATTAACTAAAAAGTTAATGTTATGTTGGTATAAACTATGTGATGTAGTGTTAGTTTTAATAAGGGATATTTCGACCAAAAAAAATAATATTTAAATATAACGTCAGCCTACTTGAACATAAATTAAACATAAAAAATAAAAAAGATTAGTGTTCTAAAAGCGGATTCTGATAAAAAAAAATATGTAAGGCTGAAGCTTAGTCTAGAAAAACAATGGTTAGCGTGACGCTAATTGAAAAAATTAGGATTCTTTTTTTGGTAGAATCAGTTTGACTAACACTAGGTTAGAAATAAAAAATATAAAAAAACTAATATTAAAAGACCAAAAGTAATATCAAATACTGGAATAAATTAAGATTATGAATCATAGAATACCAACTCCATAAATGACAGCGCATAAATAAGAATATGTAATATACACACGCATTGTATATATATAACAATGTTCAATACTGAAAAAAAAAAAAAGGAAAATTTACAAAATTGAAAAGTACGTGTAAATCTTTTCAGATTTTAGAGCAAGATATTCTAAGGTTTCTAACAAAACTTACTTCTTAATAATTTAAAGTTTTTTACTTTTATTTTTAAAGAACCAAATAATTAAAAGAAATCATCTTTTTTTCCTTTTCTCTTTTTTTCTTTTACTTTTTTCTAAATCAAACAAAGCATTAATAATCTCTAATGTAACGTTTTAAAAGAGAAAACTAGCATAAATAAGAACCATCTGAAGCACCCTATTCACAAACTTAACTAAAGGCATCATGTCCTTTCCTTTATGAAGAATCTCACCAAAGGAACGAACTTTGTAAAATGTTTCTTATCTTTTGATTTGAAGAAACCATATTATGATCTATCCACTGTGTATCTATCAACAACTTTTTCAAAAAAAAGTCATTAATGAGGTTGGAGGTATTTCAGGATTTAAGGCACTTGCAAATGTTATCTTTATGTTTTAGCAGTAACTCCCGTGCATGTTTAAAGGCCACCACTGTCTCATTTATTGCAGAAGAATCCTGCATTCAAGAACTGTTAGGTAAGCCACATGCAGATTTCGTATGTTTCTCTAATTCCTATATAAATGAGTACTTTATGTTAATTCTCTCTTTTTTAATGTCCATAAATTTAAGTACTTTATATAAAATTTATTTTCAATGTTAACATACTTAACTTAATTTTATAAGTTTTATGATTGATCTCTTATTAATATTAAAATACTTTTTCCATCCATTTCTCTTGTTCAATACTTTTACAACTTGATATTGTGCACAAATTTTAATAAATACAACCTACCCTCCCGTACGTGTTTTTTTTTTTTTTTTTTATCTGATTCCATGTTTTAATTTGTATAGTGACAAATATTTCCTATGTATCAAATATTTTATTAATAAAAATGACATTATTTTTAATTTTCCAAATATTTTAGACCAAATCTATCCAATCTATTATCCATATAAAGTTACATTTAACAGTAAAAAATAGAATATCAAATCTGAGAAAATGATCCTTTTGCTGAGAAACTTGTTTTAACCACAGAACATGTTATGTTTATCAATAGAGAAGGTCAAATTATACGTGTATTATTTTATAAATCATCCACAACTAGGAATAGACATAATAAATTAAATTAAACTCAGCTATAAAAAATTTATTTAGTTAGGAATGTGAAAGTGAATTGTAAAATGGTAGAATAAATAAAACTAAACTGTTTTTACATTTTTTAATTATTTTATTTAAACCTGAATTATCTTATAAACTACATTTTTTGCTTAAATTATTTGACATGCACCCACATCAGATAAATATATGTCTTTATACGCATTCCATTTTCAAGCAAGTAGATAAAACATTTATAAATCCACTCCATTTTTATGTACAATACTATAAATTTAGAATCCTAATTATTTTTTATGATAATTGGATTAATGATGTTTTAATAATAATAACAACAATAATAATAATAATAATAACTTTTCGCATTACTCTAAAAAGAACAAAAATATTCAATAGCGCATTACCTTAATCATTTTTTTATTTAAACATAAAATCATTATTTTTTTTAAATTAAATAACTCAAATTTGTAATTATAACTGTAAAGTATTTTATTTTTAAAATATATCATAAACAAGACTCTTAATAGTCATTCCTTATTAGCCTTTTACGTTTTACAAAATTATGTTTTAATTAGGAGATTTAAATTTATATTATTCAACAGTATATTAAACCAACAAATTAATTTTTGTAAATTTCAACATTACTTGATTTAGTTTAATTTTTATATAAAACAATGTAATTTTTAAGAAATTATTTAGCACATTTCAATCTCAATTTAGTATAATTGAATTCATTTTACTCACACTTGAATATAACAAAATTAGGAAATAGGGTCTTCATTTTAACTAGTTAGTAATTTTAAAGGGCCCAACATATAATAAATTATCTATTTGCATAGAAAAATTGACCAACACAACTTATTAATTTTTTAATTATTCATTGAGTCAGAAATTTTATACGTAGAGGATAATTCCCTTATGAAAAATACTTGATGTAATTATGAAAAAGGCTTTTAACTAAACATATCATTATTTTAACTAGATCTCTAACTTAACATTTTTATTCTAACTCAACACAACACCTAGGGCTGTAATGTTGATGGTTGTAATAATTTCACTTTTATCATAAGTGTCTTCATGTAATATTTTTGCATCTTTAAGTATTTTCAGAAGATTGTTTCTTGCATAGATATCTAATGCGAGTTTGAAAATAATTCAATGGTTGCATGTTTGAACATGTTTCATGTTTCTTCCATTCATAAGTCCCGAATTTCATCTTTGGGTCTTTATAATTTGGCCAATCTTAAGTAACTATTGTCTGAATCTAACAAAATAAACAAAAAATGACATATTTTAAATATCATATCAAAGTAATATTATTAAGATGTAGATACCTTACTATAGGTCGATCTAGTGTCTTAAATGATGGATAACTAGATGGTTGTGGTATGGTGTAATTAGATGGCACAAAGACCATGTATAGTAAACAACAATTTTACCTTTGATGCAATACAAGAGTTATGGGCACAAGTCTTGAGATCAAGTTTCAGCGATTTTCCAATTCTCAAAAACTATTATTGAACCAACACGAGAGAAAGGATGAAAATATATTTCAGACAATTCATTATGAGATCTTATGATAAATAATGATCTTAATTTATAATGGTAAATTAGTAGGTGATTTTATTAACTTTTTTAATAAAAAATCATGAAATTATAAAACTTAGGTATTATTTTATTAATAAGGGTACATAATAAGTATATTTTGTGAATTGTAATAAGGTAAAACAAAATTGAAAACCCTAAATTATAAAACTTATTTGTTATGTAGATACCGTAACACTACCACTCCATAAGGTGATTATTGAGTAGAATGAGTCAAACAAATTATGAAAATTTAATTTATTTCTGTTTTGATTATTTTCATCAGCTGACTAATTAATATTGATAGAGAAATTCATTCCAAAAATTTATACGGTGATTCATTGTACATATGACAAGGAACGGAGAAAATAAAATTTATGCACTTGTAATTAACAAAGTTGAGAATCAAACGAAAGTAAAATTCCTCAAAGTAGGAATTTAGTAATTTCACATTTGTTAGTTTTATCAAGATTTATTTCACTGTTGATTTTTTTTAACTAATGAAAGAAATTCACTTCTAGAATGTGTCGTGATTCTATTTTAATTAAATGTGATAAAATATATAATATGATTCATATTACACGCATATGTTCATATTTTTTTTTTAATTATGTAGTAGTTGAGTTTATATATGTTTGTACAGATATTAACTGATTTCGACCTTCCCTCATTTTCGTTTGGTTGGTTGGTTGGTCAAGCTTGGTGGTTGAATGCTCTTGAACTTATTGGAAGAATTCCAACTCGTGTATATCATCTAATCGCTGGTGGTTGCTCAAGAGATAAATGCTTTAACAGTGAGTTGAACGTTGACGTGAGGAGAGTGTAAAATTGATTTATATTGTCTAGATGAAACTTACTCAAGTGACGAGTGACTGCTCAAGAGAAGAAGATTGTTCTTAGTTGTGGAGAGAGGAGTCGCTCAAGCAAAAGAAACTCAACCAAGTAACAAGTTACTTTGAGAATGTATATGATTTGTAATACATATGTTGCCATGAGAATGATTAAAGATTATTGTGTATACATTGATAGATTAATTATATATTTGAGGTTGTATATTTGAGGTAATATGTGTTTGTGTGTGTGCGTGTGTGGATATTTTTATGACATGTTTTGGATACTCAAGGTGGTAGTGTGGCGAGTATCTTGTGTGATGGAGTGTTAAGAGATATTCTAATTTTATTGATAACATGATCATGTAGATTAAGTGTATGAGTGCGTGTGCGTGTGCATGTGCTTGCTCATTAAGTAAAAGAGATATTCTAACTTTACTCATAACTTGATCGTGTAGAATAAGTGTGTACGTGCACGTGTGTGGATATTTTTATGACATGTTTTGGATACTTTAGGTGATAGTGTGGTGAGTATAAAACTTTATAAGTTTTTACTGTAATAAAGCTTATAAATTTAGTAGATGATTTTATTAATTTTTGTATCAAAAATTATAAAAATTATAAAACTTAGGTTTTATTTTATTAATAAGATACACACTAAGTATAGTTTGTGAATCATATTAAGATAAAAACAAAGTCTAAGATCTCTAATTATAAAACTTATTCATTATCTGATTAGACATCATATCACTACCACTTATAACTTGATTCAAATTTAATCAAATTTCTCCCATTACAAAATCAACACTTATAACTTGATTCAAATTTAATCAAATTTCTCCCATTACAAAATCAGTTCCATGAGAGCTGATTATTAAAATATAATACTTACTTAAAATTTAATTGTTAAGATATAATTATTTTCTATTTTAATTGTTCATCAGCTCACAAATTAATATTTATAGAGAAATGAAGGAAATAGAATTTATGCATAATTCAAAAAGTTGAAGAATCATATATGACATTAAAATTTCTCGAAGTTAGAGATAACAAGTTCACTTTATTACTTTTATCAATATTTATTTTACTCATAATTTTTGTTAAATAATAAAAAAAAATATTTTTTGGATATGTTGTGATTCTAAAGTTAATTTTTTTTATCAGTTTGTTATAAAATATATAATACAATTCACTTGTTTTTTTTTTTTTTTTTTTTATTTTTTTTTATTTAATTTTTTTTTTTTTTTTTTTTTTTTTTAATGTTGTTATAGTTAAGTTTACATTTTGTTTATAATTTTACCTATATTAAGTGTTTTCAGCCTTCCCTCATCCCATTTATGAGTTTTTTTTTATTATAATACTTAAATATTATTAGTTTTTTTTAAGTATTATATATTATTTTTTTATAATGATATTATGGAATTATACGTCCTTGCATATACTTAATATTATATAAAAAAATTAAATATAACGTTAATAGTTAAATACAATGAATATGTTTGTAAAATAAATACTATACATGTTATTACATGTATTATTACTAAAAAAATTAATCAAATATTGATTAATTCAAAAGAGTAATAAATAATTGGTCGTTGACCAACTTAAAATCTATTTTATAAATATGTTGACCAACTTAAAAGTAATTTATGGACTTTTTAATAAATATGTTGCATTAATTTCTTTTTATTTTTTTCACTTCACATCTATAAATTGGATCCATGTTTTTTTATAATTTATTTTTCTTTTCACTTCACTTCTATAAATTGAATCCGTATTATTTTATAATTTATTTATTTTTATCAGAATAATGTATTCTGGTTAGTTATTTTAACTGTGGGAGGGATATGTGTGTTTCATATTATTATCCATAGGACCTTTTTTAACCACAGAACATGTTATGTTTATAAATAGAGAAGGTCAAATTATACGTGTATTATTTTATGAATCATCCATAACTAGGAATAGACATAATAAATTAAATTAAACTCAACTATAAAAAAGTTATTTAGTTAGAAATATGAAAGTGAATTGTAAAATAGTAGAATAAATAAAACTGAACTGTTTTTACATTTTTTAACTATTTTATTTAAACATGAATTATCTTATAAACTACATTTATTTGCCTAAATTATTTGACATGCACTCACATTAGATAAATATACGTCTTTATATGCATTCCACTTTCAAACAAGTAGATAAAACATTTATAAAATCCATGCCATTTTTATGTATAATATTATAAATTTAGAATCCTAAATAATGATTTAATAATAATAATAATTTTTCTCATTACGCTAAAAAAATATTCAAATAGTACATCACCTTAACAAATTTGTTTTAATTTAAACATGAAATCATTATTTTTTTAAAATTAAATAACACATAAATTTATAATTATAATAGTTTATGTAATGTCATTCATATGGCTGTGAAATATTTTACTTTTAAAATATATCATAAACAAGACTCCTAACAGTGATCCCTTATTAGCCTTTTACGTTTTATAAAATTATGTTTTAATTAGGAGATTTAAATTTAAATTATTCAACAGTTTAGAAAAGGACAGTGTATTAAACCAAAAATTTAATTTTCGTAAATTGCAACATTACTTGGTTTAGTTTAATTTTTATATAAAACAATGTAATTTTTAGGGAATTATTTAGCACAGTTCAATCACAACTTAATGTTGAAGTTGAATTCATTTTACTCACACCTAAAGACAACAAAACTAAGAAATAGCGTCTTCATTCTTAGCGAGTTAGTAATCCAACATGTAATAAATTATCTAATTGTATAGAAAAGTAGACTAACGCAATTTATCAATTTTGTAATTATTTATTGAATAATTATATTATATATTATTACAAAAACTTTATATGCAGAGGACAGTTTCTTTGTAAAGGACACTTGATGTTTTTAGGAAAATGGCTTGACATATAATTCCTTATTTCAACTACATTTCCAGCTTCACATATAATTATTTATTGAATAATTATTTATTAAATAATTATATTATATATTATTACAAAAACTTTATATGTATAGGACAATTCCTTTGTAAAGGAAACTTGATGTTTTTAGGAAAATGACTTTCCTTATTTCAACTACATTTCCAGCTTCACATTTCAAATTTGGCTCAACACAGTTGAATTGTTGATGACTATAATAATTCTAATTTTATTATAAGTGCCTCCATATAATATTTTTGCATCTTTAAGTATTTTTTTTGAAGATAGTTCCTTACATAGATATCTAATGTGAGTTTGAAAAAAATTTAACGGTTACATGTTTGAACATGTACATGTTTCTTTCATTCATAAGTTCAGAATTTCATCCCTAGGTCTTTATAATTTGACAAATCTTCAGTAATTATTGTCTTAATCTAACAAAATAAATAAATAAATATCATCTTTTAAATATCATATCAAAATAATAGAAATAATATTATTAAGAAGTAAATATCTTACTATGGGTTGATTCAGTGTCCTAGATAATGGATAACTAAATGGTTGTGTTATGGTATAATTAGATGGTCAAACACCATGTATAGTAAATACTAAGTTTACCTTTGATGCAATACAAGAGTTATGGACACAATAGCCTGAAGACCAAGTTTCAACCATCCTCCAATATTCAAAATCTATTGTTAAACCAAAAAACACGAGAGAAAGGATGAAAATATATTTTAGACAATTCATTATAATATCTTATGTTAAGTAATGAAGGAAACACATTTCTAGAATGTTTTGTGATTCTATCTTAATTAAGTGTGATAAAATAGATAATACGATTCATTTTACACACATATGTTCATATTTATTTTTTTTCAATTCTATTATAGTTGAATTTACATTTGTTTGTACACATATTAAGTATTTTTTACCTTCCCTCATTTGATTTATGAGTTTTTTTTATTATAATACTTAAATATTATTGTTTTATGTTTTCAAAGTATTATATATTATTATATATATATATATATATATATATTGATATTATGGAACTATACGTCCTTACATACATTTAGTATTATATAAAGAATTAAATATAATGTTAATTGTTAAAAACAATCAATATGTTAGTAATAAATATTATACATGTTATTACATGTATTATAACTAAAAAAATTATTTAAATATTGATTAATTAAAAAATAATAAATAATTAGTCATTTAAATTAAAAATTATTTTATAAACAAAAAAATTATTAGTATATAAGAGCGCTAATGGTGTTATTAGATTGATATGTCTAAAACTTTTGAAGTTTCAACCATCTTCCAATACTCAAAAGCTATTGTTGAACCAAAAAACATGAGAGAAAGGATGAAAATATATTTCAGACAATTCATTGTAAGATCTTATGATAAAAACACGAGAGAAAGGATGAAAACATATTTCAGACAATTGATCTTATGATAAATAATGAACTCAATGATCTTAATTTATACTGGATGGGTGGGTGAGTGTGTACGCGTGCATGTGCGTGTTGAACCAAAAAACATGAAAGAAATTATAAAAATATATTTTAGACAATTCATTGTAAGATCTTATGATAAATAATGAACTCAATGATCTTAATTTATAGTAGGTGGGTGGGTGGGTGTGTCCGTGCGTGTGTGCGTGTGCGTATGTGTATTCATGTTAAACCAAAAAATACGAGAGAAATGATGAAAATATATTTCAAACAATTCATTGTAAGATCTTATGAAACATAATGAACTCAATGACCTTAATTTATAGTGGGTGGATGGATGTGTGCATGCTTGTGCGTGTGTTTGTGTGTGTGTAGATATTTTTATGACATGGTTTGGATACTCAAGGTGGTAGTATGGCGAGTAGCTTGTGTGATGAAATGTTAAGCATGTTCGCTCATTAAGTAAAAGAGATATTTTAAGTTTATTGATAACTTGATCGTGTAGATTAAGTCATCAAGTGGTGAAAAGTTGAAAGACGTTCACACATCAGGTTTTTATAAATAGGTGTATGAATTACTCTAGCCTAGGGTTGGTGTTACTTTTTGGTGAGACATTTCGAAAGGTGTCTTGTGGTCATTACATTGTACATTGAAGATATGGCTAATGATTATGGTGCCTTGTTGATTATGTTTTAGTTGATATTGTTCATTAGGGATGTTGTTAAGGGATAACTTCGTCTTATTAATAATACAATGATGTAATATGTGGTTGTATATAGAAAATATGGTGTATCATGATATATGTAAGTTGTGTGATGTTATTTATTGTGTAAGAAGGAGTTTATTTACATTTGTTATGTAATGTAAATATTCTTTTGAGAGGCTTTTATGTCCAACAGTGATGTGATAGACAGAGTATAAAACTGTTAATATTCATGTGTATATCTTATTCTATCATTAACTAATCATACATAATAAATATGAGACATTACATGAACAAATCAAACATATTGATATTATGTATCATTTTCTTCACAATATAAAGTGCAAAATATTAGTACAAAGGAGAATCCAACATATATGTTCACCAAGCATGTTCCTGGAAACAAGTTCATGTGTGTTTACATATTTTTTGATTTATATCTTGTCTCTTTTTTATGGACTAAGTTCGTCTAATGAAAATGTCAAGCTTTGGAGCATCTAATGGTCGGTGCATGTTGTTTGATGAAGTGTCTGGTTGGTCATTGTTGTTATTAGATGATTGTTTTGTTTTGTTAGTGAGACTTTTCATTTTTGTGTTATTTAGTTACTTAATTTGCATTGTAACTAGTCCATATATAATTGTAATTATAATTGTAATTATAACTGTAAAGTATTTTATTTTTAAAATAAATCTTAAACAAGACTCTTAATAGTGATTCCTTATTAGCCTTTTACGTTTTACAAAATTATGTTTTAATTAGAAGATTTAAATTTAAATTATTCAATATTGTATTAAACCAACAATTTATTTTAATTTATGTAAATTGCAACATTACTTGATTTAGTTTATTTTTTATATAAAACAATGTAATTTTTAAGGAATTATTTAGAACAGTTCAATCTCAATTTAGTGTAGTGGAATTCATTTTACAAACACTTGAATATAACAACATTAAGAAATAGCCTCTTCATTTTATCTAGTTAGTAATTTCAAAGGACCCAACATATAATAAATTATCTAATTGTGTAGAAAAGTGGACCACCATAATTTATTAATTTTGTAATTATTCATTTGAGTAATTATATTATATTATTACAAAAAAATTATATGTAGAGGACAATCCCCTTATGAAGGACACTTGATGTCATTAGGAAAAGAGATTTTAACCAAACATATTCTTATTTCAACTAGATCTCCAGCTTCACATTTTCGTTCTGGCTCAACACCTATGAATGAAGTGTTGATGGTTGTAATAATTTCACTTTTATCATAAGTGCCTCCATGTAATATGTTTGCATCTTTAATTATTTTCCGAAGATCATTTCTTGCATAGATATCTAATGCGAGTTTGAAAAAATTCAATTGGTTCATGTTTGAACACATTCCATGTTTCTTCCATTCATAAGTCTCGAATTTCATCTTCGGGTCTTTACAATTTGGCCAATCTTGAGTAATTATTGTCTTAATCTAACAAAATAAACAAAAAAAATATCATCTTTTAAACATCATATCAAAATAATATTATTAAGAAGTAGATATCTTAATATGGGTCGATCTAGTGTCTTAGATGATGAACAACTAGATGGTTGTGGTATGGTGTAATTAGATGGCCAAAAGCCATGTATAGTAAACAATAATTTTATCTTTGAAGCAAACACTTGATGTCATTAGGAAAAGAGATTTTAACCAAACATATTCTTATTTCAACTAGATCTCCAGCTTCACATTTTCGTTCTGGCTCAACACCTATGAATGAAGTGTTGATGGTTGTAATAATTTCACTTTTATCATAAGTGCCTCCATGTAATATGTTTGCATCTTTAATTATTTTCCGAAGATCATTTCTTGCATAGATATCTAATGCGAGTTTGAAAAAATTCAATTGGTTCATGTTTGAACACATTCCATGTTTCTTCCATTCATAAGTCTCGAATTTCATCTTCGGGTCTTTACAATTTGGCCAATCTTGAGTAATTATTGTCTTAATCTAACAAAATAAACAGAAAAAAAATATCATCTTTTAAACATCATATCAAAATAATATTATTAAGAAGTAGATATCTTAATATGGGTCGATCTAGTGTCTTAGATGATGGACAATTAGATGGTTGTGGTATGGTGTAATTAGATGGCCAAAAGCCATGTATAGTAAACAATAATTGAAGCAATATAAGAGTTATCGACACAATAGTCTCGAGGCCAAGTTTCAACCATCTTTTAGTTCTCAAAAACTATTGTTGAACCAAAACAACACGAGAGAAATGATGAAAATATATTTCAGACAATTCATTGTGAGATCTTATGATAAATAATGAACTCAATGATCTTAATTTATAGTGTAAATTAGTAGGTGATTTTATTAATTTTTTAATAAAAAATATGAAATTATAAAACTTAGGTATTATTTTATTAATAAGGCACATAATAAGTATAGTTTGTGAATCCTAATAAAATAAAAATAAAATTGAAAATCCTAAATTATAAAACTTATTTGTTATGTGGACACCGTTACACTACCACTCATAACTTGATTCAAATTTAATGAAACTTCTTCAATTAGAAAATCACTTCCATAGAAGGTGCTTATTGAGTAGAATGACTCAAACAAATTATGAAAATTTAATTGCTTTCTATTTTGATTGTTTTCATCAGTTGACTAATTAATATTAATAGAGAAATTCACACCAAAAATTATACAGTGATTCATTGTATATTTGACAAGGAACGAAGAAAATAGAATTTATACACTTGTAATTAACAAAGTTGAGAATCACACGATATTAAAATTCCGCGAAATTTAGTCAACATTTGTTAGATTTATCAATATTTAGTCACTGTTGATTTTTGTGAACTAATGAAAGAAATCCACTTCTAGATTGTGTAGTGATTCTATCTTAATTAAGTGAGATAAAATATATGATTCATATTACACACACATGTCATGTTTTTTTTTTTTTCAAATTATGTTTGCTCATTTGTTTGTACACATATTAACTTTATTGATAACTTGATCGCGTAGATTAAGTGTGTGTGTGTGCATGTGCATGTGCACGTGCTTGCTCATTAAGTAAAAGAGATGTTCTAACTTTATTGATAACTTGATCGTGTAGGTTAAGTGTGTGTGTGTGCGTGTGTGGATATTTTTATGACATGTTTTGGATACTCAAGGTGATAGTGTGACGAGTAGCTTGTGTGATTAAGTGTTAAGCATGTTTGCTCATTAAGGAAAAGAGATATTCTAACTTTATTGATAACTTGATCCTATAGATTAAGTGTGTGTGTGCATGCGCGTGCGTGTGCTTGTGCGTGTGCTTGCTCATTAAATAAAAGAGATATTCTAACTTTATTGATAACTTGATCGTGTAGATTAAATGTGTGTGTGTGCGTGCGCGTGTTCGTGTACTTGTGTGTGGATATTTTTATGACATGTTTTGGATACTCGAGGTGGTAGTGTGACGAGTAGCTTGTGTGATGGAGTGTTAAGTATCTTTGCTCATTAAGTAAAAGAGATATTCTAACTTCATTGATAACTTGACCGTGTAGATTAAGTGTATGTGTGTGCGCGCACATACGCGTGCGTGTGCTTGCTCATTAAGTAAAAGAGATATTCTAACTTTATTGATAACTTTATCGTGTAGATTAAGTGTGTGCATGTGCACGTTTGTGTGAATATTTTTATGACATGTTTTGGATACTCGAGGTGGTAGTGTGGCGAGTAGCTTGTGTGATGAGTGTTAAACACGTTTGCGCATTAAGTAAAAGAGATATTCTAACTTTATTGATAACTTGATCGTGTGGATTAAGTCATCAAGTGATGAGAATTTGAAAGACGTTCACACATTAGGTTTGGATAAATAGGTGTATGAATTACTCTAGCCTAGGCTAGGTGTTACTTTTTCGTGAGACATTTCGAACGGTGTCTTGGGGTCATTACATTGCACATTGAAGATATGACTAAAGATTATGGTGCCTTGTTGACTATGTTTTAGTTGATGTTGTTCATTAGAGGTGTTGTTAAGGGATAACTTCATCTTATTGACAATGCAATGGTGTAATATGTGAGTTGTATATTGAATACGATGTATCATGATATATGTAAGTTGTGTGATGTTATTTATTATGTAAGGAGGAGTTTATTTACATTTGTTATGTAATGTAAATATTCTTTTGAGAGACTTTTATGTCCAACAATGATATAATATATATAATATAAAACTATTAATATGTATGTGTATATCTTATTCTATCATCAACTAATCATACATAATAAATATGAGACATTACATGAACAAATCAAGCATATTATCGTGTATCACTTTCTTCACATAAAATAATGAGTTAAAATGAAAAATATTAGTACAAAGGATAATCCAACATAAATGTTCACCAAGAATGTTCCTATAAAACAAGTTCCTGTATATTTACATAAGTTTTGATTTATATCTTGTCTCTTCTTCCTGAACTAAGTTCGGCTAAAGAAATTGTCAAGCTTTGGAGTATTTAGTGGTTGGTGCATGTTGTTTGATGAAGTTTGTCTGGTCATAGTTGTTATTAGATGATTGTTTTGTTTAATTAGTGAGACTTTTCATTTTTGTGTTATATAGTTACTTAATTAGCATTATAACTATTCCATATATAATCGATCCATCCACTACAATATTTTTCACTTTAGGCAACAGGTGAAAAATGTGGCCTAAGGTCAAAAACCGTGACCTTAACTTTAGGCCACAATTTGGGCACGGTTTTGAAACTGTGGTGTATTCAGTCGTGGGCGTAGCTCAAAGCCCACAGTATTTTTCAGAAAGTGTGGCCTTAACCTAATATAATAGGCCACGTATTTTGTCAGTGCTTAGGCCATATTTTTTCGCCTGTTACCTTTTCGTCAATGTTTAGGTCACATTTTTCTCATTGTTACCTTTTCTGTCAACATTTAGGCCACACTTTTTTAGCTGTTGCATTTTTGTTTAATCCTTCATACCATATTTATAATATTTTTAAATAGATTATGAATACATTAAGCCACTAATTCATTTTTAACATTATTATTATAATATAAAAATACTTCAATAAAACTATAGAAGACAATTACATTATTTTTAATAAATTATAATTAAAGATAACATTAATAACACTCATAAGATTAAAAATGCAATTAAATGTGCATAATGTATTTCAAAACATAATTGTAACAACTAAAAATATTTAAAACTATATTCTAATGTTGCCCATCACACTTTGAAAATTACAAAAAATCATAAGGTATATAACAAAAATATTTTATTTATTTCTTCATTTTGTGTTTTCTTCTCCAAATGAACTTCAACTTCACCCTACAAAAAATTAAAAAAAAAAAAACAAAAACAAACTTAGTACATGATCTTCTTCAAATTTATGAAAGTTTGTATAGAATATTTCACAATCTTAGATGGTTCTAATGTATACCTCATCATCATATCATTATCATCAGGAACATGAGTTGTAGTTGAGGAACATGGAGTAACTGCACTACTTTAATTGTCTAATGCTCGTGTCATCATTTCTTCTATATCATTATCATCAAAATCAGTATCTTGCTTAAGCACGAATTTCATCACTGTCTCTAAACCTTCAAACTTCTTGATCATATAATTTATTTCAATGACATGTTCTTTTTTTCGAGCATCAATTTCTTGATTTTTCTTCAATGTTGTGGGTGTCATAGTCTTTCCATAACAATGAACTCGGCCAGACTTTTCTTTCCCAAACAATGACTCAAATGTTTTTTTCCCAGATGCACTTGAATTTTCAGTGGAACTTTGAAGCTTAGATTATCAAAAAATATCAAAGTTATGAACAAGTAAAATGTATGGAGCTTTCAAACATATTTCACAAGTACAAAATAAACTTACAATTGCATCTAGTGTTTCTTCATCAATTGTTTTTCCCCTTTTACTAAGACGACCTTGTCGAGTTTTAATTAACATTTAAGCTCTAGTAACTTCTTCTTCTCCATCAGATTTGTTAGCAGTCTATTAATAAAAAATAAAAAATTAATAGTAACTTATCAGAATGTACTACAAATTGTTATAGATAATCACTACAAGAAAAACTCAATTTACCCACGGATCTGTATCTGTAGGTAAATTCAACATTACCCACGGATTATTACCTACGTATCTGTATCTTTAGGTATTATCCACGGATTTAAGTCCGTATGTATTACCCACGGACATAGATTCGTAGATATTACTCACGGGCATAGATCCGTAACTATTACTCACGGATATTGGTCTGTAAGTATTATCCACAAACTATTTCTGTAGGTAATACCTACAGACCTATGTCTGTGGGTAATACCTATAGACCTATGTTCGTGGATAATACCTAGGAACTTATATTAAAACTACTATTATCTCTTATTAATGATGTTTATATTGATTTATTAATAATAACAATATTTTTAGTGATATTATTAATATTATTATTATCATTGGTATTATTAATAATATTATCATTAATATTATATTTATTATTATTATTATTATTATTAATATTATTAATATTATTATTATTTATAATATTGTTAGTTATAATATTATTAAAATTATAATTATTATTATTATCAGTATTATATTTTTTTTCAAATTATTAATGTTGTTTTTAACATTTTTAAAGTTTTTAATATTGTTAATATTTATACACAAAATATTATTAATGTTATTGATAACATTATTATTATTATTATTATTATTATTTATATTAACATTATTATTATATGTTTTTTAATATATAGAATATTATTAATACTTCTATTCATATTATTTATATTTAC
>Ga0209489_101427_pt1 | contig 49123 bp, 20 predicted proteins | sample SiratrowhiteBW_FD_187527 | JGI IMG/M metagenome (GOLD analysis project Ga0209489, IMG submission 187527) | Root nodule microbial communities of legume samples collected from California, USA - Siratro white BW (SPAdes) (version 2) | ecosystem: Host-associated > Plants > Roots > Nodule | place... | reverse complement strand
AAAAAAAAAAAAAAAAAAAAAAAAAAAAAAAAAAAAAAAAAAAAAAAAAAAAAAAAAAAAAAAAAAAAAACTAAAGAACTATGGACTTTGAAATCAAATGGGGAAAAAACGTATATTGGAGAAAATGACCCTAAAATTTTCAAACTACCACAAACAGTGGACTCAAAACCAAGGATTTAAACATCAGAATGGAAAACATTCTGGCATGTAATCCCATCAAAGCTTTTCCGCCATACAAGGGAGATATCACCGTTGCACGCATTCTGAAATTAGGTTAGAAAACAGGCAAGAAACAGCTGAGCCTAGTGAATGGAAAATCAAATCAAAATCTCCCAATGCACAAAAAAAAAAACAAAGGATGACAAACAGCTAAACTTCCATTACCTACGAACAGTGTCTGGATCCCCATATGTGCTTATAGCAAATATGCAATAATGCAACCACATGTCCACTGAATAGGTAACCCCTTGAACAGCACGCTCATACACTTCAACAACTTTATCTATAGAGCCAAGTCGTGCCTCATGGTCAGCATACTTCTTCCAATAACCATAGCACAAGGGAAATTCTGCTAGAAAGGAATCATAAACTCTTCGAATCTTCAGAATATTGTCCTTCAACACAGAAATCATTAATCAGCTTCACAAGCATCAGAAAGCAAGACCCAGACATAGTGATAAAATATAGTACATTAACTCCACAACTGAACAGACAATTTCAGTGATATTAAACATCCACAAAATAAGGTGTAGACAAAAGAGGGGGGAAAGGACATCACGTGGTAAGCTTAAATAAAAATTTAAAACAAAACTAATAAATTGCAAATTATAGTTGTTTGATTGTTACTAAAATAAAAACAAGAGCATTCACCCACAGAAAAAAAAAACTGCATATATAGAGACTTCTAACTATGAACACAACGGAAACAAAAATACAAGTCTAAAAATATAGCGTGATACCATGCATATTATATCATATATTTAACAAATCTGAAAGCACCGTGAATCAGTCATTTATTCACAGCCAAACTCGTTACAATACTGGCTTGTTTTACATGTTATCCAGTAATGAGTAAAAACAATATCATGGAAATATAAAAACAGATATTTCACAAGTATTTGGCTGAAGCCAACTCTTCTACCATAAACATCCATAAACTGTTTCTCACATAATAACCGGAGACACTAGATACATAACATTATCCACCCACCCAACTGTGTATCGGAAATATGAAAATAGTAATGCATCCCAGCAATGTAATTCAAGTCAACAAACATACCTCGGCTACCTTCTCTGTCTCTTCAATCAAGGAAGTCCAGGCACTGAAATCTAAAGAATTAGCTCTTACAATATTCCATAGTCGGTCTTCCTCAGCAGACAAGGCAGCTGCTAATGGTAAGCAAAAATTGAATGAATAGCGCCATGTTTATGGACAAGAACAAGAGCATTACAAAAACAGAATTATTGAAATCCTCACATACAATAAACATTGGATTAGTAATATAAAAGAAAACCTTCAACAGAAAATTCCACTAGTTTTATTTCATACAATTTTATGTGCACAGCCATATTTATAAACAAAAATACGGTTTATTCATCTTATCAATGGTTTTGAATTGAACCATGACAAATTATAAGTTTAAGCTAGACTAAATATCAAGCCACTTGAAATTAAAGTGAACATAAATACCAAAACAGCATCACGCCAATGCATTTGTCTTTTGTTTTTTTACATCATATCTCAATCTACCAGAAGCATCACAATATTGCTTCTGCATATTTTGATTAAAACTTTCTGACTATACGACCTAGTTGGACGTGAGTCTAACAATGCTCTACATCTACTCGGTTAGTCCTGCATGCTAGCTACAAACTACTATGCTGATAGAAACGTGTAAATTAGAGACCACTTTTTTACAGCCTTCAAATCCACTTCCAGTGCATGAGACGATTAAAACTCTTCTTTTCTCGTATAAACTGTGATGAAAAATCACTGACTATCAACATAGATATGCTACTTGACATGGGAAATCATAACAAGAAACTGCAGCAAGATATGCTAGATATGTGCCAGTTACTAAATCATTTAGACCTTATGTCTTACTCATGATTATACACCAAATAGTTCTGCCCCTAAGCTTGACATTTACTGCTCAACTTTTGGCACAAAAAATAAAAGTAAAAAACGTAGTGATAACATGAAAAAAGAAAAGAAAAATCCGCACCGTAGCCATCTGCGAGTTGTTTTTCATCAGCTGACCCGTCAACGTTTTCCAACGCATTTCCGTTTTCAAGTCCAGCAGAATTTGTCACTGCACCCACTACACCACCATTGACAGATGAACTGTAGTCAGAAACCATAGCAGGTTCAGCAGCGGTGCTTCCAACCCCAGCAGAGGCCTCGTTAGCATCAGGCAGTCCACCAGCTGGCTTGGTATCTCCAGTTGCATTGAATTGAGCTTGCTGTAGAACAGAATTCGGATCCCCAGTATACGCATTCACATCACCAGTGTTAGAATAACCGAATTCATAGGTTGAAGTGGACTGAGCACCTTCTCCAGCAGGTTGATCAACAGTAGTAGCACTTGCCTCAATAACAGGATTTGACCCAGACTCGGCATAAACAGCCGTAGCATATGTCTCAGCAGCCGAATGAGCAGATGCTTCGGTAACAACGGATTCACTATCTGCCATACTTGAATAAAATGTCTTTACCTTCACAAGAAAAATCACTAAAAACAATTAGCGAGGGCGTTGAACGCGAAACCTTAATTCGAAATCGTAGTAAAAATAATTCGAAATGTAAGATCACCAACACCAGATAATCCAATGCAGGCATCAGCACAACACAACAACTCGAAAAAAATAAAATTAAAGACAGATAACAATAATATATAAAGAGATATTTTCAATCAACTAAAATCCTAGGGTTTCAAACACAAAACCCTAACCGAAAGTGGAGGGAACGCTCGAAGTACCTCAAAGAAGAGAAACAGCTTCCACGCCGAGAAAAGATTGCGCGCCTTTCCTTGTTCGAAGACGAAAGTAAAACCTGTGGTGGCTGTTTTTGGTGGTAAATCGAGAAACAGGAACTGGAATTGCGAAGTAGGGCAATAAAAAACGTGAGGTGCTGCAGTTATATAGCTGGGAACTGGGAGTTGGCGGCTCCATGGTGCGTGATGGTTCTGTTAGATCTGATGCCGTAGGTGATGGATAATGATGCGATCTGAACCGTCCGTAGTAACATGCTATGCAATGGGCCTTGTTTTGTTAAGATTGGCGTTGGATTCCTGATGCCATTCTTCCTGCACCCCAGGAGTTCTTCCTTCACTCCATATTTTTTAAAATACTGAAAATAATTTTTGTATAGCAAATTATATTTTAAATTATACCATCTAAAATATTTATTTTTTTAATTCATAATTTTAAATATATATCTTTAAATATTTTAAATTTTATAGCAAAATTTAAAATATAATGTTTATATTTTGAATTATACAATTTAAAATATTTATTTTTTTATTTTAGAATTTGAAATATGACTTTTTTAAATTTTTGAATTATATAATTTAAAATATAAAAATGTATTTTGAATTATAAATTTTCATTCTGAATATAAATTTTTTATTTTGAATTATACAAACTCTTTTTATATTTTAAAATGAATGATTTAAAACATAATTTTAATAATAGATGGTACAATATAAAATAAAAAAAGTTAGATGATGTAAGATTTATTTAACTTTTTTTCATACAGGAAGAAATATGCGTTCGTACAGGATGATATTAATTTTAGATGCATAAAAGTATGTGTTTGTTGTGTCTATGGAGATGTAAGAAGAATGCAAAATTCTTAAAGTGGTATAATTTATCCACAAAATTTCAGATGAGAATTTTTTTTTTTATTTTCATACCTCTGTTTCACTATTTCATTACCAAATCAGTGTAAATCAGTTACTACATCACATATTAATATACAGATATTGAATAAACATATATTCTCATTTTCATTTATTAAAATTCAAAAAAAATACAATAAATAACACGGTTAAACACTATTTAATTAAAAAATTAATTAAAATTATGTGTTTTTTTTTTTACTATTTTACTTTGATGAATTTATATTAATGTCAGACTTAGGAGTTTTGTAACATCAACAGTACCTTACTTTCTAACTAAGATAACAGTGAAAAATAAACATTTATATACTATATATCTCACATAAAAAATTACAAATTATGAAGGAAAAAGATCTTCAAACAACAAAAAGCATTAGTTATGTTATGAAAAAAGTATTAATCAAAGAGTGTATCATTTCTCATTATATTTAATAGATGGATGGTCTCACAGTTTATCAATTAATTTTTCTTTAAAAGGTAATTATACCTCATATGTTCATGTTCAAAATCATTGACATGACAACGTTGTAGATTACTTGCTTGATTGCAACAATTTATAGCTACCAAAGCAATACTAAGAACAATAGAATTTTTGGTTATTTTAAGTGCTTTTGATTGTTGAAATAATTTAATAGATGAAGACAATCATAACAATCTCTATGAGATGTGTATGAAACATTGTCGGAAAATACTTATTTACAATATCCTACAAAAGTGAAATTTGTTTATATCTCTTATTTTTCTTCTTATATATTTTATTTACATTGTTAAAATACTTTAATTTTTTTTAACTTTGCTTTATTTGAGACTTTTAAGAATAATAATGTTTATTTAAGTAATTTAGTTAATGATCAACAAATGGTCATCGTCATTCAGTCTAATTATTTAAAATTGTAAAAAGAATGTCTTTTTGATACTGTTAATTTCGTTTCATACTTGTAATACTTTTGAGTCCATACTTCTATTTAATGAATCTAATGGAACACCAAACTTTGTTACAACTTTTATAACTCAAATGACTACAAGTTCAAATGTTTTTAACTTTTCAAGTTCAATTAAATAAGACAAATTACATTTTATATAATGTCTATACTTGAGTAAAATTATCATCTATGTATTTTTATTTTAATATTTCTTAAATTTTCATTGAGACATATATGAAAATATTTCAAATTTTTCTTGTAATTTATTCTGTAAATGTATTTTATTTGTGTTTTAGTTTACAGATGAAGCACGTGGAATAAATTTTAACCATATTTATACAACTTCTTTTATGTTGTATGCGTGTATGGGAACACTTTAGTTACTTCGTGTTATCTATTTTAATTGTTGAAAATATATTCTATAATACAACTTACTTTATTATTATTTTTATTATAAAATACTATAGTTGAATTTCATGTTATCAAAATTGTAACATCCCGTGTCATATACTATGGTTAATGTTTTAAGGTCGTATTATGAATGTGCAAATTAGTAGCTTTTTTGAATTAGTGAAATAGAGCATCAAATAACTACTTACTTTACTTCACCTTTCATATTTACTTTTTTTATGAAAATATAAACACAACAATATAAAAAAATCTTCTTAAATATAAACAAAAACAACAAATATGAAAACATTTTGGATATCTATTTGTTGATTTCTTAAAATATTTGGAATTTGACAAAATTCTCTTAATGATAGACACGTTTCACACAAATTTATGACCATAAGTAGTTTTTGTTAGATTTTTTTTTTCGAAAAGTATAGAAATCAATTTTAATTATGAGATGGAATGATTACAAAGGATGTTGAACCAATGGAGTTCAATCTTAGTAAAAACATCTTACAACTAAAGGCATAAAAAACCTTACTAATGAGTATTTATGACTAAAACAGGAGAAACTACAAAATGTAAGATACTTAAAATACTAACATAAGACAGTCTTTATTTAACAAAATGGTATACTATATTATAAACGAAAATCATTAAAAAATTCAAATAATATTTGTAAATTTATTCCTTAAATTCAATTATTCATTTATTATCTTATTTATATGTTCTAAATATTTAACTCAGTGTTACGACATAAATTCAATAATTTAATCTTACATATCAAATAATCTTGTCAATTGAGACTAAACATATTTCATATTAATGTTATTTTTTGTCATGATAAAAGGACTCCGATGAAAAATATATTACTATTATTATTTGGTTAACTCATTTTTTATGTTAATGTGAACCAAATGTTGTATGATAATCATTTTTACAAACTTATCGAAAATAAACAAATTCTGTATTAACAAATTCGTCAAGTGTTTTTTTTTTCTTAAAAAAAAACATTAATATAAATGTAAAGTTATGTTAAATTTTGCATAAAGTAGGATTGTATATTTTTTTCTTACTCAAAGTAAAATTTTCCACCATCAATTTATCAGTCTTTTGAATTTGAATGAATATTCATATTGTGATATAAAAAAGGTTATGCGACATATCAAAAACATATCAATTTCTAAGTCTTATTCGTTCTTTTTATTTCCACTAGTTTCAATTATTTACTTATTCATATTATAGTTTATTTTGCTTATGTGATTTATTCTCTTATTTTCGCTCTTATTTTCGCTCCTATGTTACTTCTTAAGTTCATATTATGATATTGATTCATTGTCATGCTCTCAATTTTGTATATGTTATTGAGTTATATGAATCTATTAATTATAGTCACACGTGAACATTTTCATGTTTAAAAATAATAATGTCATTAAGCTCTTTATCTCTTTCCTACTTTGGTTTTGCTTTTTTTGCCTACTTGTCTCGTATCAAGCAAAAAGATGAGTGTTTGAAGCATTAGATAAAAATTTTTAAAACAATTCATAATCGAAAGTTGAAAAATTACAAATGAAAATATTATTGTTGGTGGAAATTTAAGAGAAAATTTCCCAATTAATTTGAATAGAAAAAAATTATAAAATAATGATGACTAATAACTCTTTTGAAACATGAAAATATGGTCTAATACTAATATTAGAAAAAAATATAATTAAATAATGATTGTAAATTTAAAATTGATTAGATTTTTTTTGTAGTATATTATTACATTAAGAGATAAAATATTGAGACTATTTTAATTTTTAAAGAATGGTAAATTTAGTTAATAAATATATCATGTTATTATTTGTTCCAATTCAATTTGAAAAAATGGATAAAGAATGTTGATATTTTTGTGATTGGCTTAAAATTGAATTCTTAAATCACTAAAAAAGTACCATGAACTTTTTTGCACCATCAATTATTCAAAAAGGTATTTTTAAGAAATACTATATTTGAACTTTTTGTTAGATAGTTAGGTATGAATGTTATAGGTGTTGTTATTATTAATGGAAACATTATTAGGAGCAAGTATATATTTCAACAATAAATGTCATATATTTCATTAAAAGACCTAAGTAAATTTAAGAGGTGCAAGTTTTCACTCTTTTGTACATTTTGTCATCTATAAATTAAAGCTAAAGACAATTTTGATTTCAAGTTGGAATTTTCCTTTCAAAACTAGTATTTATCTGTGGTTAGTCATATTGTTTAAAGTGTGAAAAGTAAGTTAAGTCTAAAATTTGGATCTGTGACTAAAAAATAGTCAAAAGGATTTCAACCATTCGAAATACTGTAAACAAACAGTGTTTAAAAAAGGTACAACTTATTTACTCTTTCATATTTCATTATGTCAAACTCCTTAGTCTTTCCTTTGTCATACCAAGTATAGTAGTTCTTATTTGTTTTCAATTCTATTGAGATTTTTTTTTTTTGTCGTGGTCAAGGTATTGAGTCAAAGTTTTCAAAAATTGAGGATTTTTGTTTAATTAATGTCAAATTCACCCATAAATAGTATGTAACTTCTATTTTAGCTTAAATTCTAATGCAGATTTTCCTTTGCTTCAATTATTAGCATTCCGTGCTAACAAAGGTTGCCATTCTTCACTACTAATCTCTATAATAAGCCACCTTTGCATCCCCATTGCTAATGTTTTTTTTTTTTATTTTTTGTTGTGCCTAATACATAGATATTTTAAAACCCAATCATCTACGTGCTCGTTTTAGGAAATTTGTCATTAAAAAAAATGATGTTGCTCATTTTTAGTGGCCATACAGTCTTTAATAATGCTGATTAGGATTTTTTGTTTCTCCTTTCTACCTTTTTCCCACTTTTATGCCTAATGTTCCTTATCATTTTACTTATTATTGAGTGCAAAAGAAAGCAAAATGGTCTAATGGTCCAATATGTAGTCTGGTCACACCTTTTAAGAGCACTTCCCATTTCTTAATAACTAAGAAAAAATGTGCTTTGGTAACATTCTACATCCCTACACCGTCTACAACTTCTAGAGAATGACGCCAAGACACAACCAATGACAAATCATGGTGTGCAAGGTCTTGTCTCTAAGCTTTAACCTAATCATTCCTTAAATTCCCCCCTTTTCAACACTTACTTCAACTCCTTTTGAAACATCTGAGTTTTTTTACTTTTTTACCTTTAACTTTCCTTTTGCTTCCCATGAGATGGGATTAGAGAGAGGAGAGGATATGCATGGCAAGTAACCAAGTAAAACAAGCAAGAACTTGAGTTCGTGTTGAGAAAAAAATAATATAAAAGAAAAGGTGTTATCTCATCTCTTTGCTGATAAAGTAATATAGTGGGGACAGAGATTTATTGCACACTTTCTTCCCGTTCATACCACAAATCCCATTCAGGATTCATCACAAATATCCCTTGGTTCAGAACTATACAAAGCCAATAGTATATTCCGTTCAAATTCACCTAAGATGTTAAAATCTGATATACGAATCCCAAGGTGTATATACACATGATCCAATTCATCAAAGTAACATGTTTTATCAAATTTATAAACACTTCAACTTGGAAGAACAAAATTGAGAGAATGAGAACATGTATCAAAGCAAAAATAATACTAAGATACTCTGATTCTAACGCTTCCCACCTTTTCTCTTCAGCACCGACTTCAGAAATAGCATGCAGACAATCAAGAATCCCAGCGCCGCCACCCCACCCACCGCAAGCGCCACCGTCCTCTCCGTGTGTGGATGCCCTCCTCCCTCTGATCCTACCAAACCCACAAAAAAAAAAAAAAAACCAGTCTTTTATTCAATTCTCACTAACAACCACAAACCCCACCTACCCAGATCCTGCAAATCCCTTTCACAGCCCCACCCATTAAATCCCTTCGTTTCATTTCCCAGTTTTTGATTAATCCAAATCGATCGAACAAATAACCAAGAAAAAAATTGTTTTTTTTTTCATTTTTGAAGAATGGTGCACTGACCTGAGGAAGAAGAGGAGGTGGGAACTCCATTGGGGTAAAAGCTGTAACTGATATAACAATTTTGAAGATAAACCTGCGCGGAAATAGAGTAGCCACACTGATCCTTAGCCTGTTCCGCAGCACTTCTGATACAAGCCCCACAATCTGCATTTCCCAAATTACCCTCACACTGCCCCAACACGTAGAGGCTCTGGTAGCTCCCGGTGTAGAACAAGTTCCCACTGCTCTGCACGCCGTTCTCCACCATCCCAAACGCCGCGTCCCTCCTCGCCTCGAACCCCCCGCCGTCGACCACCCTGCGGGTCCCACAAACCTTGTACAGCAGCTGCGTCGCGGGAACCTGCTTGAACCCGACCACCTCGTACCGCAGGTAGCACCCGCTGAGCTGGACGCGCGCCGCCGCAGGCGCCTCGCCGCAGAGGCGCCCCAGCATGTCCGGAATCCTGGACACGCAGCTGTGGCAGTCGGAGCTGGTGAGGTCCCCCCGGCATTGGTACGCGCCGGTGAGCGCATTCTGCGTGGTCGCGGCGAAGCCCTTTTGCGCAGACTCTGCGACGAGGGAAGATAAGAGCGGTTTGAGATTCTGCGAGTAGGGTTCTTGCAGTTTCTGGTCCGCGCAACCCTTGTAGATCAAGTTTGTGTTGTCTGCAGGTGAGGTGGGTGTGAAAAGGAAAAGGAAGAGTGCAGTGAGAAAGAGGAGCGTGTGAGCGTGGTGTTTTGTTTTGAGTGTAGCCATCTGGAGGTTGTGTTTGTTTGATCGTTGGTTGTTTTTTATATGCAAGAAACAGAGCAATGTGAATTAACTGTCTGGTTAGTTTGTAACTAAGAAGATGAGAAGTAGTGTTTATATGTTTGTAGGTTAAATTATTGGGGGCTGGAAAGGGAATGCCTTTTGATGACGTGGTTCTGTTGCTGTTAAGTCTCAGATTATTTTTTTACCAAAACTAAAAAATCAAACTAAAGGTCACTTTTTGAAGGCATATTCTTCTTACGTCTACATTTTTCTTGCTGGAACCCCTAATTTTTAAAATAATCATTTTTTAAAGTGATTTTGAGATTGTTTGTAATTAAAAATTTTGGAACATACTTTTTAAAATTCCTGAAACGGGATTTTAAAATCTTTGAAAATTTTAAATTTTTTTAAAATAGAATTTCTAAAACAGGCCTTATCAAGTTATAAATTATCAGTTTGTCAATTTAATGAAATTCCTTTTGTTGTATTGTTTTGGTTACTTCAAAATAAATGAGAAATATATTTCAGAATTAGATACTGTCAAAAATATATTTATTTTAAGAGAATTGTAACATCCAACTATTACATAAATAATTATTATTTAATTAGAAATTTAAAATATATTTATTTTATGTAATAGAAATTTCTTATAAATAATATTTATCATTAAATATAAATGTATGTTGATATTTTATATTTTTATAATTATTTATAGTAAATTACAAAAAATTTAATTTTTTTTATAATGATATGGGTTTTGCATCACAATAGGTAGTTATTTATATATTTTATATATAAAAGATATTAAAACCACATTGTTCACAAATCACGTTAAAGAAAATATCTTTTAAAATTTATTAGAACAAATTTTCACGTTCTGATTTTACTTGTATAGCATGTATATATAAAATAAAATCACGAAAAAAAATACTGAGTTATTTGTAAATTTCAAATATTAATTAAATTTAAGTTTGATGATATACTGGTTATTGATTGATTTAGAAGTTGAAGACTTCATTTCAACTTTTTTAATTGACACTTAATTATTGTTATTGTTGGTTTATATCTTATGAAATTACTCATACTCATTATTTTAAGTTTGAAGAAGAGTGTAAGTTAGTTTTTGAGGATCGAGTCACTTGTGTGAAGTAAAAGTTTTCTGTTGTTTCAAATAATTTGAATGGTGTATTCAGATTCTTAAAAGTTTTTGGAGATCAAAAAATGATGCTTTTAAGACTGTAAATGAACTTATCATAGTAGGTAAAATAAAGAAAAAGTGATGGATTTGTGTATCTCAGTTTTGATTTTCTTTCTTTTGTTGTTTTGTTTTTTAAACATAAGGGATAAACATCTTTTGATTCTTCTATTGATTTCTCCTAGTTTTGCTCACATGCTTCTTCACATTAGCCTTGTAGGTTGGTTTGGTAGTTTACTTTGTATATTTGTTTTCATGGATTTGGTCTAGTCTTCCATGATTTTTATTTTCTTTTTCCTTCATGTAATGGATACAAGCCTAGCATGAACTCTAATTAGAAAAATAGCATACAAAACAAACAATGAGACATAAGAATTGATATATAATTTCACATTATCGAGGATATGAATTAATATCTTTTGATGGTTTACTATGAACATCAAAAGAAAGTTAATTAGTAAGTGATTGAGTAGGTATCCCATTAAAAACATTGATACTTATAATTATTTTCTCAATAATATTAGTCATTTATCAACTCAAAAAAATATTTACTCAATATCCAACCTTAGTGATGTTCAACACTATTAAATAGTTTAGAGTTTGACTTATGAATATCTTAATTAATTATCAAATGTTATTTTGAACCATCAAGAAATTTACATGCTTGGTAAATACTTCCCGATCCTTCATTAAGATCCCTCTCATCCCATAATTCACAAAAATGTGAGTTTCTAAAACATAAACACTCATATATTAGTCTAATTTAAACTTATTACAATAAAATTCAAAACTCGTTCTCAAATAACATACTCTTTAATATTTTCAATTATATCATAATATAAATTAATTTTATTATAATTTTATTTATTAAAAATGTATTTTATCAATTATATCTATCACAAACTTTTATAATTTTTTTATCATCTATCTCTTCATTCAAATAACTTAACTTTCTATACATTTTTCTTTTAAATTTACTCTTTCAAATCAACTTTCATAATCAAAATATTAATCATATTGGAATTCACCTTTTTTATATTTTATTTTGATTCTAATTATGCCGAATAAATGAAAGTAAAAACCACTTATGATCATGGTTTGGATTTACTCATTTGAAAAGAGATACTACCAAAGTCGGCGGGTTCACCATTTGAGGTATAAAAACATCAAAATAATTCTAATTTTTATTATTTATTTTGCTCTTCTTTGACTAGATACATCATGTGCCAATATTCTTGTACAATATTCTTGTACAGATGTGCTAATTAAGTTGATTTGAGTGGAGTTACCGCACTGCAAAATCACTTCATGCACAACTATCATTTTGCAAGAAAGAGTAAACATAAGGATTTATCTTGGGGGATGACACAGTGATTTTAAAGTAATAAGAGTTCCTGAACAAAACAAAACAAGTGTTAGAACCTTGCTTGATTGAGACTCATAAAGTGACACACTTATGCCACCCCAACCATTGTCCTATTCAAAATTAGGTAATCACTCTAAATAAATAAAATAAGTACTAATTTTAATATTAAAATATAGGAAAAATTGAGATTAAGTATCACATTCATATATTTATTAATAATAAGCTTATATGTGGTAAAGAGGAAAAAAATAAAAAGAAAAAAAGAGTCAAACTATAGTAGGAAAGAAATATATTGTTTGGTTAAAAATATATATGAGAAATGAGTGAAAGTAAAAGGTTGTTTGAATGAAAAGTAAAATAAAATAAACTTCATTTTTAAATTGTTTAATTTTCAAAAATAATATATTTTTTTCTTAATATTAAGTTGTATTACCTATTTGTGATATTATAATGATATTGTTTTTTATTAATAATGTTGCTGTTTTGTTAATACCTTTGATTTATTTATTATTGTTATTAGAAAATAAATAAAAAACACGAATAAAAGTTTCTACATAATCAATTATATAATGTAAATGAATGAAAAAATGTTATTAATTTTAAAAAATAAATTATATTATGCGATATAATTAATAATGATGTATTATATATCAGAATTAATAATAGATTTCATATTGCTTTTACTATTTTTACACATTTTTTTTTACTTTTTTAAATAAATAAATAAATTGTTTGTAATTTTATAAGACAATTTATTTTGATTAAAATTTATTTTTAGCATAAAGCAGGCTGCTTAAGTTCAATTGTTATGATTTTGTGTTTGTCTTTAAATACCATAATTAACAATATAATCATTTATTCAAAGTCTTTATAATATTTAACTGCATTAATGAAGCAAACATGATATTTATATTACTTACTTGAATTTACTTGTTAGGAATTTAAATTTCAATCCATGTTTGATTATTATCACCTCTTAGTTCAATAAACCCACTCCTATAAGTAGAGTGAAATATATATTATAATGACATGACCAGATAAACACAAAACATAATTATTTATTACCTGGCTGCTATATAAAAACTTATTTGGCAATTGTCTTGTGTGAGTTTTGAGTTAAAAATCCACAATAATTTTCTGATTACATATATTTTTAACCCTTGTAGAATAAACATGATTTAATTTTGTTTTTAGAAATTTTTTTCTTATTTTTATCTAAAATTTCATTGTTTTTGCTCTCTGAAATTTTGTGATACTCGTTAACTTATATGTGTCTACTAGTATTGTGATATAATATTAACAGATAACACATCTTAAAAAAACTTATAATATGTATAAAATATATATGTTACTCTTTATTATAAAACAGAAGGAAGAGATGAAAATTAGTAATATCAAAAGTTGAAAGAACAAAAAATTAAGAATTTTTTTACATAAATTAAAAACAAAATTCAGTTATTTAGTTTTCTGAAAAACTATAAATATCAAGTTCAGTGTCCAAAATCAAAACACATCTATGTGATTGGAACTAGAAATATATTAACTATATTTTGTTAAGTAGATTTAGTGGTTTCCATAAACAGTAAAGAACATATAAAATATTTTTTTAAATACTAGATATATATTTTTTTCCAAAATGTCCCACGTAATTATAATTGAATAAATTAAATATTATTTAATATGTTTTATATTTATTTCCTGGTAAGATAAATTAACATGACCTAATTATTACTTAGGTAGTCGCCCTTGAGATTTCTTAACCGTTCTCTTTTGATTCAATTTGGTGAAAAATTATTAAAATCGACATATTTAGAAAATTTTGGATAAACGTAAATTTGTATTGAAAAAGTCATGTCTAAAATTTATAATTTCAACTCTAATTCTTTACATCACTAGTTGTGTATGATAATGACAATTTTTATTATTTTAAATAAAAGTCGTACAGTATCATTTCAATTGTAATTGTTTTATGTCTGAGCTAAAATCATGTATGGCGAACATAATTTAAATTACTTTTTTAAGTAAAATCAGATTTGTTCCGCACAACTTAAAAAACAATTAAAATTATGTTAACTTTAATTTAAGAATAGAACAAATAAAGTCGTGTTCTAGTTCAACAGAAAATTAAAAATCATTTGTTTGGGATGTATGATTTGAATATATTATCATAAAATTAATCAAATTGAAGTCTTTTTTTATTATACACAACTTCTGTCCAACAAGAATAAGATTATATTTTGTAATCGTGATTTCTTTATGAACCCAAATACAATTTATTTATTACTAAAAAAATTATAAATGTGAACATTTTGATAATTTATTTACTAAATTACACTAGAAATTGACATGTAAAAACCTTGTGATGTTCTTTTGTGCAGTTATGATTTTGAATGCAAATTTACATGAAATCTATTACACATTAAAAACAACATAAGACATGTTTAATGTTTCCAAATATGCTTATTTGTCTGTTATATCATAACAGAATAAAAGTTAAAAGTCATATTTAGTCCAATAAAGTTATTTATTTGCAAACTTTTTTGAAAAAAAAATGATTTAGAAGAATAGTTGACAAATATTGCAAAAAAGAAATCAGAATCATTATTCAGTATAAATAAATAATTTTTGGAAGATGGTTAAAAATATCGTAGAAAAGTTCAAATTGTTTTTTAATATATAAATCGGGTAAATGAATATGCAGGTAAAAGTAAATCAATAAGTAAAAAAATTAATTTAATCTCTAAATATATAAAAGAGGAGACAATTATTTTATTATCCACTTGTAATATTTAAATCTAATTATAAAGTTCAAGAACCAATTTATCATTAAGTTATTGGAAGTAAATAAATTATAATATTTTTTTTACTAGAGAAACCAAGATTTTCGTTTATCCCAAATATCATAAATAAATACCTGCCAAAACAATAAATTGGTTAGAGATAAAATACAATGAGTGTGTTGGAGGTGAAGGACTATTACAGTTAGAAACTAGTCCTTCTTCACAGTGCTGGTCTCTGTTCAGATTCATTCACTTCACTTCTCACTGTAAAACCTAACGGGCTGAGAGTGAAACTGCAGGTACAGTGAATTCAGTTTCTCACGTTGTTCTCTTTCTACGCTTCTAATTCTGCCCTATTTCCCTTCCCTCCCACAATCTAACACACTTAAATTTCACCTTTCGAAAATGCATGTTACCTTCCGTATTCAAAACTCTTCTCTTCTTCCTCAACATTTTCTTCCGCTTTTCTTTTGTTTCTCGCAGGTTTCAGGTTTCTATTTCACCATGCAATGTGTCGTGTTCCGTTTATCGCTTTGACTTTCGTTTTCAGCTCCTTTGACTGTTAATTCCTGTTTTTTCTCCGTCGTCTACAGGTCTGAGGTCTGGATTGTTAATTATATTTTTCTTCTGCTAACATCTTCTCTGCTATTTGTTTCACGATTTAGTTCCTTAAGCTTGTTTAGCACCCTAGCTCAATTGCTCGTGAATATTATTTTGTATCCTTTTTTTTTTTCCTGTGAAATGTCTTTGGAATTTGATTCGTGCTTTGCAATTAATTTGTAGCCTGTGACGGTTGGCGGATCATAAATGGCGCCGAATCCAAGGGTGGTAGCCGCGTTTTCGGCAATGGCAAATCTCGGGATTCCTGAATCAACAGTGAAACCAGTGTTGAAGAAGCTGCTTAAATTGTATGATAAAAACTGGGAACTCATTGAAGAAGAGAATTATAGGGCTCTGGCTGATGCAATATTTGAGGAGGAAGAAAATAAGGTGTATTTCGGAATCGTCTTACTTATCTGGTATCCACATAATGGATCATTTATTTACGTGACTAATCGATTGCTTGATATGACTTGACAGTTGCTGGAGCCAGACGAGAGTAACAAAAACAAGAGGGTTGTCGTACTAACTCTTGTTATTCTATGTTGCTGAGTTTGTCTGCATTTGTTTCTCGCTCTTAATTACACCTATGGCTGCTGAAATGTGTTGTGGCTTTTCAAACATCCAGGATGGAGAAGTGGACAATGAAGAAGCTCATATGGTTGAGGAGCCTTTGCGACCTTTGAAGAGGTTGCGTTTGAGAGCCCAAGAGGGTCAATCTTCACGCCCTCTAACTATTCTTGGCCACAGCTCACCTGCCTTTCCGTTGAAAATTCCAAAATTGGAAGATGGCACGGTGCCTGAAATTAGTTCTAGGCTGCAGCCTCAAAGCAGGGCTGATTTATCTGATGGAAATGCAAGGAATGATGCTCCTCATGTTCCCCCTCAAGATGCTATTGTCAACAGGGGAAAGCAACCTGTATCACCTCGAGTTACACCCAAAGGGGGAAGGTCTATGTCTGACCATACTTCCCTTGCAGAACCACTGAAAGAGTCAGCAGCTGAACCACGAGCTGATCCGTTTGTCAATAACAAAATGCCTGTTTCATTTACTTTGATCACCCCCAAGGATGAGCCTGTTGATGATTTGCCAGATTTTGAGATTCCCCTTGCTGTGATTCTTTCTGGTATTCAACTCGCTGTGCCTTGATGAGAGCCTTCTTACTTTCTGTCCATTTTCTGTTGTTGTGAGATCTTGGTGGTGACTTTTAGTTCATTGTACACTTTCATTGAACCCAATGTTAAGTACTGTACTTTGTTGGTAATATTATGCTGCAGAAAGAGTAGGTAGATTATTCTTAGGAAAATATAGGAATAGACTTTAATTCCTACGGACCTCAAAAGAAAAGAAGTTAATGTGCAATTTTGGCTGAGCTGTGAAATAGTTTCAGTTGAATAGAATCTGATTGATTTCCCTCTCTGAAATGCTGGCCCTGAGGCCACCAAATGCATTCATTTGCAGACGCAGCAAGCAAGTCTCTAATTGCATACAGTACAACTTTTACTTTCCCTGAAAATCTGTCATATGATCATTATGTTCGCTATTGCTTCTTTATGTGGAAGATCCCTGGTTCCTTGTATCAAAGATTCAGAAATGCCCTTGTATTTCAGTTAATCCAAAGAAATGCTACTTTTGTACCTTCTTTTTGGCTATACTGTACATTAAACTTTGTGTTGATGAGTTTTATTTTTATTTATTTTCTCTCAGAAGAACCATCAAGTGGAGGAGACTCTCTAATGAGTGCAGAAGAAAAGAAAGATGGCTACGATACTATGGTATCACCATGCAAAGATGAAGACGCTGAGCATAAAAATATCATTTCTTCCTTAATTGAAGAACCAACTTCTGATTTAGATGTAGCATTGTCATCTATGGGACAGGTAAAAATTCGTCTAAGCTGCAGCTCAGTTCTTGGGAACTGGATTTTCAATTGCATAGCCATGGTCAAATTGTAAAAATAATTTAGTATACATGTCTGCAATTATATACAACCACTCTGACCCTTATTTTTGTCCTGGAGTTATGGAGAGATGTGCGACTGGATTTGGAATTTGCAACTAATTCAAATAATGACTCACAGGAACAATGTGTTAAGATAACACAAACTGATGATGTTTCAAAGGATTTTGAGACAGATGTCTCACCTATAGTGAGAGGAAATAAAGATCCAGTCCTTGCAAATGGATCAATGAGTGTTAGGTCTTCTCCTGCCTTGGCTGAACCTGAAGTTTCTAGTTCTCTACTCTGCCCAAGTGATCGGGATAAGAAGGTTGGGACGAATGGTTTCTTACAAAGTAATGGTGGGAAGGAGCCAGAGGATCCTGTATCCGCAAATTCAGGTACCTTAGTGGTTGTCCCTAAATGTCAGCTTACAACTGAAAATGATCCAAGGGCTGTTCACGATGTTAATGACCTAGCAAAGGGTGAAGAAAGAGTGAATATTTCATGGGTGAATAACACTACTCATGATGTCCCGCCACCCTTTCACTACATACCGCAAAACCTTGTGTACCGAGATGCTTATGTTAATTTTTCTCTATCTCGTATTGGGAATGAGGATTGTTGTTCAACTTGTAAGGGCAATTGTGTATTGTCATCTAAACCATGTCCTTGTACAAACAAAACTGGGGGTGAATTTGCTTTTACTGCACAAGGCCTGCTAAAGGAAAAGTTCTTGGATGAGTGTATTGCCATCAATCGTGATTCCCAAAATTATTTCTATTGCAAAGCCTGTCCGTTTGAACGATCAAAGAATGATGATTGTTTAGAACCATGTAAAGGACACCTAAAGCAGAAGTTTATCAAAGAGTGCTGGAGCAAATGTGGCTGTGGAAAACATTGTGGCAATCGGGTTGTCCAGCGTGGAATAAGTTGCAAGTTGCAGGTGATTGTTTAAGTAATCTTTGCCACTAGTAAAAAATGTTGTCTTTGATGTTGAAATCATTGAGGTGACATTATTTCATTGTTTTATGTTCTCAAATTCATTTTTCCCAGCTAGAAATTTATTTAGATATGCCTTCCCTATTATGTACTACTCAGGTGTTTTTAACTTCAGATGGAAAAGGGTGGGGTCTTCGTACCTTAGAGGATCTTCCAAAAGGCACATTTGTATGCGAGTTTGTTGGGGAAATTTTAACTGTCAAAGAGTTGCACGAGAGGAACTTGAAAAATTCAAAAAGTGGGAAATATACATTCCCAGTTTTATTGGACGCAGATTGGGATTCAGGAGTTGTGAAGGATAGGGAAGCTCTTTGCTTATATACTGCATCGTATGGAAATGTTGCTAGATTTATTAATCACAGGTATTGAGGTTTCTCATATTTTGTTCTGCAGTTATTATAGAAGTTTTAGTTCTAAAGACTTTTGTACTTTTTTTATTATGTGTTTAAAATAATTATTTTAGTAAATTACACTAGCCTCACCTGAGGTTTCGTGAAAATGCACAAACATATCTGCGTTTTTAACATAAGCTCATGTTAATGTTTTTTAAATATTTAAGGATTAGTGTAATGTAAAAAGGGTGTTGGTGTAATGTTTTTTAAACAATTAAGGGAGTAAGTGTAGGGATAGAAAAAAATGAGGTGTTTGTGTAATATCACAAAACCACCGGGGTGATTATCTCTTATTAGTGATTTTTAATGAAAGCAGTAGTAAATGTTACTGGTTCATGTGAGTTTTGTTGAAGTTAATATAGTAGTTCGTTGCTTGGTTTGGTACATACAAACAACTTTGTCCTCAACGAAAGTTGGTATTTACTGTGATTTTAATGGACCAGTTTTAGATTTTAGGTTATTAAAATCAGTTGTGCAGCTATTGAAATTGATTTTATGACAAGTAAAATTTTTTAGTTTTTTCGCTTAAAGAAATATTTCCTGTTTTGATTTTCAATTTTCACTTTTAATTATGAAAAATCCATCTTACTATTGAAGATTTGTATATAAAGTAATGAAAATAGTAAAATCACTGGGTTGATTGTATGTTACCAATACTCTTCCATGTGGCTGTGCATACATTGTACTCATTATCTGTTTATTGTAAATCAGAAGATTTTTGATATTTCTACTTCATTTTTGCAGATGCTTGGATGCAAACTTGATTGAGATCCCAGTTGAAATTGAGTGCCCAACTCATCAGTACTATCATGTGAGAAGTTAGCAAACCCACGAATTCCATTTCCACTTTTTAATTACCTTTGTTGGCATTTGGGGAGAATGGCTCCATAGAACACAAATATGCTTGCTGATGTTTTTAATGTGTTCAAATGTGCAGTTTGCGTTCTTTGCATCCAGAAATATAGCAGCACAAGAAGAACTCACTCGGGTGCGTGAGTTTGGTTCTGTAGTATGTTTGATGAATATATTGCTTTGATTGCTACAGTTTTTTTTTTCTGTGGTTGTACTAATTGGTCTGAGATATTAAGTAGGGCATAAATTGGTAGCGAAGGTTGAGATAATTTGAGTAATTCACTATCAAATATGGGTTTGATTTGTTTCTGGTTACTAATTTAGTAATGGCACTATGTATAGTAGGTAGTTTGTTTGGTAGGCCATTTGTTACTAAACATCATAGGTTATCATTTTTATGTAGTTCACTTCAATTTGTGTAATTAGTTAAGTTTTTTTTTTTTTGTCTAGAAAAGCTTATGTGCATAGTGTATCTGCAGGATTATGGCATCAACTTTGATGATCACGATGAGTCTGTTGAGCTTTTCCAGTGCAGATGTGGCAGTAAATTCTGCAGGAATATTAAGCGATCAAATAGTTAGTTCGTTCTCCCATTTATGTGTAATTTGCATAAATTTGTTTTTGCTTTCAACATAAAAATATATGAGATGTTATTTCTGTTTTTTGCATTTTTTCATTGTTTTTAATTATGTATTTCAATTTTCACTCCATAATAGTTACGAAATACAATGCATCCACTCCTAAATTGGTCAGTGATTCCATTCAATGGATGCTATTCCTTTTTCTGCAAATCGATATCAATGGTGTCATTTAATATGTAATCAGTACAATAGCTTCTAAAAAACGAATTATTATTGCAAACATATTACCTAGAAGTTCTATTAGTCAATTGAAGGTGATCTTTAATTGTGCTTAACAGTACATAACCTACCCATCTGTTTGCCACTGATCTGACTAATTTGGATATTTACTTGTTAGTTTTTCATCCTTACTAGGTACTGTATGTGTTTCATTTATATTCTTTTATGATTTAATCGTTATGATAATTTCACTAATTCATTTAAGCTTTTGTATTGCAGGATCCCTCAGATCGACAGTTGCATGATAGCCATTCTCTTCCAAACCAATTTTGTGTCTGATGATGCTGTTAATATAGGAAGAAGTTCCAACCAACTGAATTAGTCATTTTTTTGTATTTTTACTTTTCACTATTTTGCTTGAAGGTTGTATACAAGTTACTATTTACAGCCTTCTGAAAACTGCAGAACAAAGAAAAAGTAAGAAAGAAAGTAGCCTTTAGGCATTACTAATTCTGTCCAAGTTTATGTTATGCTAAATGCATGACGGATTCCTCTTGCTCTTTACTTTTTGGTTGAAGCTGAAAAAGGTGGATATGTTTTGCTGTTGCTACACTGTGAAATTAGAATATCTGTTTGACTTTTCAATATTAAACTTTCTGATATCCATGTGTTACATATTTCGAAATTAGAATAGGCTTGTAGATTTGAAGGTTTAATTCCAGGATACTTACATACAGATAAGATGATCATGACCTTTTGTGAAAACCTGAAGAGATAAAGCATTTTCCCATCCTCTTTGTTCGCTCCAATCTTGATAAGAGCAATTTAAGTATAAAAATCATTTAACTTATGGATCTATAAATCAATAAGAGTTGAATATCTTTGTTTCAAATCATAAAAATTAATGAGAAATTTGCCTCAAAACAACTATTGAATAAAAATTTATGACCAATCATTATAAAAATATAAGAACCTTAATGGGACGAATCAAATAAACAAAGATGGAATCGAAATTCTACTCTACAAGCAATTTTTTTTATTTCTTTAAAACTGATAAAGATCATTCTCATTCATACACTTGTCCAATCTTATTTTTCTCTTAAGGAAATATGGAAAGAACAAAAAAATCTACCTCTAAATATGGATCATGGAAAAATAATTTATTTTATTAGAAAAAGTTGTAATTAGTGCATGGAAAAGGAATAACAATGGTAGAGTTTTTATGCATAGAAGCAATTTGTAACATTTATTATTTATGAAGTAAAATAATTAAGGATATTTTGGTAAAAAATAATTAATACTAAGAACAATTAGAAGAGTCTTATGGAAAGGAAAAATAATTCAAAAATATTATCTTATAATTAAGATAAAATATATGTAGATTACATATACTAAAATATTTGTCTCTACATAATCAAATTCATCGATTAAATTTACTCATCGGACGTTTTCTTTTAAAGTTTATTTAGATTTTGGTTCTCAAGTAGGTATCTGCTTGCCATTATAGCACTAACTACTCATTACCTTGGATGTGTTTTGATTTAGTAATTGGGTAAGATGCGACTAAGGAATGAAAATATAATTATTTACTTAATAGATGTACTTTTTAAATAATTTCTGCGAAAGAATTTATCAATACAGTTTTCCTTTTAATTTATAAAAAATATATCAGTATTTTTATAAATAAGTTATTATGAATTTATAAAAGTATATTTTTGTTATTCATTTCCAAAAATTCATATACAACTGTATTAATAAATTTTAATTATTGAAAATAGATAGACCAATCTCATTTTCATCATCCAAAACATAGAAAATAAATATATTAAAACACGTTATTTGTTTGGCATCACTATAGATAACAGGATCATTGATTAAACTATAGTAATTCTACATATTGGCACGTCTAAAGTGAAACTTAACTAAAAAAAGTTTTTTTAAAACTACCTCTTATATTTTGTCACATGTGTGTCATAAAATAAAATTCCATATATTCCTTAATGTATTAAACATTGAAACTGGCCTGGGATAGTAATGGGCCGAATATAAGAGCCAAGCCCAGGCCCATGGCAATTAAACCCTAGTCAGCATGTATATATAGAACTGAAAGAACCCAGCCTAGGGTTTGTGTTGTTCAACCGAGACGCAACAATGTCGAAGAGAGGTTCGTTTTAGCAATCGAATGCGTTGATTAATTCCTCTTGAAGTTGATCAAAATGGGTTAATTAACCAATTTATGGCGTTTCAGGTCGCGGAGGATCGGCGGGGAACAAGTTTAGGATGTCACTGGGTCTGCCAGTGGCGGCGACGGTGAACTGCGCCGACAACACCGGCGCCAAGAACCTCTACATCATATCAGTGAAGGGGATCAAGGGGAGGCTGAACCGGTTGCCTTCGGCTTGTGTTGGGGACATGGTTATGGCCACCGTCAAGAAGGGAAAGCCCGATCTCCGTAAGAAGGTGCTGCCCGCCGTCATCGTCCGTCAGCGCAAGCCATGGCGCCGAAAGGACGGTGTTTACATGTACTTCGAAGGTATTGCACTTTCTCTCCCCTTTGATTTTTTCTATTTTATTACGTTGTTGTTTTGGAACAAGCTTTTATTTGGTCGTTTTGTTTTGCAGATAATGCTGGTGTTATCGTGAATCCCAAGGGTGAAATGAAAGGTATGGACAGTGAAATTTAGTTGTTGAACTCCTCTCGATAGTGTTTGGTTGCAATTTGAATTTTTGTTGTTCCTTAAATGCGTTTAGGGTTTGTGATTGGGGTTTTTCTATTAATGGTCTTGTTATGCAGTGTTACTTGTTGGTTTTATTGTGTTTGATGGGGTGTCACTTGTAATTGTAGGTTCTGCAATTACTGGACCAATTGGAAAGGAGTGTGCTGATCTCTGGCCCAGGATTGCAAGTGCTGCCAATGCTATTGTTTAAGTTGGGTTTCTAGTGTTTTTGTAATGTCTCTGTTTCTTTAAGCTGTTTCTTATATTTATTTAGGTTGAATTGCAGACAATGCGTCACATATAGTTTATCTTTGTTTGACTTCTCGGTGAGAAATGTTTTGATGGGAATTATTGATAGTTTATAAGAGTTGTTTTTTTGCTTATTCTTCTTATCTTAATTTCTTGTTTAATTTGCTTTGATTTATTGTTTGTCATTGTGAGTGCATGGTTTTATTGGTAATTCGAGTGATGTTTACATGAGAGGTATGCCATGCCTTGTTCTGCAAGGATTTTCTGGTTGTATTGCAGTCATGTGGCATGCATTTGTTAGGTTTTAATTTTCTTATGCTGTGGGAATAGTGGGATAAATTTTATTGGTATGCTTAGACCTTTTCATTTTCTTTTAAGGCGGATAAATTATTTTGAAGTCCTACAAGTATGAAAAAGAGGAATGTCTAGGTTATAAATCTAGCTACCCAGTAATCGTTTTTTGTGTTTATGTCTTAAAAAATTCTGAGTAGTGTTTTTGTCTGAGGAGTTAGTGAAACAATAATTGTTGTGATTGTTTTAACAGCTTATTATGAGCGAAGCTCCTGAAATTTTTTGATTATAATTTAGCACTTTATCTTACAGAATAGCGGATCATCAAGAATGTGTTTTTAAACGACTAGAGTAGATAATTATCGTAGCATTTTATTCAAATAAATTTGGATACCTAGATTATTGTAAGGATGTGCTGTTGTAAAATGTTCTTTCAAGTATTGGCTTTATGATGAACTTTATAAGAATTGTTAGGAAAGATTAAAGTAGAGTTTTTTTTTTTTGAATTATCTCGTAATAATGTTTTTAATTTATAATTTTTATTGAAAATTCAAATTATTCCATCAGAAAAGGTTACTTAAAGGTGTTTCCTATCAGATCCACTCTCTTGTTAATAAATGATACCGAATGATTCAATCGACAAAAAAGGAGAGTAAAAATAATAATTCACAAAATACTGCAATTTGCTAAATAAACTTTATTTATAGGGCGTAACATGAAATTTGTGGAAGAGTTTTAATTTCAGTGCTGATACTATGGAATTCATGAAAAAAATGTTTTTTCTTTTAATTGATCATATTAATGTGGTACTCTCTCGTGGTTCTCCCTGTACAATCGGCCTGAACCTGAAAAAGTTGAAAGAGTTAGAGTAACGTTGAAGGTAGGCTTTAATTTGTGTAGAGTTTTGGCTGTGGTATTCCACTTTCTTCATTAGTTTTGGAAAGTATCATTTCAAATCTACTTTTTTTTTAAATAACTATTTGATTACTTTTTTAATAATAAAAATATTATTAAGATAATAACAATAAAAAATAAAAACTTATATAATAAAATAGTGATATATAGTTGTAGAATGGTTGTATGAAATATGAACGCATATTTTGTTTGGGAAAATATTTTTTTTGATAACTTAGTCTGGAAAAATAATTTTTTTATAAATGTAACAATCACTGCAACCCAATAAAAGGTGAAATAATAATTGTAAGGTGGTCATAAAAAATTGATCGTTTCAAATATCGTTACTGTTTTGTTTGTACCTTTACATTGCACTTCACATAAGCAATGACATTATCTGGCCCTCAAATTAAACTGAGTTATTTGGAATTTTTTCTTTTGTCCCAAATAGTTATGATCGGAGGTTGCAGGACATGACATGGATGCACAAATTTAAATTTGCTAGAGATAAATTCATAAAGGACAAAGGTATAAGTAGCAGAAATTAAACCCAAATTTAACAAGGCCTTCGTTCTAGGTAGTTCAATCCTACCCTTATTGGTGGACTTTATTTCGTTTACATCACTGCATGAAACAAAGTTAAAACCAGTGATTCTGATCTGGTTGTTTCCATACCTTGCAGCACAAGAGGAACTTGCCAAACCATTGAGGAAAACACGGGAAATCACAAATGATGCACATAGCAAGTAGTAGTGGGTGGCTATACTCGTATAGAAGACTCTTCAAAAAAGTGTTTGAGCACTTCATTGATGTTACACCACTTCACGGCATATTTTCAAGCCATTCCATGCCTGGACCATTATTAATCTTTGAAAAGGCAACAAACTAAAGTTTGATCACTTGATGCAGTGTTCATGATGACCATGCTCTTCATTTCCAACAAATAAAAACTTGATACCCTATAGTAGGTTCCTCCTTGTGTGGTCCACACTTGATAACCTACCTTCATAATGCATTCATCCAGTCCGAATCCTCATGATGCATGTCTCATACCAAGACATGTTGTCACTTGATCTTAAATGTGAAGCTAACTAGCTAGCATAGCCAGCAGAACCAAAATGTCACAGTTTTATATCCCTCAAAGAACTCAGTTGTTGAAGCTTCAGTTGATACCAAAAATGAGAGTTAGCCCTTTAGTCACACTTGGTAATGCCCCAAGGAAGAGGTTACTTGGTTGTGGCACTTCATCAACAAGAGTTCTCAGACAGCTAGTTTGCAAGTTGAAGCATAGCTGGAAGAAACCCAAGAGAGGTCCACAGTACAGCTATGATTTTCGCAGTTATTGCCTCAACTTCAGTGATGGCCCTTCAAACCACCGTATCCACACGTCTCCTCCTCTTGCCTGATCATATAATCTTCCCCTTTCGTCATTTTTATGATCAAATCTTTGCACACAAATTGGGTCCATGCAAGTACTTATATATTACTCAACAGTGAAATTTGAATTTACATTGTTTATTCTCATTCTAGTATACTCATACTTTGCATATTGCTCAATTGTAAACTTTCTTTAGCCATCTGTGATTCAATCCTTTGTTATGATGAGCATAGCTCAGAAGATAAAATTTGAAATAATTGTGATCACAGATTTCTTCTCTTCTCTCTGGGATCTGTTCAAATTTCATTTTACAGTGGTAAGGGTCTCACTACAAGTGATGAGCTGTCCTCTTAAGAGAATAAAAGATCCACCACCCTATATCACTACCTCATTTATTTTTCAACAAAATAAAGGTACAAAAGTTGCCAAAATTGCTCCCCTTAGCTGGAACATCTACAATTTTATTCAGCTTACTTTATTTCCCTTCTGGCCCCATATTAATCCTTTTCTTGAATAACCTGATTAACGATTTAATCAATTGCTAAAATACCTATATGTCACTATGTCTCTGCCATATGGCCATCCAGAGATTAAAGGATCTATAAACATCGTTTCAAACAGAATTAGGATTCGGATTCAGAATATTGTCCATGGCAATAACACAAAGAATGATTTGTATTATTGTCTTAAAATTATAGTTCAAATTATAAATGGGTAGTCTCCTTTATAGCAAGATTTATTTCAGATTTGAAATAGTAATGATAATAATAACAAAAATTGATAGAATAATAAACATAGTTCATCTATCATTCTAGAGGTAACATAACTAATATCTGCTGTGAGAGGGTTAAAGGATGTACTAGTAATTTAATTACTTGGAAGTAACTTTTAAACATTATTTCATTTGTGTAAATCAAAATAAAATATATATTAAAATATAAATATTTTTGTAAAATATAGTAAATAATTTGAAAGTCATACTTACACAGAATCAATGCAAACACACTATGCCTTCCAGTAAAACGGGGTTGGAAGGAGTATTAATACTCTAAGAGATTTTCCCTGTTTCAAAAGATCAATCCTTCTAGGAAAATACAATTTTATCATCTTTATGCATAAATACACATTCAACTTATTTTTTTAACCTTTTCTAATATCTAAGAGAACTCCCAAAGAGTTATTGATATCATGAAGAAAGGAGAAGAGAAAAGAGATTGTATATTCATTCACACATAAGTTTTAGATAATAGAGACTTATATAGCAGATTTACAAAAGAATAACAGACTGACAAATACACTTTTATCAGTGTTATAAATATCAATGATGACATTTCACTGTCTTTCCAAATAAGGTGCCGTGATGTGTGGCAACGATGATGGACTGACCCAAAATTCTTAAAGAGTGAGCAAAAGTTAGCCGAAAGAAGTTTTATTCCAACCTGGAATATGGATGAACACACACATCAAATAATTTGAATCCGTACTAATAAGTGAGGTGCAACAAGGTAGCATGATTAATGCTTCAGATTGAATATCTCTATTGGGGCATAAACAAGGTTCAATTTTGTGTATGAACTTATATACAATAACAGTTTCTAATAATAGTAATTTAGTATAAGGTACACCATCTTTTGTATACATATAAAAAGACTGATGTATTTATTTTCTTTATATCCAGTTTATGTATTTAGTAAATTTGGTGGATAAGTATACTGAGGAGGGTATGGTTCTTACAAAGTTCCTTATATGAATTGACATACGAAACCAATATGATTAGCAAACACAACCAACAAAGTGGAACGAAATAATTAGGCTCACATGCAGGCCATTTAACGAGGGGCCATTGAAGTTAATGCTTGTAATTATGAATCACTAAAACTAGTTCCAACTGTATGGTATACTACTTTTTAGTTTTTGACCCCAAACTTTGAATAACTGAGCAATTCAAAATACTATTTCCATGTTGGTTTTGCAAGCTTAAATACCCTTTGCATGTTACATTTGCCAGTAAAATTATATGCACAGAATGATTTTTCTCTACAATTTCACATATATCCTTAAAAGGCCATGCATAATATACTATAATGTTGAACAATTCACACTGCTTTTTATGGAAATTTTATATCATTGGTAAAGTTTCTACACACAAAATCAACAGGTGTATTAATGTGTTGGACACACTGTGTGTCCCACACTCCATTTCACGCCTATATGTATTTTCTTCACTCAGTCTCCTTTTCAAAGAATTCTCCCATCCCTCTCTGTCTCTTATGTGCAAATGGCCAAGTGTGTGGCTCTCTCACTGATCACATTAGGCCTCTTCATTGGCTTGGTGAGTCCACAATGGAACATACTGAACATAGGCCGGGGAAAAAGGGTTGAGGAAGAGAGACCAGAATGGAACATACTGAACCAAAGATGGGAGAAGAAAGTGGTTGGAGACAACTTGAAGAGCTACTGTGAGAGTTGGAGGATAAATGTTGAGCTAAACAACATTAGGGAGTTCAGTGTTGTGCCTCAAGAATGTGTGGAGCACGTGAAGAAGTACATGACTTCAGCTCAGTACAAAGCTGACTCTGTGAGGGCAGTGGAGGAGATTAGGCTCTATCTCAGTGGATGCTGCACTTTGAAAGGTGATGGCAAAGATTCCTGGATTTTTGATATTGATGAGACCCTTTTGTCCACAATTCCTTATTATAAGAAGCATGGTTTTGGGTAAGTGCCAGATACTACTAAGCCTTTTGTTTTTATTATATATTTATAGTGCACACACATGTAATTAACTTTTGGTGTTACTCTAATCTAGCATAATCATGAGAACCGTTCAGATTTCAAGCATTAACTAGTTTACAGTAACCATGATGATTATGACTAGGTGTCCACCATGCACTCAGTATATTGAATCAATCTCATGAAAAAACTGATATTGTTGTTTAATGTTTACTACTTGGAATAATGTCTGGCTTTTTTTTTCATCAGACTTGTTACCTAAAATGTTGTCATGCTGACTGTTGAGTAGATTCAGTTGCTGCTATTTTTGTCCAAGTGGTGCAAAACTGGTTCATGTCATTAATGGTTAAGATGTGTGGAATCAATTCATGTTTGTTGGTGAAATTTGTTTATTTTGTGCTGTGTCTTTTACCAAGGAAGTGCAATCTGTGATGCGTCATATGGTGACGTGTGTAAGTCACTCCACATCCTTTATTTCCACTGACCAAAGTTCCCAAAGTTGTCACACTAATCTAGCCAAAATTCCGTCTTTGTGAAGATTATTCAAACAAAGAAAGGTGAATTAGGTCACTAGCTAATCTGATGTAGCCAAGATAACATATCTACTTTCATTTGAATCAAAAAAGTGTAAAGAATTGGTATTTAATTTTAAGGCAAAGCTTTGAAATACAGAGTGAATGATGTGTAATGGACAATTTTGTTTTGAACTTCTTGATTATTAAATTTAATATTAACATACACTAGGGGAGAAAAGTTGAATGCAACATCTTTAGAAGCATGGATGAAGCAAAGCAAGGCACCAGCTCTTGATCACACATTGGATCTCTTCCATGAAATCAAGAACAAAGGCTTCAAAATCTTTATAGTTTCATCAAGAAAGGAAAGCCTTAGATCTGCCACAGTAGACAACCTAGTCAGTGTTGGGTACCATGGTTGGACTACTCTTAAATTAAGGTAATTATTCTTTAGGTTATGTTTAAGCTGTAACATGTATATAATGCAATTGATATTTTGAATTTTGTAACAAAATTGAAAAACTTGGCAGGGGTTTTGATGATGAATTGATGGAAGTGAAAAAGTACAATTCTAAGGTGAGACAAGAATTGGTTGATGAAGGTCATCGCATATGGGGCATTGTTGGAGATCAATGGAGCACTTTTGATGGACTTCCTATCCCAAACAGAACATTCAAACTACCCAATTCCATTTACTATAAAGCATAAGTTTCTCACTGCCCATTATATAAAAAACTTTTACCTTTATCACCATTACCACAACCTTTTGTCCCTTCATTTATGTCAAAGGTTTATCAAAATGGAACTCTTCTTACTAAACACATGTGGGAAAAAGGAAAAGGCTATTTGTTAAAAGGGTCATGCTAGCTTTACTTCTTCTTTGCCAACACAAAGAACCATAGCTCTTGTCTACTTTCTACTTTTCTTCCTCACTAGGATTAGATGCTATTTAAAATATATAAAAGCAACTTTCAAGGGTTGATGACATGTTTTTCAATACCTAGTATTTATAGATTTATTGGTGACTAATTATTCTAAGACAAATTGATTGATTAGTTTGAGTGAGGTGTTGACTTTCAATCATGTTTTTTTTTTAAGTGAGTATTTGATATTTGTAAAAGAATAATAAGAAAATTTAATTAAACAGATTAACATAAGAATTAAGGATAGTAGTAAAATGTGGAAATAATGAGGTCTCCATGGCCCAAATACTATTCATCTTGTCAAGTTGCTTGTTGTCATTGTCTTATTTTCTAGCTATACAAATTAGACTCTCAGTCTCTCATTGTCCAAACATAATTTATAAGAAAACAAAAAAAGTGTAAGGTGGGAGTCTTAATGATGACAACACAGAATCCAATTGTTATTATTATATTTATACATCTCACTTTTTTTCCATTCCATTTTTTTATCTTTTTTTTTTTTTGCAAATTAAACTATTTATTTGGTTGGTTCCTATTTTAAGTTTTAATTTCAATCATAAAACAATATATTTAATTTTAACTGATGTATAAAGTTAAGTTTTGATCTTCTTCGGTAGTATCGTAGAATTTTTTAGTGTTAATGATGGAACGTTGATATAGAGGCTTTCTTTAATTAAGTTTTAACTTTATCATAAATTTAGGTATTTTTAATTAATTTTTTACTTTTTAATTTATTAAATAATCAAAATCTTGATATTTTTAATTAATTTTTTGTCATTTAACTTTTTTTTATTAATTGATTGACACACTTATTATCTTATCTGATTATATTTCATGTATTGAAAAAAAAGATGATGTTTTATGTTAATATAAAATGAATAGTTATTGACCAATAATCTTTATTATTTTCATTGAAAATATACTAGATAAATAGGGACCATCGTCCATACTTACATTCAATGGTGGTGAATAGAATACTTCCTTGAATCATGATAATTTTGTTAACAGCATATTTTTAATTAAAACATTAAAAATTACTTACTACATCACCCAATTAACAAAAAAATTAAACAACAAAAACTTAACATATTAAAATCTTGAATACTCAATAAAAGATAAAATTAAATTATCTAAATTATAAACAAATTAAAATTTAATTAAATTACAATTTACATTTTTTCACAAAATACTAAAACTTCAGATAATTATAAGTACATTGAATAATTTGATTTTTTCTATTTCTCTTTATTTCGCACAACATTTTTTATTACCTCTTTATTCTCTTTCTTTCTCCCTTATTTTATGCCTGGGAAATAACAGTTTGCAAGTGTGTTATATATTTTCAAACAATTCTTTAAAGAATATATTTTCAGCAAATAACACTTTGATAGAAAAGTAAAAATGGGCATAGGAAGAAAAAATCAGCAGAGAAATTGATGGGTTTCACTTTGGAATTCCCTGACCTCTGGTTAACATTGTCCAACAACATAAAATCAGGCACTTTAAAAAAATTAAAAATCAAGTTTTCCAATTACATGAATTTTGTGTTAGAAACTACAACATTATTTTAAAATTAATATCATATCCAATATAAGATTTTCATAAAATACTTTTACATGTGATCTCGTTGTACTGCATGGTAGACGTTATTATTATTTTTAAGTTTTTTTTTTACAAGTTTTACTATACTATTAAAGTGTTGCATTTTTATAAACATTTTTTAGCACTTCAATATTTATAATTTAAAAAATACTTTAATTGTTATATTTAAATATTAATTTGATGTGATTATAATTACATGAAAAAATAATTACCATAGAAACTAATATTAATTCAATGGGATTGTAATTAATGAAAATAATATTACAATTAATTTTATATTTTAACGTTATTAAACCCAATAAATAACATTTTGCATGAACAAAAAATATAATTTCTTTTGTATTGATTATGATTCTTAATTGTTTTTATAATGACTCATTTGAATAGTTATTCTTTCTATTAGTGTCAATATTAAAAAATAGTTTTTATTACTAAGATTCATAATCTTAAAGAAGTCTTAATTTTTTTCCTTCTATTTACTAATAAATTATATACTTCTATGGTTAAAAACCATAATAAAAATGTATTGTGTATACCTGCATTGAATAAACTACAAATAACCCAATTTAAATAATAAAATTTTAATTATTTTTTTTAATTTATAACTTTTTAAACAATAAAACTTTAAAAATCAAATATGAATTTTATTAGTTTATATCAGTTACAAAATTTAGAGCTAAAATTTAATTCTTTGAATTTTGTTCTATATATTTATTATAATTTAATTAGCAACTGTTTCAATTTATTATTATAATTAGTATTTACCTTAAAAAACATCTTTAATTCCTTTTATTTTTCAATTATAATTTAATTAGAAACTATTTTAATTTATTAATATAATTAATACTTAGGCCATAATTTATTTATTTTTTTAAAATCACTTTTACATCAATCTTTATAAAATAAGTAAATTTTAATTTTGATCTTTATTAAATATTTTTACATCCTTTAAAATTTAATGTCGTTATTTTTACTTTTAAATTATTTCAAGATAGATGAAAACAAATTAGGCAATTAAAGTTTTAAGTTTATGAAGTATTTTTTTTATTTTATTGAATATTAAAACATATATATTTTTTAATTGAGATCTCGAAGCTTAATTTTAATGTTATCTGAATTGAATGTTAAAATAAGAATGAATTCATTTAGTTTTAACTTTTTTTATAAATTTGATGATTTTTAATTAAGTTATTTTTATAAGTTTTCGTTCGATTAAGTAGTTAAAATTTTTATACGTTTTTATATTAAATATATATATAATGTTATAAATTATTTTAAAATAAAAATTTAATTAAAAATCTTCAAATTTAAGAATAATTTAAAATTTAATTAAGTTATTTTTTATTTTTCATATAAAAATACGTAAACAATGACAGTATAAAATAACCATCATATCAGTCGACATTAAATGGTAAAAGTTTAATTAAAAATTTTAAAATTTTAAATACGTAATAACATAAAATTATTTTAAAAAATAATTAAAAATATATAAATTAACTAATTTCAAGAACCTAAACATTTTTAAAATATAATAATAGATATTATTTTAAATGATTATTTCATCTTTTCACAAAAACATATATACATGATAATAAAAATCAAAATCAAAATTTTAATAAGAATCAAGATCAAAATTCTAAACTTTTGTGAGAACTAAAAACTAAAACAATTTCTTACAAAAACTAAAATCAAAATTTGCTATTTTTTTTTTTTAATTTGAATCTTCCAAGAAGAGGTATTGACAATTCCAGGCATGCTAATATCAAAATGCACAAATTAAATAGGTGTTATCATATTGCGCTTTAAAATTTTAAATATCTCATCAATAGTAAAAAATATTATATTTTAAAAATGGTTTTGGCACTGTAAAACAACTATGAATTTGGTTTTGGCTTTTGAGGAAAATGAAAGAACATTTCGGGGTAATCATACGGTGGAAAAGAAATGAACCTCACGTGTACACCGTTAGATATTTTTCTGTTAGCTTCCATCATGACCATGATCTCAGACAAGGTCCTACGTTGGAATCAGACATAATTACATTGTGGAATGAACATTACATGGTACTACCACACCACCAATTCAATCACCGAGAGTGACTTCACGCGCCACGCTGGCGCGTACGATTGGTTCCGGCTATTCCTCCAAAAGGGGAGCCAAAGCCAAAGCTCATTCGTTCGTCACCGTTCACTCTCGCCAGCACCCAACCTTCTCCTGCCGGTGACGGAATTTAAAGCACCCGCCCTAGTCTGCGTCAAATTTTCAAGCTTCACGTGAACCCTCTCCGGGTAAGACGTAACCGATTTCGTGAATTTTCCATCTTCTTTCTTCTTCTTCTGTCTCTTCTGTTATTTGCTAAAATACCCTTTGCTTCAATTCCCCCTTTTTCGTTGATTGTTTGGCCCAATTCACATTGGGTGGCTTCTATTCCATTTCTTTGTGTTATTGGTTCTACCCGTTAGCGTTGGTAGGAAGTCTGTTCCTAATTTACCCAAATTTTTATGTAGATTATACAGGTTGTGAGTTTGCATGCGTCTTGCTATGCATATCTTGTGAAGATTTGTTTGTGGAGTGTGAATTGCGTCCTAAGGGTTTTTTTTGCTGGGTTATTTGCTATGGATATTTGATCATCAGTTTATTATACATTTTTTAATTATTTTTCATAAAGGAGCCTGACAGTGGTGGCTTGCATATTGGGTTGATTTATCTTTGTTGTTTTTTTAAGCACGTTTTGAAGTTTGAACTGTGTGAAAACAGTTGGGAAGAAACTGAAAACTGGTAGAGTCTGGGATACGGAGAGTTATTGTTACCTATAGTTTGTCTTCAACCGTGAATAATTCATAATGCAACAGTGTTTGCAGTTTATGTGGGAGAGAACACGTATTTTCTCGTTATCCTTGTGCAACTTTTGTATGTCTGCTTAAGCTCGTCATTCTTGATGTGTGAACTTTTGTTTGGCCAGTAAACTAAACTTTTACTGAGGAGCGGCATCGATGGTGAAGTTGATAGTTAACCTAGATGTTCTCACTTATACGTTAATGGGATGTGTAATTTGCAGATTTTGTTTCCTATTGCATGATGACGGTAACGCATAATGTCAAGGGGAACCGAGAAAATCTTTATTGTTGTCTCTTGCTTCATCTTCTGTTCTTTAGGAAAGTGTATTATAAAATCACACTTAAAGGATCATCCAGCATGCTCCTAAAATTTTCACTCAACCCCCTTTCTTTTTCATTTCATACTGTGATACTTCGTGTCTGATTTTTATTGCACCATTTAGCAGTTTATTGTGCCAAATAGAAGTGTCCCAAAGCTTTTTTTTTCTTTCTTTCAAGTTGTGAAGATTGATGACAACTTGTCTGGTTTGGGCATCAAGAACAGAAAACAACCTTTGTGGAATTTTTCTGGTAAGCATTACCATCCAAGCGAAAATTTAAAGTCTGAAAGTTTTTAGCAGTTTGACTAGATAGCTGACACTTTTATCCTTTCAATTAACAATTTAGGAAAATTATGGAAGCACGTCCTACTTTCTCTGTTGAAAGATCAAATGCTAAGCAACACAATAACATGGGGATGTCTGAAGCATTTCCTTCATCGTTGCCTGTCCTTCCAATGTCCCGAGAAGGGACACGCCCCAAATTATCTGATTCTCAGCCAGCATTTATGGAAAAAGAGCTTAAACCAAAACCTTTTACTCATTCAAATCATTTAACTACCAGCGGAGCTGTCGGGCATATGTTTTCATCTTCTCCTGGATATTCAACTGATCTTCATCACTCATCCTTTTCATCTCATGACAAGGACCCTAGAAATACTCCTTTTATTTCGCAGTCATTGAGTAACATGGCTTCGCTGCCCTTATCTTATTCTTCAAATAGTGAACCGATACCTTCTACAACATCAACACCTTATTCCAATGGAAACAGTGTTTCCTGGCATACAGATTCCCTGCCTAGCTTTCTTGATTTCCCTGCTAATACCTCAATTGATAATAGTCAAGTAGAAAGCAGTGCCTGCAATATTATGGCAACTGAAGATTATTCTAAGCGAAATGATTGGCAGGAGTGGGCTGACCAGTTAATCAGTGATGATGATCCATTGACTTCTAATTGGAATGATCTTCTTGCTGACAACATTCAAGATCTCGAACCAAAGGTTAAATTTTTTGATTTGTCAAACCAGCATGAGCTTGCAGAGTATACTTATTAGCGATTTATTCAAGGAATGTGTTAGAAACTCATTTTGTTTCATAAGGCATTGTACCAGGCCTCAAATTCATCTTCCCAACTTCCAATAGGACACCAATCCCAAAGCCATCAACAACTTAGTGTTTCTTCTGGAGAACATCGTATTGCTGTTGCCCCATCTTCATCAGCAAACTCGGTGCCTTCCAAGCCACGGATGCGCTGGACACCTGAGCTTCATGAGGCATTTGTCGAGGCCGTCAACCAACTTGGTGGGAGTGAAAGTATGTTGATCTTCTTTGTCACTTTTCAGAGAAAGGTCTTAGTTTCTTAAACTTCTGCCTCCTTATTTTTTTTCTCATTTTCTTTTTACAGGAGCTACCCCTAAAGGTGTGCTGAAGCTTATGAAAGTTGAAGGACTAACTATATACCATGTTAAAAGCCACTTACAGGTGCATACCGTTTGCTTTGTCTTCCTAGTTTGTTTCCTTGCATGTTTTTGATGAAACATATTGCTTCATGAAATGCAGAAATACAGGACAGCTAGATATAGACCTGAGTCATCTGAAGGTACACAAGATATTCTTTGGATATATACCATCTGTATACTGTATAGCTAATGTTTTGCACGTTAGGTTGAGGAGATTATTGGCTATTTAATTAGACTTTGATGTATGAACCTTCTGCAAAAGCTTTTACCTAGTTGATGATTCTCATCGAATTTCATATTAATAGGAACCTAGTTTGCTGTATATAAAAAATAATTGGAGTTTTACGCAAAAATACACTTTTCAAACAAAATAACACTTTATATAAGGAGTTATTGAATGGTGCAAGTGAAGTCTTACATTCTTGCTGGTGGATCTTAATCCCTTTGTGAATAATATTTTAATTGCATGTTTTTGGCTTCCCCCTTTGATTATGGTTTTTTTTTTTTTTTTTTTTTGTGTTTCTTTTTTTTTTTTTGTATTTTTTTTTTTTTTTTTTTTCTTTTCTTTTTCCTCCTCATTGGCTACTTTATTCTGAAACCATTTAATGTGCAAGTTCCCACAGATTCTTTTCCCATATTCGGTTTAACTTAGTTGTGAAAATTCTAAATGTAACATGTTTTAGAAGTGAGTGTTGCACACTTATGGCCTGAACAGATACAAGTATTATTGCTCTGTATCCAGTAAAGGAAGACAGTGGAATTTTGAAATCTGGTAAAAAATAGGTTACAGCTTCCATATATGTGACTCACATTCAAGTATCTCTTGGTATGCACTGGATCATGTGTAAACACACTTGTTTATTTTTGGTTTAATCATGTATTTAGTCCTTAAAATTTGGGGTGAATCCAATTATGATCCCTATTTTTTTTTAAAAAAAAAAAAATCAGTAACTTCCTCAAATATTAAAGATGCAGTTTTAGTCTGTTAAATTTACTCTTTAAGGACTAAAAATGGTTTTGAAAAAATCGTTTGTTCCTCAAATTTAGTACTTGGGGACTAAAAGTGCAATCTTTTAAAATTGAGAGACTGTTTAGGGGGACCAAAATGTTTTTGACATCAAATTTTAGTGATTAAAAATAATTAAGCCTGTTTTATGAATACCAAAGAGAATATAACCGTTTTTGAACTTTCAAATTACTCCTAGTAACTGTAGTATCTCTTATTTTAGTTTTAGGCTGAGACTTCATATATTGGAGCGATTATGAGACCTAACTCTATTTGAAGTCTGTTATTTGCCTCGTGCTATGCATTTGATGTCTTAAATAACGGGTAGTAAATCTCTTGAAATCTAGAGCAATACACCTTCTCTTTGTGGTCCTATAATGCAATTTGTTGACTACAATTGGCAGGAGCTGCAGAGAAAAAACTAAATCCAATTGAAGAGATATCATCTCTAGATTTGAAAACGTAAGTAAACTATGTATTTCTATTTAAGTAACTTCTCTTGTGTAGTTTTATATTTCATCGAAAATTGATACATCAAACTGTTCAGCAACACTTAGTTCTCTGATGAGACTTTACTAATACATATTTTCTGCATATGTTGTATTCTTAATTTTAAAGAAATGTCCAAATTTTAAGAAAACATGTCTTTTGGAACTTAAAATGTGTGCTTAAGCCTTAAGTTTTCCATTTGTTATTGGTTTTAGTTATTTGTTCTGTTTGGCTGGACAATTTTATATCCAATTATTTTAGCTAGGTAGTAATTACATCCTAGAAATTGACACTAACTAACACTCACAGCACTGGTATTCAACTTGCATGGGGTTTCATCCCTGTAAGTTTATTTCTTCAATTGGCTGTAATTATCCAAACCTTATCACTTAACTGGAGAAGAAAGCAGGTAGATAAACAAAACATTAGGGAAAGGTTCAAGAATGAATATATGGAAGTAATAAAAAAAGAGGAGGATTTTTAGATAGTGACAGTCTGCAGCCATGTTCTTTTTAGTGGGATATGTAGGAATCAGGAAAGAACTTTTCAACATCTAGGATTAGGGTAACGAGAGTATTAATATCTAAATGCACTATGTAGAGTTTTTGCTCATATTTGACTCATGCACAGACATGAATACTAATTGTTACGATGATTTTACCACTGAATTGTTGACAGTGGTATTGAGATCACTGAAGCTCTGCGACTGCAGATGGAGGTTCAGAAGCGGTTGCATGAACAGCTTGAGGTATGAAAACTGATCATCCAGGAATTTTCTTCTAATGTGTTCATTAAATTGTTAAAAGTTTTCAAGCTGTACTTCTGTCACAGCATGACTGTGAAAATTCGTTATTTATAACTTCATGGAAATATTGAGAATAAGCTTTCAGAACTTGCTAGCATTATGAACTTCAACTGGTGTTTGTGAAAGGAATTGAAGAATGTAAGTTGCCTAGAAAGAAAGAGTTAATATGGTTACTATTCCTTCCATGTTCCGTGCTTTCATTCTTATGTTTGAGTACATAGCTGTTTCAATATATATAGCCAATAGATTAGTTTCACTTCATTTTAGATAATTGTGGTAACTTTTAAGTACATTAGAATTCATTAAGAAAGGAAATAGTAGAAAACAGGAGGATCCTGAATCCCTCCAAAAGCTACTAAGCAATCAACAGCAAAGAGGGTGAGTAGAAAAAGGTGCTCAAAAGAGAAACCTTGCCCCTTTGCAAATACGGTTTAGAATACTTAAAAAAAAAAAACTTAAGGGAACCTGCTAAGAGGCTAGGAGAGGTTTTCCCATAAAAGTTTCTAAACCGCCCACCTGGCGTGGTCAAGCATCACCTAGTTGCTAATGAGGGGAAAATCGAACACTTGAATATTTCATTAAGCTTCTCATACTATTTGGTGTTGAACTTAGAAACCCTCATAATACCTAAGCCCTTATCAAAACACTATTCCCTGAAAGCTGACCTTTTGGTGACTTTCATTCTGTGAAACTTTAGCCGGTAATTCTTCATTGAACTTTTTCGTTGGTTAGAACTCTCCACTGCAAAACCCTTTGTAGGTTGTTTTTCCAGAGATACTGACAACCAGCTTTGATACCAGATAATCAAAATTGTATCAGAAATACTAAGAAAACTTCCTTTACTAGAGATTCCCAATTTACTGAAAATATTAGACACTGCAGAACTTAGAGAGTCTTTACCACAGCAATAACCGTAGGCCCCAACTCTGCTCAATTGAAAAGACGAAATCCCTCTCTACCCATCTTCTAACTTATTTACAGCTATTGGTCTACTAACATAAACTCACTGTCAATGGGCCTGATCAAGTTGCACGCCTGTCAACATATTGTAATGATTAGACTAACATAACGAACCACTATTATTGATTATCTACCTAACACCAACTGGCTTACTGCCACAAACTAGTTGCCTAAACCATAAACCCTAAACGGAGCATGTTCATTGAACTGACGAGTCATGCAAACGTTCTTTTTAGCTCTGTTTTTTCTTGATCTCTTTACCCTTTTGATTTTGAGAGGCATAAAAGAATATGATTACCATATAAGCCACGCAGACTACAGATATCCCTGACTATGATGGTGAGAACCTTTGTTTTTTTCTTGTAAGCATGAAAGTATTTTCTATTATATTATTTGGCTCATAGGTTATGCCTAATAGAATTTTGGGGTATGGGACTTTTGTTCTAATATCCTTTTTCCCATGGTAAGATCTTGATACACTTCTCTCTTTTTATGTTAGATTCAAAGAAACCTGCAGTTGCGAATAGAAGAACAAGGAAGGTACCTCCAGATGATGTTTGAGAAACAGTGCAAATCTGGCATCGAAACATTTAAAGCATCACCGTCTGCCGTTGAGAGTCCATCGGGAGTTTCTTCTGATGCCGTGAAAGATTCTACAGCCAAAACTGATTCCGAAACCGTCAAAGTGGACCTTTGCAAGTCAGGACCTGATCAAGCCAATGGCAATACCACAGTTGAGGAAAGCTCATCAAAAGTGGATGAGAAGCTGGATCCTCCTGAATGTAAAGCTTCTGAGAATCCTAAGCAACATGCTAGTGAAGATAGTTCTCAAGCCCCAAAGCGTCAAAGGACTGAGGATTAAGCCATATGATCTACTGAATCAGCATTGAACTGACAAGACGATACTGATTCATTAAATATTTTTATTTAGTAAGACTTGTTAGATTGATGTCTAGAGCTCCATAACTTGAGTCCCCCTGTCCAGTTGTGTTCAATGAGGACTTGCATGTGCATCTGTCATTTTGTTTCAAAAGTGATGAGTCAAATTTTTGATCATGACGTTCTTCAAACTTCTTATTTAGCATCCTGGTTAGGATGAGATTCTAGTGTACAGTACAGATAATGGCTACATCTCTGATCATAAGAGAGGAATGAACTAGGACAGCATCTTATCAAATACATCTCCTGTATCAACTGTTTATTTTAAGCAATCTGTAGGGATAAATTATGCTTTCAATCCTTGTAAAATAGGGAAATTAATAGAACACAAAACAAAACAAAATTCGTATTAATTTAGACCCTATAAAATATAAATATAATTGCAACTGCTAGCTCATCAATGAAGCAAGTGCATCCCCTCGCGATGCCACAAAGCAGGCACCATTGATCATGAATTTTAGACGCAAATGATAGAGGAAGTAGCTCAAGGGTCGGTGGTGAAGAAAGCCGATGGCATGGGAATGTTTCCAACGAAAAAGGACTCGTGGGAGATGCAGTGTGTGTTAGCCATGTTATCGTCGTTAATGAAGAGAAGCACAAAAATATATTCTTTTAGAGAGACTATACTGATCCAATTTTTTTTAGGACGGTGGGAACTGTGGCTGGAATCGCTGATGCCATTAGCCTCGGCTAGGTTCATGGGGACCTTTCTTTCTGAAGCTATTTCTTCGTCTTCCTCAAAGGTTTAACGAGATTACACTATTAGTACTCAGGTTAATACATACAGCTCCCACTTTCAATAACTGGTGCTGTTTAAAGTTAATAGCTATATAAAGTTCATTTATTTTCTATGGAACTTGTTTCGTGAAACAGATGCCAGATGCATTTTACACCACCACAAAAGCAAAGTGCGCTCTTTTTTGAACGAATAAAATATACACACACAAACAAATTTGCTTCATCTGCTCCAATCATAACATACTAATTCTAAACTTCAACTTTAAATACAACTCCAATATCCATTACGAATATTTGCGTGCGGAAAGGATAAACAGAACACAGACACCCACAGTGATAGTCCTACATGACTATTTCTGGAACCCTCGAAGCTTGTTGATGGTTATGAGGCCAAATGGCTCGGAAAGATAAGCCTGAGTAGTAGCCGATAGTTCTTGTGCCACAGCACGCATGATGGGTCTGGACTCTGGTGCTACACGTGTGCATGCCAAAGCTATGGTCATTGTGCACACTACTGCTTCTGCTAATTGCCCTGTTGGAGGTGCAAGCCTTTGGTCCAGCACGTCCTTCAATAGCACCAGTGCTTCCTCCTCCGTTGATGACAAATGCTTGATTGAAGACAGTGTACCCAAGAATTCTCCAGGATGCTTTCCCATCATTATCTCCATCACCACCACCCCAAAACTATACACGTCGCACTTCTCAGTCACTCTCATAGTTTGTGCTAGCTCTGCAAGTTTCAACTTTTCTCACTGTCTCATCACACCCTTTAATTTACATATACTCAATAAAACTCTAAGCATTGTACGTCACACAAGACTATAGTCACACATTGATTCAAAAGTTATATATACCCAATTTATTAAGAAACTATGTGTTGTGTCTAAAATATAAATGATTTAATACTATGTTTTCAAATTGTTGGAAACATTTAAAAGCATGTATTAAAGCGTGATGCATATTATACAGTACATACTAGGATTTAAATTGATTAGATGATGTACCTGGAGCCATATAACCATAGGATCCAGCAACTGAGGTCCAAGTTGAAGTGTCTGAGCTTAGAAGCTTTGCTGTGCCAAAATCTGCAAGACGAGGTTCTAAGTCGGAGTCTAGTAGTATGTTATTCAGTGTTACATCCCGGTGCACAATTGGTGGGGAGCAATCAGTGTGCAGGTATGAAATTGCATGTGCTATTCCTTGCACAATTTTAAGCCTTGTCGCCCACGTTAGCTCCAATTTTCGTTCATAAAACACTTTTGCCAAACTTCCTCTGTCTACATATTCATAAACCAAGAACATTTCTCCCCTGCAAGAACAGAACCCATAAAGCTTTATTATATTGCGGTGCCTCACTCCTGTAAGTGATTCTATCTCATTCAAAAAGCTCTGGCGCTTCATTGCTGGAATGTCATCAGAGTCTGATATGTTGAGCCTCTTGACAGCAACAACCTGACCTGTGAGTAATTGTGCTCTATAAACTCTTCCAAATCCTCCTTTTCCAATGCAGTACTTGTCATTGAAGTCATCCGTGGCCGTAACAAGATCAGAAAATGTGAATTTTCCATCTCTTCCCCACACCACGCTAATAGGCTGATCACTTTTTTCAACGCTTTTGGACTCTTCATCAAGGTGTTTTTCGTCCTGCAGCCGACGAAGTATTACTCCAATACTAATTATCCCAATACAACAAACTGGTATGATAACACTAAGAAGAACCTTTTTGTTAAGTCCTCCGGGTTTGTCTGGCGAAAATGATTTGGGGCAAGTTAGTCCTTTTATGCCACCACACAAACCTGAGTTCCCAGCATAGGCTTCAGCAGTCGCTGTCTGGAAAACACGACCAATGGGGATTGAACCACGCAATTTGTTGTAAGAAAAATCAACAGATTGAAGGCTGACCATGCTTGAAAATGATTGTGGGATTGTCCCTGATAGATGGTTGTGTGACACATTGAGAATCTCCAATGATGCTAACTTTGCAAGGTTTTGGGGAAGAGGCCCAGAAAGAGAATTGCTGCTGATGTCCAACATGATTTGCAGTGAGAACAGATTGCCAAGTTCATCTGGTATCTCCCCAGATAGACTGTTATGGCTTAAATTCAGGCTCAGTAAGCGATCACAATCACTAAGCTCTTTAGGAATGCTTCCACTGAAGTTGTTATTTGACAAATCAAGAAGATTTAGCTGAGCCAATCTCCCGTAACTCTTTGGGATTTCTCCTGACAAACGGTTACTGCTCAGATTGAACTTGAAAAGCAGGCTTAGATTTCCCATTTCAGGTGGGATACTACCAGTGAAATCATTGGAATGAAGGCTTAGGTACCTTAATCGACTCAACTTACTTAGCGCAGAAGGAATTTTTCCAGAAAGTTTGTTGCTTCCCATATCCATACTGGTTAAGTTGGCACACTCACCCCACTCCGGGGAGAGCTCACCAACAAGTTGATTTGTACTAAGTGAGATAAATATAAGATTTGGGAGAACCCCAAATGCGTCTGTGATGTTTCCAGTGAGCTGGTTACCATCAAGCCGAACTCTAATAAGTGATGAACAATTTCTAAAGGACTTTGGCAGTGGCCCCGAAAAGCTGTTGTTATTGATTGCCAAAACAGTTAGCTTGCCCCCACTGCATATGTCAGGAGGCAGTTCACCCGAGAAACTGTTGTTTGAAAGGTAGACATAAGCCAAAGAAGGATTATTCTTTCCAAATTCTTTAGAAATGCTGCCAGTGAAGTTATTGCTGAACACAGAAAAATTTCTTAAAGCAGTTAGTTGAGCAATGGTTTCTGGCACCTCCCCATACAAGTTATTGTTGTTGACATCAAAGATTTCCAGTGAGGTCAAGTTTCCAATATCCACGGGAATGGTTCCAGAGAGCTCATTGAAGAAAAGATTCATGACTTGAATGTTTGTCAGATTCCAAAGAGTGGATGGAATTGGGCCAGAGAATTGGTTTCGTGAAAGGTCTAACTGTGTCATTTCCCTCAGGTTGCCAATCTCTACAGGAATGGGACCAGAGAAGTGATTATTGTACAGATAGAGGAAGTTAATTTTTTTCAACAGGCCAATATGTGGAGGAAGGCTTCCTGTAAAGTTATTGTTTTGGATTTGCAACGAGACCAACTGGATCCAGTTAGAGATGAGTGAAGCAGAAAGTTCACCAGAAAAGGAATTACCTGATATCCCCAATTCTGATATTCTAGACAAACTAGCTAATGACAAGGGCAAAGGACCAGTCAAATCATTCCCTGCTAAACTCAAGAATGATAGATTCGTGCATAGGCCAAGCTCAATAGGGATTGTAGAGTTAAAAGAATTCATACTAAGATCAAGACGCCATAGCTCCCTGAGTTGGCCTATTGAAGAAGGAATTTTCCCATGGGCAGAAATGTTATTTAGTTCAAGAACTTGAAGCCCAGATATGAATCCTATCTCAGTGGGAACAGGACCATTAAACTTGTTATTACCTATACGAAGCTCTTTGAGATTAGAAAGCATGGACAAGTTGGGTGACAGTTTTCCTTCAAACCCAGAGTTGGTGAGGTTTAGGTATTCTAGCTTGCCCAAATTGCTATACAAGGATTCTGGTATAGTACCACTCCGTCCATTCTGAGAGATGTCAAGGTATGTCAAGTTATGGCACTCAAGTATGAAACTTGGGAATTCACCAGTCAAGAATGGATTTAGATGTAAATCAAGGCGTGTCAAGGAAGGCATGCATGAATATTGGGACCAATCAGGAGGAGTTATAAAGTAGTTTGATCCAAGGTCCATGTACCATACCTTAGGGAGATTCATGATCTGATAAGGAATGGTGCCATTGAGATTGTTGCTGCAAAGACTGAGATATTGAAGCTCCCTTAGCTGCCCTAGCTCATAAGGCAGTGTGTCTTCAAGGAAGTTGTTCCCCAAGTCCAACAGTGTGAGCTTGGAGAGTTTACCAATTGCTGATGGTATTGACCCCTCAAAATTGTTGGCATTGAGGTTGAGTTTGGTGAGGTTAGGGAGGGAAGCAAAATCCAAGGCAGAGAGAGTCCCAGTGAGATAGGCACCAGACAAGTTTATCTCAGAGACTGTTGTGTTGGTGTTGTCACAAACAATGGCATCCCACATGCAAAGGTTGGGAAGGTTGGTGAGGGACCATGAGTTTAGAGAAGGAGGAAGAGGTGGAGATAGACTGTTTTTCCATTTCACAAGGGCTTCAGCTTCTGCTCTTGGTGATGAAGCTATTCTCAATGGAAGCAAAGATAGCAAGAGTAGACGAAAGATGGCAAGAGCATGAAGCTTTTGGAAAGTTGTCATGTCTAGCACTTGATATGACCTCTATGTAGATGTTTTACTCACTTATATAGCAGAATACCATTTCTTTTCAGGTTTCGGAATTGTCAAGCATATTCTGAAACTAGAATTCAATCTAGAAATGAATGAGCTAGTTTCTGTTCATAAATGTAAATATAAGGAAAACATAAAAAACTAGATGGTGGATGTTTGTGGTTTGTATTGATTGATTACAGCTATTGCTTGTTTTCAAAACAAAATAAATGCAGTTCAATTTGTTTAACTTTATCTTAAATTTCATTGGTATTTTAAGAAGCACAAATGGATTAATATTTTGTATTTACAGTGTTTCACATTTCACCATCCGAAAAGGAATGACAGTGTAGATGGTGTTGAATGAAAGCATCAAATTGGCATGGTCGATTCATATTTTCCTTTGCCACTGCAGTCCAACCAATGCAGAAATGTGGAAAGGAGGGAAGATTTAAATTGGCGTTATTAAGCTTCATAAATGCACAAACAAACAAACACTGTCTTGGAAAACTAAATTTGTGTTTACAATGCTTAGGAAATGAAAATTTTCCTTCAAACATGCAATGAGAAGTCTCATTCATGTACAGTTGGAGAGGCAAGTCATTTAATTGGATCTCAATACTTCAAAATTAGTTTTTAATAGAGATTATTTTTTAATTTTTGAAATAAAAATAATTACCCCAGCAAAGTTGAGAGAGAATTATCACATATGAAAATAATTAGGTTGAGATATGCTTTTATTTCTTGTTAAATGAATGAGTTTTAATTTTGATTTTTGTTAAAAACTTTCTTTATTTTTAGTTCCTCAAAAATTGAAAATTTACAATTCTAAACTCTAGTATTATATAATAGCAGGTAGCTAATTATATATGGAATAAAAGGTTAAATCACCATTCTAAACGACGAATATCAATTTTATAACATAATGTGGATACATGTCATCTAAAAGAATCTTAATATCCATAAAATAAATTCCATTCAACTATCTTAAAATAAATACTAAGAGTTGGAAAAAGAATTTAAAACTGTCGAGAGAAAAAACTAAAAAATTTATTTTTATAGGATTTAAAAACAAAATCTACAAAGTACTAAAAGACGTGATTTAAAATTTTATAAGGATAAAAAATAGAAAAATTTATAGGGATCAAAATAAAAATTCATTAACTTTACATATATTAAAAAGATATTTAAGTTTAAAAGTTATAATTAATCCTATTATTAGAATTGGATTAAATAAGTTTTTGATACCTTCAGTTTTGGTAAATATTGAAATTGGTGCCTCTAATTATTTTTAATGATTTTAATTCCTCAATGTTTAATAAATATGCAAATTTAATTCTACCAATAATTTTATTATTTTATTTAATAATATTGATATGTAATAACATCAAATGTGAGGAACACTTTCCCAAATCTAATACTAAACAAAGTGTACTTTGCAATACTAAAAAAAAATGCCATAATGATTGAAAATTGTAGTCTCCTATCATCTTATACATTGAGTCTAATAGATAAAATCTAACTTATTCTTATTTTATTTATATGTAAAAGTAAAACAAAAAAAATCACATTATTTTTAAGATAGCTCTAATAAACTATTAACACAACAATATATTATCTTAGATAAAACATATGAAAAACATATAACAACCTGAAAAAGATGGAAAATTATTATAACATAAGCAAAGGAAAAAAAACTAATATAACAAATATAAATAATATAGTTGATTGCAGTAGTATAGTTTCCTCACCTCATATTGAGGAGGTTTCTCTGAAAAAAGATATAAGTAATGAAAATACGTAAAAATAGAGTTTCTTCAAATAATTTAACGTTAAATTATAGAGTTCCTTACGTTAAACGAAGCAGTTATAATTAATGGACTCATATGCTTTAGGCTATGTATTGTGAAATGTTGTCTTTTCTTTAGCAAGTACTTAAATTTATTGGTGTAAAATTTCTCTTATATTTTTATGGAAAAATCTATAATTGGTATCAAATCATTATTTGGTAGTTAATTTGGAGTATAATATAGGATACGTAGTCAATTCCTCTGTTTGTGGATACATGTACAAAGAGTCTTCTTAGTCGAAGTTCTATACAAGTGTGTAATTGGTTGTAATAAACATTAGTACAAGACTCGTTATTAAAAGTATTTATGATTAAGAAATATTTTTATATGATAATATCATTGTGAAAAAGACTCTTTAAGAGAAAACTCTTCAAGTGTAAATTGAAAGTGACTCTGCTTATAAAAATAATCAAAATAAATAATATATAAAAAAATCTTATAAAATCTTCCTCTTAAAATTTTTGGGTAGAAGATGAAATTTTGATATGCTATATAAATTTATCCATTACTTATGACTTTTCCCATATTTCTTCATTATTGATTTTACAATGCTATACATGACCCCACTTTAATGCAAGTAGGCCAATTTATAAAAAACATGTCAAATTTTCAAATTCAAAAGTCTTAAAAAGAACACTTGTGTTTGTCTACATTAAATTTCCTTGCATTGCATGCACTGAGGAATGTTTTAAGGATGAAGTTTCCTCCAAACTTCTATCCTTTAACTTTTTCTTAAAGTAAATATATATATATATATATATATATATATATATATTTACTTCCTAATATTCTATTTCAAACTTTTGATTTCTCAAAATTATTTTAAAGGTTTTTACTCCAAAATTTATTTTCAATCAAGGTGTGAATGCTTGTATGCTATACCATGAAAATAGAACAAAAATTTTAAATGGGAAAATGTTGAAGTTTCAACACTTGAAAATTTAAATAATCATCTGGATTTACTGAACTAGGTTATCTTAAGCATGACATTATGGCTTGTTTATTACTTTTTTATTAAAAATAAATGAATAAGTCTTTTAGACGGTACTGTTTTCTGAAATGCAACTTCAAGTAGTATTTTTTTTTTTAATATTTCTTCCTCTTTCCCTCTTAAATTATGTATTACTTTTCTTTTACCTTTTTTCACATAATTGAATATATATATATATATATATATATATATATATATATATATATATATATATATATATATATATATATTTTTTTT
>Ga0209489_101425_pt1 | contig 49141 bp, 26 predicted proteins | sample SiratrowhiteBW_FD_187527 | JGI IMG/M metagenome (GOLD analysis project Ga0209489, IMG submission 187527) | Root nodule microbial communities of legume samples collected from California, USA - Siratro white BW (SPAdes) (version 2) | ecosystem: Host-associated > Plants > Roots > Nodule | place... | reverse complement strand
AGAAATAAACTATTGTTTTGGGAGTACATTCTAAATTCTCCTCACGAAAATCAAAACATACACAAGGAACTTGGAAATATATACCTGCTGTAATTTTGTTGGGTCATACTTCGTGTGCGCATCCTCATAGCTGCACGCACATCAAGATAAAAAATATGTTTTGTCTAATAACATTAAACCCTCGTTTTCTTATTTTGTTTTTAAAAATGGATCAAATTGGATTTTAGTTATGTCTTGCCTCTTCCTTTTACATATCAAAATTTATAGGAATAGATGCAGGAATGTGGTGGAGGACTAAGAATTTGTGTGCATATTGCGAGAAGGGATGGTCAAGCCCTCACTTATTTTAGAACAAATAAAAGTTATAAGAAAATCATTCCTTATTTTCATTTTCACTTATATATAGCTTAAAATTATTAAACTAAATTTTGAAGTATTTGATAAAATTAACTGTGAAATTATTAATGAATATATTGTGGTTAAAATAAATAAAACATTTATCCTGTCAATATATATATATATATATTCCGACAAATTTGGTCCTCCTAAATCTGCACGTTATGCACTGTTTATAACCGTTGAAATGAAAGAGTAATATATATTTTTCTTTCTTTGAAATATTAATTTTAAATTTCTTTTTGCAAATTTAATAAGTATTAAATTTTTATTTAAATTGAAATCAACATTCTAAAACATTTTAAGAAAAAAATACATAGGTTATCAAAACCAAATTACTACAAACAATGATCGATAAAGACATATTTGCTGCAGGATATATATACATATATATATATATATATATATATATATATATATATATATATATATATATATATATATATATATATATATAACATAATCTTATAAGATTTATGTATTGGTATATATCGATATAATATATAAACTTAAGATATTGAACTATAAGAATATAAAAAATATTTTTTTATTTTGAAAATACAAATTTTACTAATATATCCAAATAAAATAAATTAAGTAGCGAGTTTTATAAAACTCTTATATTAGAAAAATTGAAAAAAAAAGAGTCTTAAAAATAATACATTATAATAAATCTAAAAAAAATCAATTAAAACTTTATATAATAACTATTGCCGTAAAAATAACCTAGAAAGAGTACTAGTTATAGGAGAGATTTCATCAGAAAACGATTAAGAAGTTTTATTTTGACTGAAAAAAATAAAGATATACTTCGAAATCACCAAATAGATGTTCTTTTGTGCTTCGAGCATATACATCAGGGTAAAAAATACCTTTGGAATATAATCTTTCTATTAGACATATTTTTATACTTTTCTTTTTTCTTATTTTCAAAATGGATTAAATAGTAATTTACTTTCTCTCTTTTCTCTTATAAAAAATAAAAAAATGTAGATAAAGAAAAGGAGGTTGTGTAACAAAATTATGTTTTAGTTTTATATGGAGGGATGATGAAGCCTGATTTATTTCAGGAAAGAAAATTTTTAACAAAAGCATCCCTTAATTTCATTTTCCGTAAGTAACCAGCTTAATGAGTAACGTCGCGTGTCATGTTCGATCAACATGCAAATTCAAAAGGAATCCTAAACCACCGTTTTGGTGCAGATATCAAGAAAAATATAAGAAGAGAAAAAAGATAAATATAATCAAGATCATTGATGATGTAATATAACTGTTTGACATAATTAGAGAGTAAAAAATTTCAAACTGTTACGTATGAAAAGATAAACATGAAGCTAACTATTTTTCAATTTTCAAACGTTACCTTTTGCTTACTCCTTGGTTGAACAAATTTCATATTGGATGGATACACTTGTTGGAACTATAAGGGTAAGAAATGTTAATGGAAGACCTTAAAACTAACGAATCAATGTTGAAGCTTCCATTAATTTGTGATGAACAGTATGTCATCTTTCTTGTTATATAATAAATTTAGAGGGAGACGATTCCTCAAGTGTCATTTTTTAGGCATTATTATATTTCCACGAAAATTTTTCAGCTCCATAAAGACCTTAGTATTTAATCCTTTCAGTCGTTATTCTCCAGCTCCTTTCTTTCTTTTCCTTTTCCCTTAGAGGATTTGGTAACTGTGTTTATCAGTCAAAATAAACTAAACAAATTAAAACATATTGTCATATTGAGACAGCTAAAAAAGAGGTAAAGGAGAAGATGGAAATGTGATGATATGTGAACGTATAATAAGTACATTGTTTACAATTGAATTAAATTAAATTAAACCCATAAAGTTATCCCTTTGCCTTTTGGTACAGTAAATTAGACTTTTTCTACTAAAGTCGGTGATTATTCCATCTGGTGTCCAATTTTGGTGTTTAATCAAATTAATAAAATTATGACATGCGTGCATTGGTCAAGTTATTTAAAGTATTGTGAGTGTGATGTCATCTCATATTTTTAAAAATATTGCATCGCTTACTCTATTATCAGTGGAGCACAAATATACAAGTCTGTATCTATGAAAAACAAAATAAAACTGCAACTAAGATCCTGAAACTAAGTTAAACTATTAAGATGATTACTTGATAGAGTATATCCTTTAAGAAAAAAAATAATGAACGATATCTCTTATGTGACAACGAAGTACACTAAATACCATTTTATAGACTTTGTAAAAAGGAAAAAAATAAGATCCTAAAACCAAAGTATAACTTTAAAAGTATGTACTTACAACAAATTTAATGTGTTTGGCTTACCTATGATGCGAAATATTTTATCTTTATGAACTGAGTGGCAAATAATAATAATAATAAATAAATTTAATATTAATAAAAATAGTAAAAATAAAGTAATTTATGTGTAAATAAAATTTAAAGTTTAAATCAATAAGTAAATAAAATACTAATAAGCGAATAATATACGAATAAAGCGATTGAGTTGAATAAGTCTTCTTATTATGAAAATCCTTTTATAACTTTAAATTAAGAGTGCGTGATACTATATATTTTTCTTATTTTGATATATTTGGATAGTAATAATTATGTAAAGATTCATGTTTTAAGGACTCAATATCTTATTTAAAAGTAATTATTTTTAATACGAGACTAATGTTTTTAATAAAGATTTTTCATGAGTTCCAAAATAATAAAGTGAGATTTTTAAAAGTTTGGATAATTTTCATTCGATATATATATATATATATATATATATTGTCATTCCTTTATCATTTAGATACTTGTATTTGTTTTGAAAGATTTTATTTTTTTTATTTAAGTCAATTCAAGATTCATTGTACAATGAGTATATTGTATAAAGTGTTAGTTTCAACAAAGTATATATTTTACTATAATTTATTAACTTTTAATGTTGATATTAAGGTATTAAAAGATTCACATATTCTTTAATATATATTCTTTCTTTAATGAACTCAATAAGGACTCTAGATATTTCTTAACAAGATTGAAGTTGAGATGAATAAAGCATGAATTGGACTATCATAATCTGAAACTGTTTTATATTTGAGCTTCATTCAATGGAGTAGCTATTATAAATAGTTTGAAGATTATGCTTCATAGTAAAAGTTATATTGTCATCATAAACAAAGTTACTAATTATAATGTTGATGACTCCTTATACTTCTTGTCCATCATGTTGTTTTAGGCCCGTTGGTTTCACCATTGTAATTTTGAGGTTGTCGGTTAGCCCATCCTTCACCCTAATAGCCTTTTTGGTCCAACCTCTACAACATCTTTAACCTTAACTAACAATATTATTCTAGACATAATGATTCATAACTCTAGACTGTATGAGATCCTCAATAAGATCTTAAATTTTTGTACTATCATCTATTGTATATCTAATATTTTGATAAAAACAATAGTGTTTTATTCAATCAACTTCGTTACGAAAGTCTGAAGGGAGTGATAAAGTGACTAATTCAAGGTTGAAAGTTTTCTTGATTATAACTTTTTTATTTGTATTGAGTGATAAGTTATAGAGAACTTTTTTGAGCATCAGACAGAGTTCTCAGCAAAGAATTGCACAACTTAAAATAAAAGTTTACTTGAGTCAAATATATCTTCGATATACTCATTAGGATAACTACAAGCTTTGTACCATTTTATGGTTGTATGTTTCCAACTCACAGGCAAGGATATGCTCATGATACCTCCTTTGAAATATTTGGATAGTAATAATTATGTAAATATTCATGTTTTAAGGACTCAATATCTTATTTAAAAGTAATTATTTTTAATACGAGACTAATGTTTTTAATAAAGATTTTTCATGAGTTCCAAAATAATAAAGTGAGATTTTTAAAAGTTTGGATAATTTTCATTCGATATATATATATATATATATATATATTGTCATTCCTTTATCATTTAGATACTTGTATTTGTTTTGAAAGATTTTATTTTTTTTATTTAAGTCAATTCAAGATTCATTGTACAATGAGTATATTGTATAAAGTGTTAGTTTCAACAAAGTATATATTTTACTATAATTTATTAACTTTTAATGTTGATATTAAGGTAGTAAAAGATTTACATATTCTTTAATATATATTCTTTCTTTAATGAACTCAATAAGGACTCTAGATATTTCTTAACAAGATTGAAGTTGAGATGAATAAAGCATGAATTGGACTATCATTATCTGAAACTTTTTTATACTTCTCGATGTGTAATGTTAACCATAATGAGAACAAGGTCCTTTTAAGGAAGATTATTACTGCTAAAATCATCATATGTGAATATAATTAGGGTGAAGCGATGTATTTGAGCTTCATTCAATGGAGTAGCTATTATAAATAGTTTGAAGATTATGCTTCATACTAAAAGTTATATTGTCATCATAAACAAAGTTACTAATTATGATGTTGATGACTCCTTATACTTCTTGTCCATCATGTTGTTTTAGGCCCGTTGGTTTCATCATTGTAATTTTGAGGTTGATCATTTCGTTGTTGTCGGTTAGCCTATCCTTCACCCTAATAGTCTCTTTGGTCCAACCTCTACAACATCTTTAACCTTAACCAACAATATTATTCTAGACATAATGATTCTTAACTCTAGACCGTATGAGATCCTCAATAAGATCTTAAAATTTTGTACTATCATCTATTGTATATCTAATATTTTGATGAAAACAATAGTATTTTATTCAATCAACTTCGTTACGAAAGTCTGAAGGGAGTGATAGAGTGACTAATTCAAGGTTGAAAGTTTTCTTGATTATAACTTTTTAATTTGTATTGAGTGATAAGTCATAGAGAACTTTTTTGAGTATCAGACGGAGTTCTCAGCAAAGAATTGCACAACTTAAAATAAAAGTTTACTTGAGTCAAATATGTCTTCGATATACTCATTAGGATAACTACAAGCTTTGTACCATTTTATGGTTGTATGTTTCCAACTCACAGGCAAGGATATGCTCATGATACCTCCTTTGAAAGGCTGATCAAATGTTGAATAGATAACATTTCTTTTGGTGAATCAATAAAAACAAAAGATTACATTAATTTCACTCTAAAAGCTTTGAATTATGTTTATTTCTCTTTTAAGAAACTCTTAAAAAGTTCTATGAATTAAAAATTTATTACAAAATGAATGCCCAAGTCACTTCTTATTATTATAAGTATATAAGTTACTCTTAACTATTGTATCTTAAGATATAAAATAAAATATTATCACAAAGAGACGACTTGACATTGAAACATAAAGTTTCTCTCTCCAACTATACAAAGACTATAAAGGACATAATATATATTCATAGACTTTTACTAAGAATCTATAATTATAGTTGTGTGTTAGAATGTGTTATTTTGCATTCCGTCTTTGTATTTATAATTGCTTAAAATTATGATTGTTATCCAGCAACCTTCATCTTGATATTTTTGAGTAATTATAATATTATTTTACTTCAATATTAATATGAAAAATTACTAAAATTAACTTCATTATTCTCTTTTCTATTTATACTTGAAAAGTTATATTTCATTTTAGTTACGTGCTTGATATGAAAACATAAACAAAATACAATAAAAAATAATCTCGTATTTTTTTCTTTTTTATAATGAAGTAAGTTAACTCACATGATTCATTTTACTTTATTCTCCTTACTTCATAAGTAATGTATCATTTGAAGAAAATATATATGTCATTGAAATTGTAATGAGAGGAGAAGTGTCTTAAAAATCTAATATATTTGATAAATTTCAAATGAACCAAACAATTAAGAAAAAAACATAAAAAATTATATAATAAAAATAAATTTTTCGAATGAAACAATATAACTAATTAAAGAAATAATAAAAATAAATTTTTATATTAATTAAAGGTTTTTTTTAGTAATAAAAAATAGAAGATAAAAATGTGGAGCATATATAACCATAAGAAACCATTCGATATTCATGTCGGGAAGGTATGAGTTCTCTTATTTGAAAGAAATTCGAACTAAAGGTAAAAAATGCAAGTGTATTATTTCCAAGGGTAGTAAAATTTAACTATATGTTCTTAAAACACGAATGACACATGTTTTCTTTATTTTATATAATAATATCTCCATGTTTAAAAAGTCCATGGCTCCATTGCTTTTCTTTCAATCAAGAGAAAACACTCATTGCATAGCATCACTTGTAAAGTGGAATATATAATATTAAAAAATAAATAAACACTCTTTATAATACATACACCCATCCATCTACTAAAAATAATTTTCTTCATAAAATACTAAAATAATAAATTGCAGCACATGATTAGATATCTTTAGGTATATTTTCCCTTATTTGGATGTATGTGTATTTATTAGTCTGCCTAAGGTGTTTTCTAGTCTTATATGTTCCAAGAAACTTGTGGTGACAGACACCTTTGTGCATATAAACGCCATAGTATCTGGCCTAACGTAGCAACACAAAGGGTTGCAATCTACACAAACTCTTCAAACTACCCCTTTTCCTCTTTCCTTCTCAATCATAAACAGCACAATACCAGATAAGATCTTGTAACCAAAATTCCACACCATGGATTTACTCCCACAATTGTTAATAATCCCAGTGGCGACGTTGCTGCTGTGGGGTTTACTGTCCCGAATTCGCGGAAAAACGGCGCCGTATCCACCGGGGCCAAAAGGCCTTCCCATCATAGGCAACATGAACATCATGGACCAGCTCACACACAGAGGCTTGGCCAAACTCGCCATGCAATACGGCGGCGTTTTGCACCTCCGCATGGGCTTCCTCCACATGGTGGCCATTTCAAACGCGGCAGCGGCGCGTGAAGTGCTCCAACTCCAAGACAACATCTTCTCCAACCGCCCTGCCACCATAGCCATCAGGTACCTAACCTACGACCGCTCCGACATGGCCTTCGCTCACTACGGACCCTTCTGGCGCCAGATGCGCAAAATCTGCGTCATCAAACTCTTCAGCCGCAGGCACGCCGAGTCCTGGAACTCCGTCAGAGACGAAGTCGACACCATCGTCCGCACCCTTGCGGCGAACGTGGGCAACCCCGTTAACGTGGGGGATTCGGTGTTCAACCTCACGAAAAGCATCATCTACCGCGCCGCTTTCGGGTCCAGTTCCACAGAGGGACAGGAGAAGTTCATTTCGATTCTTCAGGAGTTTTCGACGTTGTTTGGGGCCTTCAATATCGCGGACTTTGTGCCTTGTCTCGGGTGGGTTGATCCTCAGGGCCTGAACTTCAGACTGGTCCAGGCACGCGCCGCCTTGGATAGCTTCATTGATAACATCATTGAGGAGCATGTGGAGAAGAAAAGCAGTGGCAAGAGTTGTGACGATGAAAGTGACATGGTTGATGAGTTGCTGAACTTTTACAGCGAACACCCCGAATTGAATAAGAAATCAAACGACCAGCACAACCCCATCACACTCACCAAAGACAACATCAAAGCCATCATCATGGTATGGTTCCCGTGTTTTTAACTCTTTAACTCTTCTGTTATGTTTGTATATAATAATTTCAAATACTTCTCTTATGGGGTAGCCTCATGCTACTTCTTTGGATTTTCTTTCTATATATTAACTATTGTTTATTTGGAAAACAGGATTTCAACTTAAGATTTAGAGCCAGGGATTCATCCATTTAAATTGAAGTTTCTTAAACTCTTTTCTAAGGTTTCATTTTTTAGCCATGAAAAAAATTGGTTCTCAAATGGAGGGGATATTGGTCATTTTCTAAAGGCTGTATTTAGTAGTAAGAAAATTTGTATATAAATCATGATTTAATAATGATTAAAAATGTTTTTTTGAAAAGACTTTTTAAATCTTATTTCTTTTAATTATTTATCGTATTTAACTACACATGATATAAAAAAACGATGGTAAAAAAATTAAACATTTTCTTTTGTAAAAATCAATTTAGCGAAAAATTTAAGTTAAAAACCATTCTCAAAAAAAAAGTTTTCTGGAAATATGGTTTTTTAAAATAATAAACTAAATATGAAAAATATGCATTTTCTACTTCATATTTTTGAAATTTTCAAAACTTTATATTTTCTAGCAAACGCTGCCTAGTACACCCATACAGTTTTTTATGACAACAAATAGCTATTTAATAAGTTTTGTACATATTTTACTTTACTGAGAAGTAAGAACTAAGTTTAACATTCTGTCTATAATAAAAAAATCAATAAAATTTAATCACATAACATGTAATTAATAATCCGACACTAAAAGAATTCTCCATACCCTTTAACATCAACTTGAAATTACTATTCGGCTCCCCTCATTTCAGTTTACAAAATAATTAGTTTAAATAAAACCTCCTTTTACCATCTTGAGAAATAGGAACAAAATTATCTTTAATAATTCTTATGATGGAATGAGAAAAAATTGGGTTATTTAATTTTTAGACTGTGATAAAAAAAATAATTTTGCTTATACATTTTTGCTTTATATTTAGAATATTTATATCAGTATATATGTATGTGAGCACTTGGATATACAAACACTTCATATCACGTACTCTATCTAGCATAGCATGGCAGTGTGCATGCGTAATTTTCAAAAGAATAAGGCGAAAGCATTTCAATTTCAAGTTTTCAACCATAGAAGGAAAAAAAAAAAAAAATGGATAACCATTGCACAATATGCAGGACGTGATGTTCGGAGGCACAGAAACGGTGGCATCAGCAATTGAATGGGCAATGGTGGAGCTAATGAGAAACCCAGAAGACCTGCGGCGCGTGCAGCAAGAACTCGCTGACGTGGTGGGACTGGACCGGCGCGTGGAGGAATCGGACCTTGAAAAGCTCACCTTTCTGAAATGTGTGGTGAAGGAGACGCTGCGGCTGCACCCCCCGATTCCGCTTCTCCTCCACGAGACGGCGGAGGACGCGGTGGTGTGCGGGTACCACATGCCGAAGGGGTCGCGCGTGATGATAAACGCGTGGGCCATAGGAAGGGACGGGGACTCGTGGGAGGAGCCGGAAGCGTTCAAGCCGTCGCGGTTTCTGAACCCGGGCGTGCCCGATTTCAAAGGGAGCAACTTCGAGTTCATTCCGTTCGGGTCGGGTCGGAGATCCTGCCCCGGAATGCAACTGGGTCTTTACGCGCTGGAAGTGGCCGTGGCGCACTTGCTTCACTGCTTCACGTGGGAGTTACCCGATGGGTTGAAACCCAGCGAGTTGGACACGAGTGACGTGTTCGGACTCACCGCGCCCAGGGCGAGTCGACTCGTGGCGATTCCATCGAAACGTGTGTTATGTCCTCTCTAATGTTTGGTCATGCAAAGAAGAAAAAAAGTACCGCATGTGTAAGAATAACGGCCTCTAAGGGCTTCACAAACATTCAAAAAAAATGGCGGTGAAGTGTTTGAGGACTTTCATTTTTTTTTTTAATGTTTTTTTATTCCCATATTATACGTGGTATAACGTTTGGGGGATATTATTAAGTTTTGTTTTTCTGTTGATTATTGTAAAGTAAAAGTGATGAACGTCGTTTTGCAGAAACTTATCTCTAACTCAAATGTTAGAAGTGAAAAAAATATATTTCGATGAGCTTATCCTTGTAAGAGAAAAAAAAATTAACTTACAAAAATTTAAAAAACCAAATAAAATAGTGACCTACTTATACCGTTATTTTATCACAACTAGATATATTTATCTAAAATTTTGTAAAAAAAACTTTCTGATACAAGAAATTCTTAAATATAGAATTCTTTACTCACTCACATATTCAATCCACGCACACTACGTCAGCTTACTAAGTTCTTAGGAGAAAAAATGGTAAAAAGATTCAACATCAATCATGAAATTAAGACACGTTTTCAACTCAAAACTCTAACATTCCCAGTAGATGTTGGACCCAAACTCAAGTATAATCCTAACAATGTAGTTGCCTAACATTGATGATAATATATATATATATATATATATATATATATATATATATATATATATATATCATTTTCTTGTTTTTGACCTGTTTTGCTACTATCCTACGTTATTAAGGAGAGCATGATCATACAAGTGTATTCTTTTGTAGAATATACAAATATTCCTTAAAAAAATGGAAGTATAAAAATTGTTTGATTAATAATATCATATCAGTGTGTGCAGTTCTTAATTATATGCGTAAAATTTTGGGATTTTGCATAAATTAATTTTAATTTATAAAAAAATCTATTTTAATTCTTTTCCTTATTTTTGTCATGAAAAATCTAATTCAGTAGGTCATAAGGTAAATAGTAGAAGTTTTCTCAATTGGTTTTAAAGATTGATCTCTTTTAATCAAGAGGTCCATTCAGATTAATGTTACTTTCTTTATAAAAAAAACTCACGTCATCAGAAATAATAAATAATATAAATACATGTACTATGATTAATCACACTAATATATATATATATACATATATATATATATATATTGTGAAATTATTTAACCTAAATTCTGCCAATAAATAAGTTTAAATAAAACTTTTTTATACCATCTTGATAAACAGGAACTAAAGGGAATTATCCTGCAAAAGTCTGGAAAAACAAATTAGGATTTTATAAAGCAAAGATTACAGGAGCACTAAATATAAAAATAAAATTAAATCATAAGTTTAAAATTAATATATTAAAGGCGTTATCAATATAACTATTTTCACATGTCAGTTAATTAGAAATGAGTTTGATAGATATGAAAGATCAACGTTAAAAAACATTATACCGTCACTCAAATATTAATATCACTTTTAAGATAATTATGTATAAGTTAACAAATTTAACATATGTGATAGTTTATGACCAAATAATGTTGTAAAATAATTTATATTAAAGTCTATTTTTTCATTATAAATTGTTTTAAACATAGTTTCTAAAGTGAGAGTGTTCTCAACTGATACGAAATTTATAATCGATCCAACAATTTGATAACTGATTAAAATTGAAGATTCCTTTTATTGATTTAGATTGTTTTTTTTTTTTTGAAAAAATCAAATGACTGGATTTATGGTTTGATACAAAATTGATAATCCGATCCAAGAATTTGATAATTTAGAATCAATTAAATCAAACCGAAACTGATTTTTTAAATACTATTATATTACCTATTATATTAAAAGTTGTGTATGTGAGAGAAAAACATAATGTGTTTAATTTTATTCATACTTATAAACATATGATAAATGAGTAATACAATATGTTTAATATATAAATAAGGTGGAGGATCCCAGTAATATAAAGATTACAATATTAGTACTGGGGATAAAAAAAGTACTAAAACAAAATAAAGAAATTATTAGAATAAAAAACAAATATAGGGAATCATTTGATGTTTATGTTTTTGAATTTCTTGTTTGCAATATTATATAGGTGTATGCAGAAGTTTATTAGGCTTATGAAAAGTAGATCTTATGAGTCATACAATATTTATATCACTGTGTATAAATACAACATAAAAATTATACAATAAAACTGTAAAATTAATCCAAACAAAAACAAGTTGATCCAGAAACTTTTTTCTATAGTGTATATCGCTTTTATGTTTTATTTGGATATATTTTTAATAAAAAAATAACCAAATCATATCTCTAACATCCTAATTTTAAATTATTTATTATAAAAATTAAGAATCTTAATATATATATATATATATATATATATATATATATAATAGTACTAATGTTAGTGTATTTAAATTAATTATAAGAACAATATATTCTTTACTTTAAGAAAACAAAAACAAAGCATTACAATGAAATAATATCATTTTTGAAAAAAAAAAAACTGGAAATACTTTTCATAAATATCTATTTTGGATTATAAAGAAACACTGAACGGGTGATGATAAATAAATAAAATATAGAAAGAGGCATATGCTAAATAAAAACTATAATCTTTTGAAAAAATTATATTGTGTGTGTGTTTATTTTTTATAAATATCTTTACATGTATAGTCTTTTTAACAGTGGCCTAGTATAGGTGGCTCTACCTTAATTAATTCTCATTTAATTCTTTTAATGTTTTTAGTTGTATGATTTTGACAAAGTTTTAGTGATGTACTAATTTTGACATTTCACTTTCAACAAATGCTAATGTATTTGAGTAATTTATATAATTTATTTTCAATATAATTGATCTTAAATAAATTTGAGTAATTTTAATTTTAAAATTAAATAACAATTATAAGTATCAGTAATATTATATGAGTAATACGTGCATTAAACATAGCCTTTTAATATAATATATTACTTTTGAAAAAAAATATAATAAAGACAACATATTATTCAATTATTTAAATCAATAGTAATTTTAACTTTCATGTACTAAAATTGCTTGAACCTTCCAAAGGTTGGACCTTAGCCACTAAGTTAATGATCAAATATTATAGGCAGCCATAACACCGTTACGATGTCTCCATCCCACCGTCACTCATTAATTTTGAGTATTTAAACTCTTTTAGTAACTAAAATTTGTAATGCAAACTTCCACATAATTTTAAAATAGCATGTTTATTTTTTTAATAAAAATAATATTTAAAAAGAAATAAAATTTCAAACTTTAAATTAAATATTAAAATACATTTTATAAAATTTTAAATACACAGTGAAACTGCACGAAAGTCCCGTCATCACATCATTGTTAGTTAGTTTTTCTCTTCTATCATGTTATAAATAGCCTCATTAGAGATAATATATTTACAGATAGTTTGCAATTTTTATATTTGGCAGAAATTAAATATAAGATTTTCTATCAAATGATCATCCTTGTGAATAGGTTTTTAATTAATATGCTAATCCATTGATTTTTTTAATAAATTTTTATGGTAAGAATTAAAATATTTACTTTTGGCATCAATTATATACTTGAATGTAAAACATATTTTACATTTAAATTTATTTGTCAACTAAATAAATTTATAAATAAAGTAAAAAGAAGTGAGAACTACAAAATAAGTAAAGAAAAAATGAAAGAAAAAAATATATAAATCACCTTTTTCTTCAAACTAGACAAAGATGAACTGTACCACACACGTTTATAAAAAAAAAAAAAACAATTGATTCTCAAAATCAAATATTAATCTCTGGCACTCAAACGAAAACAAATTTTAATTATAAGATACCTTATTTTCACATTTTAAAACGATTATCATTTCTAGTTTTAAGACTATACTTTTGAATGTTTGATTGATTTAATACGAGAAATTTATTTTATTAAATATACTCACATGATGAAGGAGATAAAAATTGCTTAAGAAGGATAAATGATGCTAACAAGTAGAAAGTGTTAATCTTAATTAGTATGGCACTTTGAAGAGAATAAAATGATGGGCTAATTAAGAAAGGTGAAGTACTTGTGATTAGGCAATTTACTTAATTGGTGGTTAATTAATTGAGGATGACATAAGAAGGAAACTTAGAAGAGAGAAATACATAACAAAAGGGATTAGGTGAGATTTCAAAGTTAATCTTTCAAGGCAGTTGAAAAGTAACACTTTTGTGGGTCTCTCCTTCTCTCACAATCTAAGTTTACCTCTCAAGGTGGACACTCACATTAAGGAATTTGCCACAATAGATAAATTTCAAATGTATTATTTTATTTATTTCAAGGTGGAATGCAATTTGGAAAAGGTACAACTTTGTCTTTTTTTTTTTTAATAATGCTATGGCAACTTAAAAACGTTACAAAAATGAAAGTTATAAATATAGTTTTTTTTTTAAATATTTTTAACTGGGGTTTAACCCTTCCGATAAACATATATTTGGTTATGACAGACGTATAAATATTTCTTATTTATTTGAATAATTTATAAAATTGTATGAGTAATTAGTATTAATTTTTTTTTAATTTAAAATGTAAAATATATAATTTTCTATTATTTTGCAACTATATTATTAATACAAATTAACTTCATAAAAATACGTTAATAGTTAAATTAGATAAAAATTAATGGAATCATATATTATTTAGAATAAGTTATTATTTAATTTTTAATTGATAAAGTTTAGATACCGTGTCCTCGCGTGAGTTACGTGAGTCGAAGTCAAAATAAAATATAATATAAAGAGTTACCCTATTATGATAATGGGAAAAATCCTATGAGATGTTAAAGAAAAAAAAATTGAATAAATTTCCTCACTTCAACAGGTTGAAGTTCAATTATGGAAAATGATTCTATTTTTTGAATTCTTACACATTCATATGTTCAATTATGTGAAAAATGGGAATTGTATTTGATGTGGTAGTGAAAAATATCTCTTCCCAAATTTCAATGGACGAGGTTTTGTAAAAAGTTTATAGACTTTATGTTTAAGTATTTGTACCAGTAAGAAATATTATTATAACCTTTATTTTGTGAAGTCAAACTCATTTTTAAGGAAGTATTTTTGTTATAAAAAAATTATAATATAATATTTTTCAAATATAATATATTAAATTATATTATTTTTAAACAACTTAAATATTATTTATTTTTCAAAAATATTATATGAATAACTATTTAATAAAAATTCAAACTAAAAAGAAAGTTAAAAGGAAAATGCAACCTTATCTTTTTTATGAAGAGATGAAAGTAGAATCTCATAATTTTTTATCAAGTTCAGAGTATAACGAGAATAACTTTTTAAACAAGAGACATTGTTATAGACTTTAAATGTTTTACAATATTCATTTAAGATTTTCTCATCACTTATAAAGTTAAACTGTCTAAACTTTTCTTGATGTTTATTATAAATCACGATAAAAAAAATGAAAATAATATATGTTAGACTTTTTATTTTTCTATATAAGGAGTCTTTTTTATTAATGGTCTAATTTAAATTCTATTTTGTAGATAGCATGTTGTATTCATTATTTTAATTTAGAAGTAGATTTTCTTTTAACATCTCCTTGATAACTTTTGATTGAAACAACAAATATATTGTCCTTTTCTCATTTTGAACATGCTTGAATAATTTACAAAAATAATGGTCCTAGTGAAAATCGAACTTGTGACCTTATGTGTAATACTTATTGTTAAATCAAGCGTTTACCACTAGGTCAAAAGCTATAGCTATCAAAATTGAGATGTGTTTGGACAATACCTATGAGGATGAGTTCATTTGTCATATCTAATTCAAAGTCTTATGGAATTTGTATATATCAAAAGAAAAATAACTAGTCTCTCGCATTAAATGCTTAGAAACATAAGAAACATTCATCTGGGAAATCCTTCAATATTGAAGAAGCATAAGATAACTTGTTAGACGATGTAAAGTAAGATGATGAAGACAAGCTCTCCTTTCTTGCAAAGAAACTAAACATAATACGGAAAAATATAAGTAGCATCAATTGTTTGATCTATAGATTAGGTGGATTAAGTCACAATCAAATAGTAGCTCTTGTGTAGTTATGCTTTTAAGTATGAAGAGTTCCACCCTAACTATAGGAAATTCCTATATTGATTGGGTATGGGTATGAATATGGCTAATACCCAATTTTTGAAATCGAGGATGACGATATACATATCTGACCCGTCCCCGTCCCCTTCCTGTCCCCATTTTAAATTACCAAAATATTTTAAATTTATTAGGTAGTCTAAAAAAACTTATATTAACTTTTCTTTAGTCTTTAGTTTTGTAACTTATTTCTTAGTCATACATTTGATTAATTTTACTCTTTTGTATAATTATTTGACCTTTATTCAATTGTTATTTTATACTCTCATTTGATATTTATATACTTAGAATTTTTTTCTTGATATTTGACATTGGAGAAAAAAAATGTGTATCATTTTTTACATTGAATACTTATAATATCATGTTTCCTTTGCTGCGATTTCTATTTTTCATAAAAAAATATTAAATTAATATTTATAACAGTAAAAAGACAAGTACAAGCATGATTACAAGTATACTCTTCCTTAATTGGGATGAGGAAGAGATAAAAAAAATAGATAAAAAAAATTCATACCCATTAGGTATCGGGAAGGGGATAAAGATAAATTTTTACTTTGGGGGTGATGATGAGATAGTCAAACCTGCACCTGCTCTATCTCATTGTTGTGTCTACTTTGAATTATCAAAAATATGAGAAAAAATAACTATTTTTTGTGACTATGTGATCACTTACTAACAATTTCTTCTCCGGGTGTCAAATACAAAATCAATTTTCTCTCATTATCCTTCTCTCTGTTCTACCAAACACACCATAACCACATAAGTTAAGATATTACATTTTTTATTTTATTAATACCAATTTAATCATAATTGAACAATTAAAATCCTTAAATCAATATTTTGACCATTTCAATGGTTTAAAATTCTAATGACAGGTATCAGCAATTTACCAATATCTGATAATATTTTTCCCTTTTTCTTCTTTCGTGTTAAGTGAACGTACATTGGGCTTATAACATTATATATATAATACAACTATGACTAAGTCGATTGTACAATATTGTGAATTCAAAGCAAATTAGAGCATCCTCTTACAAGAGTTATTTATGAATAGAAGCATTATTTCAATATAAGTTCTACACATTTAGGTTCAATTTTAAGTAGTCTAAATACGTGAAACCTATACTAAAATAATATTTTTATTCACAAATATTTTTGAAGATGGTATAAGAATATGCATTTAAATTCTTCCGCTTACGCATTAATATCCAAAATGCTTGTGTTTGTATTCATACCATACAGCTATCCCAAAGGCATGGCAATTAAATAAACAGAAAGAATATGGAATTGGGCTTAAAAAACAGGCCCAATTCATGCCTACTTGGAGCTAGGTGCTTTCTGCTCCACTAGTACGGACCACAAAGCAAAATAATGGAAAAAAAATGAAGGTTGAACTAGTATTGTAATGCAATTGTTTCTCTAAGAGAAGACAGATCTTCAAAGCAGCTAGGTACCCTTGATTCTTTTCCACCTCATTTTCTAAGCTAATTGGAATACAATCCGTTTACATCAAAATACGTAACACAGCAAGACCAACTGCAGAGATCGAAACCAGTGTTCCTATGCAGTATTTTATGACATCATATTTGGCTGCTTCCAACTGTGCTCTTAAAGAATGGATCTCCTGCATATGAATTAGAGCAAAGGGTTTCAGAATGCAAATTACCAAATTGGCATGGCTTCAAAATGACAACTTCTAAATGTCACATAATTGCTTACTCTATCAAGTTTGTTTGTCAGGTTGTTAGTTTCAGCATTCTGATTAGACAATTCCTCCCTTATTCTCCTGCATTTTTAGTGACTCGTCAGCAGTAACAGATGAAAATAGGAATTTCAGTCTAACAAAAGTTCTATAATCTTTGACAATCACCAGTTTATTCTTAACTCTTACCCCCTTTCAAGGTTCAAATCTAATCTCTGCCCAGCAGTGACTTTATCAATCTCATACCTGCATCGCAAAACATGTGATTGTACCATAAAATGGTAACAAAACAAAAGACGACTATAGTTTGATCAAGGCCGTTTGCTAAAATTGATAAAAACATACCTCAACTCACTACGCATCTTCTCTATATCATTCCTAAGCTTCTCAGTCTCATGTTGTAAGAGAGAGAAATGGTGTCCCTGAATTACAAGTTTTTCAGCATATTACAGCATCAGTCAAACAAAGCCAACCTCATCAGCATCAATATAAAACACAATTTGAGGTAAATAAGATTACAAGGATAAAGGAATGTGAAATTAAGACCAAGAAAAAAAAGTTCCTGATATAGAATGAATGCACTCCCAGCATAAATGTTTCAACAAAATGCAACAGAAACAATCATAAATGCTTTGCATGTAATTTGCCAGCACATGAATTATGATCCTACCATTTTCATTACTCCCCTAAAAAACATGTTTAAATGGACAAGCAAAATACATTCCCCACATATGTATCAAGCATTAGCAAGTACCACGAATTTACTGAGCATGAGTTGGACCTTTCCATTTGATAAAAAAACTAAGCGCCATAACGTTTTTCGTTTTCAGTTTCAATCACAAAAATGCCACATTTCCATTTGAAAACAATGTTTTCATTGTTTCCTATCCTCTACACAAATATTTGAAACAAGAAAAAAAATTAAAATAAGGTAGACATTTTGTAATTAAAGCGCAAACAAAAAAAAAATGAAAAGGGTGATATTTTCTCAACCAAACATCTTAGAAATTAATATTATGCTTTCCCGTTATTAAATGAGATAAACCTGGAGGATGATGACAAGCATTATCCTATCATTGTTGTCAAACTCTGATGTGAACTCAAACTCTTACAAATTTATGATTCAAAGTAGAAAAAATTAATTAAATCACCATCAAAATAATTTGGATAAATCCATATAAACTCACAAATTCTTGAATCAAGAAACAGGTCAATTATTTCAAAATCAATGAATTTTTGCACGATATTGACTCCAAAGTGACAGTGTCCTATACAGCTCAAGCATTGTTTTTGAAGCCAACACAAACATAACATTTTCTAAGGGCTGAAATGATTTGAAGAAATTAACTCTTTTGAAATGTTTTCACTTGAAGAACTTATGTTTTTGTGAATCTATAGATAATGTGACTATTTATGTAGTTTGATATTATGTAGTAGTGATTACTATCACATACTATTGTAAGTTGGTACTATGCTTTATTATGGAATTGAAATTTTGAATCATTGCATTGTTAAAAGTATCATGTTATGTATATGAGTCAATTCTTTAGAAGCTTTACCAGTTTAAATATACTCTCAAGTTCGATAACCTTGCATCCTACCACCGCTATAAACACATGAATAGTTTCAAGATAACAGAGAGCCCGTTTAATTTAAAGATTTTCAAATATATAGGTTAACCGGACAAAGGGACTTAATAAGTTTATCTTAACCAAAAGACACTACAAAAAGACGTCTAAACATCATAAATAACCATTTAATAAACAATAGCCAATTAGTATATCATCTTTCTTTTCTGTCTCTAAATTAAAATTTGTGCTCACTTTCATCCCTAGCATTTTATAACAGGTTCTACAAACACCGTATGTTAGCAAGCTTCCCCAGAGGTTTGAAAATGTCATTGACTATCTTACTTATGCAGCAAAGTTAATAACTAAAATAAATAAAACATCATCATGTAATGTGACAACATACTACCAGATCATAAGTTTCTATGAAATCCCAAAATTGAAGTGCTTCTAGAAATTCCAACAATGAATCATTGATCATGACCACACCAATTAAAAGAGGGACTAAGAAAGTACGTTTTGCTGTGGATGCTAGACGCAACGGAGAAGATCATCTACAAAGAAAAATGGAGCGGAAAGAAGGGGAAGAAAAGAAAAGAAAGTGAATTGCAAGCCTCAAAAGAGGAGAAGCATAGTGAAGAAAGTACGTGATCAACTTAATCCTATATCTTCATTCTAATTACTTCCAGCTTCAGAGAACATGATCAAACAATGCCATAAGCATGTTTTATTGCTGCATTGAACAAAGACAACAATGGCCACTTCTCATTCCTAACAATGGAGAAGCAGGATGCACATATTCACCAAGACATTTTGGAGGATCCAGGCTCGACGTTTTATCAATAAGTAAATGTAAAAAGTAATTTTCATCCGGAGTTATTATAATCCATGGAAGTCAAATTTATGGCAGTAAAATAGGATGCGAGCAATGAATATAAGCACCACAACAAATCCTTCTTCAACCCTACCACGTTACCTACCAGCAGAAAGACATCCACATGCAGCAAAATCATAACCCTCAAAGTTTACACACAATATCCACATATCTAAGAAATACCTGCGAGCTCTGCACCTCTGCCTTAAACTTGGACAGATTGGATTCTTGCATCATCTCAGTCTTGAAAAGAAAATTGACCAAAACAGCTTATATTAGTACCAACTGTATCGTTATAGAATTTATAAAACGAACAAGGGACAATGTGAAGGCAGTTTTTAAATCCACAAAACAAGGATTATAGTTGGCACCAAAGGATCTTACTTTCTGCATTTCTCCTTTAGATACTAACGACTGAGACACATTTTCGAGACTGTCATTCAAAACTTCGGTTATGGCAGCGGTTATTGCCTCCGCTTGTTTCGAGGGTACTCCTTCCCCCTCTAGTCTTCTAACCTATACCCGAAAAATCAAACAAACAAATAAAGTCAATAAATTGAAGCAAACAATTTGCAACATAGCAACTCATTCGGAATTGCAAATAAAAGTGAAATCGAAACAAGGGAAACAAATGGGAGGAAAAAATGTAAATTATTACAAGGGCTAAGGTGTCAACGAGAAACAAGTGCTTTCCGTTAGATTTCACCAATTGCGAAAAATGTCTTGTCCCCGAAACAGGAAATGGATGGAATATTGGTCTTTGGAACGACGAATACGCTTGGGATTTGAAAGCCCCAAAAGCTCCGATCCGAGATAACTGCCATACCCGCTTACCAACGGCGGCCATTTCTGATTCCACGAACAAACCCCAAAAGTCGCACACAACAATTTTCAGCCTTCGCAGCACAAATCGAACAAAGCACAGATTTATATCGCACGAAGAGAGCACAGAAGTTTGTGAAAAATCACGTTTCTTATTTCTCTCTCTCTTTAATCGTTTTTTTTTTTCTCAGCAATGAAATGGGATATTAAAAGAAAAGGAAAAGGTAAAGATTGATCGGCCTGGGGAAGTGTGAAATGGACGGTTGCCCCGTACAATGACCAATGGGAGGAGGAGAATGAGAGAGAAGGTGTTCCACGTCGTTAATCAGCGTTGTTGCTGTGATGAGTCATCAAATCGAAGACGCTAATACTAATGGTGTTTGTAAACAAAAGAAGTTGCTTTGCTCCTATCAAAGGCAAGACGAAAACGGAACGAATCTCTTGGGGGTTCACGACACGATCCCTTTCTTCAAGTGCAAACACTGTACCGGTTACGACAATCACAAATTCTACTTGTATTTTCGAATGTGAATTTTGATTTATCAGTTTCTCAAAAATAAAAAATTGGTTGAAATTTCATATTTTGAGTTTGATGTATTGGTTGTAACATCATTTTCTTCATCTTTAATACTTTAGTTAACTGCGCATGCACCAAAAATAAAATGAACCATTATATACAGTAAAACCTTAATTTTGATTTGTCAGTATTGCTTTATATAAAAATAATGAAAAAATATTAATATTTAGAGGATTTCATTTAGATTTTATTTGAACTAAGAGAAAAATAATGAAAAGCTAAAATTTTTTTGTAAAAATATACAAGAAATGTGATAAGTTTGATTAATAAAATAAAATAATTATTGTTAAAATAATTACTATTATTTTGGAAATTTATTGATTATTATTATAATTTTTAATTTCATTATTATTATTTTATAGTTTTATTATTTTTGTTATTATTTATGACATTATTATTTTTAGACTTTAACACTAATATTATTAAGATTTTCTTAATTATCTTATTTTTTTATTATTATTCTATAAATTTATTAGTAATATGTTTTATTTTTTTCATTTTTATTATTATTTTAATAATAATTATTGTTAATTATTCTTATTATTGTTGTTTTTATTATATTATATTATATAATTATATTTATTTATTTATTTTAATATAAATATAAATATTGATAAATTAATAATAAAAGTTAATTATATAATAAATATAATACAGCTTGTTACTCTCCTCTTAAATCTTCATAAGATTGTGAAGAAAGTGTGCCGCCATACTTCGATTTTTATGCCTTTTTTTCTTATTTCTTTGTTTTTAATTTGTTTTTGCAAATCTGTTGTATGAAGCAAAAGCGACATTAAAAAAACTATCAGAAACACCTTTCAAAAAACTACACAGCTTTTGATTTTCATTATTTTATTGTATAATAATGACAACAAAAATTGAGTTTACTGCTATGGAAACTTATTAAACTCTGTTAATCCTAATGGGTTGCTTTTGTTATCCATTATTAAATCCTATTTTGCACCTTTTAATTTTTAATTGAAATTTGTTCTGAGACTCCATGCACTTCGTGCTGTTTTCTACAGTAACAAACAGCAATGCCCTTAATGTGATTAGGACCCGAATGCGATAAGATTAAATGGCAAGAAACCTACATCCGATTTCATAAATACATCCAATTTATTTATAAAAAAAGTAACATACATAGAAATTTTTACATTTGAAACTAAATAAGTAATACATCCTTATAGTAATGCTAATATAGAAATATATTTCTTGCATAACTTCTGAATAATGTCAAACTTCACTTTTAAGTGTATGCAGGAAAGGTTCACTGTACGCAAGAAATGTTGTTATATACAGGATAGTATGTATCCAATTGAAGTTGGTCTAAGATGCTTGGGGTAGCCCACAGATAAGACGAATGGCCTTCAATGTGATCTGTCACATCCACCTGCAAACCAAGAACAGACACATTCTATTAAAACATATATATTCATAACTTACGAATGCAACTTAGAAAACTAGTTTTGCATGTCAGCAAAGAGGATGAAGAAACATCTTACATTTTGGATCCCAGGAATATCAACAGGTTGGATTCCAGCTAATCCTTTCGTAAGTAGACTGCTCAAATTAAAAAAAAAAATATATATATATATATATATATATATATATATATAATTCTAATTAACTATCTTTTATTTCTGTCTATTAAAATCAATACTTTTAAATTAAATCGTTTTACATGTACCTAAAAGAATAGCAAATAATCACAACACTACAAACTACACAGGTCAGCTACAAATAATAAGTAGAAAATCACATGATACGGCTGTAACATCTTCAAAAGCAATGGTCCCATATGCACCTAGTTTTTAAATATAAATCTATCTCGCATCATATCCTCTTATTTTCAAAATAACATCAATCTTGTATCATATACTCTTATTTTCAAAATAAACATATCACTACATCATAGGCAATGAGCCTACTACCACACACGAAAAGGTAGTCAATGAATACTTACCACCTTCCACTTCAAGTATAAAAAAACAACCAAAAAATTGGAGGATGGGCTATGTAGTGTGAAACTTCTGACGTACAAAAACTTGTGCAATTTCATGCTATTGGTTTCTTTTAGCAAGTTAATAGGTCCTGAGGTTATGGTATTGCGAGCCAACTTGAAATACATAACTTTGCACATATTTTACAATTATATCTGAAGATACCTGGCACGGAAGGCAAGTCCAAGCATCCAGTCATTCCTCGAATAAGCATTCACAAATCTTCCTGCCACCATCTACAGAATACCGGGGTGTTCGAAAAGATTTTATTCTCATTATACTGATGAAAAGTTGTACTAAGAAAATTAAATGCCCGACAAACCTTTCGAGCTGTTTCCCAGTTCTCGTCCTTGATTGGGATGGGTGCTCCAAGAAGTACAACTCTTTCTACTAGTTCAGCTGCCAATAAGCAGGGCAAACAATAAAAGTCACAAGGTAACCTCATTCCATGAATAAAGATGGCCAGAGTGCCAAGGACGTAAAATTATATGCATCCGTCACTAGAATTAATAAATGAATAACAAAACAGGAAATGATCTCATGTGTAGTCAAATAATCTAAACACGTCAAGGATGAACAAATGGAAGGGAGGAAACTGGAAATACCTACCACTGTTTTCAGTTTTAGCCAAACACTGTAAGCACTTGAAAATAACCCTCGCCCCTAGTGAGTAACCTATAAGTGTCACGGGTCTGAAATTCAAACATCAATAAGAATACATCCATCTACAATTTTCTTGGAGCGGGAGTAAAAGTAACTCCGGAATTCGTCAAATACCTATTTCCCTGCAATCCTCTTAACAATACTTCTGCAAGCAACTTACCAGCTTTGTTTGATCTGAAAATCAAGACTAACTCAGCATGTAAATCTAAAAGTAATCAAAGAAAGGAAACTAATCATAACAAATTTTTCATTGAGTCGGTTAAGCCATCACATTATCAACACCTTTTATCAAGAAAAAAAAAAAAAAAAAAAAAAAAAAAGCACTAGATACTCCTTGACATGCCAAATCGAAACCACCTTGACATCAGCTTTAAGCTTTGCATATTAATGATCAAGTAAATTGACACTTTAAAAATACAAGCTAAAACATAATGAAACTAAACTTGAAGATGATGATCAAACAATAATTCGATCCTCAAATAATAATTTTCTAATATCTTTAGCGGTGAAAAAAGTGAGGGGCAACTTCAAATCCCTAAGTTAGTCCCATGCAGCCGTTACATACCAGGACTCAGTTATTCAAGTCAGACTAATTCACTAATTCCACAATCCAACAACAACAGTTGAAGAACTGAAAATTTGAACACTGATAATAAATGTGATATGTTGTATTAAAAAATTCACCTTATCCATCTATTTATAACAACACAACAGGATCAGTATCTTTAATAGTCCAAATAGTACAAGCATAGCCAAAACAATAACAATTATAATTCCGATATTTTAACCATTTAGCACATTGAATTGCATACATGATATTAAGTGACAAAAGAAACAGGAAGAAGCTTCTTCTTCCCGCTACCAAGCAATGTACTATTCTAGACAGCATCAGGAGATAAAATGCACCTGTCAATAGCAATTGTCCATTTACTGTCTATAAAATCGGTTGCTGCAAGTAATGCAGCTGGCCAAGCCAAAGCAGTTAACAGTGAACTCAAAACAGTCATCATAGCCCCTCGTTTCATCAGCTCCATCGCAAGTCCTGATGCAAGTCACAGCAATATAAACATTATTCAAATAGGTACTTATGTACTAATAACTTAGTTTTCTTAGAATCCTAAATCCCAAACCCACTTGAAGTAAGCCAATCTTGAATGGCAGTGCTCACAGCAATCAGATTCTTGGACTCCCACTGCAGCGCATACCTAACTTTTGGCAAGATAACCAGAAAGGTCATTTGTGTTGGCAAGGTTGGTCACCATCAATCATAAGTATAATAACACTACAGTTTCATGATAAACTGAACTAAAGATACAAGCTGATTTCAATAGAACACTGTAATTTTCTATCAACATCAAGCTTTGCAAGGTGTCCTTGATCATTGAAGGGCAATATTCACTATTGTACCTCTCCAAGTTGTCATTACGTCCTTCCCAAGGCCTGATAAAATCTTCCTTCTCAAAGACAAATCCAGAGACTAAGATCTCAACCCCTAGCCTCTGCAAGCAGAAGTTCAACAAGAAACTAATTTCAAAAAAGAACCAGGTACAGATGTATTGTTTGACATATAAGAAAGGAGGGACAAAGTTCATACAAATGCACACAGAAACACAGTTCATAACTCAATTTAAGCAAACGAAGTCACAAGAAAACAGGAACATGAAAGATCTAAAAACCTACGCCTTGGTTATGGTTTTCTCCAATAGCCTTGAATTCAAACTCATCAATTCCCCCAACTCTCCTAGCCATTTTGCTTCCAGTAAGTCCAGCTCCTGCAGCTGGAAGAAGTAGAACAAAGGGATACTTAAAATTTTCATTGTTTAAAAAAGGAATTTAACTGATATAAAAAAATACAAAGAACTGCAAGATCAAGGAATCAATTGTCCTACAGATTGACACTTTTATCACAATAATAATATTATTTGCTAACAGATAAGAATCAGTGTGTACTTTGAAGAAATCAAATGTACTGTCATCACAAAACAGGATATATCAGATATTATATGGGCCTGCATCACTCCTCCAGTTAGTTACAATCTAAAGCAAACACAAACTCTCATGTAACATTTGTATTTATGGCAATCTAAGAGGAAGTTATCTTATTTAAGCAGTTAGTGTAAGCATGTAAATGGATAATTACAATGACAAAAGGCTTAAACTACAAACTAAAATGAGAGAAAGGAAGCTATAGAAACGGGACATGATCGAATTCTAGCAAATATAATCACACTATAGGCAAATATAAACCTCCAAATGATGCAGCAACAGCAACAGAACCCGCAACGGTTCCTGCAGCGCTAGCAGCTGCAGCAAATCCACTTGCTCCAATTACAGGGATAAGAGAACCCAATGTTGGAGCCAAAGCACCTAGACCTGCAGCAATGGCCGGTGCAGCTAACCCTGTTGAATTGTCAAAATAAAAACAAACATATTTTCTAAATAGCTGATTCATGTGGAAATTCTATATTCCATAATACAGTTACAAAAGATAACATGGTCTCCATACCACCAGTAATAGCCAACAAGGTTCCACCAGTTATTGCAGCAGCACCAATTATACCACCCCGCTTCAATCTAGCCCACTTGCTTTCTTTTGATTTAGTTTCTCCTTTCTCTGATTCTTGTGCCTTAACAAAAGCCATCGCAGAACAAGCAACCATGGTCTCAATGGCCTCCTACAAAATCCAATACTCATCTTAATCATTAAAGATACAGGACCAGTAAATATGAGAGATTCAAATAACTAACAATACAACGCAAGTTTATAACATACAAACATTTACAATCACATTCAACTTCAATTCCAGTAGCTTAGAAATCAAGGCAAACACATAGGCAGTATGTTCACCACAATCCAGCATAGTAAGTCAGAAGCGAAGGCACTCATCTAATGATTTCCAACATATGACAAGTTATTTACCAATCAGGCAATCATATAAAATTCCATTCTAAAAATTTCATCAAACAAACCATTTTTGTCCACTTGACATCAAGCCATGTTGCGAGCAACCGCAGAGCCACACGATGTCGAGCATCATAGCCCTTCCTTCTCCGCCCAATATCTTCACCTAAATTTGACAAACAACCAGACAGAAGTTCATACAGAACTGTCACCTTCCTCTGATCACTCAGCATCATTACTTCCTCATTTGGTCTATCATCAATCTTCCAACTAACAGACCCATGCTGTGGCTCTTTAGAGTCAACTAAAGGAGCAATATCCATTACCTTTTGAACTTCCAAAGGATCATCTACCTTTTCACCATGAGGCTGAACCTCACCAATTGAGAACTTCTCACGACACTGATGCTCATATTCGCGAAGCTTCTCCCTTTTAGACTCGGAAGACTCCAAGTTTTGCTGCATTTCACGAGTGATAGCATCAACTGCGCTTGACAAAGCAAGTTCTTGATCAGACGTTTGAGAAGAACCATCGTCCAATTCTTGTGAAAGTAACCTCAAGAACTGTAATATATCAAAATGAAAAAGAAAACGCCAGTTACACACTGTCTAACAAACGATTCCCACCACCAGTTCTACTGCTAATTGAAACTCGTTAGAAATCACAATTGTGCCGGTCTCACAACTTATTTAACGAATCCCCACTAGTGAATTTATACATTTTAATACAATAAAAGAAAGTGTTTGTGTGTAAAAAGAGCATATTGCTAACACTTCTATTGGAATAACTGAATCACTAATGCGTAATTTCCTTACGAATGAGAACGAATAAGTTGAGAAACGTACCGGTCCCACGTGATGCGTAGCGGAAGAAGAACCAGCGGTTTCCTCTAGTCCAAGCCACGCAGCGGGATCAATTTCAAGAAACCTGTTCAAATTCGGATTCAGATTCAGATATTCAAAATAACTATCCGGATTTGGCCTGAATAAGAATTAACACGTACTTAAAAACGGGGCGGAGCAAACCCGAATTGTTGTGGACCCAAAGATCCGGGTCCTCGGAAACCGAGTCGCTGCTGGAGCTACTACTGGTTCGCTCCTCGGAGAGAGAGTCCTCCGTAGCGGGTAACGGTAACGGGTTGGTTTGGTTGAGTTGAGCCTCGTGCAGTGCCAGGCCGAACAATGCGCCGGCAGCGTACCTCTGCGTCGGCGACAAAAGCGACGGCGCCGTCGTCGTGGGTGCCGCCATGTGCGGTGCGATTATTTCGAAGAAGAAGCGTCGTTTACTTCTTAGGAAGGGTTACCTGAGAGAGAGAGGAATCGACGTCGTTTGGAGGTGAAGGGAAAATGTGGGAAGATGTGTGTGCTCTCCATGGAAAGGCCAAACCAAAGAGGTTTAATATGTTTGCATTTTAAAGTTGGTCGTGTGGGGTGACGTGGCAGGACCTTTTCAGAATCTCATCAATGCCGGGTAAATAGTGTTTTTTCTTTATAATTTGATACTCAATATTATAAAAAAGGTAAAAAAACATTGAAGAGCACACAGAAAATTAGGATTTAATTTACATATTTCGTTTTATTGCCTGTTTTTAAATTGGTGAAATTTTATTAAAAAATATATAAATGTATGTAAAGATATTTAGTTATTTCAGTCTTTAATTAATATGTAATTATATTGAATAGTCTTGAAAATAAGTTTTTCATACCTGATACTCTTATTGAAAATTACTTCTCATTAACAATTATTGGTGATCCTTTAAAAAAATAATTCGAGACTCGTTTATGAAAGAAAAAGAAAAAGTGTATAACTATGAAAGAGAAAAAGTTTTGAAAGTGTTCAGATAAATAGTGTAATTTGTTGTAGATTTTTTATTTGTGCCGTGGTGGTTTTTCTATGTTGTGAAACAAGTTATTAAGTTTGTGTAAAAAAGTTGGATATAAAAAAAAAGATAAATTATAAATTTAATTTTAAGGAAAAGTTTAATAGAATAAGGTAATACTGACTAATCAAGTAGTATAAGGCTTTTATAGCAGTTCCTTTTAGGTGAATAAAAGTTTTTATACATTTTGTTTTGGTTTAAATATTTATTTTCATGATATTCAATTTCAAAAAAATATGGCAAATGTATGGATACATAGGTATTCATGTGTGTGGGTGTTCATGTGTGTGGGTGTGTATATGTGTAAATGACTTGATAGACATAAAAATTATTATTTCTTTTTATCGTTTGTCTTATATTATAGTGAAATTTTCTACATTTCTAAACCACAAACAAACATAGCTTGAGTATTAAATCTTACCAAGTGCTTAGATCTAAGATCATGCACAATCACAAATTTCTTTATTTTTTTTTGAATAATTTTACTTTGACATTCCTGTAGCAAGATAACACCATTTTACTCCTGATTTTTATAATAAAATATTATATTTTAATAAAATAATATTATTTTTTAGTGTCAAATAGGAGTAAGTCCCTATTTTTTGTGTCAAAGTATCGTCTCGCTGTCTTTTTTATGTATCTCACATTGTTAAGAAAATATTTTTTTCAAAAAATTATTTATGGAGTTATCCTAAGTGATAGTTTTATCTCTTCTTTCAATCATCTATCTTATTTCTATCCACTCAAACTTTAGTCGCCATCTTATTTCTATCCACTTAAACTTTAGTCGTTTATATATAGTACAAATTAACTTTTTATCTTTAAGGCACAAGATAGTTTCAAATATCATTTCTATATTCATTATTCACTAGTTAGCTAGATTGAGACTTGTTTTACCTTCAACATTTGAATGATTATACCTTATAAATTCTTCTAAACTTAAATACACTATTGATGTAAAGTCTAGGCTTATTTTATTGTCATGCATCAAGTAGTCTCTAATTGATGCATACAATTTTTTGGTGTTGTTGTAGTGTAGTGACACTCTGGAAAATTATAATTATCATCTCAATTATTTTAATTATGTAGGCTTTATTAACTAAAGGACAAAATATAAGTAGTATAGATATCATCTTATAGGCTTATAAATAAATATATTAGAAAAACATATCAAAAAATTCAAACTAATTCCTTTAACTAGATTAAATAAACATCTATATAAATAAGAAACATAACAGAGACATTCTCATAAAATCTATCAAGAATACAATGAACTCTTATATAATAATTGTAACACCTAAAAAATGTGTACATTATACAAAAGATGTGCATATACCCGATATAAACTATAACATAAAGTTTTAATGTAATAAAAGTTTTATCCAACAAAATACTTATAAATACATTATCCTTCTACAACATAGATACATTTAATTAAAAAAAACTGAAAATATGTAAATCTAGATTATCCAAAGAAAAGAAATTGATATGAAAAATCGATTTATATTAATAATAGATTTTTCATATCAATCTCACTTTTTTGATATTAATAAAGATGAATAATAATAGAATAATAAAACTGTCATTTTGTATCTTTTTATATTTTTTACTTTTCTATTTTTATTTTAATTATTTTTCTGTTTTTCTTAGTCTTTATTGTTATTTTTTTATTTTCTTTTTCTATTTTAGTTATTATTTATATTTTGTTTTTTTATTTTAATTATTATGTTATTACTCTTTTTAAAAGATTTAATGGATTAAGTTTAACTCTTTTTTATATATACTTTTTTTAAAAATCTTAAAATAATCAATTTGAATTTTTAATTAAAAATAATTATTTTTAAGGTAATAATATTTATTGAGAGAAAAAAATTCTACATTTTTTATTTTTATTTTTTAGTTAGAGACACACTGTTTTAAATTTTATTTATTCAGATAAAATCAAATGTTGAAAATAATAATAATAATTATTATTACATAAAAACTTATTTAGTAAGTGTTTAAATTTCTTAGTTAAATATATATTATAATAATAATAATAATACGATATAAAAAACTATTTTTATAATAGTGCTTAAATCTCTTAATTATATATCACAAACACATATTTTGACACAGCGGTTAACATCTAAATGAACAAAGTAGGCATATTTAATAAAAAAAAATAAAAAATAAAGAAAAGAAAATGCTAATATTTAATGGTTTTATCTAAGCTAGAGATGTTTTCAAGTTTGGATTGAATGGTTGCATATATAACACAGACCACAAATTTTTTTAACCAAACAAAACATAGCCATTTTAATCAATTATTATTTTGTAATTTATCTTAAAATTAATTATTCCTCACTGCCATTGTCTTTTTTTATATTTTTTACTTTTCTATTTTTATTTTAATTTTTATGTTTTTTAGTTTTTGTTGTTATTTTTTTCTATTTTAATTATTATTTATATTTTCATTTTCTTAATTTAGTTATTAATTTATTATTTTTTAAGAGAATTTATTGAGCTAAGTATATATATATATATATATATATATATATATATATATATATATATATTTAAAAAAGATTAATATAATTAATTAGATTTTTTATTAAAATTAATTATTTTTAAGGTTGTAATATTTATTGAGAGAAAAAATATTCTACATTTTTATTTTTATTTTTTAGTTATAGATAAATTTTTTTAATTTTATTTATCCAAACAAAATCGAATGTTTACAATAATAATGAAAATAATAATAATAATAATAATAATAATAATGTTATTATTATTATTATTACGTTAAAACTTATTTAGTAAGTGTTTAAACTTCTTAGTTATATCATATGATAATAATAATAATATGATATAAAAAAAATTAATATAGTGATTAAATCTCTTAATTATATATGGCAAACACACAAATTGACACACAGATAACGTTTAAATGAGCAAAGTAGGCATATTTAATAAAAAAAAAAAATAAAGAACAAAAAATGCTAATATTTAATGTTTTCAAGTTTGGATTGGATGGTTTCATATAAAGCACAGACCTCAATTTTTTTTAACCAAAAAAAACATAGCCATTTTAATCAATTATTATTTTGTAATCTATGTTCAAATTAATTATTCCTCACTGAAATAATGAATTTATTGTTATTTATAGTTTATATGGAAAAAATATTATATTCAATGAGTGTCTTTTTATACTATTTAATAGCTAATGTGAATATGATTTTAAAAATATATATTTATTAATTATATATATATATATATATATTGATATATTTAGATTTTAGTAGTTTAGTTATTCAGAACTGAAAGTACGTGTACATTATTAAATAAACAGTATTTCTTAACGTATCATTAAAGTATACAACAAATTGAGTGATCAAATTTATAAAATAATAATATAGTTAAATAATAAGATATGAAATTAAATCTTTTTAACATTGTTTAGAAAACACAGCTTGAGAATAAGTTGCTTTGATAATGTCCTCACTCCATATCAAATAAAGTAATTGAATGAGAGTTATACATATATTTGAAATAATACTTTTAAGATTTTTTAATATTTTATATTTATTATATATTATTTTTAATATTTTATTTTAAATTAAATGTTATTATTTTTCGAAAACTAATAATATTAGAATAACATCTTATCATAATAACAACTATTCATTATAATTCTAAAATAAAATATGTTGTTAATAAATAATTAATTCTTCCAAATTCTTTTATTATAATTTAAATTCTAATTCAATTTTTTTATATTTATAATTGACTTTAATTATATAAAATAAGATATAATGAACGTAATAAAATTTGTTACCAAGTATATTGCAAGAAATAATAAATATGCTAAGAAATTACATCATATATTGTACACGCATGTAAAATATAACCATTATCATAGTTAAATATCTAGAATAGATAAAAGATGGATAAGATAAAGAAATTTATCTTTAAAAAAATCCTTATTTAAAAGATAAATTCAACTTAGAAAGAAGTCTTAGTTGGAGCTTATAAAAGTAGCAAGAGAAAGAGAGAACTTCCTCTTATAAAAGCAGTAGAGAAGGAGATAACTTCATTTTGTTAGAGCCAGATTTTAATATAATTTACAAAGAAGGTAGAAAGAATGAGTAATATTGGAGGGAATGAATAGGAGAGTGCATTGAATGATGAAATGTTTGGTAAAATGCTTGAGATCAACCACGAAGAACTTAACAACGTCAACCATTACTTCAAGAAAGCTTTCTTGATTATCCTCCGACACAATTCAATGCAAACATCGTTCTTGTTGAGTCGAATTTGACTCAGTTAGCCACACAACTTAAAATAAACGTTGCTTATGTTGAGTCAGGTTTGACCCAGAACTCACCAAACTCCAAGGACCAGACCAGTGATTCTCGGGTGGCATTGTGTAGACAATGCAAACCAAGGAAGACTTGGAGTGTTCAAGAACACAAGTAAATCTTATGATTTTATTTTTTTTCATTTTCATTTGTAACTTTACGTTTAGGTATTAAGATTTTGTAAGTTTTTTTTCATAGGTGGTTTCTTGTTGGCCTCAAAATGTATGGTGTAAATTGGAAAAAGATTTCAGAAGAAATTGTTGTAACCAAAACACAGTCTCAACTCGCTAGTCACACCAGAAATATTTTAAACGTAAGAAGATGCTGTCATCACAAAGGAAAAGAAAAAGCATTCACGATATAACTTTACAATATTCAAACTCAGTCATTCTTGCTAATATTCACTCACAATTCTACACTCCTCCTCTTCAAGATTTCTCCATACAAAATACTCGCCTACAACATCAAATGTCACATTTGAATCAACCAAACAACACACTTAATCAAATTAATCAATTTATACATTATGCTTATTGTTGTGAGAGTTGAATGAAAAGCTCTCATAAGCTTTTATTTTTGTTACGTTGTTTGGAGCTTAACTTAAATTAAAGTGTGAATGATACTATAAATTTCTGCATTCAATTTTTTTATCAACTTTGTTTACTTTATGTTGTATATTTATGCATGTTAAGCACGTATACATATTTCTCAAATATTATTTCCTTGTAACTTTCAATTATGTCAACATTATTTGTTTCGTGCATGACAAATATTCAAATTTTATTTTTATTTTATATATATGTATACATATATGTTTGTTATATCTTAATTTCATATAACTAAAATTTATGGTCAAAATATTTTTGGATATATAAAGTACACTAAATTAAAATTAAGTTAAAAAAAATGTATATTCCGATACAAGTTTTTTAGTTTAATAATTTTTTTGACATAAAATATGTTTAATAAAGATAATAAATTAGCTAGTAATTTATTTTGGCTAATTAATAAGTTGGCAAGCAGTGATAAAGTATAGTTTATTTGAAAATCTTCTAATTTATAAACTAATTCAACTAGTGTTTACAGAAGTGGTTTTTAGATTTTAGGTTGGACATCCATCTCAACATTTAATATACTGAATATTTTATTTTTATTGTTATATTATTTTTAATGTTTGTTAGGTGAATTTTTAATTATATAATTCAAATTTAAAACGAAGATTTAACATTATAAATTTAAATAATTAATCTTTTATTTCATAATGTTATGTGAAAGTTATATATGATCAAAATTATAAAACAAAAACTCAAAACACTATTAGCTTAAATTGATTAATAAAAGGATTTAAAGTTTTAAAAATTAATAAACCTAATTTAAATAAAATGAATTATCTAGATAAAAAAACATATATAATTTTATAAAATAAATAGAAATTCTAAAAAAATTAATAAAAAGTTAATCATTTTCTAAATCTAAAATTATAAGTATAAACAAAATCTTCTTAGATAATTACATTTATTTCTATCCAAAGAAACGTGACATATAATGAATACATACGTGTGAAAAAGAACCGAATAAACTAGATCATGTGGGTTAATAGGTTCATATGACTGTGTCACGTGTGAAAAAGAACTTATTGGACCAGATCGTATGGATTAACACATTCATATGACTATGTTACGGTATGAAAAAGAATCGGTTAGACCATATCATTTGGATTAAGTTTATACGATTGTGCTACTGTATGAAAAAAAAAAACTACTAGACCATATCATATGAATTAATCGTGTCATATGAGTATGATGTGTTAATGGTAATGTGATGTGTTAATGATAATGTATGAGATAAATTATAAAAGTCTAATTTAATATTGCTTGGTTATGATAGAGATTTAATTTAAGAATATACATTTATTTAAAACTCTCTAGTTTACCCTTCTTTTGTGTGGTGTTTGTTTGTTTTTCTAAATCTCTGATGATTGTGTATTACATGTGAGCACAGGAATTAAATATCAAATGACGAGTGCAAACATGCAAATATTTAAAATTATTTTGATATCTAAAAGAAAACATTTGATATAATAAAATTAAATAAGAAAATTATTTAATTATTGCACATATAAAAAAACATAAAAATCAACACTCAATTTCGTCTGGGTAAAAAATGATAAAATAAAAAAAGAAAATAAATAAATAAATAAAAATAGAAATAAAAATAATAATAGTAATAATATAAAATAATAAAAACAAATAAGACAATAGAAAAGAGAAGAATAAAAATGAAAATAATAATAATAATAATAATAAAAAATGTAAGACAATAATAATATATGAAGAAGAAGAAAATAAAAGAAGAGAGAAAATAAAAATTGGAAAGATGACGCTGCAAAGAGGGAGAGTGATTTCAAAACAAGGACACGTGGCATCATCTTAGTGGTTCAGGCTACTATTCATCTCCTTCTCCATAAAGGGGCACATGCATGCACATCAGGAGGATGGGTTCAAATGGTAGCAAGTTGCCCAAGCATTAAATGCTGTGTATTGGATCCCAAATCACTCTCCTGACTCCTCATGGGCTTGGGCCGTCAGAGGACGACTGGCAAACCGCCGGTGGCCGGTTTTTAAATTCAAATTTTGGCTATATATACCCATTCATGTTGCACCTAAAGGGAGAGGATTTTCAATTCGGTTTTGAGCACCAAAATCTTCCAAGTGATTGAGAGAGTGAAGTAGAGTGATTGAAGAGGAAGAAGAGCGGGAGAAAGCGACAATTGGAGCCTTGCCGGAGAAGGTGTAGATCTCGCCGGAGCTCCCTCAAACCACCACAGATACAACTCATTTATGTCTTTAGAGGTTCGTTCTTCATCCTCTCTTCATTGCCAAGCTTTTCACATGCTTTCCGTGCCTTGAACATTAGCTTTAGACTCATCGTACACTCGTCGGTCATCTTCTACCTTGTAGTTGTACTAGCGAGCTCTTTGCTCGCTTTTTCTACACCGTTTCTTTATGTTTCATTACTTGATTTTCACTATATAAACATGAGAGGACTATGGAGAACACATTCCAGTTGTTGGAACGACGGTTCATTCTTAGCGGAGCTTCACCGAAAAATCACTCCGGCAAGGTTGCTTTTTTCATTTTTCTTCTTCGTTTTATGTTTAAATAACACCAAATCACTTGCTGCACCTTGTAGGAGTATGAATAAACAAAATTATAGAGGTTTAATGTGTAGATGAATTGAAACCGAATTTAAAGTGTTCTTGTGCATGAGGTATGTGAATGAGATGACTGAGAGAGAAAGTGATCATATGTTATTTTTGTGCCTATACGTGACTCTTGTGCGTAGCCTAAGATTTGTAATGATAATTCTATGAAAATATAATCATCATAGTAAGCCAAACACGAAACCAGCTTTGAAAACTAAAAAATCTTCTGCGGCATTTCGTCGAACACCTTGGGCGCATGTTTAGTTTCACTGGCCTTACTTTGAAGTGATTTTCTGAGAGATCCTTGAAGTTGTGAGCATCATGAGAAGATGCGTTGCAAAGAGCTCTTCAAGATGATATATAATATGTCCATTTATGTTAGCATTTGATCCCTCAATTTTCACTCCAAAGTTTGAGTTTCATCATTGTGGGCGTAGTGTGGTGGACGACTAACGTAGGATGGTCGTTGGCACCAATTTGAGCTTTTCGTTCTAAATATCCTTGAAGCTATAGAGGTCGTGTGAGAGTGCGTTAGAAAGATCTCGTGGAGCTCTTCAAAATAATATATAATACGTCCATTTATGTTAGCATTTGATCCCTCTATTTTCACTCCAAAGTTTGGGTTTCATCACTGTGAGCGCAGTGTGGTGGATGACTGACACAGGATGGTCGTTGGCACCACTTTGAGGTTTTCATTCTTAATATCCTTGAAGCTATAAAGGTCATGTGGGGGTGCGTTGGAAAGAGCTCGTGGAGCTCTTTAAAATGATATATAATACGTCCATTTATGTTAGAATTTGGTCCCTCAATTTTCACTCTAAAGTTTGGGTTTCGTCACTATGGGCACAATGTGGTGAACGATTGACGCAGGATGGTCATTGGCACCACTTTGAGGTTTTCGTTCTCATTATCCTTGAAGCCATAGAAGTAGTGTGACGGTGCGTTGGAAAGAGTTCATGGAGATCTTCAATTATATATATGGTTACACTTGCATGTCTTGCATGAGACTGTCACCAGTAGAAAAACACTGTTTAACGTCATCATATAAAGACGGTTAAAACCGAAAACGACGTTGTTAAAAATGTGGTGGCATTTTTGTGAATAAATAAACATTCATAACGTCGATTGGAGCAAAATCGTCGTTGCGATATATACACCATGTCGGCTAATAAAAAAAATGTCTTAGAAAAGACAGTAAAAATAAAAATTCAAAATTTTAAAAATTTAATATGGCGGTTAAGTCATCACGTCGGTTATAAGCTCCTAACCGACGTGGTGTATACCAACATGACGTCGGTTTTGGGAGTCCAACCGACGTCATGCTCCCTCTAATAATTTGGTAAAAAAATTGGGTAAATTAGGGTTCAACACAACGTTGGTTAGGAGCTCAAAACCGACGTTGTGCTTCCTTTGAATTTGAATTTAGGGGTTTTAGTGGGGTGCATCACGTCGGTTAAGAGCTTAAAACCGACGTGATTATGCCTGTTTTAACCCACGCCATGCTTTTTCACTTTCACTTTTCTTTTCCCTCTGCTGCGTGTGCGTTCTATATTCACTGGCGTCTTTTCGCTGTGTTTTGAGCTCCTTAGGTTCTCCATTCAGCTCCATTTCACTCTTGGTCCTTCATTTACGTTGAGAGTTTCGTTTGAACGGTGTCATTTTCATTTGAAGCTCCGTTCAAGGTATCCTTTGTTTCAAGCTTTTAGTTGTTCCTTTCTCCTCCATGTTCGTTTGCTTTCACTGATTGTGGTATTTTATTGACTTTTTTTTTGCATTTTGTGGTTTTGGTAGTGTTCGTTTGACCCTATTTGTGTCCGTTAGTCTTGTCGGTGTTTGGCGTCACCACTACTGTACAAGAGGTATGTTTTTATACCTAGTAGAGAACATGATTCAGGGTTCGAGATGCTCCATTTTGGGTTTCTTCTACATTCGTTTGGTGTGTGCAAGCTTCTTGGTGGTCTTGATTGAATGCTTGGTTTGATACCCTTTACCTCGTCTCTTTGCAACATGTTAGCAATTTTGTAAAATTCATTAAAGAAGTTAGAAATTTATTTTTTATCCAAAATTTTTATCAGCATCTTGATTTAATATATATTTAATGGTAGAGTTCTTACATCGTATAGGTTTATCATAGATTTAGGGTTTCAAAAATTTAGGGTTAAAAAACTTCAAACAACCATAACTGTTGATAGAGAGCTCGGATTGAGACGCTCCAAAAATGAAATTTGCTCGAAATGGGGTAACTTTTCATTTGTAGCTTTATGTTTAGGTATTAAGATTCTGTAAGTATTTTTTTCGTAGGTGGTTTCTTGTTGGCCTCAAAATGTATGGAGTAAATTGGAAAAAGATTTCAAAAGAAATTATTGTAACCGAAACATCTTCTCAACTCGCTAGTCACGCTCATAAATATTTCAAACATAAGAAGATGTTGTCATTGGAAAGGAAAAGAAAAGGCATTCACGATATAACTTTACGAGATTCAAATTCAGTCATTTTTGCTAATATTCATCCATAGTTCTACACTCCTTCTCTTTAAGATTTCTCCATGCAAAATATTCACCTACAACATCAAATGCCACATTCAAATCAACAAGACAACACACTTCATCAAATGAATCAATTTATATATTATATGACAGCTTTATCATAAGCTTTTCATTTTTATTTCATTGTTTGGAGCTTGAACTTAAAACTTGAATGACAAATATGTTTCTGCATTTAACTTTTTTATCAACTTTATTTAATTTATGTTGTATACTTATGCATGTTAAACACGTACACATATTTCTCAAATATTATTTTATTATAATTTCAAATATTTGTTTCGTGCATGACAAATATTCAATTTATTTTATTTTATATATATGTATACATATATGTTTGCTATATCTTAATTTCATATAAAGTTTACCGTCAAAATATTTTTGGATATATAAAGTAAATTAAATTAAAATTTCGTCATAAATAATTTTTTAATCATAAAAATATATTTTAAAATTAAGTTAAAAAATTTATATTTTAAACAAGTTTTTTAGTTTAATAATTTTTTTGACATAAAATATGTTTAATAAAGATAATAAATTAGCTAATAATTTATTTTGGCTAATTAATAAGTTGGCAAGCAGTCATAAAGTTTAGTTTAGTTTAAAATCTTCTAATTTATTTTCAGCTAGTGTTTACATAAGTACTTTTTAGATTTTAAGTTGGACATCGATCTTATCATTTAATACACTGAATACTCATTTTAATTATTATATTATTTTTAATGTTTGTTAGGTGAAATTTTAATTATATAACTCAAAAGTAAAACAAAGATTTAACAATATTAATTTAAATAATTAATCTTTTATTTCATAATGTTATGTGAAAGTTATATATGATCAAAATTATAAAATAAAAACTCAAAACACTATTAGCTTAAATTAATTAATAAAAGTATTTAAAATTTTTAAAAATTAATAAACTTATTTTAAATAAAGTGATTTATCTAAATAAAAAACATATATAATTTTATAAAATAAATAGAAATTTTAAAAATTTAATAAAAAGTCAACCATTTTCTAAATCTAAAATTATAAGTATAAAGAAAATCTTCTTTTTAGATAACTACAGGTGTTTCTACTTGAATAAACGTTCGACATATAATGAATACACATGTGTGAAAAGAAATCAGTTAGACTAGATCATGTGGGTTAACATGTTCATATGCCTGTGTCACAGTGTGAAAAAGAACCGATTAGACCAGATCATATGAATTAACATGTTCATATAACTGCGCTACAGTATGAAAAAAAGCCGGCTAGACCAGACACTACTAGAAAATTGCTAAATAATGACTGAAATTAGTGATCGAAAACATTGGTCACTATCGGTGATCGAAAAAATCGATCACTCTCAGTGACCGAAAAAATCGATCACAAATTTGATCATTGATTCAGTCACATATTCGGTCACAAAATAAGTCACAGAATCGGTCATAATTCAGTCACAAAATCGGTCACAGATTCGATCACAAATTCGGTCACGGAATCACACAGAAATCGGTCACAAAATCAGTCACAAATTCAGTCATAAATTTGGTCACTGATTCGGTCATCGATAGTGACCGATTTTTTCGGTCATTGATAGTGACTGATTTTTTCGGTCACTGATTTCAGTCACTATTGAGCAATTTTCTAATAGTGATTGTTGAGCAACATATAAGAAAAAAATCCATAAAAACGTCTTAAGGTTTTGGGTTGAAGGTAGTGTCATTTTCTTGTGTGTTTGGCCTTGTTCTCGTTCTTGTTTGTTTTCCTAGTGTTTCTCTCTCGGATTTTTCCAACAGTTTGAAAGTTAATCTCTTCAAAAAATCTACAAAATATATATGAAATAAATGTTTTATGCTTCAAATAATAACTTTTTAAATGTTTTATGTTCCTTAATCTCATTACAAGAAAAATATTATTTAGAGACCAATTTTTAGCTACCAAATGAAATGGTTGCTAATTGTGACCAAAATAGTCACCAAATTAAATTTTGGTTGCTAAATAACTACAAAATAGAAGTAATGATTAAATTTAGTGACCAAGTAACTCAAGATAATTGGTATCTAACATTAGCTATCAATGTTTTAGTGACCTATATCATTAGATTAGTTATTTAGCAACCAAAATTTAATTTGGTGATTATTTTGGTCACAATTAGCAACCATTTCATTTGTTAGCTAAAAATTGGTCTCTAAATAATATTTTTCTTGTAATGTCTATGCATCTTCGTATTAAGAATCCAAGTATAAGTTTAGTTTCACATTAAGTAAAAACGAGTAAGTTGAACAATATATTAAAACTAATATAATATTTTAAAGTTTTAAGTTGAAAATAATATTATTTTATTATGTAAATCGTGTTCACATTTTTGTTTAATCTCGTAATTCATACATAAGAAAAATTATATCATAGCAAAGCTATCCTTAAACAAAGTTATTTTTAATTACGACAAAGAGAAGATACAACAGTAGAATAAAACACACCAAAAATTAACTTTGCCCTTTCTCAACGTGAGAAAAATAAAAGCATTTGATAAAGTAAAATGTAAGCTCAATTTCATGTATAATATTATTGTGAAAAGGAAATTTAATTTTTCAATTTTTAATTACACAATCAGTTAATCTTATAATATATGAATTACGTACAAATGTGAAACTTTTCTATATGTTGATGTCACTCTGCATGGTGCACTCTGCATGGTGCTAACATGCTCACACAGTTCAAATAACAAAATAATAATTAAATCGATTTTAATAAACATTGAACAATTATTTTTTACCCTAACTTTCAGCATGCAAAACCATCAGGTGTTTGTAATACTCTAGAAAATAGTTATAGAATAAAATTTAATTTTAGAGATAAATTTAATAACAGTTAAATATTTTTTTACAGAAGAGTTGTTTAAGTAAATAAAAATTGGTTATTTAGATTTTATTTTATAACAACCACCAACTCTCTCTCTCTTAGAAGATATTCTATCTCTCTCAGAAGATATTCTATCTCTCTAAAAAGATATTATATTTTATTTTTATAAAAACTATCAACTCTTTCTAAGAAGATATTATATTTTATTATAATAAAAACTACCAATTATCTCTAAGAAGATATTCTGTTTATAAAAACTACCAAATCTTTCTCTCTTTCTTTAAGAAGATATACAATTTTATGAAAACCACCATCTCTCAAACAAATTCTCTTTAAAATTTTCTACCTTCTCTCTAGATTTGTGATCTCATAGGTTATTTTAGATTGACAATCAGAGGACATCCCTAGATTCTTAGGGTTGAGTAGATCAAGAGTGTCCGATCAGATTCTTGAACAGAGTTAGGTTGCCTGTGATTTTAGGGTTTTTGAGTATCAAACAAATTCTCTTTAAAATTTTCTACCTTCTCTCTAGATTTGTGATCTCATAGGTTATATCAGATTGACAATCAGAGGATATCCCTAGATTCTTAGGGTTGAGTAGATTAAGAGTGTCCGATCAGATTCTTGAACAGAGTTAGGTTGCCTGTTATTTTAGGGTTTTCGAGTATCTCTACTCTATAGAGGTAAGGGAAGCTATTGCATGTTTTTTTTTATAAATGTTTGTTTATGTTTAAATATAAATTTATTTAGAATTATGATATTTTGTAAGGAAAGTTAGTTTGACGATTTTTTATATATATTATAATTATTTATTTTATTAAATATGAATGGGATGAATTTGAATTGAATAGAATGAATGTTTATGTAAGGTATGATGGAGTATCAATGTTTGTGTTTGTGAATGATGTGGTGTGTGATCGAGACTATCCGTATCCTGACTCTACTAGTCATTGGAATCATAGATGATGATGATTAGGTGGTGAAAGTCGAAGGAGGTTCACATCCTGACTCTACTAGTAATTGGAATCATAGATGACGATGACTAGGTGGTGAGAGTCGAAAGAGGTTCACATCCTGACTCTACTAGTCATTGAAATCATAGATGAAGATGACTAGGTGGTGAGAGTCGAAGGAGGTTCAATCCTGACTCTACTAGTCATTGGAATCATAGATGAAGATGACTAGGTGGTGGGAGTCGAAGGAGGTTCATATTACTGCGCCACGGTGTGAAAAAGAACCGGTTGGACCAGATCATATGGATTAATAGATTCACATGACTGCTCTACGGTGTGAAAAAGAACCAGTCAGACCAGATCATGTGGGTTATAGGATTCATATGACCGTGCTACGGTGTGAAAAAGAACCAGTCAGACCGGATCATATGGATTGAGTTTATATGACCGCACTACGGTGTGAAAAAGAACTAGTTAGACCGGATCATATGGATTAAGTTTATATGACTGCGCTACGGTGTGAAAAAGAACCGGTTAGACCAGATCATATGGATTACGATTATATGACTGCGCTACGGTGTGAAAAAAAAAACGAACATACCAGATCATATGGGTGTCTCATGAGTATGATGTGTGATGTGTTAGTGATGATGTGATGTATGAGATGAATTACGAAAACTTGATTTGTTATTTTTTTGTTGATTTAGAAATTTAATTTATAAAAATACAATTTTTTTAAAACTCTCTAGCTTACCCTTCTTTTTGTGTGTTGTTTGTTTTGTTTTTAAAACTGCGATAATCGTGTATATTACACGGGAGCAAAGAAATTGACAGGTGATGTGAATCCTAGTGAATTGTGATGGAGAAGCTTCATTCTATTGTATTTGTAATTTTACAAAGATATTTTCATTAAATCTTATGTGGAGAACTATATTTTGAAATACATGATGAATGTATGGATTTTTATATCCAAGTTTATTATATAATTTTATGTAATAAAGTTCCTATTATATGAAAAATATAGAATGTTACGGTATTTACTTAAAATTTAACATGAATAGGTATAAATTTAATATAAATTAAAAATTTAACATGTGTTAGAAGATTTCATCAATTAGAGATAATAAATTCATTAGAGATAATAAATTCATAGTATATAAATAGATGAAAACTCACCATCATAAAAAAAGAAAGGTGTGTTAGAGATTTTATTTTAATTGAAGTCAAAACTCACCTTATACATATGGATATAAAACTGACCTTATACATCATTGTAAAGCTCAGATAAGGTCGATTCTTTAAAAAAATCTAACTTTGTCTAAAAATTTGTATTTTTATTTTAAAATAAAGTTTGTCTTAAATTAAGAGACTTTGTCTTTTCCAACAATTCCTGAGATAATTTATTTTATTTAATATTTTTAGCTTTTTAAGTTAAAGAAACACCTCAAGAAAAACTGTCTTAAGAAATATTATAATAAAGCATTTATATGGTAAACCATTTATAACGTAATAGTGCTATAAATGTAGCATCTCTCCATAGCTTTCCATTATTCCAAGAAAAGAAAAACACAAGTGAAGGATTGAGATTAAACATTATGGCAAGATGAAGAGTGTGTTTATATATTTTTGTTCTTTTGACAATTGTGTTACTCTTCACAGTTACAGCCATGAAGCCAGCAGAGGGCTTCAGCTGTCTGATGACAAAACTGCTATTATATATGGTTATTAATTTTTTCATATTAATATCCTCATTGATTTATTTTTCATGTTTTTTTTTAGGATCTCTTTTTAAGCAAGAGGTTGAGGAGGAGATGGGACATTGGAAATGGTGGATTATGGTAGGAAGTTACTTTCTTGATGTAAAAATAATAAGATTGTTTGTTGAAAATATATAATGTAAGTTAAATTTTGAATATGAACAAATTTGTAGAAATCATTATAATAAAAGGTTAAAAAGTTAGGGATTTTCATAAATAATGTTACCAATAATAATAATAATAATAATAAAGATTTCTATAAAAATGACAACTGGATGCTTATTAAGAAAAGCCATGTTAGTTTTTCTTTCTAAAAATAAAATAAAAAAAATAAATACTCATTACATTTACCAATGTTAGCAACACTAAGTTGGAGCAAATAAATATTTAAAACACCAATAAATAGTGACACCCCCACAGTTCAAAACCGTCAAAACAAGTTGAAATACCATGAAAACAACCTATGTATTTTATAAGAGTTTTGATAATTATATTTTTGAAATATATTTATTGATTATATATTATAAGTTATTGGACAATTATTATTTTATAAATATATTATTTGATTATTTTTATCTTAATAAATGAAAATCATGTCATTTACAGATTTCTCAAACAATAAATATAAAAAATTAAATAATTAAAATTATCACAAATTCTAACATCAACATAATTCAAAACAATAAAGCAATATTTGTAGGGTTTCAAGACCAACTTTCGAATAAAAAGAAAAGGGTAGTTAATATTCGTAATAAGATGATTACAAATCAGAAACAAATCACAAAATAACATAAAGTAACTTATATTGTACCGTAATTTGTGGATCACACTCTAATAAAAATGGTAAAGGCACCTCCAATCTACAATGCTTGTTGGGTATATAAAAAAAATATAATATATGATTCTTAGTGTACATATTATTAGGAAGCAATTTACACTCACTTTTGTTATAACAGGAAAAATTTAATACAATACAAATTATATCTTTCAATTTATATTTAATTATTATTCATAATAAACTGCATTGTTTCAATAAGCTAAATAATGTTTTTTATTTCTAAAGTTTAATTTCTTAAAAAATAGCTGAAAGAAAAAATAACTTTGTTTCAATAAGCTAAATAATGTTTTTTATTTCTAAAGTTTAATTTCTTAAAAAATAGCTGAAAGAAAAAATAACTTTAGAGTGTCACATGAAAAAACACATCACATTAAGACGTTACTAAAAGACATATATTCTTTTATACCATTTTTTTCAATACTTAGTTGCAGTTTTTACAATATTATATTATATTATACTCAATCTCATTAATAAATAAATTTAAAAATTAATATTTTAATAATTTTCTTTTTACTTAATTAATTATTATATAAGTTTGATTTAGAAATTGATTTTATTTTCCTTAGTTAAAAAAACATCTCAGGAAATATTATAAAAAAATTTAGAGGATAAACAATGGTAATATAATGAAACCTGAGAGTGCTATAAATGTAGCATCTCTCCATAGTTTTTCATTCATCTCAGAAACAAACACAAGTAAAGGATTGAGATAAAATGAAGAGTGTGTTTGGATCTTTTGTTCCTTTGGCAATTGTGTTAGTCCTCACAGTTGCAACCATGAAGCCAGTGAAGGGCTTCGACTGTGAGATGGCAAAAAAAGTGTTCTTGGCTCCATGCATACCTTTTATCACCACTGATGTTAAAAGCCCTCCAAATGCTTGTTGTAATGCAGTGAGTAATTTGAAAGCTTCAGGACCTTCAAAACCTGAATGTCGTGCTGTATGTGACTGTCTTGTGGGCATTCCTAACCTAAAGAAAGACAAAGCCGTTGAACTTCCTAAATTATGTAACGTTGATATCGGTTATACCTTTCCCAAAGACTTGGATTGTACCAAGTAAGAATTCTTTTTCCTATGTATATACTCTTCTTCATATATACATGTCAATAGAACTTATTCATTTTTCATTTTTTTTTTTTTTTTTCAGGATCTCTTGTTAAAATGGTGGATTATGCTTGAGAGCTACTTTCTTTTTCATGTAAAAATAAAATTGTTTGTTGGACTTGTGTTGGACAAGCATTTATACTGAGAGTAACGATTATTGAATATTTATGTTCTTGGTATTAATTTATCTTCTTCACAGAGTTTTTTTACATTTAATTAAAATTATTGCTTTAATGTTTGAGATTCATGAACTAAGCAAAATAATCAAGATTTAAACCATGCTTTTCATGAAGATGTTAGGCTTAATTACATTATTACATTAAAGAAAACTTAAAATGTTTAATTGTGTTAAGACAAATTAATTAGAAGAAATATAAGGCTTTATCATAATTTGTGGACCACACACCAATAAAAAAAATTAAAAAGTCATTAATATTTAAAAACGAATCACTAATGCTGATATGAAAAAGTTGCGTCAAGATTATCATGTTGATTTGATCGAAAAAAACTTAATATATTTTATATCAATAATTATAAAAACTATATTAATTTTCAATGAATAAATAAATAAATGCTTGAGATTAAATAATACGGGAAATGAAATAATTGAAACTATAATAACTTCTAACATCATCACACTTTAAAACCATTAAAGCAGAACTGATATAATATTTCAGTTTTCAAAAATTAACAATAAAATATTTTATAACTTAACTAAGTCCACTGATTCAATATTTGAATTTTAAAATCTATTTTATTAATCCTGAACTTGTTAACTTTCCTCAATAAACTTATGGCGGACCACACTTCAAGAAAAGAAAAAGAAGCCAATTAATATTAACAATTTCACTGGAGTTCAAAACCACTAAAACAAAATAAAATACCAATAAAATGTGGATAATTTGAAAAAAATTGGCGGACTAACACTGTAACTCACAATTTGAATAGGTGGATGTGATTTTTGACAAATTTTTTAATACGGATTTTTTATATTTAGTTTGTATGATTGGGGTTAGATGAGTTTTATTCCAACATTTTATGAGTTATCTCTAACTCATATTACTAAAATTAATTTAATTTTAAAATTTAATTTTTCTTATTTATTTTGGTGATGTATTGTTTAATAGATTTAATGAATTGATATTAGATTTTAATAAATTTTTGCGGATGTAACCTAAGTTGTTTGACATGCGGATTGTCGCAGGAAGTTTGTAAAAGTTAAAGTCTGAAAAAAATTACAGACTATATAAGTGATTTTTTTGTAATATAAATTTATGTGAGTGCGAGTTTAAACTTATTGAGATTTCACTTACTATTATGAAATTCAATATCGTTATATCAAATATATTAATTAGGTAATTGAAAATTTGTTATAAAATGTAATGATACAAATATAATTATTTTTTGTAAGAAGTTGTATGGTACAAAGCTATTTAAAGTCGTGTAAAGCGATATGTTTTGATTAGGTTTTTTATGAATTTAAATTTTCAACTCTTGAAGATTTTTTTTTTTTCTGTCTAAATTCTTGTATATGGTGATCTTTTCTCTACCTTACCCCAACAACATATGAATGATGATTTTTTATTTGTTCTTCCTGTTCATCTTATCAAAATGACAAATTATGATCTAGGAATAAGTAACTTATAATCATTTGATTTTATATATTATAATTATTATTTTTATTATGAGAATATGATTACTATTATAATAATAATAATAATAATAATAATTATTAATATTATAATTATTGTTATTATTATTATATTGCCAATATTATTATTTTTATTAATACTTATATTATTATTATTATTAGTAGTAGTAAATATAATATTAATATTAATATTCTTTATAATATTAATAAAAATAACATTAAAAATAATATTAATAACAATACAAATAATATAATATTATTATTACTATTAAAATTAATATTATTATTAAAAATAGTAATGATAATAATATTATTAACCATATTAATAATAATTATAATATTACTATTTTTATTATGATATTAGCAATATTAATAAAAATAATAACAATAGTAATACTAACATTAAAAGTAATGTTAATAATATTTATAATGATAATATCATTAATATTAATATTATTAAATATTATTATTATTAATAATAATACAAATAATACAAATAATATTAAATATAATAAAGATAATACTATTAATTAATAATAATTATAATTATTATTATTGGTAAGAATATTAAAGATATTAATAATGTTAATAATAAGAATAATAATTTTATTAAAATTAATTATTAATATTATTTATAAAAAAACTGTAGGTAATTATGTACGGATTTAGATTTGTACTTAGTTACATACGAATTTGGATCTGTATGTAATTACCTATAGATTTTTTTAGTATGTTATTACCTAAGGATTTTTTCGTAGATAAAATTTGTAAATAAAATTCGTATGAGATAGATTTGTAAACAAAATTTGTAAGTAGATTGATATTTTCTTGTAAAACATGTTTATTTTATTAGAATGATTGGTTAGGAATAAGTAGGTTTATAAACTATGTAACCATTTGACGAGAGAAGTTCTCTTCGCATATTATAATAATAATTATTTTTATATGGAAATATGATTATTATTATTTTTATTATTAACATTATTATTATTATTATTATTATTATTATTATTATTATTATTATTATTATTATTATTATTATTATTATTATTATTATTATTATTATTATTATTTG
>Ga0209489_101424_pt1 | contig 49149 bp, 25 predicted proteins | sample SiratrowhiteBW_FD_187527 | JGI IMG/M metagenome (GOLD analysis project Ga0209489, IMG submission 187527) | Root nodule microbial communities of legume samples collected from California, USA - Siratro white BW (SPAdes) (version 2) | ecosystem: Host-associated > Plants > Roots > Nodule | place... | reverse complement strand
ATATATATATATAGAGAGAGAGAGAGAGAGAGAGAGAGAGAGAGAGAGAGAGATATGACAAGTAGTAGAAGACACGCCAAATCACACATTTATGACTTACTGTTCGTCCACTGCTGACCAGAGCCTTGACAAAGACATCATTGGAAAGGACGTCCAGTTTCTTTTGCTCCTCACCCTTTATTCCAGATAATTAAGAAACAAATTCAGAAATAAAAAATAATAATAACAGAGGATCAAAATCATCACACATTAGAAAGTTACCATGCTGGAATAATATGCATAACTAAGATTTATTCATCAACCACTTGCCTGGACATTTGTCTCTCCAGCAAGTCCAATAAGCTTAGCAAGACCCGCCTGCGTAATCAATTGTTATAGTTACAATTTGCATATCTAGAAATATATAAACCGATTCATAAAAAATCAAGTAAACTAAATCAGTTAACTTTTGCGTTTTATATATATTCCAATACAAAAAATAACGTACAAATATACGTGGGTATTATTGGGTGTTTGATAGAAAAAGTGCATCACCACTTAATTTCATAATAAGATAGATTGTTTGCTAGATGTGTCAAATTCAGCTGTGCATGAGTTGTGGTGAAATGATAGGGAATGACTTAGTAGGAAGGTATAAGAAAGAATAACCTTGTTAACAGCAGAACAAACGAACTTGCAGCCGAGAACAATGTGACTGAGCAAGATCGTGAAATCGCCACGAGCCTCAGGTTGCTTCGACTGTTCGTTCAGCACGAAACGGGTGATGGTCATCAAGTCTGTGCGTTGAGCATCCGCACTGTGATCCATCTTTCACTCTTCACTAACCCTCCAACTGATCACTTCAACAGAATATATACATATGAAATATTATATGTATGACTTGTTTCATAGACTTTTATATATCATGAGTTTTTGATTTGAATATAGAGAAAGAGAAGGAGATGATATTATCTGTGAGGAAAGGAAGCTTGGGGTGACACGTGGAAGGCGTAGGGAGAGGGTGAGCTTGACGTGATGGCGGCGGATAACGATTTTCGTCGTCATGCACGACACGACAAGGCACCACCATGCAAATTTCAGGTACGTACAACGTTTTATCTTATATTATATGATTATATGTGGATGCACCTTCTCTTCTTTTTTTTTTTTTAATCATCTTCTCTGTAGTTTCCAACAACCATTCTAAACCTTACAAAATGCTCCGTTTTATCCACATTCCATGCATTTTCAGCCTTTTAACTTGATTTGTGTACAGCATGTAAGAGAATCGTTCATCCACTCCAACAATTCTTTTACCCTAATTTAATTTTATTTAATTATTTTAACATGTTTCTTTACTTTTAAAAACATATAAACTAATATTCCGCGTTATTTATTTCTTATTTCTGTTAATTATTAGATAAAATTAAGGATAAATAACTCCATTTCAATAGCTCAAAAGCATGTCAATTCCTATTCAACACTTCCAATCTATTCTTGTCTCCAGCGTTATAAAAACTTAATGTTTTTAACCAGTGTTGCAGAACATAAAAATATCATACTAGTCTCACACAACTATTTCTCTCCTCTCTTCCTTTCCCCTATTTAATTATTCTATTTCCTTTCTTTCCTTAACACCCTCTCCTCTTTATTTTACAGATATTGTTTCTTCAAATTCTCTTACATCAAGAAACTTTCATTGATCCTAAATTGAAGAATCTTTAATATAGAGCTTAGATACATTTTTTTTTTTTTTGGAAATAGATGAGTAGCTCTATGGGTATTAGTTTGTACCAACTTGAAATGACAAAAAGGTGTTGCATCACTTTAATTTGAAAACATGGAAGATATCACATAAAATTTCTATCACACACTCACCAAAAATAAAAATAAAAATATAATTTACCAAAGGATTATATTTACTACAAAATATAATTTTTACCAACGAATAATATTGATGGGTTACGGAAATTAGCATTATCCAAAGATATATTCATCAACAAATTAAATAATAGTAATTTCCTCCTAAAAATTTCATGTGGAATGGAAGGAATAATTTTCCACACAAATCTCTCTAGATTTAGATCTTCCAGCAATATATCCGTCTATAAAATTATCTAGAATAAGAAATTTATCATAAAAGAAGAAATTATAGGCATAAAACTCTTCTTCCGTCAATAATTCTAAAAAGTTTAACATTTTTTTTATATTTAAAAGTGATAATTTTACAAAAATATTATTTATATAAATAGTATCTTTTATCTATTATATATGCACTAAAAATTTGAAGAAATTATTACATTGTATAAAGAATAATTATTTTAAAATTTATTTTAAATATAAATTTAGAATATATATATATATATATATATATATATATATATTATAAATGCGACAAACACAATGGCCCCACTTGTGCACAATACACAGAAATCGTCCATGTGACTGACGATTTCTAAACATATAAAATCGTATTAAGGTTGGACGATTTCGGAAGAATATAAATTGTGTCACCTGACGATGATTTCTTAACGTTATGTGTCCAAGTGGCGTCATTTTTATTCTTTTGAAATCACCTAACCCTGACACGATTTCATGTCTCTAAAAATCCTAGCTTCTTTCTATTGCGTTGAATGTGGGTTTAATTTGAACGTGCGTGAATTTGTTTTAAATGGTTTGAACGAGCATGCTTTGAACAAAACTTCCTTAATGTCTTAGACTGCACCCATAGCTTAAGTAGTTTGTAGCACGGTTTATTATCAGAAGCATAACTCAATTAGTGCAATGAAATACTGAATTTTGAATAGTTTGGTGGAATAAGTGTACAAGTATAGATGTACCAATCTTATATACTTTCAAATTTAGGAATTGGAATTGAACGTGCAGTACATCTAAGCACTTCAATTTTTTACTCCACTCTCACTCTCAATTACGAAAAACTTCATCAAATATTAATGGCTTTGTGGGGTGTCAGAAGAAGTTCAACATTTGGTGACAAAGAGTCTATCATCCGTGATATGGTTCATGATTTTAGTGAAGATGAAGAGCACGACAACAATCCTATGCCCACATCATCTACACATCCTAGTCAATCCTTCCTTTAGTAGAGTTGCTTAAAATATTCAATTTGAGTTGTGTGAAAGCATGTGTTTCTACACAAAAGAGGCCAATCTATTCGCTATAAAAGAATATCACATTGACTAGGACTACAAATTTGTAGTCGTTGAGTCCAAGACAGATAGTTATGTTACAAGAAGCGTAAATTATGGAAATGAATGTCAATGGCGACTAATGGCTTATTTCAGTAAAATTTGTCAACAATGGAAAAAAAAATAGAAGTCTTTCACACGTGTTCATCTACTGTTCTTTCTCAGGACAATGTCAATTTGGACTTAACACAAATTTTTTTAGTTGTGTCCAATTTAGTGAAGACAAATCCATCAATTTCTATTAAAAATCTTATAGTTGAAATCCAAAATCGTCACGACTACTCTATGTCATACAAGAAAGCTTGGAAAGCAAAACACAAGACTCTAGCAATGCAATTCGAAGATTGGGAGGAATCGTATAACCATATTCCAAGATGGTTGCAAACTCTTCAGGAATCACTTCTAGGGACTATTGTTCAATATACAATTCATCTAACTGTAGTTGACAATGTCGAGGATCACTCGAATTACATCTTAGACCGGGTATTTCGGGCATTCAAGTTTCGCATTGACGACTTCAACTACTACAAGCCTATAGTGCAAGTAGATGACACATTTCTAACTGACAAATATCATGGTACTTTGTTGACAACACTAACTCAAGATGAAAATCGAAACATATTTCTACTTGCCCTTGTCATTGTTGAAGGAGAAACAAAGGTGAAGTGACAATTAATCAACATTGGTATGTTTTCTTTCTTTATTTATTACTTTCAAATTGCGTCCATTACCTTATTTAGTTTTTCACATTTTCACAACATATGAGATGAAACAACCAACTGTGATGGTCAAATTATCCGCAATGTGATCAGAATTCTGACTAGTAGTGTCTTGGATCGATCAAATACTTCTAAAAAAAATGGACACAAGCATATAATGGGGGCAAGAGGTTTGACCATATGACAACAAACCTGACAGAATGCATAAACTCCATTTTGAGGGGTACCCAATGAGTTCCGATATATACTCTTGTTAAGACAACATTCGAAAGAATAAAAGACTGATCTGTTTAACAAGCACAAAGGCCGATTGGCCGATTGCATGTTACCGAGCAAGTCATATATATCTAGAATATATTACTGCCGTCCTCCTGGACAAAAATGAACAACAATTTGTTATGTGTCATGTGCAAAGATATGACCAACAAAACTCTGAGTTTTATATCAACGAGATGACCACTCCCCAACGACGTCGACCTATGCTTTTCACGGTCAAATTAAATTGACGGTGGTGTGATTATGACGAATTTCAAGCTTTGAGGCTACCTTGTGCACATGTCATGACAATTTGTTCATATAGCCATTTAGATTTCACCACATTTGTTGCTCCTGGCTACACCCTCCACAACATTTACAAGACTTATGAGATATAATTCCATTAAAATCAAGATTATTGATCTCTTTATACTTGACTCTCACTTGAGACAAAATGAATTCGAAAAATCAATTACAACTTGAATACATAATAAAATGGACAAATCAATTCTAAATAGGTCAAAACAATGTAATTATTGTCGTAATAAAGGTTACAATAGAGAAAATTGTCCCTGTAAATCATAATTGTTTTATGTAATTGATAGACCGTTTAGCCGCATCTGGTTTTCAAAATTAAAATTAAGTTTTCCTAAACTAGTATACCATCAACCTAGGTTGAATCCAAGAAAATACAAACCAAATGATTTGATTAAGATTTTCTTTTTGACAAATTAACAACAATATATTTGATTCATAAACACATTAAAATCTAAAATCTAAAACTGAATTATAACTAAAAATCAGACAAAACTGAAAAAATAGAAAATGAGTAAAATATCATCACAAGAAAACAAATAAAAGAAAAAAATTGAGAACACATATCAAAGAAGAAACGCGAAAAGAATATCAACCGCCAATCATAATTTCTTTTTTTAATCTATGAAAATCAAAAGCAAAAACAAAAGTTGGAAAATAATAAACAAAAATTTAAAATGCAAACGGTAAAATGAAAGTAAAATCATGTGCATAAAAGCAATTAAACTGAAATCAAAGAAAGAAGAGTGAATTGTAGAAAAGAACTGAGAACAAAAATGGAAAAGACATTATAAGGAAGAAGAAGAAATTAAACCGTGCACTGTATTGAAACCTGTATTGATTGAGAGAGAAAAGAAAAATACGCAATAAGGGTATTGAAATCCTCTGTTTATATTCTATACAAATTTAAAATTTTGCCAATTCTTGACAAGGTAATATCTATACAATTTCAAAATTGTCCTTCTAATTTCTCAAAATTCTTTTGATGAAAATAATCTTTAATTTTTTCATTAATATCTTTTAGTAAAAAAAATTTTCTTTTTTTTTTCTTCATATCTCGAATATGAAAAATTTAACAAAAACATGGATTAGGATTCTAATTAAAAAGACATCTATCTAAAAATAGAAGATTGAGATTATTTTTACTAAGATATGTAAGAAAAACAAATTTCTATTAGAAATTAAAAATAAAACTAAAAAGAGTATTTAGAATATGCAGTTAAGCCTAGAAAAATTGTGAACAAGTGATATCAGTAATCCATTACTTTTATTTAACTCTGCACATCAAAATCTAATAACTTCTACTTAACCTTTATTTTTCTTTTAGTTCAATTATTAATTTCTTTATCATAGTTAAAAATAATATTAATATTATAAATTTAGACATCTTATAAGAAAACTGTGCTTTTAAAAAAAATTCACTCCTTTCTTTATTTTTAATATTAAAATTTTCTATTTTTCTAAACATTTCAATTATTCAAAACATTTCAAATAAAAATGTCAATAAATGGTTTTAATTATTCAAAACATTTCGATTAACAATCATATTTATCGGACACAATTTTAAAATTTTAAAGAATCATACTTATCACACATGATTTTAAAATTTTAAAAGTTAATATTGAAGTCTTCTTGTGACATATGTAATAAAAAAATAGATATTGAATTTAGACCTTATCACATAAAATTATAATATTTACTATTTAGGGAAGAAATTGCGTGAAATCCTAAATATCTTGTTCTACACTATTCTTCTTTCTTTATTTTACTGTTGACTTTCTTCTCTCACTCTTGTAAATATATATTGTAAATATTAATGACAGATGATGTCTTGCTCAAAAAAGCAATGCAATATCCTCAAAGGCAAAGCCAAAGTACAAGATGTAAAGGAAGCCATAGATAAATGAGAGAACAGTCCTTCATTGTTATATACCTTCGTTTCAAACATGGGAGCGCATTAAGACAACTAACAGATATATAAGAAATGTTTCAATCCTTTTTATACAAACTTTGATGTAATAATTGCATGGTAGATAAACTTTGATCAGGATTGCATGAGCAGTGAGATCTTTTCGGATTGCATGGCGGCTAGAAAAATGTGATTCATAATTAAACAACTGTTTTTAAAGTTAATAATTTGTTATATAATTAAAAATTACAATTGAATTATTAATTGAGTATGGATTGCATGAGGTTATTTTTGTGTAAGTTTGATGATACTATTTAATTAAATTTTAGTTTTTTTTTATTTATGTTAAAAAAATGTGTAATGAATAGATGAAAACATGTAAGGGTACTTGAGGAATTGTTGTGAGCAAAAAAAATTGGTCTCCAGGAGAAATATTTGTTCAGGAACATGGACTATAGACATGACAGCTCATTCAATGAAGATATTGGTTAGATCAATCTTATGTACATGTAAAGGGGAGAAAACATCTTACTATGGAAAATAAATGATTGTGATTTTGAGATGATAATTCAAGATTTCTATTTATTCTTTAGAATTAATATATGAAAATAATAGACGGACATGATTAGGTGATCAATCTTATGTATGTGGAAAGGAGAGAAAATATCTTATTATCATAAGAAAATAAATAATTATGATTTTGAGATGATAATACAGGACTTCTATTTATTCTTTAGAATCAATAAGGAGATTGAAAATTTCAACTAAGATGAAGAAAAGAAATGCAAGAGAATTCATTTTGGAATCTTTGGTGTCACCATGGACATGGCAGGCACATGGCTGGGTATTACATTGATACCATGTTGAAATTATAGTAACTGGGTGAAAAAGTAAAATTAGAGAATTTACTTTATTTACTAATATGACTCTAAATAATTGTGATAGTGTGGTAATAAAGTGTCAACATTACAATCGTGTTTATAATATTATAATATAACCTTGCTCGATTACAAGGCAATACAATCTTTAACGTAATAGCGCTTAGACACACTTTTTTTATCAAGAGGAGTAGCTCTATAGATATTATTTTGTACCAACTTGAAATGACAAAAAATTCTTGCATCACTTTAATTTGCTGCATAAAATACTTGAAAACATGAAAGATATCACATAATACTTCCATGAGACACTCACAAAAAATCACTTCAACTACAAGAAATATTTAATTTTCTGATAAATTATATTCATTTTATCCAATAAATATTACCGACGGATTAGATAAATTAGCACTATACACACATATATCCATCAGTAAATTAAATAATAGTAACTTCCTCCAATAATTTTAAGAGAGGCTACTGACAAAAAAAAAATTTGTCCTTAAGTAACATTTAGATATTTCATTGTCAGTTATCTAGAATAAAAGTTTTATCAGAAAAAGAAGAAATTATAGGTATAAAACTCTCCTTCCGCCAATAATTTAAAAAAATTAAAACTACCTTTTAATATTTAAAAGTGATAATTAGTTAAAATAAAGACTATTTATATAAGTAGTATCTTTTATTTATTATATATATACTAAAAATTTATAAAAAATTAGATCATATAAAGAATTATTTTAAATTTTGTTTCGAATATAAATTTATAAAATATTTATAAATATGAATATATATTTTTAATTTACTTTTATATTAAAGTTATTATTAATAAATAAGTTTATTAAATTAATATTTTATATGCGTATTTATAATTAGTAAATAAGTAAATCATAATTAAATAACTATTTTTTAAATTTAATATTTTGCTATAATAATTAGAAATTACAATTGAATTATTAAATGAGTCCAAATTTCATGAGGTTATTTTATTGTAGGTTGGATGATGCTATTTAATTAAATTTTGAATGTATTTTAATTAAAAAAATCTCAAGAATATTTTGAAGTATTCTTTAGTATCTATTTCTTCTGTTTTACATGTTTATCTTTAAATTAAAATGGCTTAACTAATAAATTAATATTTAATAATGTTTAAAACAAAATCAGCAACAGTAAAAGTATTCTAATATTATTTATTGTAAACCTAAAATATAATTTAAATATAATTATTTACTATGCATTTTAAATTCCAAATAGATAAATTGAGTCTTTTTGAAATATTAAAAATATAATTTACAGTAATTCATAAGTTACATCTATAAAAGTAGTATGATATCTTTTTAGATTACTTATTTGTGTGTGACTAATTTAAGTGTTATTTAAAATGATAAATATTGTAGTATAAATAAAAGAAAAGTGGAGCAGGTTGACCCCAAAATTCATCTATTTTAGTGTTCCAAACTCGTCCCATTGTTTTTAAGATGTTTTGGATAAAGTTTGAGCTTTAATTATATTTTGTATGTCTTTCAAAATTCGGTTATATGGTTTAAATCTAGTTTGATATCTTATATTTTAATATCTTAACAAATGACTTTAGAATAGAAAGATATTAGAATTTAGATTTAGATATAAATAAAATGACATGTGACAACTATTAGAATAAGATTGAGTATGTTTATTTTTTGTTCTTTTTTTCGTTTGAGTCAATTTTTAAGTCTTTTTAGTCACCTGAGTTTAAATTGTGATTGCATGTAGTGTTTCTATTATCGGGATTAGTCTTTGTTAGTTTATGATTCTAAATATGTGTTTTGATCGTTGATCAGGATTATGTGATGTAAGTTAGGTTAGACTATCTCTGAGACTCCTAGATTTTTGGAGCTCTATGTGAATTCAGAAAAGAGAAACTAATTATATGTTTTTATAAATGTTAGCTTACTTTGAAATAAAATCCTATGTAGAATGATGAATTTGAATGATTATGGTGTGGATCAATTTAAGGTTGTAGATGAGTAAAAATCTTACATATTAGAGAATTTTGTATCAATAGTGTCAGGCATATGTTAGATGCGCCACACACATTTTAAGAGTAGTTGCTCTAAGGTTAATTGACGTTGAGCACCCAAGCACGATCCTTGTGGCGCCGAGTGCAGGTCTTATGGCATTGGGCGCAGCCTTGTGGCGTATGTGTATTATGGAAAGGAGTAGTGATATTTTGACACTACTATTTACATTTCATACCATTTAACACTGAATTATATTATTATTTTATTAATTTATAATACTTTATTAATAAAAAATGGTGTCAAATGGAAGTTATGGATGAATAGTAGTGTCAAACTACTATTTTCCTATGGAAAGAAAGCTCTCAGTTTTTATTGTCGTTGGGCGCCACTTTATTAAAATTGGATACCATTGTGGTTTTGTCTCCTTGCTTATCGTACTATATATGTATTTTAAAAAATTCTTATGACTATTTTATTTCTTGTAAGATCACAAGTGGTATCATGTGAATGAAATGAAGGTTTATATAGAGTTATGTTTGGTGCATGATATATATTATGATAGACAAGTTTGAAAATAAAGTTAATATACGAGTTCGAAAGTAAATAATGAATGTTATGCATGATGTGTGAGATATGTTTGTGAATGATGAATGATATGAAATGGTGATTGAGACATAATATTTTCAAAGAAGGAGATATCAGTCTTGATATTTGTTTAGGATGTGCACTATTTGTGAATTTGCGATAAGGAGGTATCTTGACTATACTGATAACTGGAATTATATAGATGAAGATTGACAGGTAGTGAGAGTCGAAGGAGGTTCATATGACTAGGCTACGGTGTGGAAAATAACCAGTTTCATCAGATCATATGGATTAACCTTATCATATGAGTGTGACGTAATTCATTTTGAGTTGAGGGTTGTGTGGATTTCACAGGTGGGAGTAATGTAACAACCACAAACATCTGAATCTTATTCAATGCAGAGTTTTCTGGAAACAGAGTCAAGTATATTTGTATACGAGTAAGTGAACAAGTGTAAGATGTGAGGTATTGTAGAAATGTGATAATAGTAATATAATGTATGAGATCAATTATGAAAGTCTTATGCATCCTATTTTGACTATGATAGAAATTTAATTAATAACTGTATATTTTAAAATTCTTCAACTTACCATTCTTTATGTGTGATGTTTTGTTTTGTTTTTAAAACTAAATGTGTGAGCAAATAATTTTACAGGTGTTAGAATTTTTTATTGAGTTAATAGATATAATAATTATCTTTTTTGAATGTTTTACACTTTTTTTATTTTTGTTATTATTGTAAAAATTTGTATGAAGAGAAATATATATTTTGAACTACTTCATGAATATGTATGTATATTATATATATATATATATATATATATATATATATATATATATATATATTAGTCATTTTTTACCCATAATATAGTTTTTAAGAAAGTAAACTTTAGGGATGTTATACTATAATACTTTAAAATATATACTTTTAACAGTTATGTATTAATAATATTTTTAGTAAATATATTATAAAATGTACCTCAATTTAAACGTATATATTTATCCTACAAATTAATTATAGTGAATGTTATGTTTGATATATTATGTTAAACGTCATTTCTAATGGTATTATTTATTTTAAAATATATTATAAGATATACATCAATTTAAACATATACTATATTTGTTTTTCAATTTAATTATATCTAATATGATTTGATATATTATGTTTAAACGTGGAATTAACTCTGCCTTGCTCATGTTTTGAGTCCTTATTAGATTGATTTAGACTTAAAGAAACAACTCTAAAAAAGTTGAATAAGTAAAAAAAAATAATCCGAATCAGTTAAGAAAATAGACATATCTTACATGTTTGTGTCTTGAATTATTGGTATATGAAAACAGGAACCCATTTGATATTTTTTTCACGTAAAAGTTGAAGAAGTCCAGTATAAAAAAATCTGAATTTATATAAAAAGTTTCATGTAAATCAATTAAATAATAAATTAAAGATAGGATTGGATAACAAATCTCAGTTGATAATAACGAGCTGTATGTGAAAAATAATATATATATATATATATATATATATATATATATATATTATTAAATATACCTTTTTAAACTTTTTTATTTTATTTTTATTAGATTATTTTGTATTTTTCAAAAAAAAGTAAATTTATACGATTTTAGTTATTATTTATTCCCAAATCTAATATGTCGTAACGATTTTTGTATTGCTACAAAATTTATAGCAAAACTAAATTAAGATAATATGCGCTTCAATATTTTTTATAAATATATTTAATATTTAGTGACAACTTTTTTATAATCACAAAATTGATGAAATAATGAAATTTTGGTATTTTTTTTAATGTTCAAAGACTAGTCTATCAATTTTTTTAAGTACAGGGACTAAAATTAAGTTTCATGTATATTTAACACAAAATAATTTTATTATTTGATATTAATATAAATTGGTAACACTACCACCTCTTTATTTAAGATTAGGCATTTAATATTTGTACTAGAAAGAACCTAAATGTTTATTTTTTATTTTTTTCTCTTCCTCCTCCACACATATAGTTTGTATTACTAACAAGACATAGTATTTAATTGCTTTCACTCACATCATATTTTCTTTTGATACTAATCACATTGATTATTTTAATTATATATACTGATGACCATTGATTGATAGTATCTGAAATAAGTGATGCAGATTATTTTGTTAAATAACCTTTCAAGCGTTGTTATTATTTAAAAATGTAAATTTTCAGTGCATATAATGTAAAAATTTATTCGATTATTCCTTTTTATTCTCTTAAATCAAATGTATCATCAGGTATGTATTAATCAATGTAAAGAGTTTATTTTATTTGAATAAATTAAAATTCAAATTGTAAATGTATAAAATATGGAAAATTAAGAAGACCAAAGGTGGATGTCTCTAAAATAACCATCCCATCACACCTTAAATTTCATACCAGTCTCCATCACCATTATAATAAAAATGGGAAATAGAAGAAATAAAATTAAAAAAATAACAAATGATCACAAAAACCACCAACCATCAGATTAAAAGTAGAAGGATCCAATGGCTGCAAAAATCTTTCCCCCACAGAGGGGACCTATTCATATTTTTTATCACTTCGGCATCACTTGCTTCTGTCACTGTAAGTCTTACGTTTGTTTTGTCCCTTACATAGATAACTATCACAAACCCTCCTTGTTTGCTGCCACACTCAATCCAACACAATCACTATCATCTTAATAACAAACATATCACTGCCTAATTAATAGTGTTTCTGTTTTCTTTGTTAAAAGATATTTTTTAAGAAATTAACTTCTGCCAAAAAAAAAAACAGAACTATTTTATATGATAATCTCTGGTTGAACTAACATTATAACAGTTAATATTATGTAAATTACTCTAAATACTTTATGTTATTCTCTTAAATGTGGTTAAAACATATCAATGAAAAAATTAAGTTTTGACATTATATATATAATATATTTCTTGTTTAAAAATATAAAATTTTAACTAAAGGAGGATAAAACAATAGATAAAATTCAATAATTAAGAAAATTTCTTAATATTCCTCCTTTTTCTCAATAGGTAAAGCAGAAGAGCTTTTTGTTTCCTCTTAGTTAAAGGAAAGTATAGCCGGTGGCTTATCTTATAATCTGTACAATCAATTTTTCAATGTTTATTTCCCCACACTACCCTCAACTTTCACTGAAATTACTCACTCTACTACTGCTCGAATCTTTAACCGAGGGGCCTCGCAGTCATTACGCATATAATACCACTACAAAGATTCATCCTCACACGACACCGTTTTCACCCACTCCACGCTACCGTCGGGGCCTCACCCCCGCCAATACCCGCTATTGTCGTCGCCACCCTCTCGCAAATTCATTACCACTTTTGCCCCTCCCTTGAGTTTCGAATTCCAATTCGCCCCAATCGAAGTTCGATTTTGCAAAAATTCCAGAAGCTTCGATTCTCGATCGCCGAGAAACGGATCACTAAAAATAATTCTTCTAGGGTTTCTCTGTTTTTGCGTGGTTTTAGTATTGAAGTTTTTGATCCGTTCGGGAATGGGGGATCGAGGAGAGGACGAGGATTTGCAAATGGCGATTCGAATGAGCATGCAGCGTGGGACGCCGGAGACGAAGCGCAGCAAGCCGCAGGATGCCGCCCCCGGGGCGGTTTCGGAGTCGCCGGAAGATTCGCCGGAGTCCAAGACCCGACGGAGGGAGCTCATGGCGGCGGCGGCGGAGAAGCGGATAGCGGCGGCGGTGAGGGTTTTGCCATCATCGTTGCCACCTGGGAAGAAAAGTGGTGAATTGGGGAGGAGAGAGGAGTTGCGTTCGAAGAGTGTGAATTTGAGTAAGGAACTTTCAGCGGAAGAAGCTAATCAATTGTTTGCTATGGTGTTTGGAATTGAAGTCTCTAAGGGGATTCTTGCACAGTGGAGCAACCAGGGAATACGGTATTTTATAATTTCAAATTACTTATTAATGTATCTGAAGTGTATGGATATGTCGTCAAGGGTAGGATTAGCAGACACAAATCTTTAACATGTTCGTGTATTTAAACCCCTGTTGTAAGCTTTAATTTTCTAGATGATGTTGTAATTGGTATACCTCTTTTTGTGCTTTATTTTTCTTATTTAATGTTTCGATGCACATTCCTGCTTCCCCCAATATTGTTAGATTATCCGGCTGTATGTGTTCCTGGTTTCTATGTGATTGGAGTCTGAGTTATTTTGGCTTGTATATAATGTGTTTGTTCTGAATCAGGATGTGTATTTATTTATATCATATTTCTGATTGTGAAGTGAGCTCAGTTACTCATACAATCTTGAAAAATCCCATTCCATGCTCTCATCATTTATCAATGATAACATGTGAACCTGGTTATTCTGGAATTGGAAATTACTTGAAAGGGGGGAAATTGGAACTATTTTATTTTCAAAATAATGCATTTTCCGAGTAGTAAAACATGTTGAGGGTTTTGTAAATCTGCCTTAATCGCTACAGCCTTTGTGAATGATCATTCAAAAAGTAGAGGAATAAGATTTAGGTAAGGTATAGGAATGTAGTAAAAATAAAACTGTGTTGGTTAGCATAAAGTAATGTCAATATGCTTTTCTTCTTCTTTTCCTTTGGAGGAGGTGTAGAACTTCCTATGTGAAAGACTGACTAACTAAATGAGGGACTGCTAGGGTTGAAATTCTTATGTGGTACTGGTGTTGACAAATTTGTTGTGTGCTACGCGTCATTGATTGGTTGATGGAAGCAGTTTATCAAATAATTGCCTGGTTTTCCCTGCTTGGTAAAGAATGAAAAAGTTCCTGTTAAAACAACTGGAAAAAAAAAAACTAACAAAAAAAAAAAAAACCAAAGAGGAATGTAATCTTGCTTTTGAACATCGTCCTTTTTGCATGTTGTCGAGTGGCAAAACTCTTTCTTATGCAAAGTGATTTTGTTCACTTAGTGCTACATTCCTTCTTAATTACATATGTGCTTGTTTTGGCATTCTTGATATTATCTGTTTGTTACTTGGAGAATATTTTCATTTTTTTATCTTCTGTGGAGGTATGTTTAATATAATAACTAAATATTGGCACAAGATGCTTGTATCCTGTAAATATTGGCGCAAGATGCTTGTATCTTTTCCTTTAATCAATGACCAATATGTCTTATTTCGAAACTTGATTCTGCACATTGTGAGCAGTTGAACATTTCTGCTGTGAAACTATTGCTATGCTGCTCATTTTCTATTTGTGAAGCAAGTTATGGATGGATTAATTTCACTGAAAAACCATCACTATAAAGTAAATCACGAACATGTGTTGTCATTCTTTGATATTATCTGTTTGTTACTTGGAGACTATCTTCATTTTTGAGCTTCTGTGGAGGTTTGTTTAATATAATAACTAAATATTGGCACAAGATGTTTGTATCTTGTCCTTTAATCAAGGGCTAATATTTCTTATTTTGAAACTTGCTTCTGTGCATCATGTCCAGTTGAACCTTTCTGCTGTGAAACTATTGCTATGGTACTCATTTTGTGTTTGTCAAACATAATTTATGAATGAATTAATTTAACTGAAAGAACATCATTATGAACGAAATCATGAACATTTGTTTTCAATTCTTCATCTGCATGTTATAATTTTTAACGTATTGATGTTTTTGACTTCTGAATTGTTTTTTTGTATACCTTTTGTAAGTGTATAATACCTTTTACAATTTGGCAGTTAGTTAGCACCATCGTTATCTGTTGTATTGAGTAGTTTGTTACAGCTGTCAGTGTCAGGTTGTTACAACTGATCCACTCAGTTAGACAAGCTTCTGTAGTCTGTGTAACTGCTATAAACAGAAGCTCGTCACTTCTACAAAACTCAGTATAGTCAAGTCAAAGTTTCTTTTCTCTTAAGCTTGTTTCCAATACTTTTAAATTTGGATAAGATTGTGTACTTGCTTTTATTGCTAATACTTTGAAAACTGCACTATAGGTTTAGCTCTGATCCTGTAACATCAATGGGCCTAGTGCAGCATGAAGGCGGTCCCTGTGGTGTTTTGGCAGCTATACAAGTAATTGCTACATTTTTTCGATATTGTCCATTTTTTCAGATCTGTTTAAGAAGTCCCGTTTTCAAATAATGAAAGTGGTACTGATCTGGTTGTGATAATTTCACTCCAAATATCAGGATATTAAGCCCAGCTGATATACATAACCGTTCCTTAAACTATTGAGACTTTTTTCAATGGTTTTGGATGTCAGGACTAAATTTTATTGAAGAGAGAAACAATAAGCCCTAAATGATTGCTTTAACCTTTAAAATATTAGACACTGACTGTGTGGTACATGTATTAACTGTAAGCACCAAACAAGTATATTATAGGCATTAAATATTAGCTAATGGCTGTATGATAAATGCATTGTGTTTTCTTTATATGACTTCCCATGTATATGTTTCAAGATAATAGATTTAATTATGTCTTGTTATGCTCATGTAAGGATGACAATGGGGAAGATGACTGGTGGTCTTCCCTCTATACTGTTTTACATTTATATTTGTGGTATTCATGCAGACAAAGGGTATTCATGGAAATCCACAAATATGTAACAATTGAAATATCTTGAAAGAAATCATATTATAATTTTAATTTTTATAAAATTAAATAATATTGCAAAAAGCATACCAAGTTGATTTATATATTTTGTAGTAATTTGTATACATAATTATTGCATGAACATGATATACGTGTACGCATATATATATATATATACACACACACACACACACATTACCATAAAAATTAAATTTTATCTCATAAAAAAATGATATAATAATAAGTTTAAGAAGTAAACAGTATCCATGGGGCAGGTTATATGATAAATATACTGTTGTAACAACTTTGTTCGTGTGAGCTTATAATTAAATTTGTTATTTTATTTCATTTATTTATTCAACTTATATATTATAATCTGATCGAATATTTTTAGTTGATATGAGATCTCTAATACATCACTTATGTTGAGGATTAGATATCTTGAGCTTCTGACTCAATATTTGTGAATGGTCCTGGTAACCGAAACATGATGGACCCAACAAATATTTCTAGAATAGACTCTAACACTATCATAAAAAATGGACTTTAAACTTAACTTAATCTCATTAAAGTGACTTATAAGGTAAGGTTTGCACCTTAATTTGGTTATATCTCTAATCAATGTCGGATCTTTGACAATTTTAATGAATTTGACTTAATGTAAATTCAAAAACATGTTCTTGTCGTATGTTGTTTTGCTCATGTTTTTTCTTTAACTTTTCAGGCATTTGTGCTTAAACACATAATTTTCTTCAGTGATGAGTTGAAAGATGTATCATGCATGCCACAGAAGGGTCCGGGTGCATCATTTAAAAGTGTGTCTGTTCCATCTTATAATTTTTCTGCACTCACTGAAGGTGTAAAAGTAAGGTGATTAACTTTCTCCTGACCAGTCATTTGTGCTTATAGCTAGGTTACATTCATTATAATAAAATTATATTCATTTTTTGTATTCTGTACTTCATGTCTTCATTATGTCATTTTCTTTGGTCTATAGCGCCCACCCTGTTTCCTGGTGTATTGTCAACATGAACATTGTTTTGATTCAATTTACTATCCGTATTAGTAGTGTTTTATATGTTTGCTTTGAATAAATTTCAATTTGGATTGAGTTCATTCTTAACTTGTTCTACTTCATGGGCAGTAGACAACAATAGTATTTGTTCAATCAACAAAATTAAGTTGAGTCAGGACTTAATGGGAACCTCGATATCATGAGGTGTCTAAATTCCACATTGAGTATTATAGGATTTTGGTAGAATATTTTTAAGTGTTTGGTTCAAACTCCGCCCCCCACCCCAACTGGTAGCTTTTTAAGGGAGGTTTCTCAAATGCATGGTTGTGTATCAATTGGTATTTAGAGCTGGTTGTCATTGTTTCGGAAAAGGCTATACCTATGGAGGGGTTAAGTGAAGCGTTGTAGTGTGTCAACTGCTGAGACTGACTCTTTGGAGCTGTGCTTTTATGAGGACTTGGATAACAGGAGGTGTTTTAAGTCCCACACTTAGCAGTATGAGATGCTCGATGTAGTATTTAAGTTTTGGGTTCTCCCACTTACCAACTAGCTTTCAGGAAGGGTTCTCCAAGTTACTGTTTGCCTGGATATGGACAAAAACTCAAGGGTACCCACAGTTTCACGAATTGTTGTGGGCAAAAAAGTTGGTTTGCAGGAGAAATATTTGTTCAGGAACATGGACTGTAGACATGACAGGTCAATCAATGGAAATAGTAGACACCATGGTTATGTGGATCAATTTTATGTACATATAAAGCAGAGAAAAAAAAAATGAAGCTAAGTGGGTAGGAGAAAAGGTAAAGGAATTTAACACTTAGGGTTTAAGTTGTGATTTATTGGCAAGCTTAAATCAAGAATTAAGATGGGTATAATTGTAGCTGAGTTTTGAAAGAATGATGTCATAAATGTAAAAAGCCTAGCAGACAGGTTCGTAGCGGTAATGTTTGTGGTAGAAAGGGGAATGTTTTGTTATGATTATTAGTACTTCAGTTAGGTTTGGAAGAGTGTACAAAAATATAAAATTTTGGGAACTCTTAGAAGCTTTAGTCCAGAGATACTATTAGGAGAAAAGATTTCTTTGGTAGGGATGTAAATGTTATGTGGGGAGAACTCCTGAGGTATGAGGAATCACATGTAAATTATGGTCTGGGAGATGCAAACGCAGAGGGTAAATCTACCATTATATCCTACATTTTTCATTAGTTTATGACTTTAAAATGGCTGAAAGTTGTTTTACGAAAGGGGAAGAGCATGTTATGGATCTACAAAAGTAAGGTGGCATGCTCATAGATTATTTTTAAAAAAATCATATAGAAAACTTTGCATGGACTAAGATGTCATATCTGGGTGAAGTTTGATGACCCAATTCAAAGGATTGGTTAATGCTGAGTAGGTTCTCCCAAAAACAATATACTTGTTATGATTTTTGGTGGAGCATTATCAGAAGAATAAAAAGGCTTATATGGGATTCTTCATTAATTTAGAAAAGGCACATGATAAGGTGTTGGGAGAGGTATAATGGAGTGATATATAGAAGAAAGGAGTTCATATTTTTTATTCATGTAATCTAGGATATATGTATAAAAGGGTGATGGCTAGGGTGAGAAAGCAGTAAAATGCCACTAGTAGTTTTCCTATAACCGTAGGATTACACCAACTGTTAGTTTTGAGCTCATTATATCTTTACCTTGGTTGTAGTCTTAGACTTGCTTAATACGCATATTCAAGATTTGGTGGCTCTAAATAACTTTTCTTTACCCCTGTTTCATCAACTGACCATGGTGACCAAGCATTGGAGGCGTACTTGGTCCTAGCTCTTAAATTATGTTTGCAGTATACACTTACATTATTTATTTATGTGAATGTGGTATTTAGTAGAAGTGCAAGTTCTTGGGTTTTCTGTGGGTTTAGCTTAAATTTATTTCTCATTTTTGTTATTGAATGGTGAAGATTTCAGGTTTTCTGGTTGTGGACTTCATTTGCTTATTAGTATGTGTCCATATATTTAAATTTGCTTATTTCAGATTCTCCTATGTTCAGCATTTTGAAGGAATTTCAGAGGATGAGGTACCTTAGTTATTGTACTGATATTGGTTATTTATGTACATCTTGTTGGCAATAAGATTGAAAATTTCCTTTCTTGTTATCATTGTCTATTGTGATTCTACTATGCCATCCTTATTAGCCGCATCTAGTGTTTTTGAATCATATTCATATGTTTATAAAATTTAGTTCCTACGTGACATCCTTCTGAGTTCCACTGGTCTTTCAAAGTGGTCAGTGTGTTCTTTCATGGTTTTATTTATGCTATGCTCATGATATATTTCTGTTGTGTGATTTTGTGGCAGGGCCCTTGTAAGAAGTATGGGTGAAATTTTATTTTCATGTGGAAGTAATAGAAGGGCTGTGATTGCAACTTTGAGCATTTCAGAGAATGACATTCGGCGTTTTGAAGGGATTTCAGAGGATGAGGTACCTTGGTTATTGTACTGATATTGGTTATTTGGGGGACATCTTTGCTGGCAATATTTTGAATTGAATTCCCTATCTTGTTATTGTTGTCTTCTATTGTATCTCTCCTATGATAACCTTATCAGATGAATCAAGTCTTGTCTAATTAACAGGTTATTGCAAAATCACTTCAAGGTCTTTCCATTGAATCTGCGGTGGATCTGCAGAAAGTTCTTAGAGTTGAAACATGCACATCACAAATGACTGCATTGCAACGGCTTGAAGCAAATCTTCCCTTCTTCCAAAGTCGAATGGGAGCATTGCTTTTCCTAATCTCTGCTTTACTTTCTCGAGGACTGGTATGTTTGCCTGCTTCAAACTCTGTTACTTCACATTGCATTTTACAGTCCCTGAATTCACTGTCTTCTAAAGCAAGAGTTATTGGACTACTTTTTCCCCTCTATTTTCTTTTCTTCCAACTCAGAATGAACTACTCGTGACTGAATATGCGGAACTCTTTCCATAAATAGAAGAATTCCTCTAGGTGATTTGCTAACTGTATTATTAGGTTGATTGTGTTTGTACTTCTAATTGCTTGCTCCTCTTATTCATGTCATGGAAAATAGTAGTGTATGTCTGTTTTAAGGATAGACAACCCAAACAATTTAAACCAATGACAGTGTGATAGAATTCCTTATTGCGTTTTGGTTGTCCCGGTCTTTTGGATTGTAAAAGTGCAATGTATTTGAGATATGAATGTGAGTCTTTAAAATGGTTGGAAATTGGCAGGAGGCCAGTGACAACCTAGCTAATAAATGTTTTGCTGTGGCTTGAATTGACATTAAAACAAATATCAGGGTCTCTTGATGCCATTCCCCATTCCTGCCCTTGAACTCAATTCATGCTCCTTTAGTTGTTCAGGGCCTTGATAAGGCCCTGAGCTCCTGGAGCCTACCTGCACCAGAGGGGTCTTATAGTGGTGGGTGCTTAATGATTTTGCAAGAGGTCTTTTCTTTTTCAAGTTTAAGCTTCTCTTAAACATAATCTAAAAGATTTTCAGGTTTGGTTCTCTGATTGTTTGTCAAACACTAAATTCAAGAAATTTACCGGAAGATGATGTTTGTTTTGACCAGATATGGGCTATTTTTAGAATGTGGTTAATACTTGTGACAATTCTTCGTGGTACATCAATCTTGAGGGTGAATTCAGATTTAGTGTTTTTCTGGCGAATGGTTTTTTTGAAAGTCTAGACCTGTATTATCAAGAAATTGTTTCTGAAAAGTCACAAAGCCAACAAGCTTGTAAGGATTCTGCTGAAAGCATAATTGAATGGAAAAGAGAAGACAAAGAAAACATCTTACTATCATAGGAAAATAAATGATTGTGATTTTGAGATGCTAACACTGGCTTAGTAGTGGTTCTATTTATTCTTTAGAATTAATGTGGAGATTGAAAATTTCAAGTAAGATGCAGAAAAGAAATGCACAAGAATTCCATATTTTGGAATCTCTGTTGTCACCATGGACATGCCACGCACATGGTTGGTATTACATTGATACCATGTTGAAATTATATTAATTGAGTGGAAAAGTAAAATGAGAGAATTTACTTTATTTACTATTATGACTCTAAATAATTGTTATAGTGTGGTAATAAAGCGCTAACATTACAATCTTGTTTATAATAATATAATATAACCTAGTTCAATATCAAGTGCAATACAACCAATATAATATTTAGCCCAATAACACTCCTAACATAACAAGACTCCTAAAATATTAGTAATCATAAAATATCGATTCAACACAACATCTGAAGTGTGGTGTCCAATCACACCCTCTGATAGTATGGTTGATACCGAAATATTTTGGAATCTGGATTGAAATAATGTGGATGAGAACATCTTTCATATGCTTACATTAGCTTGCGTACTGAAGGATCAACATCGAGTTAGATCCAGGATTTTAACATTCAAAGTTCATCTTAGTCTCCTTTAAATTTTGAGTTGATCTAGGTTCAAAGCTGTGTCAAGCAGTGGAGCAATTGTTACTACATCCTTTTAATTTTTTTTAGTTTTATTTATATGGTTTTTAGAAAATTTTGAGTCGATCTTTTTCTCCCATTCTTAAATGTGAGGAATAAAATGGTAAGTTAGATGTTCCACTGGATAAGTGAATTTGCCTCAGCTGTTCTTGTGACTTGAAAAATTCTTAGTCAATGCATTTAATATTTTACTCTCCTTTAGGACTTGGTTCAAAGTGACAGGGATGATCCCAGCTTACCACTGGTTACAGCACCTTTTGGGCATGCGTCTCAGGTATACATACAACATATAATTGGAAAGGGCGCCGCCATCCTTAAGTAATGCTTATAAATAATGTTCTAGAACTAGAATATGAATTTGTCTTTTTCTATGAATCTTGTGGTGCAGGAAATTGTGAACCTACTGCTCTGTGGGGAGGCTGTCGCTAATGTGTTTGATGGAAGGATGGATTTAGGTGGAGGGATGTTTCTGAAAGGTATATCTCGTGATGTGGAAGTTGGATTTCTCACACTTTTAGAGTCCCTGAATTTTTGCAAGGTTGGTCAGCATCTGAAATCTCCGAAGTGGCCTATATGGGTTGTGGGGAGTGAATCCCATTACACTGTGCTGTTTGCTCTAGACCCCAGCGTCCAAAGTGAGAATGAACTGGAAGGAAGGGAAACACAGATACGCAAAGCTTTTGATGCACAAGATCAGAGTGGAGGTGGTGGTTTCATTAGTGTGGAAGGTTTCCATCAAGTCCTCAGAGAAACAGATATCAAATTTCCACCAGATAAGCTGGAACATCTTTGCTCTGCTGGGTTCATTGTGTGGAGTGAATTCTGGCAAGTAATTTTGGATCTAGACAAAAGTTTGGGAGGTTTGAAGGATTCATCAGGATTGATGGGTAAGAAGGTCTTTGACCTATACCATTTTAATGGGATTGCTAAATCAGATCTGAATGGCAGTCAAGTAAATTCTGCGGGTGAAATTCCACTGCAAAGACCCCGGCTCACAAAATTGAGAGTTTCAGTTCCCCCAAGGTGGACACCTGAGGAATTTATGGCAGATGTGAAAGTTTCTTCTGCTCCCAGTGCCAGTGACTCTGCTGGGAAGGACAATGAAGTATCGAAACCGGAGCCTTCTCAGCATGCGCCTTTGGTGGACTGCATAAGGACACGCTGGGCCCGTGCTACCTGTAGCTGGTTTGGGGACCCTCCCAGTATAGTTTGAGAGACGTTATTTGGAGTCATTTCTGGTGCTTACAGGTGTTTTACAGGGAAAGCACGATCATTTCAGTTAAGAGTAGATAAAGCTTTTAAGTTTTATTTTGATGTGGTATCTCGAGGCACATGAATAGGGGGTTCAGATCTCCAAATTTTCTCCAATATGTGCATAGTCTTTGTAATGTGGATTGATGTACGTTGAACGTTATCTTCTATTTTATCATGTCATTCGTAAGTAACAAAAAAGAGGGGTGGGGATATTTATCGTCAAGCCTGCGAGTAACATCCAAAATGTATTGCCACCGATTAGGAAGAGTTATATACAGTTCTGGGGGGTTAGTAATAAACGTCCTGTTCTTGTTTCTGAAATTGTTGTAATAGTAAAGTATCATGCTTGGCTTCTGGAATATGGGAAAATGAACAGTCAAAATAATACCATGGTCTCCTCTGTTGTGGAACATCTTTCTATTGGGCTGAACGTCATTTTTATTGTTTCATGTGTCAGTCACTAAAATTCTCTTAACCGGGCTGAGCAGTTGAAGTGTCTGAAATCTTAACATCTTTTAATTATGCGGGTTTGTTAAATAAGATTTGTGCGTTATTGAATCTTATTACTCATTCTGTGTCCAACATTGATATTCTTGGATACTTTATTTATTTGGACTTTTGAATTAATTAGATTTGAGACACTGAGATATAATAAACTACAAATGAAATTATTTTTTTTATAAAAGACTGACATCTATATTATTTTATTTTAATATGGTTACGTTAAATAGGAAATTATGTATTAATTAGCTCTATATATTAGTAGATATATTTGTAATTGTATTGCTGTATCATATTGGTATTGTATTGTGGACGTGCGTTATGGCACTAACACTCATTATACGGATGTTTCTTTTTTATTTTTAGGGAATATATTTTCTATTGATGACATTTCTCTTTGTGGGAAACATGTGGAGTTTCCACATGCATTCCTGAATCATTTAAATAGAAAAAAAAAAAGGTGATATTCACATACTAACTTTACAACAACATTCTTAAATAGAAAGAAATCATATTCAGATATGAATGAAATGGTGATTTGATTCTTTGATGGAATGGAATAAAGTTTTATTTTATAATAATGGTGGTGAAGATTTACAGTGTACTTCTTAGAGAGACCTATGTTAGGTTTACTGGTTGTGAAGGAGAAGTTTGTTAGGTTTGATGGTTGTGAAGGAGAAGTTTGGGGAGTTGATAATATTAGAGAGATTAAACAAGAATGAGATATGAACTAGATCTATATAAGACACTACTTTTAACTCGAAACTTGAAGATATTGAGTTTGTGGATTTTTTTTTTTTTATATGTTGCATATCTTTTTCATTTCTATTCAATGTGAGATTAGATTCACGTTTGGATATCTAACAATCTTCTCCTCAAGTCCCACAATCTTCTCCTCAAGTTCCCTCAAAAACATTTTTAAACACGAGCACATCACAAACTATCATTTTAAAGTACCGTTATCATTATTGGACACACTTGTTTGAAATTTTGGTTAGGAAGACTTTCAATACAGGGATCAAACTGCAGTTGTCTTAGTCGGTCACAAAGACGACTATTAATATCACTTGATGGAAAAATCTAAGAGGGAAACACTTGCGAGATCAAACTAGAATGAGATATGAGTCAGATCCACACAACAAGAGAATGACACCACCTTTAACCCAAAATCTTAAAATATTAGGTTTGTGGATCTTCTTTCTTATATGTTGCTCAACTTTTTCATTTCTATTGAATGTGAGACTAGACTCACACTTAAATACTTAATAATGAGGTCTATTGATTAGTGTAGATGATACAAAGGGTAAAAGAAGAAGTCACCGTGTTGATAGTAAGGTGGGAGGGTTGTTTGACTCCAAAGAAAGAAAACGGTTTTATCAAGTTCTTTTTTATGATAATGTTTCTTGAAATTTCACCATGTATATAGTGTGAGTCTAATTTACATACTTTAGTTCATATTGAAATAACAATTACATACTTCTAATAATAATTTTAGAATAAAAAGATACTAAGAGTGTATTTGATTGCAAGCAATGATGGATATGCAACTATGGATCCATAGTAAAAAACAAAGAAAGTTCAAAAATTAAATAATATATAAAAACAGAAATCGAGACAAAATAAAATGGTTATATTTCTTTGCAACTTTGTGAAGATTTGTTGAGAAAATTCATTAAAATAATATTTTATCTTTTATAATAAATTCTTATTATTAATTTATTTATATATTATTATTATGATTAATTATATGATATAATATACTAAAAATAATAAAATAAAAATTATTATTATAAAATAATAATAAAATTATAAAATAAGAAATAAATATTAATAAAAATAAAAATGATAATAATAAATTTAGAAAATAATAATCATAAAATTAATTTATAATATTATTTTATATTTTTATCAATTAAATATTTTTACTATTATATCGCTCACAAACTTTTATAAACTTTTTTTTATTTTTTATCATTTTTCTCATAATTTAAATAATTTAACTTTCAACGCACTTTTTTTTAAATCTCTTTAAATCCTGTCTCACAAATCCTTTGAATCTAAACAAAGTCTAAAAAGCTATCTTAGATTTCTAGATACATTATTATCCACTCATACTCTTAGATGTCAATTCTGGCATCTTTTCCGATAAATAATTTCATACCACATCCTCAAAAATGAACGGGGAGCAAGAATGATCTATAAACACCTACTCTCTTTAGGTCGTGAGCCGTTTAAGCGGCCTGGACTAGATTCTCATTAAAAGAATGGTAAGCTGCAGTTGCCATTTTGTCAAGTTAGAATGAGCTGTGCTATCAGCCTGCACATTTTCAGTTGTGATTGCAGTTTCATGTTTTTGTCATTTGAAAGGAAATCTGACTGTTTACTAATTTCCTAATAGTTTTATGTTTGTTTGACTTGAGCATGAGAAATGAATTAACATCAAGCTAGATGTAGAATTTGTATATCCATCTCTTCCAAAATAAATTAAATGATCTTATGAGGAGGACTAGTGATTGTTAACTTGTTTTAGTTGCATTACAAAGTGAACACATACACGGTTTATTCTTCTTGGTTTATTCTTCTTTTATGATTCAAATTGACTGTGGACTACCTTCTCAGCCGCTGTCTCTCATTATTCTTACTGTTAATTGAAAAATGCAGTTTTCTTTGTATTTGTTTCATATATATATATATATATTTAAGATTATCATTCTTCTTTTTCTCCTTTTTAAAGATTGTAATGCAGGAAATTCTAAAGTTCTCTTGAAATTGTTTGTTAGAGATATGTTTGGTGAGAGGATTAATTTATAATGTTTCTGAAAGGGATATCAAGATGGTGCTATTCCATCCTCAACTGAGTTTCACTATTGTGTATTTGCACAAAGGGCATGTGAAAAAAGTTAAGAAACTAAATATATGAAATAACTTTAAATTGCTAAAATTTGTTGAATAAAAGTGTTACTTAATGTTATGTTTTATTAGCAAGCATCATTATCATCGTTTTAAATAGGCTTAAATGGTTACATTAAATATTTAGAAATTTGAGAGTTAATATAAAATAAATAAATAAATAACTGACGAAAATGAATTAGAGTAAAACTTAAGATTCTCAGTTGGGATAAAAAAATCAAATAAATTTAAATTATAAATAAAATTAAAAAATATTGTTTGTATAAGGAGAAATATTTTCAAATCACTTGACTAAAGTCATGCTTTTCAATTTTATATATGAAAGAAAAATGTAATTTGAAAAAAAAAGTCAATTTTTTTATAAATATTATCATTAATAAAATTGATGAATATTTTGAAATAATAACATGATAATACTTAAATTTAAAAATTAAGAATAAAGTGTTATTTTCTCTTGTGTTCTAGTTGGTTTTAATTTTAAGTAATTTCTGTACGGGAAAATGAATAGATTAAAAAGTAGTTTTTTTTAAAAAAAAATATGCTGACTAATGAATATCTTAATGTATGTTCAAAAGAGTTGTAACTTGTTTGTCCAATAGATGAACCACCAAAGTAGTAGTCTAAGGTCAATATAACGTGGTATATTGTAATTGGTTTGAAGTTATTTTATCTTGAGTTTTCATAAGAATTGGTTCGCATATGTGAGAAGTCTAGTTTTTTTTTTTTTTTTTTTTTTCAGTAAAATCTTGAGTGCAAGAAAGATGGTGATAAGCTAATGAAAAAATACATCATATTGAGTTATGATTGGTTACAAGCTAGATATAAAAAACTTTATCACATATAACTAATTATAATAGGTTTATCAATATTTATTTTGAGTTATTACAATAAAAAGTTTAGATTACTTATAATAATGGACAACTTTCTTTGTGTTTGGCTTCGATGAACTTCGTGTAATAAAGATGAACTTTGTAGAATTTTTGTACTGATTAGATTGGAGTTGAAGTTTCTTGAATAAGGCAGAAGCAATGAAAAAGTGATGAATTTCTGTGAACTAGGTGTGAATGATTGAAGATAATGATAAAGCTTGGGGAAGAAGATTTCAATAGAAATGGTGAACTAGGCGGAGTAGGATTCTTGGTAGAAGTTAGGTTAACTACTAAGGGTTTGTTTAAGTCTTTCTCAAGAAGAGAACTCAAAGAAGAGCTTAACACAAGAGTTGAGAAATTTGCAGCGTTTTATTATGTGAATCAAAGTTTTATTATGTGAATCAAACTATTTTACACATAGACTATACCTTTATTTATAGAAGAAAAAAGGAAGAGAAATTTATGAAAGAAGCTTCATTAACCTAACGTGTCAAGTAAGCTATCATACTCTAACCTTAGAGTATTTCACACGTTGCATCTCTAGAAGACGGAACCCTAGCGTGCTTAACAAGCTTTCAACGTCGTGTTGACACATGACACTGTGTAATGAAAAGTTAATCCTAATCCTACACACTAACCCTAACCCTAATGTGCCTAAAGTTTTTATTTTATAACAATGAACTAATTTATGCTTTTACAAATTTTATAATTTTGTTAAAAGGAATCAATTTTAGTCAACATCTTGAATTTTACTTTTGACTCTTATTGATTCTCAGTGTGTCTTGTCATAACTCTGGTGATAGGACCTTGTTTTGACCATTCTTCCATCATATAACACCATTAATAAGTCAAAAAAAATAAAAATTACAATTATTCCAAAATATAAAAAGATTAATTTTTGTAAATGGTTGAATACGATAATCTTTAGTTAAAGTATAAGTATTCTTTAGAATTAAATAATACATTTTCTAATCTAAGTCTTTTTTTACTCAAATTTTTTTTTGTATAAAATTAGTTTTAGTTGTAAATACATTCATAAATGTTGTTTACTTTCGTCCATCTTGAAATTTTTTTATATAAAGAATTCTCATATATATAGATACATATGTCAATTTCATCATATTTAAATTTATATTTGAATCGTTCATCAAATTATACCATTAATTTAATCTAATAATACATTTTTCATTTTCTCAATAAATCTCTTTAGTTTTTATTTAACACTTTTGTTTGCACTTTACCGGTTAATATAACAATTGGGATTATTTGTGAATTTTTTATGTGTTGTTTATTTTTCGATTCTAGTAGTTAGTAGCAATTATGATTATTAGATGATTAAAATTAGGATAAACAATAATATAAAAATATTAAATTAAAATTTTAAAAAATAATTTTAAAATTAAAATAAATTATTTTATAGGTATTTTTAACTAATTAATTATATTGAAAAAATAAATGATAAATTATTTTATTTTACATTTTTATAATAAATTTAAATCTCATTGTATATAAAACTAGTGTTATATCTTGAATCAAAAATCAAAATTTATTTTTATTAAAAATCAATTTTTTTATCAATAGTCAATTTTTTCTATCAAAAATCAAATTTTATCTTTATAAAAAAATTAAATTATATGTTTATCTAATATCAAAATTTATCTTTATTAAGAATTAAATTTTATTTTTGTCAAAAATCATTTCTTTCTTTATTGAAAATTAAATTTTATCTCTATTAAAAACCAATTACATCTTTGTCAAAATAAAATTTTATCTTTATTAAAAATCAAATATTATCTTTATCAAATATCAAATTCTATCTTTATCAAAAAAATTATATTCTATTTTTATCAAAAATAAAAAATTATCTTTATCAAAAATAAATTCTCTCTATTAAAAATTAATTTCTATTTTTATTAGAAATCAAAATTTATCTTTATCAAAATTTTATTTTACTTTTGCTATTAACTATTGAGATATTTTTTAACAAACTAGAAATATAATTTTTAATTCAAATAACAATTTTATAATTTATTATAATTTTTTCTTCCAATTTCAATTTTAATATAAAAATATAATTACAAAATTATTATAATTTTTAATGCCAAATTTAAATTTATTACAAAATATAAAATAAAATAATTTATTATTTATTTTCCTATTATAATTAATTAGTTAAAATATCTATAAAATATTTCATCTCAGTTTTTTCTATTATTTTTTAAATTTTAATTCAATATTTTTATATTATTTTTTATTTTAATTTTAATCAATAAATAATCATAATTATTAGTAATTACTATAAACGAATATAATCACAATTGTTGTAAGATAATTAGTACAATACAAAAAAGGTTATTTCAGAAATTAAAAAGTAAAAGGTTTATTAAGAGAAATAAAAATAAAAGTATACTAATAGCGTAAAAAAGTCTTTTAATATCATAAGTGTTTAGATATTTCATTTTTAGTATAACGAAAAAATATCTTTACCATAAAAATTTGGTTTAAACTTTATTTAATGATAACTTAATATGTTTTTATTTTTATTAGTTGTCATGTACATCTTTTGCTATGTAGATTTAAAATTAATTATTAAAGATAAAAAACGTGTTTAATTATCTTAATCAGTAATAAAGTCTGAATAAAATTAATAGAATATTGATTTTATATTAACATTATTATTCTTTTATTATGTTAAAATTAATTCACTATTTATTAATGATCTGTGATATAAGTTGAATTAAATCATAATGGAATGGTGATATTTGAATTTTAACAAAAAAAATAAAAAAATTTACATTGTAATATTTTCTAATTCAATTCAATAATTAATATTAAAATATAATTATGATTTTGATTCTAAACGAAGACGAGGAAAAAAATAATTACAAATTTCGTTATTAATGATAGTGATATTCAATATCAATAATAATAGAATAAAAAGAATAAAATCAAACAAATTTATATTTGTGTTACACAAATCCACCGCTCAAATTTTAAAAATATTTTGTATTTCTCATTCACTTTTCTTGCCACTAAATAATTTAACCCTCGATTATATTTTATCTATTTCTTTAATTTATTTATTTTCTGCAAAGTCTCTCCAAGCCAAAGTGGAAGTTTGTAAGCTAGGATGGTTTTGGGATAACAAATAATATCGTGAATTTACCACGCACACAGAAATACAACAACCCTAGAACAGGAACACTCTCTGTTTCTTTTCTTTCACTCTCTCTCGCGTTACGTATAATACACACATACATACATTTCGTACGTATACACAGTAATTAATATTTGTTTTCACATTCACATTGGTTTAAGGGCTCAAATCGTCGTACCCATTCCTTCCTTCACCGCCGCTCTATCGCTTCCGAACAATCACTTTTTCTCGCCACTCTCAACCCAATCGAATCCACCGTTTTCCTTCCCTTGCTTTGCAGATTCTCTGCGTCGCCCTCAGATTCACTTACGGTGCGCCCTACACTAATCTCCCTTCTTTTTCTTTATTTTCTTCTCTGACGTCCAGTTTTTGCGAATAGATCTTATTCTTATTCCATCCAAGCGATTTTCCTTTCCCTTTCGCAGTTCCGTGATTCCAACGCGGCGTCGTTTGCACTCATACTCGCGGGAGAAGAGAAAACCCTAATCAGACATGGGGAGGAAGAAGCCCACTGCCAAGGACGAGGAGAACGCGTCGCAGCAAGGCGGTGGCGGGAAATCTAAGAAGAAGGCGGTGGTCATCGACGATGATGAGTATTCCATTGGAACGGAGCTCTCTGAGGAGCCGGCGCCGGAGGAGAAGCCTGCTGCGGCGGGAAAGAAGAAAGGTAAGAAAGGCAATGCTAAAGGTAAGAATAATGATGATGATGATGTTGATGATGATGAGGATGTACCTGAAGTTGTGTTTGCTGGGAAGAAGAAGGGGAAAAGCAAGAAAGGTGGTGGGAGCAGTGCGTTTACTGCATCTGCCTTTGGTTTGCTTGGTGACGAGGATGGTGATGAGGAAGATAAATCTGAAGAGGATGGACCTGTGGTTAAGAAGGCATCGAACAAAGGGGGTGGTAGTTTGTTCAATGCATCAGCTTTTGATGCTATCGATGATGATGCTGGTGGTGAGGAAGAGGAGGAGGATGAGCCGGTGGTTAGTTTTACTGGAAAGAAAAAGTCCTCAAAGGGTTCGAAGAAAAGCGGTGGTAGTTTGTTCTCTGCCTCGGCTTTTGATGCTATTGATGATGGTGGGGATGGTGAGGTGGTGGGTGATAAGAGTAACGATTTTGATGACGATGAACCTGTTATTGCTTTCACGGGGAAGAAGAAGTCTTCGAAAGGGAGTAAGAAGGGTGGTGCTGTGTTTTCAGCCTCTGTTCTCACTGAAATTGATGATGGAGAGGAGAAGGAGGATGGTGGTGGTGATGACGACGATGACATTGGACCAATTACTTTCACTGGTAAGAAAAAGAAGTCTTCCAAGAAGGCTGCAAGTTCCGGTAGCAAAGGTGTTTCTGTTGGGGATGATGTTTCTGTACCCGAATCTGGTAAGGATGGTGATGACAAGGATGAGGATGATGTTTCTTTAGTTTCGTTTTCAGGTAAAAAGAAGTCCTCTAAAAAGAAGAGCAGTAGTACTGCTGCCAAAGGGAGTGATGAAAGTGTGGATGTAGTGGAGCCTGAGGCACCGAGTATTGGTAGTGCTGATGCTAGCAACAGCAATGTAAATAAGAGTGAAGGAGTTGCTGAAACTTCCAAAAATAAGAAGAAGAATAAGAAAAAGAGTGGAAGAACTGCTCAGGAGGAGGAAGATTTGGATAAGCTTCTTGCAGAACTCGGTGAGGCTCCTATACCAAAACCAACTGCTTCTGCGCCACAGGATGATAAAGTTCAGCCTACTCAGCCTACTCCTGAAGTAGTTCCTGTTGCTGCTGATGCTTCTGGGGATAAGGAGGGGGAAGAGGAGGTGGTAGAGTCAGCTGCTGCAAAGAAGAAGAAGAAGAAAAAGGAAAAGGAAAAGGAGAAGAAGGCAGCTGCCGCGGCAGCAGCAGCAGCAGGAAGTGCAGCAGAAAATGAATCAGCAGAAGTTAAAGCTGAGGCAATTGAACCAAAGAAGAATGACTCAAAGGCTAAGGCAGCTGATAAGAAAGTGCCAAAGCATGTTAGAGAGATGCAAGAGGCAATAGCTCGAAGAAAAGAGGCTGAAGAAAAGAAGAAAAGAGAAGAGGAGGAGAGGCTAAAGAAGGAAGAAGAGGAGCGACGCAGGCAAGAGGAACTTGAGAGACAGGCAGAAGAAGCTAAACGTAGAAAGAAGGAAAGAGAAAAGGAAAAACTCCTGAAGAAAAAGCAAGAAGGTAAACTGTTAACTGGTAAGCAGAAGGAAGAAGCCCGTCGTTTGGAGGCAATGAGGAGGCAGATTCTCAATAGCACTGGGGGTGTGACTCTCCCTTCTGGGGACTCTGGTGCTCCAGCCAAAAAACCCATATACCAGACAAAGAAGGCAAAACCAAATAATAGAAATCAGAATGGAGCTGCTGCTCAGACAGCTGAAATTGTTGAAGCGAAGGAGATTACTCCTGATGTAGTTTCAGAGGAACCAGTAAACATTGAAGAAGTAGAGTCGATTCAGGTGGATGACAAAGTTGAACTTCAGGTCACTGCTGAAGATGATGTAGTGGAAGATGACGAAGATGATGAATGGGATGCAAAAAGCTGGGATGATGTTAATCTGAATGCCAAAGGTGCATTTGCTGACGAAGAGGCTGTCTCAGAAACTAAACCTGTTATCAAAAAGGAGACTAAAAATTCCGTACCTACTCAGAACGCTGGTAAGATTTGCATTTTTTTATTGACATTTTTACTTGTTCTTACACTGCTAGAAACCTCTTTGATGATTGAAAACTACAAGCTTGGAGACATAGCGTTCCGGTCTCTATTGTTGTACCGTTATGGTCTCTACTGTTGTACCGTTATGTTAGCTATAGCGTAAAGCATCTGTGAACTTCTTTTGGTATAGGGAATTAAAAACTATGGTTCTATAAATTATTGACCAAGAACTTAGTCTTGGAATTTTTTTCCCAATGCAAGTGACTTCTTTGTTAAGTTAATATCACCTACTTTCATGAAGTATCAAATTGTTGAGATATTCTACTTGATGCTGGAATTGGTGTTAACCGGAATCTGGCATTGCGATGCCTTTTTTTCTGGTATATGATAACAATTAGTAGTTTTATATTCACCCTTGCTTTAGATTAAAACAAATGGTGTTTGATTGACACTAGTAGATTTCCCTCTGCTATGCGTTCGGTTGTTAGTTACTATTGTGTGTCTCCCAAGGGTTGTGTGAATGGATGTTTACTTATACTTTTGTTTCCCTAATAAAGTTTTACCTTTTTATTCTTTACTTATAACTACTTTCCTTCTAATGTAAAATTTATCTTTGTTTTTCTCCTATGCAACAGTGGCTACTAGTACAACTGTCTCTAGGCCTGTGACTGATGAAACTGAAAATGGAAAGCAAGCTAATGCTGTGATTATGGAAAGAAATAAGAAGCACGATTCTGACTTGAATAAGTCAAGAAAGTCTGCTGCCCCTCCTCAGCCTAATGATGAAAACCTGCGCTCCCCAATTTGCTGTATCATGGGGCACGTGGATACTGGCAAGACCAAGCTGCTGGATTGTATTCGAGGTACTAATGTTCAGGAGGGTGAGGCTGGAGGTATCACACAACAGATTGGTGCAACATACTTTCCTGCTGAGAACATACGTGAAAGAACGAAGGAACTGAAAGCTGATGCAAAGCTCAAAGTTCCTGGTCTACTGGTTATTGACACCCCTGGGCACGAGTCATTCACTAACTTGAGGTCTCGGGGTTCAGGCCTATGTGATATTGCAATTTTGGTCGTTGACATTATGCATGGGTTAGAGCAACAAACAATAGAATCACTAAATCTATTAAAAATGAGGAATACAGAATTTATTGTTGCCTTAAATAAGGTGACTATTTCTGCCTTAACACTTGTTTGAGTATTTTTAATAAGTGATGCTTATACTTGTTCCACTGTTTGACACTTTGCAGGTTGACAGGCTTTATGGATGGAAAACATGTCGCAATTCTCCAATTGTCAAAGCAATGAAGCAGCAGACTAAGGATGTTCAAAATGAGTTCAATATGAGGCTCACTCAGGTAGCACAAGATTTTATTTATTTGTTAGTTGTACCAGACTATTGTTATTGTTTGTAAATCTAATTTTCTTCTGTTTCATTGCTAGATTGTTACTCAATTCAAAGAACAAGGAATGAATACTGAGTTGTACTATAAAAACAAAGAAATGGGAGAAACATTCAGCATTGTGCCTACAAGTGCAATAAGGTAACTGCAGTAGCCTTGTAATTATAATATTCTGCCTCCTCACGCCTGTCTGAAATAAAATAAGCTTGGCATTATAATTGAAACAATGGATTGTTTGGTAAACATAGTTGGTCTTTCACCATCTATTTTTTGTAGTGAAAGTTTATTTTGGATCAAGTTCTCTGGTGTGATAAGTGTAGATGTCTCCTTTGTCATTTAGAATAAGGAAAATGGACGGGTTATGATTTTGAGACTGATGTACTGCTCGTGTTCCTGCACACACCTAACATTCCTAATGCGTAATACTAAGAGAGACAGATTTCTGAATTATTTTTTTCTTGGAAACATTTAGTGTATGAGATTAAGGGTGTGAAAGTTTATAACTAATGAAGTATTGAATTATATACACTAGGTTTTACTAACACTGATGTCAATATATGCCAACATTACTACATGGGTCATCGTTTTGGAAGAACAAAATTTCTAAATCAAACATTTTATTGGTTTTAAAACAATTTCAGTCCATTTGCTTTTTTAACATTTTTTTTCCACTATTAGGAAGCATCATCTATTGCTTCTAAATTCTAGTATTTCAGTGTGTTCCAGAACATCTTAACTTCTTTCTAATGTTTCAAATTGGTTTCAAACTGTCCGAGGTCTGACTGAAATTATCTAAAAAGTGGTGATTTGGTGGGAGAAGAGAGGGTGGGTATATGAAAAGTGGGGGCAGATTTTTGCACACCAACAGTACATGTAGAAAATGCCTAAAGTGTTACCTAAAATTGTTACACAGTCTGCATACTGCTTGTCATATGGGTGATGTTGTATTGACACTATTTTTACTTTTTGATATTTCAGTGGCGAAGGAATTCCCGATTTGTTATTACTATTGGTTCAATGGACCCAGAAAACAATGGTTGAGAAACTTACATACAGTGAAGAAGTGCAGGTTAGCTTTACTGTAACCTAATATTAAAGTTAGTTGAACGCTTTCTGATGGTTTAACTGTAGGGACCTAATTGTTTGTTTATTATGGTCACCAGTGTACTGTTTTAGAGGTTAAGGTTGTTGAAGGCCATGGAACTACGATTGATGTTGTTTTAGTTAATGGTGTTCTTCATGAAGGAGAACAAATAGTTGTATGCGGAATGCAGGTAAGTGTCTTAAATTCTCACTACATCTTTTAGCGCCCGATCTGTAGTTAAGGCTAATGAAATTTTTATTATAGGGTCCAATTGTTACCACAATTCGAGCTTTATTGACACCTCATCCAATGAAGGAACTTCGTGTCAAGGTATAGTCACACAATTAAGTGTTCTTTATTAATTGGCACATTTATTTACCTGTAGGAAAATTTGAACTTTACCGCATAACTATCTACTATGAATGTGAACAAGAGATTATTTATTAATTTCATAACAAGTATGGTTTTAATGAGTTCCAATGATCTTAAAAGTGTTGGAAGAGATCCTGATCATTATGTTTAACATGGTGAGCCGAGCCAAAAAACCAGAGGGGTGGGTCTTAGATATTAATTTAGACAAGAAAACTATTTGGGCATGTCAAATGCCATCCTTTCATTATCAACATCAGCAATTTGTGTACTGAGTAATGTGTTCTATATTGGCAAATCCTATCCAGGCAGAGAGAGTATTATTTAGTATCTCTTACACTTCACAGCACAGTAATAATGGTATAATTTCAGGGAACATATCTTCATCACAAAGAAATCAAAGCTGCAATGGGTATAAAAATCACTGCCCAGGTATTTCCCGGTGATATTGATTGTTCTTTTGCTATTTTTATTCTATTGTCTTGTGCTTAGGAATGCTTAAGCTGTGGTACTGTGTTTCATTTAGGGCCTTGAGCATGCCATTGCTGGCACTGGTTTATATGTGGTGAAGCCTGATGATGATTTAGAAGATATAAAAGAAGCAGCAATGGAAGATATGCAGTCAGTCATGAGCAGGATTGATAGGACTGGTGAAGGTGTTTGTGTACAGGCATCTACCCTTGGTTCCTTGGAAGCATTACTGGAGTTTTTGAAAACTCCAGAAGTCAGTATCCCTGTTAGTGGTATAAGCATTGGTCCTGTACACAAAAAAGATGTAATGAAGGCCAGTGTTATGCTTGAAAAAAAGAGAGAGTATGCGGCTATATTGGCATTTGATGTCAAAGTTACACCTGAGGCTAGGGAACTGGCAGATGAATTGGGTGTGAAGATATTTATTGCTGATATCATTTATCATCTGTTTGATCAATTTAAAGCTTATATTGACAACATTAAAGAGGAGAAAAAGAAAGAAGCTGCTGATGAGGCAGTCTTCCCATGCGTTTTGAAAATCTTACCAAATTGCATTTTCAACAAGAAGGACCCAATTGTTTTGGGAGTTGATATTCTTGAAGGCATTGCAAAGGTATTGTTATTTTTTATTGAGGGAATTTTTTTTATAGGGTTGCAATTATCTGTTGAATAACTGTTTTCTTCACTAAAGGACGAGGTTCTTTTTGGCTGGAGTGAATCCAGCAGTTTTAGTATTTGTTTTAAGTCTATTTTTGACAGAGGAATTAGCAATTGTATTTCTCTGTCCCATATATAATCTAGGCTGCGGTTTGAGTAATTATAATGTGGTGGAAATTTATGCATGAAATTTGTTTCACATGCTCGGTAGTTGGTATAACAAAAGTATTGGAAAAGTGGAAGTGGAATGCTACTTATTTATGCTCCATCCTACAAATTTTGCCTCTTTTAAGCATGAAATTGAGCTGAATGTGACTTTTGACCCTTACCAAGCAACAATTAGTTTACTTTTAACGTCTAAATGCTTTAACATTTCTCGGTTTGATATCTCTGACCATTGAAGATCCTGTTTTGCCTGAGTTTATGATGTTAAGGACGTGTCATGTTATTTTGTGAAGCCTGTTGTGTGCAATGCACAAAGGTAATTATTTTGATTCTTTAATTTGCATCTAATATTTGTCCATTTGACAGATTGGGACTCCGATTTGCATTCCTTCTAGAGAGTTCATTGATATTGGTCGCATTGCCTCCATTGAGAATAACCATAAACCTGTTGATTATGCCAAGAAGGGGCAGAAAGTAGCCATCAAGGTATGTTCTTGGACTGAAACTAAATCCTTTATAATGAACCTCTCCAAACTCTCAAACTTATTACCAATGAAAATAGAATTTGAAATATTGATTAGAAGCCTGTGTATTAAACAAGAACCAAAAAGCTTCTACTTGTTAGTTGTACATGTCAAAAGGAGATCATTAATGTCTGTTTTAAATTTAGTTAGAAGTGTAATAGTTTTATTACGTTGACAAAAAATTTCATATTCCATTTACACGATTTAGTCATGATCAATAATTAATTAGACACGATGGCTGTTGAGAAAATGGTGAGAGAAAAGTTAAGAGGTGCATGATAGGGAGAAATGGAACGATTTGCCTTGGGTATTCTTGGTGGCAACCTTACTGTGAGTTTCCAATTTGTTTTACAGATTGCTGGCAGCAATCCTGAAGAGCAACAAAAAATGTTTGGAAGACATTTTGAGATCGACGATGAACTTGTAAGCCATATTTCACGGAGATCTATTGATATTCTCAAATCAAATTATCGGGTAAGTCTGCAATAACAAGCATCATGAACAAATGTATTTAACTGTTAATGGATTTAGTTGAAAATGTGTCTAAGTTACATCTGTTGATTGATATAGGATGATCTATCTATGGAGGAATGGAGGTTGGTTGTGAAATTGAAGAATCTTTTCAAGATACAATGAGGAGACTTCATGTGTGGGCACTAAAGTATTCAATTCAGAAAAGCAAGGTTTTGTGGCTAATGTTTGGCTCTATGCAACGCTTTGAAGGATTTGTTGAGGATGCGGTGGGATTCCCCATGGAGACCAGTATAGATGATACAAAGATTCAGGTGGATGTCGCTGTGCTATGGAGAGGCAATGTGTAACAGATGAGACTCCAATGCTTTGTCGGGTGGGAAACTCAGATCAAAAGTGTGCGGAAAGGGTAACTGGCAAGGTCCAAATTTTGTGAATTACTATCTTATTTATATACATATCTATGGTATACATGGATGCAAATAAGGGTTCCAAATGCAGTTCAGTGAGGAAAAGGAAAATTTTTCGGGAGTAATTATTGATTTGACTAAAAAATTGATAACTTTTGGTTTACAGTACGTCTGTACAAATTTTTTACATTTATAGCCATTGGCACTTTATTTTTCGGGAGTTAAATATCCTTTTGGTGTTCCATTCGGCCAAGCATTTGCTTGTGGAAACCGGTATTAAGGGCAAAGATTCAACCAAGCCACGTGGAGCCTGAAATTTATGTTTTTGGATATGTTGACACGTTGAAGGTTAGAAAAGGATAGCCAGCCATATCTCTCACGCGGCGAAAGTATACTAGGACCGTCAGATTTATTTATTTTCAAATCAATGGTGAAGAATGTCCTTTGTTCAATACTTGAAACATCTTACTCTGGATTTCCAAATAAAGAAGCGTAGAGGGGGAGGAAGGGTAGAATGGTGCGTTGTTGTTGTCGCTTCAGCGGGCACTATAATTGCCATTACGGATGTTGGGAGTAGAGAACAACGATGGAGAGGAGTAAAACATTCTCATTGGATCACTCTTACCAATGTTAACGACGTTGGCATGCAATCCTCATTCGCTCGGACTAGATAGAGATATCTGGTAGAGGCGTAGGAAATTTTGTAAGGGGAGAAACAAATTTGGAAAAATAAGAGGAAAACTAAAAATGAAACATGAAAAAGGAAAATTTTAAAATTATCAAATCTAACGGATATAAAATACTCTTATGGTGGGAGGTATTGATGGTCTATCCCATTCCCACATTTAGAAGTGTTCATTGCCATGTCAGCATTTAGAAGTTTTCTTGAGTAGGGTACCTTGACATCTCAGCATTTATTTAGTAGTTATATATATAGTTTAGGGCTATATAAACTGTTCTCGAGTCGTGTGAAATACTCTGCACCTCTAATTTGTTGATACTGTAGTACATCACTTTTACTCCCATAAGAATGGCTGTCACCCCATTCCTGTTTTTTTGGGGTTAATTTCTGTCATAGTTCTTTCCTGAATAAGATAATTTTGTCCAATCCTAATTCCATCGGCTTCTTCGTTCCTATTTTATTGTCCTTGACACCCAAGCTCTCGACGTGGAACCTCTCCACAATCATTTAAGCTGGTGGCAGCACCTGGCTTGATACACAGTATTTTCTGCATCTCCATAAGTGGTTACCAATCTCCATTCTGAGTTAAATTATTGTATGGAAAATACAAACACCAGAAAATTAATCAGTAAGGACAATATTAGAAAGCAACATTTACCACTGGTTTCTGTTCTAGCCGGAGGAAAGTTACACACTTCCCAACAGATTTTGTCAATGATCATATCAAGTGTTATCTTATGCTTGAACAAAACCAGGACATAACATATTGCACTTGTATTATTAAATTGTTGAAATATGAAATAGGAGAGGGAAATGTGTTTTGTTATTTTAGCTTGATATACAGGACTTTCATAGGTCACAACATAATTAAGTATCAAGATAAAATTACGGAAATTTAAAATGACATACACAAAAAAAATTTGTGAAGTCCCGTTACTTACCCTTACTACGTAAATACAAGCTTAATTAAATATGAAGTATATATAAATTTGAATATTTTTAATTTAATTTTTTATTAAAAAAATTATTTTATTAAGTGTTTTAAAATATTTTTTATTTTCATCTAAATATCTTGTATTTGATTTTTTAAATTTATTCTTTTACTCTAGTCTCTTTTAACTCATTAGTCAAGTCGTCCCTTTCTTTTAGAAAAAAGACTAATTGATAAGTAGGAGAAGGAGGTAGTAGAGAAAAAAAACATAAATTAATAGAAAAAGCAAAATTACAATTCCATTATGCTTTTGGTGACAAAATTAAATAACAAATTATTTAAATAAAAATAAAAAGAATTTTAAATACATAATTAAACAAAGAGTTTTAACATATTCTTAATTTAAAATATCCAAAATTACAAATGAATTAGAACATAATTAAACCTAAATACAATTATCAAACAAACTTAAAAAAAAAATAAGTTTTTGAATCCTTGATAAGGCACAGAGGAAAAAATTAAGTACAAACCATCCAATACGTACGGCAGCATTTTGCTATTCCATTTTCGATCGATATAACTGAACCATTAAGTTGTCCTTCGCCAGCTTCACAGAAGAAGCATGGTCTAACTAATGAATTAATAATTTAATTTAGTTCTTTATTGAAAATTAATAATTAATCAAAAGAATTTGAATATTTGAACTAATTAGTATATTAACATTTTAGGCCGGGAAAGTTTGCTGAAGATAGTATTTTCCAATATTAAAATTAAATTAAATTAAGACGTGCAAGTAACCACCAAGGTTTATCAATATATAAATTCTGCTTTTGATTTACTTGTGATCAAGACTGTAATGGTTGAAGTTGTAAATACAAGTTCAAAATCTGCCATTAAAATTACCATATGGAACTGAAATAACCTATACAATTTGTTTGCCCCTTTAGTTAGAGTGTAAAAATAAGAGATTTTAAAATGAAATTTATGAGTACTTATTTGATTCTTTTATTTTTAAACCATTTTCTTAAACTCATTTTTTTTTATAAGTTATTCACATCCAATTTGCAAATGGAAAACTAGGATAAAATATCTTGCAAAGAAAAACAATTCCTTTGTTTTATTTTTAATTTTTTGCAAGGGAATTTTTCTTCAAACTCAAGTTTGATACAAACTTTTTGTTTTTGTTAATTATGGGATAAACTTTCTATAAGTTTGAGGCGATCGATCTACTTAGCAATAAGTATATTGTATTTTGTACATGGAATTGTTATCATATTCAATATGCCTTCAATTCATTTGAAATAGGTTTTAATTGGACTAAATTAACTCGAAGAATACACAATATTTAAATGCAGAGTCGTGAAAAGGTTGAGGTTTAAAGGGGTTGGATTGGATGAAACCTGAGGATCTACAACTTTTCAACCTCTATCAAAGAGAAAATCCACTTTTTAAATATTGAACGGCGAAAATTCAAATCTCTTAAATGTCAATATCCCTTGCTGCATGGATTAATAAACTGGACGTTTTCGAGTGAAAGAAGAGCCAATAACCTTTTGATTTTTTGATACATAAACAACAATATATGTATACAAGGTTATAAACAACAATATATGTATACAAGGTTATGATACACCTTTTAATGGTAGATTATTGCCATGCCAACTTTCTTCTATTCACGTCGTCTCGCCTCATGATTTATTATGAAAAGCAAAAATGAGGGGACTCTGGAGAGAGGTGATAAAAGGACATTACTTAGTTGACAAATATAATACCCAGTTAGCAAAACACACTTCACAAGGAGAGAGACACATATTGGTAACTAAAGACCACTTGACCCAATCAACTTGGTTAGTCCAAAAGTTATAGCCATGGCTAGCCAACCCCCAACCAACACTCTCACACAAGACCTAAATGTTGGAGCCTTACCCAACACTGCCCCCAGCCAACCAAACACCACAAGAGCAAAGCTCACTGCTCCCAAAACCACACCTAGCCTCACTTTATACTCCCTTATGAAAGAGGCTGCAAGAAGAGGCACCATTGCACCAACAGAAAATGCTAAAGCTGAGGCTGCTGCAGCATGTATAGGGTTTGGCAAACTCTCTTTCTCCTTCTCATCTTCCTCTTCATCTCTGTGTCTGCCATTGTCCCTTTCGTTATCCCTTTTCATCTGGGCAACTTCTATGTCCAGCTGCGAATACACAGACACAAACTCCCCTATGGCCATGCTGCATGCCCCAGCCACTAGCCCTGCAAACCCTGTTAGGATCATCACTTTGATGTCTTGCTTCACTGCTCCCACACCCATCATCAGGGATGCTGTTGAGACCAACCCGTCATTGGCTCCTAGGACAGCAGCACGTAGCCACTGAGATCGCTTTGAGTAGTCAAAGTCCTTAGTTTCAACCTCCAGAGTTTCTTGTTGCTCAAGGTCATTGTTTGGAAGCACTTGTTTGGTTTGGTTAAGGGATGAGTTATCAGATGCCATGAAAAAGGGTAACTTACACTTGAGGAAGAGATATCTGATGGAGGATGTGGAGGACACACGCTAACAAAGAAGGGTATTTATGGATGAACATTGTCTATCTTGGAGGCAACGGTGGGGCAACCCCACTAATCGAAAAACAAATTTTATATATTCACCGAATGCACACGGATATGTATATCCTCAAAGTAATTTCAGCTAATTTCACCTAGTGTATGTGTTAGATATTCAAATATTAATCTAAGTATGATATTGAGTACAAACGAGAAAGTTAAATATATAAAAAAATGACTTATAAACCTAATGCATGTTTTAAGATTTTGAATTAAAAGTGATATCATTTCTTTATATAATTTATCTTGATTTTCATTGTTTGAGATCCTATGATATTTTTTTCCTTAAATTTTTTCAAAGCTTAACTTTAGTGAACTTCTTAGAGAACTAATTAATCTAAACACTTTTCTTTAAGAAAAAGTAAATTATTGTTGCCCCATTTATTAAAGAATGTATGAAAAAAGAGGGGAATGATTGAGCAAGTGTGTGCTGCAATGGTGACATTTTGTAAAAAGGATGCTAATGTAACTTTATTTGAGGTGGTCAAAATACGAAATGCACTTTCTAATGCAGTCAAGCTTTGTGTGGCTAGTCATGGCAATAACTTTTGGACTAACCAGAATAACTTTATATGTAGCCAAACATAGTGAATTATGGGCAATATATTTGTAATCGGTTGGTTTGTAAGTAGCTTGTACACTCTACAGAATGTAATTTGGGGTGTGAGTGAAAAATTAAGTGTTTCTATACATTCAAATTTCACAAGGCAAGCATTTTTCTTTATCAGCAACACAAGGCAAACATTTCTCAATTTATAGAGATTGCTTTTCATAACAAAACATGATAGAGTTATCAAAACATCTAAAGACGTTATTTTAGCATATTTGAATTCGAAACATTAACAAATATATAAAAACATTACAAACAGTGAACTGGTTTTAGGGTCATGCCGTGTTGAAATGGTGTTAAGGGATATGTTATTTTTCAGATACACATAAAAAAAAGTTGGAAAAGAGACCCACCAAGTGACATATGGATATCTTAATTAACCAAAGTACATTTGACAGACACAGCTACTGAAGTGCAAAAAAATATATTCATGAAATTAATGTAATATCACTGCTAGCTTTTGTTCACCAAAAAGAGAGAGCACCTCTTTCTGAGTGTTCATGAAATCATATCTGTTGATTGGATAAAAAGCTATTCTCCAACAAAAACTGTATTTTAGAATATATAAATCATTGAATCGTAGAAGCTGTAGAATTAATGGTACATATAGCGATCCACACAAAGTAAAAGCATTGACAGTGTCACGACGTGAATGAATGATTCATAGAAACCATATAATTGTAGATAATTTATCTATCCACAAAAGTAATCAAAATTTATACTGACCAGAAGCTCATGTATGGCATGACTCAGATAAAGAACAAAACGTTAAGATAACCAAAATGAATTTGCTTTTTCTTCACACGCGAAAACGAGAGGGAAAAGCACATTATTGAGGCCCCTTTGTTTCTTGGGTTAGAACAGCAGGGTCTAGTAGTACCACAAAGAGTTTCGTATTGCATTGAAAAACGAATGAAAGCTTTATAAGTGTATCACAACAAATTGTATATATTCTTTACGTGGTTGCTTGTTATGGTCATTTTCTTAGTTTTAGTTTGTAACTTCTAAATCATAAGCATTGGAATTAGCAGGATACCATATTTTTAGTCACTAGAAGGGATTAAATTATTTTATACCCATTAAATTGTTTAAAAATTTAGTGATCAAATTATAAGAAATTTATAAATGTATTGTAGGAAAATTATAAGAAAAAATATAGTTTACATTGATTCTAGAAGTACGTTTAAAATTATTTTAGTTGTAGTTTAAGAAATATGTATTTTTGCTACTCTAATTTTGTCATAGTAATTTCATTTATATTTAATTTTTATTTTTATATTACATTGAGGAAATTTTATTTTTCATTTAAATTTAGTACAAATGGTCAATGTAAATAACAATTATTTATGTCAGTTTTGGTTATTATCAATGTAATAATTAGCGATTCTGTGTTGAATTTGTCAAATATGACATAAAACTAAAAGTTAAAATATTTTTAATTAAGAATCATATACATCGATAATGTTGGTGTTTTTATGTGATGTAAAAATAATTTTTTATGTCACGTCAAAATCTACATAAAAGATCGTGATTTTTACATTTTCCAATTTACGTCAGTCTTTTTATGTAATGTAACTTCAATCTAAAAGTCGATGTAAAGAAAAAAAAGTATCTTTTATTATAGGGAGTTCTAAATATAAACATTTCTAAAATATAAAAAAGAAAAAACAATTATAAGGGACAATAATAAAAAACATTATTCGGTTAAAGTATTATCATTTTAATATATATATATATATATATATATATATATATATATATATATATATATATATATATATATCAACAATTAACTATGAATTCAAGATTCTTTATCTCCTATTATAATCAAACATTATTCTCTCACTCTTAAGTTAGGTTTGCTTTGAGACGGATTTACGAATGCGAAGAAAACATATTAATTTATGAATAAAAAAATAGTTAAATATAAAAATTGAAATAAAAGTTTCACTAACATAATAAGATTTAAGAAAAAAGTTATAAAACGATATTTTTTATATAATTAATTATTATTATTATAAAATAAATATAATTAATTATATAATATAACGTGTTAAGAATAATAAATATAAAATATTATTAAAATAATAATAATTAAATTATAAATTATAATAAAGTATAAATAAAAAAATAGTAGTAAGAAATTATAATAATAATATTATAATTATATATGTTTTATATAATTAATTCAATATAATCAATTTATTAATATGTACATTTATATTATAATAAAATAAATATAATTAATTCTATAATATACCATAATAATAATAATTACTAAAGTAATAATAAATTTAATAAATTTTTAAAACAATAATAAAATATAATAAAAATAAAAAATTTCTAAGATAATAATAAAAATAAGATAATATAAAAATAAATATTAATGATATTAATATTAAAAAATAAAAAATAATTATAATAATAAAGATAATAAAATTGAATAAAATAATAATAATAATAATAATAATAATAATAATAGAATTAAATTTATCAAAATAATATTATTAACAATAATAATTTATTTTTTATTTTAATTTTAATTTAAAAATAATTTATAATCTTATAATTTCATCAACTAAAATTAATAATTCATTAACTACACTCAACAAATTAATTATTTTTAATTTTAAATTAATTTTAACTACAATTTCATCTATTAAAAAAAATTATCAATCACATACATTACACATTCACAAAATTTATAGGATTTTCACTCAAATCTTATTATCTTTCTCCTAATCCAAACAATCTAATTTTTCATATACTTTCTTCTCAAATCAGCTCAAATTTATTTCCTTATATTTACTTCCTAATCCAAACAAAGTGTTTATATATAAAATATAATTAAATTTTAATCATATAAAAATACTCCTACGTAACATGTTTTTCATATTTATTCAATTAGTTAACAGAACAGATAGTATAAAAGAGGATAAACACTTTTTATTGGCATATGGTTGTATCAAAGGGTTTTCTCAAACAAGTGCATAGGATGTTTCGGTATCAAACTATCGTAATAATTAGGAACATCGAGCATTCTCACCAGACAATCCCCACTTATAAATTGGATTTTTTTCAAACAGTGATAATTTTTTTTTATAAATAATAAAACAAAATAAATTTGTCGCAATCCATATACACAAGAAAGGATAAAAAATAATATAAAGTGGATAATACTAAATAAACTTATTCACTGATTATATATATATATATATATATATATATATATATATATATAAATATATAACTGTATAATTATGGAAAATATTAGTTATCACGCGTGTTGAACATATGTAGGGACCAATCACCCCTATACAAAACTATGGTTTTTTTTTATGAGAAAAAAAAATGGTGTTGAGAGGTGGTTAAAATAAAATGTAACTCTTCTCTAGGAGTAATTGTTTATTCGACCCTTCTTCCTGAATTATATCTATTTAATAATAATTTATTAATAAAATATATATAATAATAAAATAATAATTTATTTTAATATTAAATAATTATATTTTAATGCCTGCGGTATCAAAATATCAATCCCAAATTTTAAAGTTCCGAGAAGTAAAGGCGTGGACGCTAATAAATTATTTTTGCTTGGGTTATTAAAGAATTATTTTTGTAGTTTATGATATTTGTTAGCAGAAAGCTAAATAGATTTAGTTCTCTTAGTTTAAAATTTCAATAAAATAATTTTTTATATTTTCTTTACGGGTAAAAGAATATATTATTTCTTTATGATACTTCAATTTAAATATAATATACATGATACTAAAGTATTATTAATATTTAATTATTTAAGAAATTATATTTTAAATTAAATATCAGAATATGTTTAGATATTATAGTTAGGCGTTTATTAAAATGCAACGGATTTAACCTCTTAAACCTAAACTCACCAAAAGGGATTTTAAACAGTGTAAAGATACTAATCATTATGTCATACTTGAAGCGAAAGATTTTGGAAAGAAATTTTTATAAGAAAACAGCTAAAAGATAAGGTACATTCTCCTCCAATTTAGGTATATACCACATAATAGTTCATAACCATTACCAACCCTTAGCATATTATATCACATGATGAGTTGTTTTAATTATTAGGTTAGAAGATTTAGGTCTAGAATTATCAACAACAATTTCGAGAGCCTTGATCCTATAATATACATAATCTTCAAATTAAATTGCAAAATTTATGAAGCAATTGCAGTTGTTAGGATTGTGAGAGTTTACCACTTCTGCCTTTATTTTTTATATAGGTCCATACAACAGCATTTTCTCATATTTGTCTGCAATCTCAGCAACAAATAACACAAATCTTATGGCAATTGAAACCCAGATGATTATTTCAAGTTTAATCAAATTAAATGTATTAATTTATGGCAACGAAACAAAGTATACCAACGTAATATTAATACTCAGGTAATAATTGAAATGAAGTTATAAAATGCAATGAAACATAATATTAAACTCTACTTTATATTTGATAAATTTTAGTTAAATAAATAAAGTATAATGGAATAGCAAGAAAAAAAATGTTGTAATTTTTAATTATACTGAAAATGGTAAGATTAAAAAGAACAAATATAAGATATATTTTATTCGGTCCTGTATATTTGCCAATTTGATGAATATATATTTCCAATGTAAATTCTTATATTGTCATATCATTAATATTATTTTTTAATAACTATTATAACTAATGAAACACAGAAACTATGTGTGTTTATATTTTTATTATACTACTTTATTTTATTGAGATAGAATTTAATTGTTAGTAATAATTTTTATTATATATTAATTCTAAATTTATATTATTTTTAATGTATATATTTATTTACTTTTTTGTTATTTTATTTAAATATAACATATTTGTTAAGAGATTTAAATTTAAGGAGGGATGGAGGAATATAAAAGGATAAAAAACTTGGAAGTTATAAAAAAAAGACATATTAAAAAGAATCAATCTTGGAATTACTTGAAATATACTAATACAAAAAAATAGATAAATGATTTTACATAATATATTAATATTAAAAAATAAAACGTGTAAAAAATTCCTTTTATACATAATTATCGGTATCATAGTTTTACACACTATAAAAACTATTTTATATAATATGGTTCAAAAAAAGCAGTTTTTATATGAAGATATATTTTTAGCTTCATTATTAATAAAAATTAGTTACTACAGTTCACAACAATTTCCAAAGTGATTAATGAGTACTCATGTTAACCATTTGAAAATGAAGCGTAGTTATGAAAATGGATCAAATATACAAACTAAATTTGCTAAGAACCAGTGATAATCAGTAAAACATGATAAAATTACTAGAAAATAAATGACATTCAGAATTTTGTTATTCACACATAATAACTGAAAGTTCCTATATTAAAACTTCTAATGTTAGTTATTAAAATATGTTAACTACCATTAATATATATATATATATATATATATATATATATATATATATATATATATATATATATATATATATAT
>Ga0209489_101423_pt1 | contig 49159 bp, 24 predicted proteins | sample SiratrowhiteBW_FD_187527 | JGI IMG/M metagenome (GOLD analysis project Ga0209489, IMG submission 187527) | Root nodule microbial communities of legume samples collected from California, USA - Siratro white BW (SPAdes) (version 2) | ecosystem: Host-associated > Plants > Roots > Nodule | place... | reverse complement strand
TATATATATATATATATATATATATATATATCCTATACATAAGAAGTAACAAAAGACGATTCAAAAACAAAATTATTAAATTAGTTATCACAAACAATCCAACTCATTTTACTACTAGACGATTTAATACCACTTAACGATCTCTAGTAGATAATCTTCTTTTCCTTCATGTTAAACGATCTAACCATCTACCTAAACTCTTTAAGAAATGATTTAATATAAATAATTTAGAATCAATCATCACAATAACATTAACTATCCTAATTCTAATTTTGTAATGTATTTCAGATAAAAATAAATAAAATTAATTCAAAGATTATTATATAAATATTTAAGTCCAAAAATTTTCTCACTTAATAGACTCCTTGTTATACTTAAATCGTGAAAAGAATAACATATTGTTTGTTTAATGTACAACATTATATATTTTTCTTTTCGTTATAAACAATATAATTTCATGTACATATTGCTAGTAGTGAACTTGTAAGATACTTAGTTAACATGTTTTTTAATGAATTTTATAATGTTGTATTCTTATTTGAGTAACACTAAATATAAATGATTCTTTAATATAAAAACTACTCCTACACATTTAAGTTAAATATAATTAATTTTAATCATATAAAAAAATGCTTAAATCCAATTTTAGCTATAACTTTAAGAATGTGCAGTTTTAGTTCCTATCGAAAATTTTTAACAAATTTGGTTCTTTAATTTTCCAAAGTTAATCAATTTTAGTCTGCCCTTTTAATATTATTAATAATAAATATCAACCTACCCAAGAATGAGATATATTAAAGTTTATTGTTATACCTTACTATTAATATATTACATCAATCAATGATTGACATGACAAATCTGTTTAATTATCTTTTAGTAATTAATTACATAACATATTAACAATAAACTAAAATTGCCAATTTTTAGAAAATTGAAGAACTAAATCAACAATTAAAATTTTATATAGGAAAAAATTACACATTCACGAAACTCAAGGTTTAGAAAGGGAATCTAAGTAAAAAGAAAAAAAAAAGAAATAGGTTTAGTAATTCTGTCATGCGTGGTAACTGAAATATAAGGATGAGAGTTCAAACACTATCTCCTTTCTTCAACACTTTTATCAACCTTTCCTATAATTTGCTGGAGAATAGTAATGTCCCTTCCCTCTGTTATGACGATAATAACCACTGAGCCATCCCTATAGTTATAAGAAATATACGATCACTTTTAAATGTATTAATTGTGAATTTTTTTATATTTTTAATTTATAATGAAATACAATTTATTTTTCGTGAAAGTGGATTTGTTTGTTAGATTATGAACAAGATAACTCATTTTCGTATTGATGGAAATCTTATTCTTTTGATTATTAGTAGTATCATTATACCTAACCATTACTTAAAAAAGTAATTTTATATGTATTCTTAGAAAAAAATATGACAAATTATTATTAGCTTTTTTCAGTCTTAATTTCTCCTCATTGTACCAAAGAAAAGCTTAAGTGAATATATATTAAATCAAAAAAGTGAGAATCACCATACGCACATGGTTTAGAAAAGGAGCAACATCTAGGTAGCTACTACAATAATTATGTATTTCTCAACCATTTATGACATTATTTCTGGGAAAACCTTCTACAATAACCCAAACAATAACTCATGCACTACTAGTACTTGCAAACCTTCTTAGTCCCAATCTTCATTTATTCCTTTCTGTTTCTTCGGCGAGTTTCTTTTCCTCTCAAATTGTTCCAACATTTTTAATCATTTTGAACATGTTGGTACCTTTGGTCTCATGTTTTCATTTTCTTGTCTTTTTTTCCGTAACTCTATCTATTCTGCCTTACCTTGTTTATTTTTATTTGGCTGGTGGATGGTGCAATTTTGTATTCACCTTAATGCTACTTTTAGTTATCTAACAACTCATTCACTCAATAAAGTAAACCTATCTACGTTTTCGCGGTGAGGAACTAAAAGAAAAAAGAAACCCTATATATGCTATGACCCTATGAGAATCTTCAACCCTACATTTCAAATTTTTGTTCTATATGTTGATGCATATGTCAACACCAATGCATAAAGAAGCTTTTGACGCAAGCAATAATATAAGATAATAGCTAGAGCCAGAGTGCAGCTCCAATAAAAAAACATTATTCTTGTATGTGGATAATGTAAAAAGTTTCATAACAATATTTTAATGTTCTTTTCTCATAATGATTCTTCTAAATTAACTTGATTAACTGTTTCACCATGGCACAAAAAAGCAAAAGCTTTTGGACGGTGATAGTCCTATAAACCATATATAATAATATTATGATGGATTACATCACAACTATACTAAGACCAAATATTCCTCTTACACTTCACTATATACAAATAGAAAAATCTATGCATATACAAATGTAATGTAATGAAGCTCACTAACTAGTGTGATTGGTTGGCAATGAAGCTTAGACACACTTTATATATTTATATATTAGTAATTTAGTATGATATACTTGTTCTAGTACTTGATCATTATTCTCTTCCTTCTTTTAAAAATTAATGTGGTTACAAACTTTTTGGGGTGACACCAAACAATCCAAAACAAAATTTTTTTCCGTACCCAAAAGGAGTTCCTTTTGGTGATCACTTCATGAACAATACCTATTACCTAATTCCCTTTTACTCTTTGAAAATCCCAATTTAAATGAAGTGCCAGCACAGTTTTGTCCTCCACTCTCTCATCATCACACTCTGTTAGTCACTATCTTTGTGTTAGCTGCAGCCTTAGTTCCAATGTGGTTTGCATGCTCAGCTCAAAGTTCTTCACTCAAACACGCCAACAATCTCATCAATTTCAATTACCAATCAACAATTTATGCATGCACTGTTACACTTGTTGGGTATGGGAGTTTGATACCATACACCTTTCATCACACAGTTCCAGTTCATAATCAATTTCATGAAGAATATATTTCTTCTAATTTTAGGCCCCATTGTTGTACTCTCAATATTGGAATCAGAACAAGTTACAGGTCATATCGCATGGTATATTTGACCTATAATAATATTCTAGTTCGAAACCATTTTTCTGTGCTTGATTTTTAATTTATATTCTCAGAAATTATGAAAATCATATAATAAATTTGCATAATTTTTGGTACCCAAAAAGATAAATAACGCACATACAGGAAATAGGGTCGAATCAATGTATTTTTAGGCTTACAACAAATTTTTAGGTAGCAACTAAAGAAAATTTTGAGAGATTATATATAAGAAAAGTGATTTTTATTCTAATAGGGTTTGAATTCTGGTCATTAAGAAAAAAAATACACCTCAGTTAAAAAATAAATATTTACCTTTTTTTTGTCTAAATAAATAATTGAGGTTCCTTATGCTTAGAACCAACCCTAAATGTAAAAATAAAAAGTTAGACAACTGGTATGAAAAATACTATGACTTAACTACTAATTTCGAATTTGAGTATAAAATGTATATTTGTGTTAAATATTTAAATCATTTTGTTCAATTTGAGTAAGATTATCTCGCTAGAAAAATAATCATAATATAAAGAATATAACTGTATTCTATTTATGTCACTGTTGCTAGGTAGCTGTCCAATCACATCCACTTTTTAAAATGCCTTTTGATCTATCTATATTATATAGAGACCCAATTGTTTTGAAATGAAGGTATAAAATGAAAAAAATAAGGAATATGCGTTCTCTTTTGACGTGAATAAGTTATGGTTGACGAAGTTAAGAAACATGATGATGCCAAGAGGAGACTTCACTAACCCAACAGTTATGCATTATGATAGAGAGATTAATGAGCCTGACAAATTTTGGTGGGTGGGGACATCTTCCCTTAATCACTCATTTCAACTCCCTAATCATGTTCATTAACTGTTTTAATTTTTTTAGTAGATCAAATGATTGAAAATGATTGACATGCACTAACCACTACATCAATGAATGAACCATTAAATTAGAACCTTACGTACACACACAGATTACCTCCTCCCTTCGTATTCCTTTTTACTTCAACACTACTACTAATAACCTTCATAATTTGTTCTAGAATGGAAGTTACATAGTTCATTAAACAAATGATTAAATTATTTTTATTTTATCAATATAAAAAAAAATCATTATGATATACCTGATTTGGATATATCCAATAGTTCTATATCATTTAAGAGTCAATACATATTTTTTTTTAATATATGAATGTGTTTTTTAAAGATAAAATCGTGACGGAACTCTAAATTCTAAAATGAACATTATTTCAAATATCTTAACGGTAACATCTTAACGAATTTTCTTTCATAGTTTTTTTTTTTTTGATTTGTTTTAGAATAGAAGTTAAATGATACATAACAGATTAAATTATTTTTGTTTTATCAATATATAAAAAATATTGTTCTAATACACTTAATAGTTTTATATACTTTAAGAATTTGAGACAAAAATGAATTTAAATATATTTTTTTTATTAATTTAAAAAAAATAAAACTGTGAGAGAATTTCGAACTTCAAAGTAATAATTAATTTTAACAGTATCATTTTAACAAATTAACCAAAATCATTCAAAAATATAATAAAAATGATGACTTTTACAATTTTCGGTACCGCGAAGAAAATTATGATTAGATTGAAAAATTATAACCTAGGTTGACCTAGTGGGGATTGAATAGTTAACATGATGTCTTAAAGATTGTTTCCATTGTAAGAAAATAGATAAGAATCGGTCTTCCATATATATACAATAATTAATTAAGCTTTGAAATGCCTAAGTTCTACATTTTGAATTTGTTGGTCCAATGGCCACATAATAATGCAATCGTGTTAAGCTAAGTTTCGCAAATCACTCTGAAGAACCCTTTTCTATGAACATTTTCACCAATCAGTAATCACTGTGTCACACGCAAGATCACTTTCCATGAATGAAAACATTCATTCTCTTATTATCACCCTACCCCAATTACTATTATTTTTCTTCATAAATACGTAATAGTATCTCCATTGTTTTCATGATTTCCTTTTATCAAGAATGCAAGTGATATCATAGGAACTTGACAAGGTCTTTGGAATCACTCCTGTCCAATAGGGTCAAACAAAGAGCATATGCTCTTTCTATTTGAATTCATACAAAATATATACATAAGTAGAATGAGTACAAGTCATGTTCCATTGCCGGATTCTATGGGAGACTTTTGTCATTTTTGTGGTTTTGTGGATTAAAGAAGAAGCCCTCACATGGGAGTTGGATGCAACTCAGAATAATTCACCAACTCCAAACACCTCTTCTTCTTCAAACTCCTTGGAATAAGTTAACTTACATTAATTAATATAATATCTTATGCATCAATACATTTTAGCTTTCTAAAAATGGAGGTGAAAAGTGTTTTTTTTTTTTCTCTATTTCAAAACATCTATTGAAAGAAGTTGGTTTCCCAAATGAATGTGTTCTAAAATATTAGTGTACATATATTTATCTAGGTTAAAAATAAATAAAAGTTGATGATTGTGTTAGACACATAAAAAAACATTACACATGAGGAGCAAAAAGAAAGAATAATGAGAAGGGAAATGATGTGCTGAAATTTGCAGGATCTCAAATCTTTTCATAAAATGATTGGTAAACGAATTGGATTTTATTCAGTTCTGGACCCCTGTGGAGATATTCCCACCGTTGCTGTCTCATACAAAATTTGCAAATCCAACTTCCAAGCTGCAAGAGTCAGAGTAACAAATCATTTTTCAGAACCCAGATTATTATTTTAATTTCAGTGCAATGTACTTACATTTTTCAGAACTTAATTGATTGAATTCGGTCCAAACATAGTCATGTCAATATGTCATATATAACTTTATCTCACTCTTTGCTTCTTTTTATGCACTTATCCTTGCAAATTTAGCTTAATATTATATAAATATATATGTGTTTGTGAGTGGTTGGGCTTTATTTTCACTTTTCTGTCACATATTTGAACATATTATCGTATTGGACTAAATGCATGATGTGTTATGTTTAGTTTATTTTGAGAAAATAGTTATCTTTTTAAAAAATTATAGTCATTGCTCTCACGTGTCGCTCAATTCAATATATAACACGAAAAGTTAGAACTCGTTTTAATTTAAAATTGCTTTTTGGTGTACATATGAAGGACCATGCATGGTCCAGAGCAAGAAAAGAAAAATCTTTCTCTAAAGAGAAATTGTGTGGGAAGAAAACCAAGAGCTATAGTCATGAATCATACAAAATTTTATGAAGAGATGATAAAATAGGTTTGGTTTGATTTACCATATGAATCAGAGAATATTTTATGAAGAGATAAAAAAATAGGTTTGGTAGCTCGAATAATTTATGAAATGAGTTGGAGTTGAACTAAAATTAATAATAACCTAAATTAAAATGAGTTCATTTTAAACTGATTTATTTGACTTACACATTTATGCATTACACATTTCTAAAAGAATTCAAAAAGTTGTAAACTGGAAACAAAATGAAAACAACAAATTTTTAGATGGTCGATTTTGGATTTAAATGTTAAACGAACTATCTTATCAGCTAGGTAGGGCTATGCATTCTGCACCCCTATAAATTTAAACTGCACCCCTGTGTAAATTAAATTAAATTTTACCTTTCTGAAATTTGTATTGTAGACTAATACATATTTATATTCTAGAATATAAACTTCATAATCTATATTTTATATTTGGAACATATATTCTGAAATATATTTTTATTTTATATTTTGAATTACATATTGTAAAATATATTCTTTATTTTGTATTTTAAAATATATATTTCGGAATATAAAATAAAAAATGCATTTTAAAAATGTATTTAAGTATGAAAATGTATTAATTTGATAAAATATACATTATGAATCCATATATATTAATCCATCTGAAAGATGTTTAGATTATATAATTTAAAATCTGTTAATATATTTTATATTGTAAATTCTGAAAGGTGTTTCCAGTACTATAATACTAAGTTATACTGAGTTGTATAATTTAAAAATATTAATATATTTTAAATTATATATTTTAGAAAGTATTTTTTAGATTTAGAAATACATACTGAAATTTGAATATTATTTTTAAGGATAATTTTATCATTTCATTATCTCGTGCAAGTTTAAAAACAATAGGGTGGAGAATGCAACACTTGCTGGCTGGATAAAGCCTTTTAACTGATTTCTATGCTTTTTACTAGTTTAAAAATTATTTAATCTTATAAATAATATTGAATAAATAATTTTTAGTTGATTTCAACATTTTTTTTTTTTTAAAAACACCAACTTTGTTTTATAAGTAGAAAATATAGAAAATTTTAGATACCATTGTTTCATGGATTGTTTAAGGTCATATAGGCGACAAATTTGATTTTGAGAATTATTTTAAAAGATGAAAAGAACATGATGTTAGAGATTCTAATAGTATACCTAATTTTAACTTGGAATCATCGTTGGAATCAATAGCCTTCCATTTGAAGATTCAAAATTTTCAATAAATTATCTCTAAGTATTTAGACTTCATATCAATTCAAGAAAATCATTATATTATTGTAGTACTTCCAAGAATGATAAGAAGAATGTCGTTCTTTCATAATTTCATTAATAAATTCAAGTATATTTCTAGAAAAAAATAAATAAAGTAAGGACACAATTCTTTTTATAATGAAGGTGTTTTTTTCAATTTTATATTTATTTATTCTTGTATTTATGATATCTATTACGGAAAAGAATACTTTAATAAATATTGTACTTTTCTTACAAACCAACCTAATAAAAAAGTATGGTGTATATTTAACTGTTTTTTTTTTACTTTAAAAATAAAAAACATTTTATCTTATTATATAAGATAGTAAAATATACCATACGAAAAAATATAACAATTAAAACTTGAGATATAATTATAACATTTCCAACCTCAACAAATGGGGCATCCATTGCGTAAAGTCCAAGCCCATTGAGAAAAGGGCATCACCGAACAATGCTCTTTTTCATGGGCTTTGTTTTTGCCCTTCAGATCCAACCGAACAAGGTGAAGCACCTGGACTTCAAATCAAAATGACAAAAAAAATGGAGAGGAAAAACAAATTGGTCATATTTGATGTTGATTTAAGAAATTTTTGAGAATTAATAAAAAAAAATTAAGGAAACTAAGATTTATTTTGTTGATAAATTAATGAAATGAGAAAAAAAAAATATTGACTGTGATTTGGTATAAAAGTTCATAGGACCAATGACAAGAATAAAGAAGGCATGATATTATATAAGGAAAACAAATTTATATTTTCTGATTTTCAAAATTAAAGACTTAAATTTATGATGATTTTTTTTTTAATAAAACCTATTAACCAATTAAGGGTATTTAGAATGAGTTACCTTTATAATAAGCATGCAAATATGTATTATACTCTTTAACTTTAATTATTAATTATTAAAAAGATAATCTATTTAAATAAAATCAGACAACACACTCATATTGGGATAGTACTTCAAAGATAAATAACTAGAGTTTTACAACCATACATACAAACTAGTTTATCCACTTACAAGCACAAATTCTTTATTAAATACACATCTTCTGAAAGTGTATAACTTAATTATAACACATCATCAATAGATGTTCAATTGCCTTTTTGACTTTTCTCACTAAAGCAAAATTTCACCATTTCTATTTTCCACTCATCTTGCAGCTTTAACAATTTCTTCTTTCTTTTATGTGTTTTTTCTTCCACACAGAATAATGAGACAAAAGGTTTGAGACCGAAATCTGAGAATTAAGATGGAGGATATAAGTCAATGGTGTTGGATGGAACCAGTGAGATTTGTGATAATTGAGTAGAGGGGTTGCTTTCATACATGCTCAGTTTCAACTTTGGTGCACTTTATCGTATAACTTTTGATAAAAGTTAAAAGTAGAGATCTTCAATGATCCCATTCACATAAATAATGTGAATAACAATAATCACAATGAATTTGCATGCTAGTTGCCTTCCATGCATAAACCCTTAACCACCACCTATCATAAACAGAGACAATAATATTTCATTATTAAAGTGAAACATTTTGAATACAGTGTCAATTTAGTTGAGTAAATCAAGATTATAAAACTAACTGGAAATTCATTTTAGAAATAATGGTATGTTTTAATTTTAATGTTACTTTCCTGATGTCACCTCCGTATATCTTATGTTGTCAATTCTTATTTTCTGAATATCTTTTATGTTTTTAATTTTTTTTATATAAAAGAAGAAATTATACAATCTTGAACAGTTTAATATAAAGATTAAAGTATTTTTAAATATTTTATTTTTTATTATAAATTAGTAAAAAAACTTTCATGATATCACCAACCATAATCAACAGTTCTAATTTTTGATTACTAAATCTAAATTTAGAGACTGATTTTTTGTGTTGATAAATTCAGGTTACTTTTCAATTTCTAACTTTTAGTTTTGATCACTATTTTGTGATGGTACAACTTGAATACTATTTATTATCTGTAAGAAATATCCATTTTTGTTTGAAAAAGTAAAGAGAAGATACACTGAGGAACTGAGGAAGGTAAGACACATGAGAGTGGAGACAAGGAAGAAGTATGAGAAGTGGCAAATGAAGCATAGGCAAAGCCAACTTTTTGTTATTCTTTCACTGGAAAAGTCCTTTTAGCTTTGAAATGGCATTGAGTCTAAAAGAGGCCAAAGATAAACACTAGTAGTAGCGCAGTGGTACAAGCTGAGGCACTGACCCTATTCACACTAGTTGGTCCCTCCTATTGAAAATAAGTAAATAAAAGATGATTATGATGAGATTTTAGTAATTAATTATGATTATGGATTAAAGTATGGATAGAAGATTATGATGGTGATGAGGAAGAGGAAGACAAAATGAGGATAGGTGTGATGAAAAGGTTGAGAAGGCAATGTTCCCTTAACTCCCAACAAGATGCACTGCTACAATGCTCCCCCTCAGACCACGCCACCCTTCTTCTGTTGTTTCTGCTTCTGCCTCTGCTTTGCTTTGCTTAGGTTCCATCACACTCACTTTTTGTTTGGATTGTGTGCACTCTCTCTATTCTATTATTATTCTATTCTATCATATTGTATTCTGAATGAGAGTGGACCCCTCTCAGCTTAGCCTCCCTAGGCAAAGCCAAAACCAAAGCCAATTCCTCACACCTGCTCTCATTCTTCTGCCTCTTCCTACCCTCACTTCACTCTTTCACATGCATGTCAGGTTTCTTGTATTCTTTCTCTCTTCTCCCCACAAAACTACACTACTACTTTTAAATTGCTTCATTTTCTCTTCTTCTTTTTTTCATTTATTTTGAATTGATATCTGCTTTTACAGTTTACCACTCCAATGGAATTTCATCAGCAGAGGTCCTACATACTTTTTGGGAGTGAGGAGATAGATACACTTGATAAGAAAAATAATGAATGAAAAAATGAAAAACAAAGTAAGACTTAGATGGGTTAATTCAAAAGAGAAATAAATGAAGACAGACAGGTTGAATAAAAATTGTTGTTAGTAAGATATTAAATCCAATATAAGTTTTCTTGTTAGGAACATATAAATGTATTACTATAAGTTGTTTGAAATTTTAAGAAGATTCAAGATAAGTTAAAATTTTCTATATGTAAAGGTTGGTGTAATATTTTAGATAATTCAATTAAATAAAAAATATTTTTCATTTAGATTATTTTTTTAAGTTGGTATTCGATCTCTTCATTTTGAGAATTTTTCCGTGTTGTTGTTTATTGTCTTAGTTTAGTTATATTTCTTTCTTATACTTTTAAATATATCATTTTCTTTTATTATTGGAGTTGTCAGAAATAAGTCCAACTAATAATTCTATCACTATTTGTTAATGTTGTGGTGTTAGAACAATTGTCACTGTCAAAATTGTCTTCGTTGTTAGAGTTGTTCTTGTTGTTAGAGTTATTTTTGTTTTACTATTTTGATTTACTTATGAAGAGAGACTAAGGAATAATCCTTATTACTTATCTTAGCATAACAATTCCACTAAGTGATGTTGATTTTCTTTCGTTCTCTTTCCATTGAAGATCAAATGTCTGCATTATATATTGGAATTAAATGTCTAAAGTCTATCAGTAAATCACCTTCTGATACTCTCTGTAACCATGATATATAAGAACTTCAACCCCTCTTTTAATGTTTCTAAAAATTTAAGTAAGGACTTATGGGTTTTAGAAATCATAATAATTGAGTTTGGTAATATTTTTTTGTATATCATCTCTTAAAATGTTCTTTATGTTTCAAAACGTTTTAATAATCTTGTTTATATACACATCTCATTTGGATGTTTCTACTCTTAATACTCCTCCTAACACATCTTGTATGAATGTCTCTAAAGTTGCTCCTAACAAAGGCATTTCTATCCCAAGATCAACTTTATAAATTAATCATCCAGAGAGTTCTTTCCATATATAGTATTCGAGGAGACAAAAAAAAAAAGATACAAGAATAACTCCAATTGTCTGAGCCAGAGGTAAGTGCTCCTTTATTTTATACCCTTGAACCTTTGAAGATTCCTTGAATAATAATTGTGAACCTAACCTTGATGACTTAACCATTGCTTTGAGAGAAGGAATTTGATCTTGTACCAAGTATCCAATTTCTCATTTTGTGACTACTAAACACTATTTTATGCAATAGAGTTTATTCTCTCTCATTGATGCAATTATAATCCCTACATCACTTCAAAAAGCATTGAAGGATGAGAATTGGGTTAAGCCACGAATGAGAGATAAATGTCTTGGAAAAGAACCATAGGATATTATTGATAGGTCACTGGATAAAAAGACAATATGATACATATGTGTTTATAATATAAAGTATAAATCTGATGACACATTAGACCATTATAAAACAATGTTAATTACTAAAAGATATACTCAGGCTTATGGTGTTGATTATGAAGAGACATTTGTTCCAGTGACAAAAATGAATACTATTTGAATCATTTTTTCATGGATAACCTATTTTAGTTTGAAATTGTAACAGTTTGAGGCGAAAAATTATTTTCTGCTTGGACATTCAGAGGAAAAGTCTACATGGAAATTCCTCTAGGTGTTAGGTCTTTTAAAGAAGTGAATACAATGTGTAAGTTGAAGAAAGCACTCTACGAACTCAAACAGTCACCTAGTTCTTGATTTGGTAAACTTACTCAGGTTACGATCTTCATAGAGTATCGACAGAGTCAATGCGACCATACCCTGTTCATCAAGCATTCCTTGAAAGAATCAATGTTGATATATGATCATTGCATGAGATGACGAACATGAAAAACAAATCTTGAAAGAAACTTGCTACTTAATTTGAAAAGAAGAATCTAATAAAATTGAAGTACTTTCTTGAAGATAGAAATAACTTACTTGAAAAAGATACATTTATCTCTCAAAAAAAGTATGTTATTAATCTTCTCAAATAAGCAACTAAGATTGATTGTAAGACCACTAGATTTCCTATAGAATAAAACCATAGGATTTGAAGTGATGAAGGCACTTCTAATGTGAATAAATACCAATATCAAAAATTTGTGACAAAACTTGTTTACTTGACTTATACTAGACTTGACATTTACAATTATTCACTATTTAATGACAAATATATGAAGGGATTATTGTTCAAGAGGAATGAAAAAGTAAGAATGAAAATGTATACTGATGCAAATTATGCAGGGTTCGTCATTGATAGGAAATCCATCTCAAATATTTTACGTTATTGGGTGGAAATTTTGTGACTTAAAGAAGAAACAAAACGTTGTTAACAACTAGTGCAGAGGTTGTATTTTGAGCTATAACACAAAAGGTGTGTGAATTGTTATTATCCATAATTATTCTAAATAATCTTAAAGTGACATGTGAAGAATTTGTGATTTTTTGTTGTGGTAATAGATCAATTATTAACATTGTTCACAATCTAATTCATAATGATATGACCAAATAAATAGAAATGAATAAATACTTTATTAAATAAAATTTAGATAACCTTATCACTGCTTCTTATGCTTCATTTGTACTTTAGTCAATGAACTTGTTTGCAAAGAGTCTTTCTATCTCATATAGAAAATAAACAATGACTCAACAACTTAAGAGGTAAATGTTACTATTAAGTATATTATTAGAAATTTCATATTAATAGGATATAAATATACTATTAGAAGTTGTTAAACAATTGTAAAAAGATTCTATCTCTTTGTAATATTTTTTTAAAGTTAAAGTTATATATATATATATATATATATATATATATATATATATATATATATATATATATATATATATATATTATTTCAAATCATTCAATTAAATATAAAATTTTGGATCAAATCAATTAAATAATTATAAGAAGTTTATTATATTAAATGTACTACTAGAAGGTGTTAAAAAATTATAAGAATATTCTATCCTTTTATAGTAATTTCTTTAAGGTTAAAGTTACATATATATTTATATATATACTATTTCAAATAATTTAATTAAATACAATCTCTTTTTTCGTTGAATTACTACTTTTAAGTAAAAACGAAATAAAAACTGAACTCATTTAATTGAAAATGTTGGATCAAATCAATTAAAAAAATCGAAGAAATGATAAAAGAAAAAACTTTGAAATGGTTAAATTGTATTGAATATTTACCTTGAAAAAAAATATTAATATATTTTTTAATATTTGGAGACGGTTGATAACAATGTTTTAATTTTTAAGGTTGAATTAAAAATAGGTCATTAATATAACGTATTTTTTTTATGATTATTAACTTTTATTGATGTGTTACTTTTATTTTTAATTGAAAAGGGGGATAATATTAATCAGGAACAAGTGTGAGTCCTAAAATTGGAGTAAAAGTTTTCAGAGTGAACTAATGCCTAATCTTTTGAAAATTGAATCTGCTGAAAAAACTTAAAAATCACATGGCATAAGTTGAAGTTGGTAAAAAATTGGTAGGAAAAAGTAACAACAAAATCATGATTATGCAGAGGTCTTGGTTATGAAGTTTGCATTTTGCATTTTCAGTCCTCGTTTATTTATTCAATCATTTATTTTATTTTATTTTGAAAGTTAATTATTAGTCATGATTGAGACGCATGACAACTTTCCAATCATCATCTTCAACCTCAAACTGAGAATTTTTTCAGACATAAACGTATATGCCTGCCTACATAGTATATGATTTTCTTGACTATTTAAAAGAAGAAAAAAAAGTGTACATTGTTAAGTGTCTTTTTCTCTTCTTTCTGCACACACTTGAACACCATAGAAGAAAAAGTCAATTTAATACCTAAAACTGACATTGCTGGTTGAGAAAACCTCATTTTAATTTTTTAACATTGAGTGTTGATTATTTTACTTTTTAATTCTGTAAAATCTTGAGATGTTGATGTTGCATAAAGATATTCTACTTTCCTCTACTGAAAATAAGTAATATTGACTACACATTTGTCTGAAGAAATTTGTTATAAACAGTCCTACTAGAAAAAAAAAACAATAAATTTCTTCACGACCTAAAATCAAATGACACGGGACTAATTTATATAAAATATTTCGTACTATTTTTTCTATTAAATTAATTTTTAAAACTTTAAAATATATTTTCTTTCTTTCTTTTTTATTCATTGTGGAGAAATTTCCTACAAGCATACCTTACACTGGTTTATCTAAAAATAGGTAAGAATTTTTCTCTCATAAGTATTTTGTTAAGTAATAAAAATTAATGAATGAATGAAAGAAAATAGTTATATATTTTTCATTTATTTATTTTAACCTTTAGAATTTTAGAACTTTGTCACAATTTTTTGCAATGTATTATTCCTTTGTAATAACTTTAAATCAACATTTTTAATAACACGTTAAATATTTTTATTATTAAATAGACTAATTAACTTTGGGAATAAATATAGATGTGATGAAGAGAAATATATTTTTTTTTTATCTTTCCAATAAGAAGTAGTGTGTGTTTATATATGATTTCTACTGCAATTTCTAGTGTATTTTTTTTTAAATGGATAATTTTTTTATTTATTTTTAATAGATAAATCATGTTATATTGACACGATTTCATCAATGCAAAAATTATGTTATGACGTACGATTTTAGTATGAATGGTGAAATCGTGTCATATCAACACGATTTTAATATATTTAAGATTGAACTCAATTGTGTCACATCAACACGATTTCAGTTTATCAAAATTACAACTAAATCGTATTGATATGACACGATTTAAATAATCATTTATACTAAAATCGTGTCATTTTAACGCAATTTCATTCTCAGATAAATAAAATCGTGTTATCATATGTATGACACAATTATTTTGTAGATAAATCATACTAACATAACATGATTTACTCATAGTAGGAATAAAAAAAAATAATTACCCGTTTCAAAATTTTTCATACAAAATTACACCAAAAAAAAAAAAAATCTATATATATAACCTATTAAACAAAAGCAACCCATGAAGGAGTTTATCTCCATATTAAGTAGGGAATAATATTGCTTTGATGTTAGCTAGGTAACTACCAATGGAAAGAAGATAACAGTGCAGTGGCTTTGATATAGGATACTTAAAAAAGCAACGATAAACATTCATGCATGTAGACATTTTTTTAATCTTCTTTTGTGACACAATAGTTGAATTTGGAAAACAGGACCAAAAGCTATGGTAGATACGTGGATTGTGAATATATTAACTTGTAGTGCTCAGAATTGCCGTAAAAGATGGACATAGTCTCAAATCTTAATTAAACACAAGTTGCATTACAAGATAATCAATACTATTCTTCATACACAAGTCACTTAAAATAGCCTAGTAAGTATAAGGTCATTGTCAACAACCTACAAAAGTACATACTTATTCCATTTTTCTTTACTAAATTTACAGAGCAGATTTCAATTTGACTCTAATCTATCTTAACAAAGGGAAGCCACAAAATTGATTTGTGCGCATTTTTTTTTATTTATTTTTTGCATGGATTGAATTAAAGAAAAAAAAATATAGAACACACCATGAGATAGAAACTTTTGGATTTTTTTGGTTGTATTTGTCTGTGTAGAGATGTGAAAGAGTGTAACAGTGGACAAGAGAAGAGAATTGATTGATATGTACAAGAGAGAGAGATAAAGGGAGAAAAATAGTACAAGATCTACCAAAAATAAATGAGAATTTGGATCAAAATTAAAGCAATGTTTTAAATATTTAAATTAACTTTTGTAGAGTACACTTTAATAATATATATATATATATATATATATATATATATATATATATTATATTATGAGTTGCATATTTTTTTATATATAGATAAAAATATGTTGTAACGAACCATTTTAATTACTTGTTTAAATATGCTAAGAAAAAACTTAATTTTTCCTCTTCTACATCTTTTATTATTCCATCAAGTCTTCTTTCCCAGTCTTTAGCATGAGATTCATATTAAAAAAACTTTTTTTTTTTTTATATACTTTTTCTCGACCTAAAAGTAAAATATTTATATAATAAATGATTATGTAATTTATATGCATAACAGATTATAAACTTCTTTTTCTTGTTCTTTGTTATCATTTTTTTACCATAATAATAAATAATTAGTATTACAAATAATAAATAAAATAATTAATAACAATAAAATTATCTTATTTTTAACTTTCTTTCAACTTATCAAGATATCTTCACTTCTTATTATTTTTTCCTACCTATTTTCACTTTTTTCCTCGCTTTTTTCACACCATCCAAAAACAAAGAAGTTAGAAAAAAATGAATATTTCCTAGTACAAAAATAAGTGGTACAAGATTTAATTTTATTTTTGGTTTTAGAAATATTTTTTTCTTCAAATTAAAGAAAAGAATTTTAGTTACTGAAAATTTAAGTTTCTCTTAAAAAGATTTACATACTCTGGAGTTAAAAGAATGGATTTGATGTATTATTTTGGTTAATGTGGGTTAATATTCAAGAAATTAAAATAATAATTTCTCAAAATCTGATAGACCAAATAATTTTTTAAAATGGTGTTAAATTTAAAAACTACAAAAGGATTCATCCTTTACAAGAATACAAGTGTTTTTAAAGCACAAGTCCTTTTCTATAAGAAAAAAATAACAATATTTTTTAAAATAAAAGGAAAAGGAGGTCAAAAAGATAGTGAACCTAGAATGTCAAATGTGGAAAACGGCGCCTGAGTAAATAGACAGCACATTGACACGTGTCACGCAAATATTGAATTGTGTTTCACACTTTCACGTCATTGGTTTGTCGTGAATGGCACGCGTATGATCGGTCAAACATCAGGTGCTAACACTACTTTCTTCCCTCTCTTTTTTTTTTTTATTAAATTATATATATATATATTTTTATTTATCAATGTAGTAGAGTAGACTCACATCATTTCATTCTTAAAAACTACACCAATTTTGCTTTTATGAAAATATCTGCTAACTACAAATTCTGCCAGTTATTGACCATAACACCTAGAATAATCATTTCTACTAAATTTTTTGCTGGGTCGATTATTTTCAAATAAAAATTTCTATGTACTTGGTTAAACATTTTTAATAAAATTGGTAAAAAAATTATTAATTATTATCAATGAAAAAATACTATACGTTTTATGATCCAAATTAAAATTAGAATAAACAGGTAGAAAAATGTCTTGAAAAAAAAATGATAAAATGTTTACAGGACAGGTAAAGTGCACTCTATGATTTCGGGTACCCAACACTTGAAAGAATATAAAAGGATTAAAGTACACCAGACATTTAGAATATAATATAATGGAGTTAATTCTTTTATGGAATAGAAATGAAATACATATAAAAGACTATAAGAGAAACAAGTAAAAAAATAATAAAAATAAATATTATTTTATTTACAACAATAATTAAAAATATACACTCATATAATGAAGAATTCAAACAATTATATATTTCAACTTAAGTCCTTTGAAATAATATTATAAAATTCAATTACAATATTTGAAATATTATTTATTTTAAAGTTCAAAATTTTATCATAATTTTATTTTAAAAGGAAATTTAAAAAAGTTAAAAAAATAAAAAATATGATATATTTAAACGGACTTTAAACTTTTATCATTGTTCTTGAAAGACTATTAACGCATTGAAATAACTCCTATAATCATATTTTCCATTTCTTTACTTTTTCATCTTTCTTTGTTTTCTTCAACCTTTCCAAATGGGACATTAATAAAAAAATAGTATTTACACAATCTTTATACGTAACTTTTTTTTTACTATTATTACTTCACAATAAAAAAAAAAACATAACTAAACTAAACTTCCTTGTAAAACAAATGTTAGCTGCATAATTTAAACCACACACATCACAAACACACACGTCTCTGTCTCAAAGCAAGGTAATAAAGGTAGAAATAAAAGACCTCTTTTCGCATGGATCCGTGGCGAAACAATGTGGTATTAATAGAAAGATGGCTGAAAAACAAGGTAGAATAAGATCAGACGTAATCAAATGTTAAAGAATCTGAATAATGTAAAAGCCAGTGATTACTACTGCTACTACTACATGAGCTAAAGTGAGGTTGATAGTGTGTACTGTTGTATTTTCGTGTGGTTATAGACTAGCTTCACTTTTTCTGATTTTCATTTAATACAAGTATACTACTTCTTTGTTTTGGTCTTAATTATTTAAATGATATAAATAGCTTAAAGCTGCAAAGGGTAGGACTTGGTAGCATGCACACTACTTGCTCTTTGAAGCAAGGAGAGAGAGTGAGGGAAGAGACAAGGAGGGTTTAGTTTTTGGCATTGGTGATTGTGCTCGTGCTTGAGAAATGGAAAAGAGAGAAAGAGAGAAGGGAAGAGTATGAGGGTCAGTGTGATGAGTGGTTTCACTGAAAGGTTGGTTTCTTTTGAAGGTAGAAAGAAGGAAAAAAAAAAAAGGCACGCACAAGTAGTACTCAAATCAAACCAATAATACAAGCCACACTCATGCTTAGGTCCGCGTGCTTTGATGGCCTTTAATTTGGTTGCTTTGTGTCAAGCCACAGCCTTTGAAAGAAAGATCTGCACTGTGCCTTTTTTCACAGGTTTTGGTCTGCTTTTCTCAGAGAACAACAAACAACACATGAGATTCTTCTTCTCATATTAACAACGTGGACCCTTCTTCCTTCTCTCCTGCTTCTTCTTCCTAATGGAATGGTGAGTCAAGGGGGAAGAGAAAGGAGAGTTTTTGTTTGGTGGGGATGCAACTTGTGAATTGAAGACGTAGAAACACAGGTTCCTCTTGTGGTTGAAGTTGAAAGCGTAGAGAGTGGTGCAGCTATTAGCATAGGAATAGAGCATGATGGGTTCCGTGGAAGAAAAGGTTAAAACTGGAGGAGTTGGAGTTGGAGTTGGAGGGGGAATGGTTGTTGGGGGTCAAACTTTGGTGGCTGAGATGAAACTGTTGAAAGAAATGCAGGAACATTCTGGTCTGTTTCATTTTTCTTTTTGGAAGATCATTTTTTTTACCTTCTGGTTACATTTTAATGTCATGCTTGTTTGTTTGATGGTATCAATTTTTCAGGGGTCAGAAAGACTTTGAATTCAGAGTTATGGCATGCTTGTGCAGGCCCTCTTGTTTCATTACCTCAGCTTGGAAGTCTTGTGTTTTACTTCCCTCAGGGACACAGTGAGCAGGTGAATGAATGAATGAATCTCTTTGTTTTCTCTTTGAGTGCTAATTTTTCTAACCTTGCTTTGTTATCTCTAACTCGCTAGTTTCTTTTGTATATTGAGTCAAGATTGTGACTTCGTTTGTTTTGGTTGGCTGAAGCATGTGTGTGTGTCCCCTTTCTCTAACAGGTAGCGGCTTCTACTAGAAGAACAGCAACGTCGCAGATTCCAAACTACCCCAATCTTCCATCTCAGTTGCTGTGTCAAGTCCAAAATGTCACACTTCATGTGAGTGTTGTGTGCTGGTTCACCACTTCTTGCATTAGTCCTCAAAAAGCTTCTTTCAAATCCAATTTTATTTTTTTACCTTTTTTGTTTCTGTATTTAATGACAGGCAGACAAGGAGACAGATGAAATCTATGCTCAGATGAGTCTCCAGCCACTGAATTCTGTAAGTTTCAGTCTTGGAATTTATTTTAATGAACATTTAAATGTGAAGGTTGGTTGTGGTGTATCATTCATTCTGATTTGGATTTCCTGTGCCAGGAAAAAGAAGCCTTTCCCATATCTGATTTTGGGCTGAAGCACAGCAAACACCCCACTGAGTTCTTCTGCAAAACTTTGACTGCCAGTGACACGAGCACACACGGCGGCTTTTCGGTTCCACGCAGGGCAGCAGAGAAGCTATTTCCTCCATTGGTATAGCTGTAGCACCAGCTGATTGCAAATCATGCTCTTCTTGTGCTTGCTAAGATTTGGTACCTGAACTTTCATTTTATTGATATATTTTATTTTTTCACTTCAGGATTACACAATTCAACCCCCAACTCAAGAACTTGTTGTTCGGGATTTGCATGATAATACCTGGACATTTAGACATATTTACAGGGGTGAGTATGGTTTTGTTATTAAAATCTATCTCTTGCTTTGTCAGAAAATAGGAATGAATGTTTGTTGTGGACTTGGTGCTTCTATTTTGTTGCAAGTTTGCAGCTTTCTGCTTAAGGAAATTCTGTTGTTATTATGGTAACCTTGAGTGGTTGTGGATTACAGTCATTGCATTTATTGTTTGGAAAGGGCTAACTTTTATTTTTGACAATTTTTATTAGGTCAACCAAAGAGACACCTTCTCACAACAGGGTGGAGTTTGTTTGTAGGCTCAAAAAGACTCAGAGCTGGTGATTCTGTTCTTTTCATCAGGTAACTGCTTAATTGTTGGCTACAAGCAGCATTCTTTTTTTGCATGTTACCATATAGAAGACATCATTGTTTTCTAGGGAAAAACAGTGTTACACAATTTTTTTTTGGCATAATTCTTATAATAACTTGTCTGTTAATAACTTTCTTCATGCTAAAAATGATGTCATTGTTACTAGGGATGAGAAATCGCAACTGCGAGTTGGTGTGAGGCGTGTTAATCGTCAACAAACAACACTGCCATCATCAGTACTTTCTGCTGATAGCATGCACATTGGTGTGCTTGCTGCTGCAGCTCATGCAGCTGCCAATCGAAGTCCATTCACTATTTTCTACAATCCAAGGTATCTATTTAACATGCTCATACCCTCACATAACATATAGCTTCTGTCCTTTCTGTAGTGTATAATTTACTTCTACTTCTTTGTAGGGCTTGCCCTTCAGAATTTGTTATTCCGCTGGCTAAATACAGAAAAGCTGTATTAGGGACTCAGGTCTCGGTTGGCATGAGATTTGGCATGATGTTTGAGACTGAAGAATCGGGTAAGCGCAGGTAATTTTCTGAAAGCTTGGATCGTGCTATAGCCAAATATGCTTGCTCAGCTATTTTGTAATGGGCGTTAAATACCAAACAAGCACGAAAAGTTGATACATACTTCACCTTTCTGCAGATATATGGGTACAATAGTTGGCATTAGCGATGTGGATCCTCTGAGGTGGCCTGGTTCTAAATGGCGAAATATTCAGGTACAATAAGTTCTGCTCAAGTTCTATCATTCATACTTTGTAGTATATTCCAAGTTTTATACATGTATTACTCATAATTATTTCTCTGTAAACAGGTGGAGTGGGATGAGCCAGGGTGTGGTGATAAACAGAATAGAGTTAGTGTTTGGGAGATTGAGACTCCTGAAAGCCTTTTTATCTTTCCTTCTTTGACTTCAAGTCTGAAACGGCCATTGCAATCTGGATTTTATGGCAAGTCTCTTTTCTTGTATTTCTTTTCCTTCTCTGTAAATGAAGATTTTCTATTTGATGATTAGTTATGTTTATTGGTGCAGAAAATGAGTGGGGAAGTTTGTTAAGAAGACCTTTTATGAGAGTTCCTGAAAATGGAACTATGGAGCTCCCAAACTCAATGCCTAATCTCTACTCAGACCACCTGATGAAAATGCTTTTGAAACCCCAGATTCTTAACAACAACGGAGCATTGTTATCCGCCATGCAACAAGAATCTGCTGCTACAAGAAGTCCCTTGCAAGAGATGAAGACTGCACTTGCGGTGGAGAATATGCCGCTTAGAAATCTACACACTCAATCTATCCCTGACCAACCTTGTCCCTTAAACATGCAATCACTTTTGAAAAGTGATCAACCTGAAAAGTTGCATACTCTTCCCAAAATTGAGCTGCCTTCTGGGATAGTTACTGACAAGCCTAAATTGGAACCTGAGGTATTACCTGATCATATGATTGACTATCCTTCCATGGAAGGGTGCAGCATTGAAAAGATGGCAACAAATCCTGTTAACCAGCAAGGCCTAGCAAACCAGTTGACGTTCCATAATCAAAACCAGACTCCTCTCACTCAATCTAGTCCATGGCCTATGCAACCTCAGCTAGAATCATCCATGCCACATCCTCAAATGATTGACATGACTCAAGCTGAAACTGCTATGGTGAATAGCCTGCTTCCTCAGCTAGACATTGATGAATGGATGGCTTATGTTTCCTCCCAACCTTTTGCCGCGCCAAACAGACCAACTGGACCTTTATCTGACTTGCAAGAACAAACCTCACTTCAACCTCAAGTAGTGAATCCCCCTTTACCTAATCATGAAGTGTGGGATCATTATGTCAAGAGTTTGAAGTCTTTGTCTCAAACAGACCAGCTGGCCTCAATCTGTCAGCCAGGGACGTACGGCCTCAATGGCATGCCAAGTTCAAACAGTCTGAGGGACCTTTCAGCTGAGAGCAACAACCAAAGTGAGATTTGTGTCAACGTTGATGTTAGCAACAGTGTAGGAACCACCGTGGTTGATCCTTCTACTTCAAGCACCATTTTGGATGAGTTTTGCACAATGAAAGGGAGAGAGTTTCAGAATCCAAATGATTGCATGGTGGGCAACTTGAGTTCAAGCCAGGATGTGCAATCTCAAATAACCTCGGCAAGTCTAGCTGAGTCACACGCCTTTTCTCTTAGAGACAACTCAGGTGGCACTTCTTCAAGCCATGTTGATTTTGATGAAAGCAGCTTTCTACAGAATAACTCGTGGCAGCAAGTACCTGCTCCCATCCGAACCTACACAAAGGTTTGTAGTGGAGTAAAAAAAAACTCTTTCCAAATTTGCATTCATACTATATATGCTATACTATTTATTCATAGTTCATGAAATTTAGTCACTTATATTATTTGGTTCAACATCTTAAATTATGAATAGCATGATGATTTTTGGTTTCTGACAGGTGCAAAAGGCCGGTTCTGTGGGAAGATCAATTGACGTCACTACTTTCAAGAACTATGGGGAGTTGATCCGTGCAATTGAATGCATGTTTGGACTTGATGGTCTGCTGAATGACACTAGAGGTTCTGGATGGAAATTGGTGTATGTAGATTATGAGAGTGATGTTCTACTTGTTGGGGATGATCCTTGGGAGTAAGTTTATTAACTCTTGTAACGTGTGATATTCAACCCTTGAGTTTATTAATATTTCATTGGCCTAATATGCTTGGCATTCTTTTGAACCAACATAATGATTCTTGTGTGGCAATCTAAATTTGTGGTGATAAAATGCTGTGTAGGGAATTTGTGGGCTGTGTCCGGTGCATCAGAATTTTATCACCTTCAGAAGTTCAGCAGATGAGTGAAGAGGGAATGAAGCTTCTAAACAGTGGAGCTTTACAAGGGATGAATGTTTGAACATCAGGTGGCTGCACCCCATGTCACTAAGCCGTGCTTTGAGGTTTTCTTGTGTAAGGATAGCCTCAAATGGTTTTATCCTCCAGCCAAATCATTCCAAAGCAAAGGTTTACGATATTGAAGAAGTCCTATGTTGTTATTACCTTGTCCTTACCAGGGTGTCATGCCTTGTATAATGAACTAAAGGACATTAGTTGCTATGGAACAAACCTTGAAGATGGAAAAGTTTTAATTTATTATTACAGGTCAAAAGTTGTAAGATGTTCCAATGAGTCAAGGGTGTTTACATACCTAATGTTGTAAGACATTCTTAGCGGCAAGTTGATATATTATGCTTTATTATTGTTGTTATCATACTCTGCCTTGGAACCTCTCTAAATGATGAAGGCAAAATTAAGTCAATAAAAAGTAGAAAAAAAAAAAACTAAGAAAAATCGAAAGCCTAGAAAGCGTTGGTATTTACTAGGCAATTCCATGTCACAGTACGTGTTGAATCTCATTATGCATTTGATAAGACTTACATCAGATTTTAACTAATAACAAAAATAATTGAAAAAGTAACACCACAGTACGTGTTGTTGGCACTCCCCAACCAATCTTATTATATTCGTAGCTCATTTTTAACCATATTTGGTCTGAATCCACTCGACTCTCTTTTGAAGCCTTATTTTATTGCATACTTGTGATTAAACACAATTACCACATTCAATGAGAATTTATAGTTCTGTTAAGTTAGTGCAAACACTGAAATAGCTTATTCATAACTATGAAGTGAAAGAGCAAAAGAAGTCACCAATATTCATCAACTACAGCCAAAGCATCACTACTTAACATATTCATGCCTTTTAGCAGAACCTAATAAATGAACCTTGCCTTTCGATACAGGCAACATTCTTGTGAATTGAATTGACTGATTTAATCTTGGGTTTAGATCAATTAGAGGGATGAACAAGATCGTTATAGAACTAAATGACAGATTAGATAGCATTCTTGTGTGCCATACTTGAGATCAAACCCATATTCATGCCATTACCAACGAAACTAGGTGTCACTATATTAAAAGACCATTGAAAATGGATGATTTCTTTTGAATGTGAAACAATCCATAACGATTGTGCTCAGAGACTACAGTGGTCAAGCACATTATGAAGTTATCAGGTAGAGAAAATAAAAAAGCATATATATATATATATATGCACACAGCGACCAATTAATCCAGAAATATATGATTGGATCCTTCACATTCAAGAAAGTAAAATTCTACAAGTTAGAAGACAGAAATAAGTTCTACAACTATACACTCCTACTAATGAACCTAGAATTCTTAAAAATTTAAGCCTTCCTAAGAAAAATGAAAATATGTCAAAATTTCCATTTAAATCATCGTCTAAGGAGGAAATATACATTTAAACTAAATGCAACATATGACAGTATCCAAGACATTGCATTGAGAAGAAATGAATGAACAACATATCATGCACGGCGTTTACTCAAACGCCACGAATTTGGCTCGTGGTATCTATCATAAAGTGGTTCAATTCGCTCTTGACGCTTCCGCTTGCTCATCTTTGTAGGATCTGCTACTTTGAAAAATCTTGGAGCCAATTCAACAAGCCATTTGGGGTCTATGACAGTGACCTCACGCATATACTCCTTAGTTGTCATCACAAGCTCATGGTATATGACCCAGTCTGGCTGCCTCTGAAACAGAGCAGAACTTGGATGGATATACACAGGTTGGTTCTCAACTAGGGTTCTGTATCCTTCCTGGGGATCCTTTCTGGCAGCATGAAAAAAGAATCCAGCAGTGATGGCCTTCCTTACTTTAGTGAAGTTTTTTCCAGCACTTACAACGTCCAATTTGTACCTGAATATCCATACAAGTGATTTAGAATGCAATTTAATATGATTAAATAATAAAGCAAGGAACTCTAGTCAACACAACAACTATCAACCACAACAAAATTTTGCTTACAACAAAAACATGAAGCCTGAAGTCAAAATACTTGTGGTCTCCCTTAGCTAAAGAGAAGAATTTCCAATTTTCACTATAAAAAGAATCTTATACTAAAAAGCAATAACATTTATAAAACCATTGGGAACCTGAATAATTCTGCATAGTAAAAACACAAAGCAACACAGCAAACAAAATATTTAAAAGAATAGATAGATATCATACTTATCCATAATGGTGAGAAGTTGTTTCCTGACGTCCTGTGCTCTTCTCAATGATCTGGATTGCACGAAATTCTCAAAACACCAAGGCCCAGAAAAATTCTTGGCTTTCCAAGCCTCATAAACAGCAAGTAGTGTAAGATGATCACCCTCTGGCTGGAAAAACTTTGCCCTCTTCTGATCTGCTTGGGCTTGCTTTTCCCGTGGCCTGTAAAATATATTACCAGTCTGGATCATGGCAATTATGGTCAAAATCTCATCACTGCATCCAAGGTCCACACTAGCAAGCAACATCTTGGACAAAGGTGGATCCAAAGGAAATTCTGCCATTTTCCTCCCCAATTTGGTCAGAAGGCCCTCTTCATCCAATGCTCCAAGACTGTAAAGCTGCTCCATGGCAGAAATCAGTGCTTGAGGTGACGGTGGATCCATAAAATCAAAGGACAGTAGATCATTTATCCCCATAGCTTTCATATTAAGTGTAGTCATCCCCAGATTTATCCTTTGAATCTCAGGAATTGTAGTTGGAGACATCTCATTCCTATATGCACTCTCAGTATAAAGGCGATAACACTTCCCAGGTCCAGTACGCCCAGCCCGCCCTGCTCTTTGTTTGGCCGATGCTTGTGAAATTGGAGTTATCACCAAAGAATCAAGACCTTGCTTTGGGTTATAAACGTTTTGCTTAGCAAATCCAGGATCAATTACATAAAATATCCCATCAATAGTCAAAGAAGCCTCAGCAATGTTCGTGGCCACAACCACTTTCCTTTTCCCTGGAGGAGCAGGTTCAAATATCCTAGACTGCATTTCACTAGGAAGGGCACTATAAACCGGTAAAATGATCAGCTCTGGAACATTCTTACCCAATCCTTTCATTCTCTCATATAGAGATTGGCAAGCAAAATCAATCTCCTCTTGCCCAGTCAAAAAGAGAAGAATGTCTCCCTCGGGCTCCGTCAAGTGGATCTGTAGGACAGTTATTAAAGATGCATCTAAATAATCACTTTCCGGCTGTTTAGTATAAAGTATCTCTACAGGAAAAGTTCTACCGGGAATTGTAAAGATGTTACAGTTAAAGAAATATCCTGAAAATTTCTCAGCGTCCAGAGTAGCCGAGGTGACAATCAATCGCAATTCAGGTCTTCGCTTCACTAACTGCTTGAGCAGTCCAAAAAGAACATCAGTATGAATAGTTCTTTCATGGGCTTCGTCAAGCATTATAACAGAATACTGTGACAGATTCTCATCGACCAATATCTCCCTAAGAAGCATACCATCTGTCATGTACTTGATAACTGTATCTGGTCCAGTGCAATCCTCAAACCGAATGGCATAACCAACTTCTTCTCCCAATCTACAACCGAACTCTTCTGCTACTCTCTTCGCAACTGACATTGCAGCCACCCTACGAGGTTGAGTACATCCAATTTTTCCTTTTGTGGTATAACCTGCTTCGGCAAGATACTGCGTGACCTGGGTAGTCTTACCTGAACCAGTTTCTCCAATAACTACCAACACCTGATTATCATGCACAGCCTGAATCAATTCTTTCTTTAACTTGTAAATTGGCAAACTCTGCCTCTGCTCCTGAATAGAAAGCTTTGACCTTTGCCCAAAGGTAATGGTTTTCCCATATGCATCCTTCTTCCATTCTGGCATATCATAGGCTGATAAGCCAACACCCCTAAGCTCCTGGGCAAGATGCCTTTCACCTGACTCTGGCATAGGGTCTTCCCAAGGCCGATTGAGATCCTTAGGAATTGAATCAAGCATTGTCCGTTGTTGTTGTTCTCGCACTTCCCTACGCTCCTTTATAAGTGCAGACTGGAGCGCAGCAGCTCGACCCAGAGAACCTTCAGGATTCTTAAAAATCTTAACAGGAGACATATCCATTGAGTATCTGCTCTGCCCTTGCAAGAATGCGGGTTCATCCTCATTCAACTCAATCTCAAGCTCCTCCTCAGCTCCTTCCTCTTGGTACAGCAATCCATCTCCCTCCTCATCATAAGTTGGATACTCTGAAACACTCATCACACCTGACGCAATCAACTGTTTTGCTTCCCATTTCTCCGGTGAGCTCATTCTCTTCAGAGGTCTCCGCGAAGAACCAACATCATCTTCTTCTACAATCCTGATGCCTGAAAGCCCTGTCCTGGCAACCGGCCCATCCCTCGAACCCTGCGGATTCATCCTCAAGGCATCATCCTCGGAGCTCTTCTTCAACGGAAGGAGATCCTTACCTGTGTGCTGATCAACGTCCCTCATGGAAAGAGACAACTTCTGTCCCGAAACTGAGATCACCTTCACATAAACCTCCTGGTCGCGCTTAACGACGTCTTTGGCATTTGTGATCCTCCGAGTGGCCATCTGTGACACATGGACCAGCCCCTCCTTCCCTCTTATGTCTTCTAACTGGACAAAGCATCCAGTCTCCATTACCCTGGACACCCTCCCTTTGTAAACGGCATATAATTCAGGTTCACCAGAAACATGCCTTGTACCCTTCCTATTCCCATCTCTATCCCCATTCTCCCTTCCACGCCCATTCTCTTCAGAATCATCTCTCCTGCGCCTCTCATACTTTTCACCATCTCTATCTCTATCTCTATCCTTATCATACCTATCTCTTCCTCTTCTGCTGTAATCCCTTCTATCATCTTCATCCTCTCTATCTCTACCTCTTCTGCTGTAATCCCTTCTATCATCTTCATCATCTCTGTCTCTTCCTCTTCTTCGGTGATCCCTTCTATCATCTTCATCATACCGATCTCTGCGTCTATCTCTTCTATCTCTGTCTCTGTACCCATCATCTTCCTCAATTTGCTGACCCTGCTTCTCCCTGGCCTCAGATTCTATCTCCTTCCGAAGCTCCTTGGCCCGGTCCCTATCGTCTGCGATCGCCAGAGCCTTGAACTTGGTCTTGCCGTTGCTACTCTCCTTCTCCTTCTTCAAATCCTTCGGCTTGGGAGGCAGAATCGCGTGAATAATAGTCAGCAGCGTTCGGACAAAGTAATCCGGCATCTCCGCACCATTCTCCTTCAATTTCGCGTCAAACTCCTCAACATTCTCCGACGATCGACCCAACTCAGTGATGAACTCCGCTAGAACTTTGTCGCCGGTGCCGGTGTGCGACTCCAACTCGGTGCACACCTTCGACACAAGCGACAAGTATTCCAGCTTCTTCAATCCATCCTCAGGATTATCCACCGCCATCTATCGGAACCCTAACTAAAAGAAAAAGGAAAAAAAAAAACACACTCGTCAAAATTCGTTGAGTCCAAAACAAAAAATCACTTAAACGAAGGTTAAGTCTCTTTGACAGATGCAAAAACGATTAGGGTTCAGAAGCACATGACACTGTACGTACCTGCTGAATGGAAAAACAGGGGTGTGTGGGTTTGCGTGGAGACGAAAGAAGCGCGATTGAAGTGGGTAGTGTCTCCCGAGAGCACGAAAAAGCTTGTTCCTCGTCGATTGCTGGATTTGGCAGAGGCCAAGTTACAGGGAAGATTGGATTCGAGGTATGAACCAGAACTAACCTAATGGAAAGGAAGCATTTGTTCGCTGTTCGCTGCACCTGAATGAAAATAAGATGAAAAAAGAAAAGAAAAACATGTAAGTTGTTTATGAATAAAATTAGACAAACTATGTTTACACAAATAAGTTAAAAGAAAATTGATTTATTTATTTATTTATTTATTTATTTATAAGAATAAGAATATTTCATCTAGAGTAATTTAAATTTCTTTATAAAAGCTACCTAAATATAGCAATATTCAAGGTCTAATTTTTTTTACAGTAATAAAAATAATACTTAATTGCAATTTTATTCTTAATTTTTATCTTTCAATTATTATTTATCTGTAACTTTGTTCAAACTTCAGTTTAATTATCTGTTATCTTTATGTTACTTTAAATCTTTGACATTGATATTAGGGGAAAATGGATAATATTTGTAATTTTTTTCACATAAGACATTAATATTGAAAAAATAAATGATATTTCTAATTTGTTTATATAATTGATATTGATGTTGGAAAATGAATATTATTTATAGGTTTTTTATATAATTGAAAAATAGTAAACTTTGTTAAACAGGAAAAATTACAAAAGCAAAATTCAATTTTTATATATAAAAATTAAAATTATAATTAAACTTTAAAAATTAAAATAAAATATAAATAGTTACACATAGGCTCATACAAAAGTAAATATAACTTTACCAACTCTTAACTCAAAACTAACTAGGAAAAACTCACTAAAACATATTACTATTTTTTTAGAAATATTATTACGTTCAACGTTTATTAGATAGTCAAGTATTATAAATTATAGTTAATGAATGTTGTGACGGAAATTACAACGATTGTCCAAAGAGAAACATAAAAAAGAAAAATAAAGATATCACAGTTTATATAAATCAAAACTAATCTAATAAAAAAGAAACATTCATTTCCCACACCTAAATGAAAATATGATGAAAAAAAAAAGAAAAAACACATGTAGATTGTTTGTGAATAAAATTAAGCAAAATATGTCTGTACAAATAAATTACAAGAAAATGTATTTATTATTTATAAATAAATAATTATGTACGTAGAATAAGAATATTTCATCTAAAATAATTTAAATATTGTTATAAAAACTATGTAAAAATAGCAATATTCAAGGTCCAATTTTTTTTAAAACAATAAAAATAATACTTAATTGCAATTTTATTCTTTATTTTTATCTTTTAATTCTATTATCTTTTGTCACTTTATATATTTGAGATTGATATTAGGAGAAAATGTATAATATTTGTAATTTCTTCATATAACTCTGACATTAATATTAGAAAAATAAATTATATTTCTAATTTGTTTACATAATTCACATTGATGTTGGGATTGAGAAAATGAATACATTTGTAGTCTTTTTACATGATTGAAAAATGTATGCATTACAAACCTTTGTTGAACAAATATTTGATGGCAATAGTGTAATTTTACCGAAAAAATATAGAATGGATAAATGATCTGTTCTGAGTTTAAGAGATGTTGTTAGTGTAAAAGGAGTGTTCAAAATGATATATTCATAAAAATAGGTAGGATATATATATATATATTTATATATATATATATATATATATATATATATATATATATGCTTATTTTTATTCTTTTAAAGATACAACAGCATGGTGCCTAGAAATCATTGGTATATACAAGGCAATTCAATGACTCAAATACTACACAAAATACAATATCTTAACACAAAATTAGTATAATATTAATGCAATACAAAATTTAAGAGTGATAACGTATTAAGAGTAGATGTTACTATCAAGAAGGTACATATTAAGATCTCTCTGATTATTCAAAAACAGTAATAATACTTCCTATTTCAAATGTTCCATGGTTGTATGTCATTATTGGTAATATAGCACACTGTAACCTTACAAAGGACAATTTTGAAAAGTTCAGGTACAATACAATTATTGTGAACATACTAGTTAATAATAATAATTTGAAAAACATTATTAATCAGAGGAAAAAAAAACTCAAAACAATAACATTATTAAGATAAAGACAAATTATCATATTAGGGTCTAGCAAAAAGAACCACAGTTAGACCAATTTAAGAGTTTCCAAGATAAGCATTACATGATAAAAAGAATATCAAAAGAGAACACCAAAATAACAAGTGCTTAGTAAGAAGAGAGAAAGAAGGAAAATAATATACTATCAACACTAAAAATATGAATTTACTATTAATTAATCAATCTGGAGTAAAAGAAATCTAATATAGTTGGTTGAGCAAGTATATAAAATGTTATAAATTTACAAATAAGTTAAATTCTTATGGATAAAAAAAGTTTTAATTTATCAAAACGCAGCATATGTTTTTACCCTGTTGAAATGACTAATAATTAATAACTTTGCAATGTATATAATTCATTCCCAAGTAATTTAAATACTGGTTTCTTTATTTAGTTTTCAATCAAAGTAACAAAAAGAATGTATCAATTTAAAAGAGAAAAACATATCTATGTCTGGGTTAACACGTGTTGAAAAATTACTCTTCAAAGGGTACACATTTTTAAACACTTACTTCCAATCAAGTTATGTCAATGACAAAGAAAATTTACTACACTTTGGATACTCCACAAAGAGATAAAACTAAATTCACAATTAATTGATTTGGACCAACAATCTGACATAGTTCATCACGAAATGTCGTGTTCACATTTATAGATGTCTGTCAACAATCTGCATCGGTTGTTGTTATTATTATAACTACAATTAAATATGAAACTTCAACAACTACAGAGTTCATCATTCAAAAGAAAATTTCAGCTTCAAGTTATATCTTTATATTATATACTTATATAATTTTAGGCATTACAAAATTGACAAATTGTAATCAGAGTTAGAAGTTTAAATCATAACCTTAACTTGCTCAAATTTTATTTTTATTTATTTTTAAGTCAAAAACTATGAAAATGTCCATTGACATTTAAAAGAAAGTACAATATGCCAAAGAAATAAGTTTCATAATTCCTCATAGATAAAGAATAGAAAAAAGTATGCCTTGAAGTTCCATAAGCAAACAGACAAAATTTTGTACCCAATTATTAACCATTCAAGTTCTATGGTCCATTTAGTTAAGAGTCCAAAAGAAATAGCTAGATACACTGAAGCAATTTCGGCTTGGGCCTAAATTTAGGTATTTTTCTTTCTGCACTCCTCTCTTACATCACTTCTTATTCATTCTGAATTCAGTTTTTGGAATGTTTTTTTACATTCTAAAAAGTTCATTTTCCAAAAGAATGGATTGGTACGAAAGTTTTGTGGGGGTCTAAAAATGAAAACTCACAAATTCATAATGCATACATTTCTCAAACCCTCCATTTCTCTCTATTTTTTTTTTTTTCTCTACACACCATATCACCTATAACATTTGCACCTTTCTCCTTTCTATCTCTATCTCAAATAGCATGAACTATTCCTGAAACATTGCTAGCTCATTTTTAACCATATTTGGTTTGAATCCACTCAACTCTCTTTTCACCCGGTTTACCTCTTCGTTTTGAAGCCTTATTGCATACTTGTGATTAAACACAATCGCCACATTCAATGAGAATTTATAGTTCTGTTAAGCTACGCAAACAACGAAATGGCTTATTCATAACTATGAAGTGAAAGAGCAAAAGAAGCATTTTCATAGATTATCAAAACCCAATTACCAAGTCACCAATATTCATCAACTACAGCAATAGCATTAGTACTAAACATATTCATCACTTTTTTGCAGAATCTAATAAATGCACCTTGTCTTATGAGACAGGCAACATTCTTGTGAATTGGATTGACTCATTAGAATCTTTGGTTTAGAGCAATTAGAGGGATGAACAAGATGATTATAGAACTAAATGACAGATTAGATAGCATTCTTGTGTGCTATATTTGAGATCAAACCCAGGTTCATGCCTTTACCAATGAAGCTAGGTGCCACTATATTAAAAGACCATTCACAATGGATGATTTCTTTTGAATGTGAAACAATCCATAATGATTGTGCTCAAACACTACATTGGTCAAGCATACTATGCAGTTATCAGGTAGAGAAAATAAAAAAACATATGCACACAACGACCAATTAATATATGATTGGATCCTTCACATTCAAGAAAGTAAAATATAGTCTCCAAATATAAAGACTAAAGTTGACTTCCTAAGTTTAAAAAATGTAATTCATTGTTCATCTTTCTAATAATTTATCAAGGTACAAAACAGTTAATACAGAATAAAATATAAAACAGAACTTGAAATACAAAATATATGTCACCTCAAAAAGCTGGTTTACAATTGGCAAGGAAACAATTCTTGTACTTATTCCAGGTCCAATAGTATTTGATGACTATGGAAGCAATTCATTCACACAAATTATGTGTGAGAGAGATATAGCAGAATCTTAGATTATTCTTCCCTTCTTGCAGTTTTATTGTATAAGCCCCTAAACTCTAACAGGTTTCTGAAGGACAGCAGATAAGACAACTTCAGATTTGCCAGACCCAACACTATCAATCTTCTCTCCCACAACCCATTTCAACTTCTTATATCCAAACCTTTCAATCAACCGAGTCAAAGCTTGCTTCTTTTCTTCATTGGCACAAAAGAAGTTATCCAGCCAGAACAAACCACCTGCCCTCAAAACTCTATCAATGTCAAACATCAAAAACTCCAATTTCTCACTCTTCCCTCCAACATCCAAGCCACTTGAAGCATGAACCAAGTCAAACACATTGTCATAGAAAGGAAACCTATGATCCAAGCTCAAGTAAAGAGGAAAAAGCCCTCTTGCAGCAATGAATTCACTGAATGGGGCATCAACATTGAGAGTGTTAGTAACCACAGTAACATTCCTATCAGCCATTCTAGCAGCAAAGGATCCAGACCCCCCACCAATGTCAAGCCCTATTCTAACCCCTCCACCTCCCAAGGCCAGCACATCATCAACCAGAAAATCGTTCTTACTCTTACCCTTAACAAACCTAGCATTCTCATTGCCATGGACCAGATCAAAGCAACCAATGCACTCCCTACTCAGCTTTTTACTATTCAAACACTCAAAATTCTTACAACCAAGACCACTCCAGTTAACAGTCTTATTACCAACAGGCTTCCAAAGAGAATCTGGAAAGGGGTACAAACCTACCTTGGACACAGTCTTTGCAAAACACCTCCTCCTAGGCAAAGGCTCACACCCTTTTAAGATCAGCTTCTGTGCCACACTCCAATCATCAGGGCAAGCTCCAAAAACCTTGTAACTCATAAACTGAGACAACAGGTCTGAATTTTTCTCACAGGTGTGTCCCACAGACGGCACCATCTCAGTGATCCCAGTTCTTGAGTCTTTCCCCAGAGGCAGCTCGTGGCGCTGGAGGAAGAGTTTGAGCTCGGATGCAATGTTGGGCCTCGAAAGATCAATGCTTTCGTAGCCCAGAATCTCTTTCTCCATCTGGGCCAGTTTCTTCTGGGACAAATCGATCTCTCTGAGAATGAGCGAGACCTGCTCCGAGATGAGAGAAATGTTCTTATGTGCATGATGTTGGAGAAGGTGATGGGGTGGTTTAGGAGAAGCAGTGAAGGCGTAGAGAGCAAAGAGGTTGGTGGTGATGACAGAGAAAATCATGAGAATGTTAACAGCTGAAGAACACAGTGTTGCTCTTTGGAATCTGGCTGTTCCATCTCCAATTTTCAGAGAAACTGAACCCATCTCAGTCTAGGTAGAGAGAGAGAGAGAGAAAGAGAGACAGTAACTGAATCAGAGAGTGAGGTTTTTGGAAGTGAAGTGAATTATTAGCAGATTTGTTTGGTTTGGAGTAAGTAAGAACCTTAGTTTCAAAGATAACCAAATCCAAATGGAACCTTGTCGGTTGTGCTGGTAATGTTTTTCCTTTTCATGTGACTTTATTGTGTGTGGCTTCTGTCTCCATTCAGATCTTGCTAATTGTTTACACAGATATTAAATCTAAACTAATATCATAATTTATTAAACAATTTTTGTGCACAAAGATTAAGAGATCTAATGTCAACATGCAATTTTTTATTGAAAAATAAAACAACATTTTCATGAAAAAAAAAATTGTTAATGACCACATTTGTTCTAACAAACTGATATACACTACTGCCTTGAAGTTTTTTAGCAATCATTTTTTGTTCACGTTCAATTACGCTTTATTTTAATAAGATATAAAAAAACCTATTTCAAATTTATTTTAAATAAATTATATCAAGTTTATCTATTTTTAGTTTTATGGCCACTAATTTTTCAACCATTATCATTAACTACTCAATAGTTATAGATAATGCATTTATTATTGAAAGTAAACATTTTAGTAAAATTATTTATTATTATACTTATTATGTATAACCTTGAATATATGTTATTTTGAAACAGAGGGAGTTCTTGTTGTAATTAATTTGAGAAACAACTTCCTATTTATGCAAGAAATTGTTTCTTAGGAATACTTTTTTTTTTTTTTTTCAAAAAGAGTGTTGATGGATTAAATGGTGCGAATCAAGAATAAACTTGTCTCTTTCTCTCTTGAATCTCAAGTATATTTAATAAGATAAAAAATTGTCTCATAATTTATTTGACTTATTTAACTAGAAATAAACTTGTTTGTTGAAGAACAATAACTATTAATAGATGTAGTATGTTTTTACCCGCGTTTAAAAATATATTTGAGTACATACTCTTATTTGTGTTTTGTGGTAGTTTTAATATTTGCACATTTACATGCTCATCCGTCCATCTAATTCAAAAAATTCTTAACGGCAAAATAATTACATATATTACTGTTGTGGTTCAAAATTTGTTTAGTATAATAAGTCTTCCCAAATAAAAATTAATTCATTTTTTTCCTTTATTTATATATCGGGTCCTTACAACATAATTATATTCTGTTGATATTTTAATTATCTCAAGTAAATATTTTTAGCTAGCACCTAATGTCATTATAATTAAATTTAATTATTTTAAGGTTTGTTATCCATTTAACAAGAACAATGGTACAGATTATTTAGATTCCAATGTTCCGAGTAGTTTAAAAAACACCTATGCTGAACTATTATAATATTTTAAAAATACTTTTCATATTTACAATGTTTTCTATGTTTGCTCGTCTCAGATCCGTAACTTTTTAATTATCAAAATAAAATTGTAATCTACATTAGGGAAACACTCGAGGATCTTTGTCTAATTTTTCTCCTATCTAAATACTCATGCCTATATATTTGTTTTCCTCATTTTAACTATCAGAAATCAAAGAATAAAAGATATTAGTTAAAAAATAAAACTGTAAATCCTTTAAAATGCTATTCAAAGATTTTACTCATTAAAACTTCAATTTTAATTAGAGAAGGACAGAACATACTAAAGAAACTGAATGTGTTATATCCTATATACTTGTTAACTGCATATTAACTATGAAAAAAATAACTAGAATAGAAATGAAAATTAAATAAAAGACATAAGAAAATCCTTTATAAAACATTATAAACAAAATTATAAAATACTACCCTTTTAAAGTATGATAAATGCATACTATTGTTTTCAAAAAAATTATGATTGAAGGATCAATTACAGAAGTTATGATTGAAGTACGGATGTGTAAAAAGAAAAGTAAACATAGGGATGTGATATGTAGTAATGATTCCATCTCACTAATCAGGTAGCATGTTGATTTCAATAGATTTAACCTTAAAAACTATACTTAATTTATTCTGAAGACGGTATGTTTCAAATTAGTCAAAATTAATCCTGCGTCTTTTATTTTTATTTAAGTACAAGATACTTTTAGTAGATATTTATTAATAATTAACTTTTTATTTCATAAATAATAATTTGTATAACACAATTTAATATTTATATAAGCATTTTATTTTGAAATGTTTATTGCAAAATGTGTGTTATTTAAATTTTCAATGGTATTATTATCATAATATAAAAAGTCAAATTAATATATTAAATAATAAATGAGATTGATCCGACCTTAAATTATCATCACAGTGGATTCAGATTTAGTTTTAAAATAAATAAATAAATGATCTATCAAAAAATTGAGTGGATTAAAGAACAATCCGACCGTAATTGAAGGAACAAATGCTTTCATAAGGGTTATTATGCAGTAAACAGGTTTGGATTTGGAATAAAACCGGTATGGAAAATTAAACACCACATCAGATACAAATTTTTTCAGTGATCCTATCCCCTTTTATATCCAAAAGAACACACCAACGTTTGCAAAAGCTAGGTCTTCCATCCCTGGTATATTGAACCAGCCAACTGGAGTGTAAATAATTAAAGGTTCTTCAATTTGGCTCGTCATACCCATAATTTGCGTCCAAATGGCAAAATTCAAAAGATAAATATTCCTCCAAATGTTTATAACTTCCTGAAAAAGATAAATGTTCTTCCTATTTCTTATTTCATAACATCTATCAAGTGGTATCAGAGTCCTAATTTAGGAGATATGGGGGAAGTTGTCAAGAAAATGGCTTAAAAAATTGATTCCAATATTCAATGGAAGGGAGGCCTATTGGTGGATGATCAAGGTAGAAGCTGGAGTGGAGAATTAGAGAGACTGGAACATGTGACTAAAGGGCAAGAAATGAGGAAATCAGAGATTAATACAGAATTACGGGTATCAGAATTTCATGAAAAGGAAACATTCCAAGAGGGAGAAATCCAACAAAAAACAGCAAGCAGAGAAGCAAGATCAAAAAGAACAAAAGAAACATAGCAGAACCCAAGGGTAGAAAAGCCAAGAGAACAGCAACTGCTCAACATTCTGAATCAAGAATCCGAAAAAAACAAAGATACGAGCATTTGAAGGTGAAAAACAAGAGTCAATTTGGAAAATAAGCAAACTTCAGCAAACCACAAACTATGATAGAACACATCAACTACTTCGTGCAATAGTTGAGTTTTTGCAGCAGAGCGACATGGGACCTTTTTAGGCTAACTACAGAGGTTCTGATGCTCTAGAGGAAAGAGTACTGGAAGAACATGGGAGCATTCACTTGTTTGTGCTTGACCCCGGTGGAATGAAGACTACTTTTAGCATTAACTTGCTTCAACTAGCATTCATATGTTGCAGCAATCAGCGGCTATTCATATGTTGTTAGGTATCCCTCATTGGTAGTTAGTTATGTTAGTCTAAGAATATACAATGGGGTTATGTTAATGGGCATGAAACTGATGAGGACCATTGTGAGTGGGCTTATATGTTAGTAGACCAGTTGCTGTACATAAATAGGAAGAGGGAAATTAACGAAGGATATGATGGGGAAAAATGAATGCTTAACATGAATGAATAAAGGCTAGTAGCGCGATTCATGGATCACGGTCAGAATAAAAGAACTGCAACAAAGCAGAAAGAGTTAAAGAGTATAAACATCAATATCTTCTAGGTGATAGACAGAATTAATATTAATGGAATCGTGTTCAAGTCACTAGCCTACAACCCAAATTCAGATATTTAGACTGCAAGAATGTTCTGGTTTACTGATTAATCAATGGGGGAACAGCTCATTTTTCACAATAAAGCATGGCCAAAGCCAAATTCTGATTGAAGATATGGAGTTTTGTTTGGCACACCACAAGAGTACTTTTGAAGTTACAATCTGCGGAAGTGGGCATATCATCTGATTTTCTTTTCTTTCAAGTTCAACACTCATATTTAAACACTAAAAGACGCTTCCATAAAATTAATAGATCATAAACATCAGAATACAAAAAAAATGCAGCAAAACCAACAAACATCAGCACTAAATGATGATTATTAATTAACCAACTTGGATTTCAACATTTGATGTCAGAACAAGCACCAAATCAGAAATTTTTATGCTATCAAGAAATCAAATTTGAGATATGAAAAATTTTCATTACAAAGTATATTGAATTTATATAACTTTTGGAAGCCTCTTAATCTAATTTACGAAGGTTGAAAGGTTCAAATGCAAGTACCGAAGCATGTGTTAATTCCCTTTTTATGGTCCAGAGTATGTGTTATTTCGGCCAAAAAGAATTGACTCAAATTTGTTTTTTTTAATGAGGATCAATCATTGACCATGTGCACGACAGAGAATGCTTTGTTAAGAGACAAACATAATTACTTTTTGTTTGATATGCAAGGAATAATCATCATTCAATGCAGTTAAGTTGACGAAACAGTTCCAATCGAATTAGACCACAGTTTTCTTCTAATGTGTACCTGCATCGTGTCTCAAACGGTAAGCATACTTCGATTATTGTTTTTCAATAATACCTTAAATTGAAAAGTGATGTTGAACTTATTGTTTGTTGTCATCGCTTCCTTGTCTAAAGCTTTCATTAATAATTTTACTAATTATTATTAAATATAACATTGTCTCATCCAGAACCTAAAAAGGATCAATATCTATATTCTTCTCCTGTAGGCCCTTTCTTAGCCTGTGTCATTTTATAGCTTTCCCAAATATATAGCCTTTTGTACATTACAAACTTGTGGTTTAATTTTTCATCACTATTTTTTTATCAAATCACCATCGGCAACTAACAATACTGTGCCGTTAGTGTACATTACAACCGCATAAAAGAAACAGGGTGTAAACAGTCATGGATATCAACATTTAGAAAACGTATTAACAACCCAAGTAGTAGTCCTTCTAATCCAATAGATATTAAAGGACAAAAGAAAATAAACAGCTAAAGCTGCAACCAATCATCAAATACCTTCAAAATATAATTCTTTATAAATATTTTCATTACTCAATGGAACTAAGCAGTTATGATTACTCATATCTTTGAACACAAAAAGCATATAGATTTCGTGCCTCTGGCAATTTATAGAGAATAAAGCATTCTATCAAGTTAAGTTTCAGCAGAACTAAGCTAATCAATCAAGATAGAGACTCTTACAGATAATTTTAAGCAACCAGAGACAGAGGACTTGGTAGTTCTATTCTATATGGTATATTGTTAGTAATATATCGGAAACATACATTAGGAATCTAGAAGACAGAAATAAGTTCTACAACTATACACTCCTACTAATGAACCTATAATTCTTAAAAATTTAATCCTTCCTAAGTAAGAAAAATGCAAATATGTCAAAATTTCCATTTAAATCATCGTGTAAGGAGAAAATATACATTTAAACTAAAGCTTGCCCAGCACAAATGATTAGCAATTTTCAAATAAAAAAGCACATTACCTAGACAATCAACCAAGACAAGAAACCCATCAAAATGTAGAATAAGACCATTAAAGCCCTTGCAAAGGAAAGATAAACCCGCCAAAGGCATATTGAACATGTAAATCTCAACATTGATTTCACTTAAACCAGCTAAGTCTCTAAACTTATTTCCTCATCTCAAACTCATCAGTTTCTCAAGCGGTACCTATCTTGATCCAGATAAAGTTTTCCGGCTCCTCCTGGTGCGTGCATTCGTATGAGTCCTCTGTCCACGGCAGGGCAAGTTATCCACATGCCTGATCCCTCGGTAGCACTGAATGCCCACCAACCTTACCACATCTCTCTCAACGCACTTTTTCTGAAAAAAAAAACACACACACACACATAACGAAACAAACAAGCTTATTTAGATAAACATTCTTCTAAAACACATACAAGTAGAAAATAAGAAGGTAAAAACAAACTAAACCTATTTTATATGTTAAAATCAAATTATACACTACGCATTTTATAGAAGCTCTTTCACCCGACTTCTCTGAAAACCAATTCACATACGTTGATTTTAACCAATGAGAAAAGTTTGATTCATTCTGCTTTGAGTGAATTACACTGACAACCTAAAATTTTGTTCAATTTCCTTTTTCCATCCCTAAATGTCCTTAATCATCTGAAAAACATTATACTGAGACCCCTAATAGACCACTTACTCGTTACACTAACCTTCCTTAGTTGTTTAAGAAAAAATCCACTACAATCAACATGGAGAAATTTATGCAAAGAGCGTTTAAAAGGTGGGAAGAAAGTACCAAATCGTTTCCGATCAAATACTTGGAGAGCAACTCGCGAATGGAATAGAGTTCCCTCTTGCTGAGATCCTTGACGAATTTGTTCTCGACGCCGAGCTCGCACACGATGTGGTGCGCTTTCGAGCGCCCTATTCCGTGCAGGTGCTGGAGAGCGTACTCCAGACGCTTGTTGTCGGGGATCTCGCCTCCCATACCGCCTCCAATGTTAATGTTCTGCACGCGCACACCTCGAAGCTGCAAAACGGAAGAGAAAAGAACAACGTGAAGCTCTAGAATGTTCGAGAAATCCCTAGGCGAAGGCGAATTGAATCGAAGGAGAAATTACCGATAGGTTTTGCCGGAGGCGGAGAGCGACGTCGGAGAAGATTCGCGCGGAGCCGAACATGGTGGAGTTGCAGAGGTGCAAATGGAGCACCAAAACAGAATGACAATTTATTAAATTATTTTAAATATGTTGTCGAAATTATATTATAATAATCTCAGTTATGAGTATTTAATTTAATAATATTCAAAAAATGAATTAAAATAGTTTTTAATTACTAAAAAATACCAAAAAAAGGGAGCTTGATGCGGCAAAGAATATTTTTGATATTTTGTATTTTAAAATCAAATTAAAGATCTTTTAACTTATTTTTTTATTTGGGAAACAAAATTAAACAATCAAAAAATTCTGTAATTTTGTTTTTAAAATCAAAATCTTTTATCTTGTAATTTTTATTCTATTATTAAGAATAATTGTGCTCTAGTCGATAAGATATTATTAAGAATAATAGTGTTCTGGGTCACTCTCACATGTTATTTGTTAATTACATTCGATCCATGTCTACTTTAGACAATAAAACAATTTTTTATGAACTCTTACATCTTCTCCATCTGAAATGTTGAGTGTCTTTTATAACTCTTTAATAAAAAAATATCTCATCTCGACTAAACTTATCATCTTTCTTTTAACAAGAGTGAAAAAATCATCATTACAAATAAGAAAATATATAGTGAGTAATGAAAGGAATACTTCATTCTCATCCAAATCACACTAAACATTGGATAACTTAGTACTAATTTAAGTATATGACTACCTCTGCAGGTATTTCTTCCTGTTTCATACGCCGAAGACCAATAAAAAAAACAATTGAAATTAATATCTTGAAAACATTGTAACCTTGTGTGTTTCTTCCTGGAAACGGACAGAGCTCGAAGGCCTAAATCATTTTTTCCCAAATATTTCAAAAAGATTTGGAAAGTGCCTACAAGTCTCGAGAGGCATCTTCTAAAAGTCGTAGCACGTAACACGTGGGCCCTTTCTTGATTATTTTTTTACGGTTTCTTGACTATTAACGGGCCTGGGATATTTTTATGGTATTAGAGCAAGTTAAGTTCTGTTTGACTTCTATTGCCATTGTTTTTGTTTGTTTTAATCTTGTTTTTTAAGTTTTTTTTTTTTGTTTTTCTTAAGAATTCATGGAGCTGTCACGATCGGAAATTGATCCGAGTCAAAATCTTAGCAGCCTCTATTATCTACATTATGGAGAGAATACAGGATTAGTTTTTGTTTTATCTCCTCTCAATGAAAATAATTATCATATATGGAGCAGAAACATGAAACGTGCTTTTTTGTCTAAAAGCAAATTGAAGTTCATTGATGGGAGTATTTTGAAACTAATGAATCATACATGATGTGAGAAAGCCTAAACAACTCTTGAATTGGATTCACAGATGTCTGGAGTTGTTGGGATAGCTGCGACTCAGGACTTGGTGATTTTTATTTACTTCCATAGTCCTGTAATAGAAAATAACAAAATTAAATGTATTAATTTAAACAAAATTAAGTGTTAATTTAAAGAACATGATGAGAAATTATGACAATTATATCTTATGTTTTCTAAAAATGACTTTTAGGAGATGTGTAGGTCATGCAATAAATGTACCGAGTGCTTGCCCCACAAATCTAACCTCTGATGTGGGCTCTAGCACCTCGGCATCAATAACTTTAACTTTTTCGACGATCACTCTACTTAAATCTTCTCTAAGTGACAATGTGTGGATCGTCGAACCTGTAGCATACACTCTCCCAATCGCTACCACACGAGGAGGATCTCCAGCAAACAACTTACAAAGATATGAAATATCAGTTTGTAGCTCCTCCTCGTCCTCGTCCTCGTCGTCATCAGCACAACTACCCTTTGAGCTAACTCTACCGCATGTAGGTAGTGCTTCATCTTGCTGCATAGGATTGTGTTGTTGTGTCATGCCCATGGATGAAACAATCTGCTCCATTTGTCATCTAATTTCTTCTCTCATTTCTCATCTTAATTCTTCTCTCATCTTAGCTAGTTGGTCTTGTGTGGCTAGTGTTGCAGATGAGGAAGACCGGGAAGCTGATCCAAAAAATTGTCTTACTCGTACATCAAACCCAGTAATGCAGACACGACCAGGGTGTTCTGGGATGCCAATAGCTGCCATCAGTATATCTTTTTTTCCTAGACTCACAAAACTTTCCTGTGAGCTCTGTTGCACCATGTCATCCTACGAAAAATAATAGAATAAAAGTCATCAATTAAATACTAAAAATGAAAACATTATATGATACTCAATTTATTAACATTACTTACAATCTGATGGGCAATCTCTTCAGACTTTGCAGATGTCATCTGCCCTCCTGGTTTAGTCCTAGCCAACTTTCATTTCTCATGTCGACTAGGAGAGGATGGAGGAGAGAACATCTTCTGATGTTGAAGAATCATGTAATGATTTCATCTTTTCTTCCATTATCTTTCTTTGTAATAAATCATAACTCCCCCCTAGACAATCAATGGGGGTGAGATTCTTATGTGCAATATCTTGCGCTTTCTTTCTCTTCTCTTACAAAATACAAAATTTACCTTTGTCACATTCATATTATTTAATTAAGTGGGTCTGGAAAAAAAAATCAAATCTGGCAAGAGGGATCCTCTCTAATTAGACACATTGTCTCCAAGTCTTTTCATCAATTCCATATTTTTTATAAGGCGATTTTCCCTTGTGTTTTCCATATACGTATGTAATGGTTAAGACGGTCTTGAATGACCTCCATTTTGCCCTTAATGAATGTCATAATCTTCTTCCTAATGAAGCTGGAGGTTTCAAACTCAAAGCTTGTCTGCAAAAATAAATAAAGAAGTTATCAAGCAAAGAACAAAAGAATTCATAATGTAGTTATTTCATAATGTATTTATTATAACCTATAAATTTGTTACTTACACAAAGGTCCTACCAAATCAAATATTTTTATTCTTCAGTCACATGATCCTGATCCGGTACCAAAATAAATACTTTTGATCATGCTAAAATACCTAAATAACTGTCAAAGTTTGTAGAATTTGAGCCTAAAGCCCTACCACTCTGAAGAGCAATATCATATTATATTATAACATATCATATTATATTATATTATATTACGTTCATGTTATATTATAATATATTATATTATATTATAACATTTTATATCATTTTATATTATAATATATTATATTATATTATAACATTTTATATCATGTTATATTATATTATATTATAATATTTTATATTATATTATATGTTATGTTACGTTATATGTTATATGTTTATTTTATATTATGTTATATCATATACGTTATATATACGTTATATGTTATAATACTTTGTATTATGTTATTTATGTTACGTTATATATTATATTATAATATATTATTATATTATATTATATTATCTTACGTTACATTATATTATGTTACGTTATATTATATGTTTAATAAATTAATTATAAATAAATTTTTAAGTATCTCAATTCTATTTATATTTATTGATTATATATTTTTTAAAATTGTTTTGTTTTGTTGTTTATGTAGTTTCTTGAGCTGCAATAATATAAAAAATAATACAATGAACTAAATAATAAGAAGGGAATTTCAAACAGTTATTTATTAATTAAAATTATTCTATTAAGTAAGCATGTTCTTGCAGCAATCCTTTCTTCATTGTAATATGTTCTTCTTCTTCTCACATTCTTGGAGACAAGAATTCACCACAGAAATAGGATCAGGAGTATCTGTCAAATAAAGTTCATTACAAAAACATTTAAAATCATAATTTGACCTAATTTCACAAATAAGTACAAAATCTTAAAGAAAATAATTTTGTAAATAAATAAATACCTGCATAGTTGATTAAGCCACAACTAGAATTGCAATCTGGCACAACAACACTCAACTCTCCCTTAATACATTTTTTAAAGCAACCATTAATACATATCAAATACAAAGGAGTAAATGTTATTAAAGGAAAACATTGTAATTTACATTTGGCACCACAATTGAGTGCTTCCCCTCCTATCAAACTCAACAGAATCATCATCAGAATTGAAACTCTCTTGATTTTCATCTTAAATATTGTATGAATTCTTTTCCAAACCTGCACTAAGTATAAGGTTTCAAGAAAGAATTTTTTTCCAAACCTCCACTAAGTATAAGGTTTCAAGAAAAAATATCAATTTATAGACAAAGTTGTTAAAATATTTAATAAAAATAATATTCTGAACTCGAGTATGAGACTATATTGTTTAAGGTGGTCCAATAATAGTCCAATAGCAGGTGACCCAATAACCATGTTAGGATAGACTCTAATACCATATAAAGATAGTGGAATTTAAGCCTAACTCATCCTTACAAAACCGACTTGTAAAGTGAGGTTTGCACCTATATACAAACTATTGAAATGTCTCATCTCTAATCGATGTGGAATCTCCAACAAATATAATTAAAAAAATTTCAATTATAATGAGATACGAGTCAATGGAATTTAGTCAAACTCATTTAAGATATTGACTTTATTTCCAACCCAAAATATTAAAATAGTAAATTGTGAATATATTTTTATATATTATTTAATATTTTTATTTTTATTTAATATAAGACTTATACTTATACTTAAATACTTAATAAATTATTGTATTCATATAAAAGTAACATAAAAAAATAATAAAATAATGAGAAGAAATTACTTATATGCTAAAGTTTATTTATTACCATTATGTAATAATATTTTTTTACCAAACAACCTTTTGCTAAATATTATTATAATAAATTATTATTTATTCTTGCACTCTTCTAAGCAAAAATTCACATCCGAATTCTTAATCAAACTACAACTAGTAATATAATTATTAATAGTCTATGAATATATGAATATTTGATTACATTTTCTATTGGTCTTTTTTTCATGTTGTTTACCTTATAAATAAACTACCATCTAATGTTATTAACTATAAAACTCCCTACAAGTTAATATACAAATCACCTCCCACCTCTCACGTATCTAAATTTGAAAACTTTCAGTTCTTGATGTTTTGCATCTACATTTGACAGCAACATAACTAAACTTGAACCTAAGGTTAGAAAATATATTTTTCTTGATTACAAGAATGGATTAAAGGATACATTATACTTGATACAAATAATAGAAAAATATTTATCAACAAAAATGCCATCTTTTCTCAAAAAATATTTTCATACAAAATGGCTCATACCTATATTTTTTTATAATGAAGATCAAGAAGAAAACTTTGTGCAAAGAGATTTTAACTTTCTTAAGGAGCCTCTAAATCACAATATTGACAACAACAACATAGAAACTAAGATTGACAGGAATATAGATGAAAATCAGAGAGCTTCAAACAACAGGGAGATAACTACACATACTCAGGAATAACTGGACAATGATTCCTAAATGGACAGATGCTATGAGAAAGGAGATCCAAGCTTTACAACAAAATAAAACTTAGACTATCACAAATTTGCCTAACAGAAAAACACCCATTGGATCAAATGGGTTTATAAAATTAAACATAGGACTAATGGAACCATTGAGAAATATAAGACACACCTAGTTGCTTAAGGATATACTCAACTGGAAGGCAATGACTACCTAGACACCTTTTCACTAGTTGCAAAACTTATTACAATTATATTACTCTTAGCTGTTGCTACACTAAAAAATTAGTATTTACATCAGTTAATCGGTTAGATGATGACAATGTATTTTTACATGAAAATTGAATTGAGGAAGTATATATAACATCTCCTCTTGGACTCATCATTACATATGGACCAAACAAAATGTGAAGACTTACAAAATTAATATATGAGTTAAAATAAGTAAGTAGACAAAGGTTTACCAATTTTTTTTCATTCCTTATTAATAATGAGTTTATTCAATTTAAATCTAAATCTGATTACTCACTGCTTATTAAATTTTATTACTCAATCCTTCTTTATTCAATTTAAATCTAAATCTGATTACTCACTGCTTATTAAATTTTATTACTCAATCCTTCTTTATTAATAATGGGTTTACTTAACTACTTATAGTTATATTTATCAAGAATGATATATATATTTAATATATATATATATATATATATATATATATATATATAATCAATAAGTAATTAATGAATTTTTTTTTCTCTATATAACTGTATATTCTATTATATGTACTTGATGTTGATTAGAGGACCAAAATTTATGATGTTTACAAATTTCATATTTTTTAACTATTGGTATTGACCCATTATATAATATAACATGATATAATATAATATGATATAAAGTAATATAATATGTTATGGTATAATATAATATATTATGTTACAATATAATATAATATGTTGTGTTATAATATAATATAATATAATATGTTATGATATGGTCGGGGAGAGATTTTAAAAATAGTTTGTATGTATTTCTTATGTTATTTGGAGTACGAAATTGATAAAATATGAAATTATATAATTATTTTAAATGTTTATTATATTTATTGATTCTTAAAAAATATCTTTGAAACATATAAAAAATTCAAAAGGTACTTGTGTAAATATAATATATTGAATATGTCAATGTATATAATAAATAATTCATTAAATGTATCTAATAAATATATTATTCAAAATATTATTATTTGTTGTTTCTTTTCAAGTGTCTTCTAATTTTATGTATTTAATATAATATAATATAATATAATATGATATATAATAATATAATATAATATGTTATAATCTAATATAATATAATACAATATGTTATAATATAATATATAGAGAGAAAGAGATTTTAAAAATAATTTGCATGTATTTATTATGTTACATGGAGAAAGAAATTGATAAAATATGAAATTATACAGCTATTTTATTAGAATAAAAATATTTATTATATTTGTTGATTCTTAAAAAATATCCTTGAAACATATAAAAAGTCCAAAAGGTACTTGAGTAAATATAATATATTGAATACTCATTAAATAAATATACTAAATAGTTCATTAAATGCATCTAATAACTATAATATTTTAAATATTATTATTATTTTTCGTTTCTTTCCAAGTATCTTCCCGTTTCGAATTTTATGTATTTCTGTTCAATTGATATTTTAAAGTTTAAAATAATATTAATCATTATTTTATCAGCTATTAAAATATTTATTAAGTTGATCATATGAACAAAGTATAAAAATAAACAGTTAAAATATTTATTAAATTAATTAAACACACAGGTGAAAATCACATCAATAATTTATATATTAAATAAATAACATTCTAGAAAAATATGATTTTGTGATATTCACAATTTTATAAAAAAAAAAAAAAAAAATATATTTTTT
>Ga0209489_101422_pt1 | contig 49168 bp, 19 predicted proteins | sample SiratrowhiteBW_FD_187527 | JGI IMG/M metagenome (GOLD analysis project Ga0209489, IMG submission 187527) | Root nodule microbial communities of legume samples collected from California, USA - Siratro white BW (SPAdes) (version 2) | ecosystem: Host-associated > Plants > Roots > Nodule | place... | reverse complement strand
ATAAAAAAAAAATATATATATATATATATATATATATATATATATATATATATATATTAATGTTTTAAAATACCTTATTATTGTAATTAATGTTTTAAGAGATTTTATTTCAGGTTACAAAGAATCATATTTTTTGGGAATATTATGATAAAGAGTACTATTCCCATAAACATGTTCGGCGGTAATTTTTTACAAAAATAGATTTTATCTAATTAAAAAATGAAAAGAAAATAGAAAAGAAAATTAGATAAATGTGATAGGGATGGGTGAGGTATTGCATACTATAGTTTTATTTCCGTAAAAACAAAGATATTTATTTGTAGAGTCACTTAAAATTTGGGAGTGTAACTTCAGTAAACAATATTTAGGAATATATATATATATTAACCTCCTAATAAAGAGGATATTTATTCTCTTTCTCGTATTTCCAGGAATAAATAAAGATGAGTCAACCAACTCTTCAATAGAATATATATTTATAAAAAGTTTATAAGAAATTTATTGTATATACATAATTTGTTGGCTTACCTTCAAATAAAATAATATTTTCAGTCACAACTTGGGATCCAACATTAAATTTCATAGGTTAAGAAACTTAGGTATCTAACGACTTGTATTGAATACATGTTGACATGAATCACATGTTAGTAAATAATTAGTTGTGAAATTAGAAATAAAGCAAGTGTGATGAAACGAAAGAATAGTGTATCTAGGAAAATCTTTTGAGACCAAAAACAAAAGGAGAGGGACCATAGACCATTAATGGGAGTTACATTGTAAAATGTTTCCCATTCGCTGCCACTGTATTGCGCTTCTGGTCCCAAACGTGGTTTAGTATAGAAAACCAAACACGACAACGAAAGGAAGTAGAAATATAGCTATTTGCTTTGTTATTTAGTGGTGCATTAACTTCATGTCATAATTAAGACCCAACTTTGCAATAAGGACGTGACACTACCTCTTATTCTCTTATTTAAAACGTTTCTGCTTCGATATGTAAGGGTTGTAAGACCAAAATTTGAGGGCAAGAGGAATAAAGAAGAAGCATTGTGCTCAAGCATGAGTGACCAGAACAAAAAACACCACGAAGGTAAAGACATTGTAGAAGGACCACTTTTCAGGGCAAAATACATTTTTAAGGTGTGTTGTGTTTCATGTGGTGTCACCAACATCTTTCCATCACCCCTGTTTCACTCTTGGAGGACCCAGGAGTGTAATTATTATAAGGTAACAAAACTTCTAGTTTTCCTACATTATGGAAAAGAAAAGAAATTGTTAATTTTTGTGATTTTCTAAGTTTTTATGGACTTAATATTAAGGTGAAATTTCAAAGAATAGCCACTGGCCTAGCAAAATATCCACGAACATGGATAGGCTTTTTCTTCCTGCACTCGTTGCCTTTGAGAGAAAGAAGAGGAAGAGATGGAAAACTCATTCTCTGTTTACGAAAACTCGTTATGGAAGGTATTATATATATGTTCTGAAAAACTTATTTTAAAAATTGTATTCTAAAACTTCTTTCCACAATATATTTTATGAGTTTAAAAAATATGATATGGAAATCCTATTTTAAAAATTCTATTTCTGAAAAGCTTATTTTAGAACATTTCTAGTCAAAAGATACTTTTACAAAGGATATTATGTGTGTGCAGTTAGACATTCTGCGAGTGCAGAAAGAAAAAGCCCTTCAAAACTGAATAATGAGAGCACATTTTTTCCTACATTAGAAAAAAAACATGTTGTCAAATTTTATGCAGTTTTGCCAACTCATTAATGGTATAACTTTATTCCTAGAAAATTTAATGCTACTATAGTTTCACTGTTGTATTCAGTTTGGTGTACCACTAATATAAAGTTTTTTTTTCATTGGGCCTTGTGGATCAGTTGCTGAATTTGAGGGTATTGGACTAGGGACAAATTCTTCCTCCCCTTTCATACTCAGTATCTCTATGAAAAAAATTAATTCCAAAAATATTCATGCTGAAATGATTAAAATGACTTTGAGGTATGATCCATTTATCATTTACAAAACAAAATGACAATTGAATGGCACTCCAAAACAAAATGACAATTGGATGGCACCCCAACTAGTTTACATTTTTTTTTTCAAAATATAAATTGGATGGCACCCTATTCGGTTCAATGTAAACCGAATGGGGTACCATCTGGTTATCATTTTATTTTGCAAATGACAATCGGATGGTATCCCATCGGGTTCATAAACTCTCAAATCAACAATGTCTCCATTCACCAACTCTCAAATCGACAATGTCTCCATTCACCAACTCTCAAATCGACAATGTCTCCATTCATCGTCCAATACCACCCAAATCATCAAATTAACCACTCAAATCTACAATACATCTCACAAATTCCTCATAAATATAAAAAATTACTTACCTACAATTTTGTTGAAACTTTAATTGAAGATTTTGCCAAAAAAAATAACCTCTTAGAATGATGGTGAGTAGGAAAATGCTCCACGGATGAAGTTAAGGAGGTGAAGGAGGTGGAGGACAATGCTGACTTTTTAAATTTTTAAGTAAGATTATATGAGTAATTTCATTTTAGCTATGGAGGTGTAGAAAAAAAGTATGGAGGTGGAGGAAGAATTCGTCTGGACTAGGACACTCACATGATCGACTAGGGACTGATTCTTCCTGTACCTCCATAGCGTCTTCCTGAATCTCCATAGTAAATAGCAAATTACAATTTTAGCCTTTTAAAATTTATTTTAATCCAATTCTACCCTTCATCCCTTCCACTTAGAATATCCAGTCTTGCATTATGATTCTACAATCCGCAATTCATTGAAAAAAATTCTAATTGCGGATTCTACAATCCGTAATAATGAAGGTACAGGAAAAATATCATTGCAGATTGGACAATCTGTGAAAGAAAAAAAATTGCAATTACCTTACCAAATTATTATTTTCTGAGAAGTGAATGGGATTTTGGAGGTGGGACTGATTATTATTTTCTGAGAAGTGAATGGGATTTTGGAGGTGGGACTGAGATTTTAGAATTTGATAAGAAGAGGAAGAGATATTTAAAAGTATCTTAATTAAATTAATTTAATTGAATTTGAAATGAAATTCAACCAAGAAGTGAATAGTGAACATACAAAAACTATTCATTTGTCTTAATTTACTTAGTTTAGTTTTATTTTAATTGGATTTGAAATGAAATCAATCAAGAAAGAGAGGTGAATGTTTCAGCATAAGAATCAATCTAAGAGACTAATAAATAGGTGGGTATAGAGGGAGACTCTTTATTTAATGGGGGTATAGAAGAGAAGAAAAGACTCTTCAATTAAAATGGAGTTGGAACTTGAAATAAGAATAAGCCTGCAGCCAAATTTAATGATATGATTAGGTGGTGTTAAGGTGACAACAAATTAAAATTTTTTAAATGCATTACGCAATATATTTATAAAAAATTTATACTTGGGATCTGTTCAAACCGCAATGTAAAAGGTGCAGAAAAAATATTTATGGATTGTACAATCTGCAATGATAATATTTTTTAATTGTATTATGGTTTGTAAAAGATATTTTCGTCTTTTTCTCAAAATTAAAATGGAAATATACAAAATTATGGAGGTGCAGAAGTTAGAAAGGAGGTGCAAGACGAATCCGTCTCGACCAGGATACTCACATGATCGTAGGCCCTAATCTTCTGAAGAAAAGTCTAGTCAAGAAAAAGGGATTTCTTCTTGCATCCCATTTTTAACCTGCAGCCTGATAGTGGGGTGAAATGATCGAATTACTTCATATGTTTCTCCCTTATTGCACCCCATTATCACTGTTACTACTAATTTCGTAATTGTTATACCATCACTGCTACAAAAGAAGAAAAACAAAAAGGAGAAAGTTGCAAAAAGAAAAGAAATTCTTTATGGAACACTGGAAAGTTCTTTTTAAAACACATTTTATGTATTGTGAAAAGTTTGTTTTAGAAAAATCATTCTGAAAAAAGCATTCTGAAAGGTATTATATATGTTTCAAAAAAATTTGTTCTGAAAAATTCTGTTCTAGAAATTTGTTCCAAAATTGATTTCATACGTTTCAGAAATTTTATTCTAAAAATCTTGTTCGGAAAATCTTATATTGTTTAAAAGAGATGTCCAAAATACATTTCATAAATTGTAGAAAGTGTTTTTCAGAAAATTTCCTAAAACAGACAATCAATAAGTCACTCTAAAGATAGGGAAAATAGTAATTTTAAAAATTATAGGGTGCAGTTTCAAAATCGAGGAGGGGTGCAGGAAAGAATTGCTTAAGAAAGAATATGTATGCTAGACGTGTGAAAGGGGAACAAACTAACCATCTCATCTTGTACTTATATTTTGAAATAAAAGAACCCTCTTGCAAGCATTTTCAGCACAAGTCTTTCTAGAATAGGTTGTAGTTTTCTCATTTGCACTAATTACTAGAAGTAATTTTGTGGTTCTAAGAAGCTAATGAAGAGTGAACTCAAAGAAATAATTGATTATTGTTACTACCAAGAAAGTTTTTAGTGTTTACTTTAAATATCAACTTGAATAGCTTGTACTTGTTTTCTTTCTACCAGATTTAAACCAACTGAGTCTGTTTTTGGGTTTTGACCTTTTACTTCAACCGTGGCTGATCATGACTTCTAGAAAGCTCATTCCTATCCATGAGCATCATTTTTGTCATTTGCTTGATTCTAGAGTTGAAAAACTTAAACTACCATGTGAAGGTAACACATAACAAGAGTAGTTCATTTGGTGGGTCCAAAAGTGCCAATTCAGTCTTAGGAAGGTGAAAACAGCACATTGAAGGTCACCAACCAGGGATTTGTGGGACAGAAGAGGGAAAAAGAGCAGTTATTTTAGATGTATGTGAGTCAAAGAAACTAACCAAAAGCATTGGGTTAGCTTAACAAGAACAAAAGGTGCCAACTGAATTCCCCCACACATTAATTAATCAACCAAAATCTTGGTGTCTTCATCATGTGCCTATGCATTCTCTAAAACCTTGCTTCAAGCTCATCTTCATTCTTAAAATTGAAAAAAGTTCCACAATTGCTTACCCCCACTTCCCAAACCTTTCAAGCAAAGTTTACATCATTGTACACTTCCTATAAATAAGAGAAAATGAAAAGTAGTTAAATATTGTTTGTCAAGATTACAAATGAACTAAAATTAGAGGGAGAATGAATTATCCAAAACATACAAATTTTATAATTAGCTTCTCAAGAACAAATTTTTCTCTGGGGCTGCCTAAAAAAACATTTATCTGTCAGTTGTAAAATATCTATAATCAAGTGTTACAGCAAAATGTTGTGATTGAGGAAAATGCAATTAAAGAGGAGTTCAACATCTTCTTGATTCTGTTGAGCTTTATTTTATATTATTAAAACTGGGACACCCTCTCTCTTTCCAGTGATTAAGGCTTCTCCTAACCTATTATTAAACACCCACTATGTTGATGGAGTAGTGCTCCAAAAGCATTCAATGGAAGGTTGTGTACATGTCACATCTTATATACTTAATAGAATTATATTTATAGCTTTAATATATATATATATATATATATATGGTGGGAGGAATTTTTTTTTTTTTTTTTTTACATTCTCTACTCATTTCTTCATATTATTTTCTTTTCAATAATAAAACACAAACTCAAATTTCTTTTCTTATTTCTCACCTTTTTTTGATAAGAAAAAAAGAAATAAGACATAAACTTTTATACTCATTTTCGATCTATTTTATTCCATTTTTGAAAAGAGGAAACAACTCACTTGATCCACTTGACTTGATAGTGAAATATTAATTTTATAGTATAGTATCTTTTATACATTAACTTGTACTATTTTTTTCTAAAAAAACTTTTTTTATATGTGGATAATGTTTGGGTTATAAGAATTTAAATAGTTATATTTTTTTTTCAAATTATACTATCCTTATTTTCTTAAAAAATATTTTTGTATAGAAATTCTTTTAAAGTTCATGTTATGTTTTTTATAATTAGTTTTTAAGTCTGACTTATTTATTATAAATTTTTCTTTTAATGATTAGGTCTCTTAAAATTTTTTATTTCTAATTTAATTATCAATGAGTTTAAAAATTCGAAAGAAGTAAAGACAATTATTATATGCAGTTTTTTTATAGTTATAGATATATTGAATTATATACTTATTTTTATTATATTAATCATAATAATCTACATATATATAAATGTTAAAAATTTGAAGTATATTATTTTAACTTTATAAAATCATGGGTTAACATGGGCAAATGTATATAAATGGTTATAATTACATAAGCTTTAATCATGTGATGGAGAGTTTGTGGGGGGAAAGTAGCAAAAAGGCACTTCCACAGTTCTCTCATGGTGTTGAAAAGCACTTTCTCTGTTTCAATCTTCCATTTACCTAACAAAACCGAACCTTTTCATATCTTTTTTTCGAAAGTTCAGAGAGAATTACTTGAAGAGAGGGAGGAATTCCAAGTGTTTAAAATGTAAGGAAATATTTTCAAGAAAAAATGCATGGGAAGAAACTTAACCATTATTGTTGTTTGGGGACAGCTTCATTCAAAATATCTCATGATAAATTGTGTCACGGACAGTGATGACCAACTTTCCTTTTATTAAGATAAATATACGTTTTCTGATTACTTCGCCAACTGTGAAGTGTTCTTTTTAAATTATTGATTAGGTTTATGACCATGCTGTTTGTTTAGTTTTAATAAAAGTTTTGATTGAATATCTGAACGTGTAAAAAATGTCATAGGTTTCATTGTTAAGACTATAGTGTATCATTTAGTTACTGAGAGACTAATTCGTACGTTTTATACGTAATAAACTTAAATAACATTTTTTATTTATTTAAAAAAATTTACAAACCTCGTATTAGAACCTAATTAATCACTTTTCACTTTCTTTTTTCTTCAAAATCAAACTTCAGAATTAGAACGTTTCCTTACAAGTCCTTTTAAAATAAAAATTGTGATTTCTTTAATCATAAATTTAATTTGGATTTGAGTCTAAGTTAATTTCTAACTTTCTTTACTCCTTAGTAACTTTAAGAATATTCTATCATTATGCTTGTAGCACACAATTCCTGAATCAAAGTATGTCCAAGCAACACATCTTAGAGTCCACCTTATGCTTCTAAAGTACTATAGATACTTATATCATTTCATATATTCATCCATCACCATGTTAAATTCATAATTTTCTTTATATTTTTATATAATAGCTCGTGAGTGCCTAAACATTTTTTCCTAGTCTAAGATTAATTGATAGGAGATATAATTACTTTTAATTGGTTTTCTAAATTTTAAGTGTTCATAGTATTATCCTTTATAACTCAAACTAGCTATAAGGATACATACTTTTAATTTGTTTTCTAGTTTCTTAAGAATTTATACTTCCAAGTGTTAATAACAATAAACATTTTGTGGGTAGAGAAAAAAAAAGTGAATTATGTAAATTTTAAAATTATAAAAAAAATCTATTATTATGATTTTAAGATGAATTTAAATTTCACATTGAGTAAGAATAATACATAGAAAAAAAGATTTATAAGTTTATTGTCTTAATGTATTGAGTGGAAGGCGATATTTTAATATTTTATATGATTTGTTTGTGATTTATAGTGTCAAATCTCTCACTCTACTCGAACAATCAACTCCTTATGATGAATTAAGGATATGTTAGTTTGACTTTACTCTACATCACTTAAATCAACTTTTATTTTCTCTTTGTCCTCATATTACAAGAACCAAATCTTTGATGAAGATATCTCACCAGAAAATTTAACATTATTAGTTTGAAAAAGCTTTAATCTAATTGTCATAGACAAATTGGTCTTGAAATCTTCTTGCAATGAACTTTAAGACTTGACCACATCTTTATTTATTTTTTTCACTTGGTCAATGTTCCACCTCGTACCAACTTGGATCTCATTGTCGACCAAAAGCTAGTACTTGGGTTTGCAGTTCCATAAAGGAACTTAACAAGTCATTCAATCTCACTAAAGAAAAAACTCAGTGAGATGTTTAAACTAGATCCCAAATTATCATATGAGTTGGTTTTGGTCTTAAAGAGAGAAGGGTTAATGCCTTTTTGACAAAATGGTTGGACGACAATCTCTCTACTTCATGCCTTTGAGAGGATTTCTCTCTCTTCTTATGCTTCTTCTTTGGATTAGAAGTTGGAGAACATGTATCCAATACAATCCAAGATATTTTAATTTCTTATTTTCCTTCTTGATTGTAGTTGGAGAACATGTTCTCTTCTTATTTTAATTCCATCTTTAGTTGTTTGAACAAGTTCTTGTTGGAAGGAGTCACGACAATTATAAAGTTTGAAGAAATAAGAAACATAAGCTAAGTTAATGATGATAAATTAATGAAAACAATACATATGATCTAAATCTCATTATCTCGTCATTAGTTGAGCTCTCCAACATGCAAGCATTGTTTGCAAAAGAACATATGACATATGACTACCTATATTTGGAGAAATATTATGTCACACGTGGATAAACCCATTTGTACCAATAATAGAAGATCATTCTTGGTTCGTTCAAAACCTTCAAGATCGACCACAATTGCAAGATTCACTCCACTAAATTCGTCACTAATAAATAATGATGACGACATGCCATAATCTTCCTTGAAACCAAGTTAAGATAACATCTCCACTTCCTTGAATGACAATTTTTCACTCAATATGTCCTTGAACCAAGTTGACAAAGACATTAGTCACCTAAACACTTGAATATGATCTAGGAAAAAGGAAGCTTCTCAAACTCAATTAATTACAAGTGGTTCCCTACTTAAGTGACCCACCACATATTTATAAGTATGTGAGAACAACCCAAACATCATAGTGTACTCCATGTGCCAAATCTTGCATATCTAACAAATCCAAAATAAAGACACTCATGCTTCCCCTACATGAAATCATCTTCATGACATAATAATTACGTCGTGGTCAAAAGGCATGAACTAGGTTTTAAAATGTGTCATCTCGCCTTTGAGAGTGTAAGACAATAAGTATTTAAAGTGTTATCTAAATGATATCATACAAGACTTTTTTTTTTCTCAAAATGTCCTTTAATGATTGAGATGATATCATTATTGATCTTTCATTATTTATCACATTTAGATTTCAAAACCTTCTAAAATAAGACAAGTGTACTACTACAAGTTGATATTATCTCAACTTAATAGGAATCAACATCTTAACTTGAAATTATAATTAAAAAAAATGAATGATATCATATTTAGAACACTAATTACACGATAAAACAGTTATGACACTTAACCTATGATGATGAAATTATAAATGATAAATTAAAAATATATTTATTCATTAATTATATTTATTATTATATAAAATTACATCTTATTTAACAATATATCATTTTTTTTAAATATATCTTATTTAATAGCCATATCATCCTTTTTCAAATATATATTTAAAAGAAATCTCGCTCAAACAAGAATATCATTTAAAATTAAAATAAATAAAAGTAAGAGCCATATGAAATTATCCACCATTATAATAATAGATACAACACAGAATATAGTACAATAATTCTTTTTTTTTCTATAATCTAGATATTATTTAATCTTATTTCCGCTCTAGTTAGATATTGTATTGTGAAAGATTTATTTCTTCGTATTCGTATAAGTAGATTATTTTATGTTATAGTGAATTAGAAAAAAATTTCACTAATGGTAATTGGCCAAATTTTCCTACAAATCAAATTAAAAACTTAATATGTAAAAGTGGGCAAAGATCAAGTTGAAAGTAAAAAACCAAAAAAAATGTTAATTTAATGGATACAAAATGACTTAACTAATAATAATGTTGACATATTTTAGATATTTTAGAGTATCTAATCATCTGAAATTGTTTATTTTTCGTAATTATTTTCTGATTGTAAATGTCTCCAAGAGTAATAAATAACACTTTCAACGGAAAAAGGCAAAGAAAAAAAAACTGAAAAAAGTGATTTCCATAATTCCATGGTTCCCATTGGGTCCACACGGACGCCGAATTCCCATGTCTGATCAAACTACCTTGTCAAAAGCTCTTCCTTAACAAACGCACTCTTTCTGTAATCATATTTATTTGAAATTTAATAAACCAATTAGTTTTGCTTATATGATAAAAGATCTGCCACTTCTAAAATATAAACATATATATACATAAAAAATTAGAAGTCTCATATTTAAAAGTGATTATATTTCATAAAACAATTAAAAAATATTATATTTAAAAAATATGCATCATTTTTGTAATTTAGGTTTTTGTCAAGGCAAAACTATGTTTCTAGCATGTCTCTCTAAACAAAACAAATAGAAGTAGACAAGTTCCAGAATAATAAATTGGAGTCACAATCAGGTACACCCAAGTTCCAACATTGTCTCCTTCTACTCGAAAAAAAGTGTTACATTTGATGTAGAAAGTGGAATATATTATCATACAACTACTCTTTATTTATTCATATCCCATCAAAAAAATCTTCTTCATTCTTTATTATACTTCTGGTAGACATAACTTTATCAACTATCGTACTACTTAACCACATTTTATAAGTGTCTATTATACAAAAGAAAAATAAAAACAAACTAAAAATATAGTACCAAAGTAAACTCATACATAACAATTGAAATGTTAACAAGGAAAAAAAATAAAGAAAAAACACATATAAAATATTAAAGAACTTATGAAGTAAATATCTTTTTCTAATAAATTCTCGCTCAACTAATAATTTTCTGGTTGAGAGTTAATCAAATTGTTAATATAAGATTCTATTTTAATAAAATAATTATCATAACTAAGTAACTTTTATAAATTATGTTTAAATTAATAAATGAATAATTCTTTAAAACTTTATGTAAGTAGACTTTATTTGATAACAGACAAAGATAAAAATCAAGATCTAATGCAAGACAAATAATCTGATATCATTATATGCTTTTGAGACAGACACATTAATTAATAAATACAGATAATTTAACCAAGACAATATGTATCATCAGAAGATGTAGGGATCTTGACAAGATTGAATTAATCTTTACTGCATCAATTTAGTTTTTAAAAATAAATCTAATAGAATAATTCTATTTTTTTTAAAAAGGAGTTAAGCTTTCTTATACAATTTAATTTATTTTATTTAGTTTAAATATTTTTTAGCAATTCTAATTATAATGATATTTAAGTTTAACATAAATTTTATATATATAAAATTTTATAAGAAAATGAAAGTGAAATGTATTAATTCTTTTCCAATTAAATTAAAATTGTGTAGGTTTATCCTAATTTCTTACAGTGTTTAAAATCAATGCATATAAATTCGGAATGTCTTGAATACTAGTAATGAATACACCACTAAATTAAACAGATGTAGAACTATATGAAAAATATATTAATTAATTAAACCTTAAAATTAAAAAAAAATATTTGTTTTGAGACGAGAAAGAAAGAAATAATTACTTAAAAATATGAGAAGGATACATATGACAGTTTTATTTTATTTTACTTTTTACATTTTAGAAATACTTATAAGAAATTTGTGGAAATGGACATTGGACTAATCCCCAAGAAGTTATAGTAGTAGAGGAAGTGAAGTCTTTCTTGGCATAAAAGTAAATATTGCAGGAATTGGTGTGGGATTTGCACAGTAAGTCAATATTAGTCTTGTTAATCTCAAACCTCATCTTCGCTAATTACATATCTGTCCTGTTTTTCCAATATTTATTCTTGGTCATATATTAATTTATTAGAAAGTGCTGTGGGAGCAAAATAAAGAATTAATAATAAAATATTTTTTAAATGATTAATTTTAATTATTTAATGAATATTTTTACATAAAGTGATTAATATTTGTCATTATTGTATTATTATTACTATAACGAAATCCAAAAGCAACATGATCCAATACTACCTACCGCATCATAAGCGCCACAATGCGCGCTCTAAGGTGACAGCATTATTACATCACCCTCTCAGATTGATTTTTCTATATAGTCACTGTAATAATATATTTTTTTATATTATTGATATATTTATTCAAGCATTAAACTCTGCATTATTAAATTGTAAAAATATGTAGGTAGAGAGTAAATAGAGTTAGAAATAAAAATAAAGTATTTTAACTGTATTTTTAACCGCTTTGCAGCAAAATAATAAATAGAAAATAAATATATGACTTCTACGCATAACAGACACCATCACCCTCTTCACGTCTCTAACTCACAATCATTCCACCTTATATATAATTATTCATATTCAATTTTTTAAAAAATGTAAAAAAAAAAAAAACGAAAGTCTCTCTCTCTGTCTCTTCCATTCCCACTGCAAAACCACCGGAAAACGCAGCGTCGCTGCCGGAGAGAAGATCGGAAAACGCCAGGGTTTCGTAATTGCACTACCTTGGAGAATGCCACTTTGCAGGCACCACATTCGGAGTGCGCACGCACTGACGGATCCGGAGCTGTACCGCGCAGCCGATAGCGATGACTCCGAAGCGCTCTTGGAAGCTGTTGCAATGGCCGGACTCGTAGGCTTTCTCCGCCAGCTCGGCGACCTCGCTCAGTCAGTTCACATTCTCTCTCTAAATTCTCTCTCTGTAACCGCTTCTTCCATCTTGGCGCGGTTGCGCAGTTGCGGTTGCGCTCAAGGTTTCCTTGATCGCACTGAGTTTAAATGAGTCTTGCTGAGTTTGAAGAAAGAAAGATTTCCATTAATGAAACATTTTAAATTCAATTGTTGTTCAGTTGTTGACGACGGAATTTGTTAGAGGAAGGAGCTATGATTCAGCTAGTTTTTTTTTTTTTTTTTTTTTTTTTTTTTTTTTTTTTTTTTTTTTTTTTTTTTTTTTGCTTTTTTTTAATCTTTTTTTGTTTTGTTAGCTGGTACGGTGGATGGAGTTGGTGGATGAATCGATTTTTTTTTTTTTGGTTCTAATTTTTGAAATACTTTTTGGTCGTTGTTTGATTTTTGTGTCTTGTGTTTTAGTAGTCGAATCTGATCCATGAGATTAGATTTTGGATTTTGTTTCCGTTTTGGTTTTAATTTGTCGTTTTTTCTTTGTATTTTTTCCTTGATTTTCATTAGCTTTTGGTTCTTTTTGCTTTGTACGTAGCCACTTTTTTTTAAAGGATGAAAAGCGAGAAAAAAGGTCTATATAGATTGTTTTAATTTCTGGGTGGAGAATGGAAAGATGTTGGATGGCTTTTATGTAGGTGTTTGATTGAACGATGGGTATATATTACAACTCTTTGATTAAGTTTCTGGAATGATGTTTTCGATTTGACGAACGGAGTAATTTGGTTTAAATATGATTGGACTGTTTATGCTTTTGAATTATGCTTTTGGGTATCTATAGATTTTAAATCACTGGAGTAAAAAATAAGTAATATTTAAGCTGACTAGAATTACGGATGTTGTGATTTTTTCTTTCATGGATAAGGAGTGAGGGTCAATCTTAGGATCTGCTACCAGAAACCACCTGAACTGAGCCCAGGTGGTTTAAGCCCTAGTTGATTGTGTTTTGATTTTTATTTTTAAAATAGTTTTGAAAAATTGTTTCTTAGAGCAAAATAAGAAGAAAAAACCTGTTTCGTAATATTAATTTGAAAACCTTTTAGAGAATGAGAAAATAAATAAAAATCTGCTTCATAAATTTATTTCGAAACAGAATTAACTGTTTCCTTGTTCCCAGAATTAAAAAAGCAAAAGCGAAAACAGAGACGACCTGTAGGTGATTATGTTTTTCAGTTTTGAGAACAATTAAATTGAGAATAAATTTGAAAAAAATAGTGTTTTTAAAAAGAAGCTATGTGAACAGACATTTCCAGTGTTTAAAAAAAAAAAAAAAAAAAAACAATTATCAAGCAGTAGCTTAATCTTGTGGATTTTGTTAAAATGCTTCTGGTAGGAAAATTTATGTATCCCACAAGAGTTGCAGTAATTCTGGCATTTTTTTTTCCATGCAATCCACTATTAGAAACTTAATTCCATTTTGTAGTGTGTTCTACATCAATATTTAACATTTTTAAACATAATTCTTTCTGCTACTATTTTAATTTTTCTGCATTTAACTGTACTTTCTTTTGTTAGGTTTGCTGCTGAGATGTTCCATGACTTACATGAAGAGGTAATGGCTACTGCTGCAAGAGGTCACAGTCTTATATCTCGTGTTCAACAGCTTGAGGCTGAAGTTCCAGCACTTGAGAAAGATTTTTTGTCACAAACTCATCACTCATCAATTTATACAAATGGAGGTTATATTATTCAGTAGAGTCCTTTTGATTATTGTTTGTGTCTGCAATATTTCACAGATAGGTGATAATGTTCCCTTGACAAATTTTAATATGCTTCTGCATTGCAGGAATTGAATGGCATCCTAATCTTCGGTCTGAACACAATCTTGTTACCCGCGGAGACTTACCTCGATTTATAATGGATTCATATGAAGAATGCCGTGGTCCTCCAAGATTGTTCCTTCTGGACAAGTATGGTGTCCTCAGTTTTAGAACACAAATAGAAGATTTACTACTATACTTTGTAACTTTTGTTATAGATATTTGAAACTTCTGTTTTTTTTTTTTTTTTTTTGGCCCTGAAAGGTTTGATGTTGCTGGGGATGGGGCATGTCTGAAGCGTTACACTGATCCATCGTTCTTTACAGCGAAGTCTGCTTCCTCTGGAACAGCAACAGGAGAAGTTCAAAGGGAAAAGAAAATTCGTAAAATTAAGGTACTAAAGCGCTGATTCTACAACTTAATATCACAATTTTAGCACGAAAAACAATTTATGCAAAGGAAAATTGAATATCTGCAACTTTGAATGCATATTATATATATAGTTTTTTTTCTGTATCCAGCAAACGAAAGGAACACGACTGAAGAATGGTGAAACCCCAGAAGTTGTACCATCACATGCAAAGTGAGCTCCAATAATTTTATTTTGGTGCACTAATTAATCTTCTGGTTTTAGAAATGCAAGGTCTTTAAATGGTTATTTAGTGACACAAAATTCGATCCATTTCCGTTATTGCAGACTGCATGAGTTGTTTCTCGAGGAGCGTATTGAGAATGCTTTTAGGGATCCTGCTCGTTTGGTGAAGTTGAAAAAGAAACAGTTGAATGGATCGGTAGTTGAAGCAACAACTGGCAAAAGTTACATGGAGAAAATTCTAGAAACCCACTCACCTGATCATAAACTGGTATCTGAAACTTCAATCATTCCACAGCCTGGGCAATTGGTGTTAGATGATAGTCAAAGTGGGATTAAAACTCTTGAAATCAGTAGCATTACTTCGTTGAATAGGTCTTTGGGAAATGAAAAATTTTGTTCAACACCAAATGAGCAGGAACTAGAACCGAACCCATACACAGAAATGGATAGGGAGATAGGTGGATATATTGTGGAGGTGAATGAACAAATCTCTGGTCGTGTAACAGAGGAAATGTCTTCGAATTATCTCAAGGTAATTGATGAAGCAGAATTGGTTTTTGATGAACAGAAGAAAAGAGAATGTAGCTTAGATAGCTACCACTCTGATGATGTGACTAGCGAGGTTGATGATTATATGGATGCATTAGCTACCATGGAGTCTGAATTGGAAACAGATAATGAGTATGGACCTATGAAAAGCTTATTAAATATTCAAAATTTAGCTGATTCAAGTGGCAAAGGAGAGCCTCAAATGCAAGCTCAGTTTTCAGATTCTCAATCATTCGGAGACTCTTCAACTTCTGAAGAAATTAGTTCTTTTGAACAAGATAGAATTGAAGAGCATAATGAAGTCCAAGGTCTGTCGTTAGATTCTCCTTCTACTGGAACCTCCTGGGAATCCGATGATAATTGTTCATTCACAAGAGTTAGAAATGTGGAACATTCCCAATCACAAGTGCAGTTTTCAGATTTTCAATCTATGGGAAACTCCACATCGCAGATTGAAGATATGCCATCCAACCAGCTTCTCCCAACTGTTGAGTTGCAAACGACTTATTGTCGTGAGTTTGTCATGCATGATGATGCCCATGTTCGGGGTGAAGCGATTTCTGATTCTATACCAGTCATTGCTGGTCTGATAAATTCTGGACATTCATCGGTGTCTTACGATCTTGGAGCTGCATCACCAGCATCCCTACCTGCACAGAGTCAATCAGATGAAACACCATCTGGCGTTGCTGAACTTCATTTAAGAACAGAAGACGATGAAGAAAAGGAGTGTCTTGTTGAATCTATAGTGGCCAGATCTGATGCTCTCTACCCAATAAGAGATGATGCTTGCTCAGTGGTTTCCTTTGATAACAATCCTTCGAACAATTTGAATGTCTATGATCCTTATGTCCATTATAATGCTCTGTTACAAGTTTCTAATGAATTAAACTTAGCCCATGAAGGTGAATGTGGTGATCATTCTGAGGTTGAAGTTATGCAGGAAGAATCTCCTAACGAATACTCTTCTGAAATGTTGGTTAGTGAAGATGTTGGTATTCATGGGGAGGATCCGATTTGCCCATCAGTGGAAGTAGACCTGAATCCGGGTACTGAGCTGTTTCTTGATGGCCGAGATTTAAAATCTGAGGACGATATTATAGCTTCCCAATTGAACTCAGAAGATCTGCTTCCTGCTGCGGAGACTACACCAAAGTGTAGTTTTACAAAGGAGCCATGCTTAGATTTTTCACACGGAAACAAACCAGATTTAGCAGAAATTGAAGTTCTGCATCCTAATCAGCAAGGAAATTTTGAAGGGGTGCCAAGGATATTCCGTGGGGAAGAAATAAGTGTATCCACCTGCAGGTTGGATCTAGTTGAAGATGATGGTCATATTGAACACCCGTCTACAGATATAATATCATCTCCAATCAGTAATCTTACAAAGTTGGAAGAATCTCTTTCTATTTTAGCAAGTCCTCATGAAAAAGAGATGATAGTTAATGAGGCGGATAGGAGAGAATCTTTGACAGAATTAGCAGCCCAGAAGGTAGTGGATCAAGTAGATATCGCTTCTACTGAATTTCCATCAGACATGAACAGATCAGTTCCATGCGATCCTCCTTATTCTGGAATGTGGAATAATATTCAGCATTCATCTCTTGAGAAAATCCAATATAGCTCTTCGATCAATGACCTGAAAACAGTGCCTGTTTGTTTGGAGCTAGACCCTCAAAGGTCATCTGATCAACGAATTAACCCAACAAAACATGTCATGGATCCATCAGAACCGCTTATTTCTGACTTCTTACGCAAGGCAACTAAAAACAATCTTGAGGAGATGCCACCTATGCCCCCTCTGCCTCCAATGCAATGGAGAACGGGCAAGGTTCAATATGCTTCCCTGGTTACACAGAGAGAAGAAGCAAGTCTAGCCTCACTCCAACCAATACAGCCAAATAAACCTGATGATAAGTCTCAATTTGGCTTACCTACTTCTGAAAAAGAGACCCTGCCATATCAGAATCTATTTTTTCCTGTCATGGATATGCAAAGCAATAAGCATCAATATTCTTCTGGGGTTTCTGTGGGAATTTCAGAGCATCCTGTTGCTATTCCTTTTCAATTTCCTGTAATGTTAAATGAAGCAAATGGTCAATATAGTTTCCTGGTTGCAGAGCAAAGCCAGATACAAAACCCTTTCTTAGCATTACGGGACAGGCCTCCACTTGGATATGTTGTTGCTTCGGAGGGAGAAAAAACATTGAATTCAAGTCCATACTCATCAACGCTTCCTGCTGTGTGTGCTATTTCTGGGGCTGATCCTATATTTCATCAAGAAAAACCGACACAATCTCCAAGTCAGTTAAGGGAAGGTGACAGCTTAGAAGTTAAAATGGATAGACCCGGAGAATTGCATTTGGTGCTACCTGAAGAATGTCCTGTTTATGCAGATGGTCCCCTTTCTCCAAAAGAGAAACCAGCACAAACTCCAAGACAGTTAATGGAAGAGACCAGTTTAGAAGTTGAAATTCCTAAGCAGTCTTCAATTAATCTGGAAGGAAGGATACAAGAAGATACTTCAATCTCACCCGTGTCGCCTCCCAGTCCAGGAATTGGGCAGTCAAATCACAGTATGCTGCCGTCAGATGGAGAAATGGCGTTTCCATTGGATACATCTGCTCGGACTGAGATGCCAGATGGAAAACCAAAGAATAAGCGTCCTCTTCCCCAAGATCCTATAATTGATCCTGTAGCTGCTCTTGACAAAAGCAGGGTAATGACAGTTTTCTTGTTCTCATATAATGTGACCTTTATGTGTTCTTCAAATCCTTGCGTGACACACTGCTTTTGAATCACTGCAGCTGAGGAAGGTTACTGAACGGGTTATGCCACCCAGAGCAGCGAAGGGAGATGAAAGAGACTCACTGTTAGAAATGATAAGAACAAAGGTTAGAGCTGACAACTTTTATCTTATTATTCATGCTATTCGTACTTTTGCATATACATTTTAAATTTTAAATGTATATACATTTTTTTGTCAGTCCTTCAACTTGAGGCCCGCTGCTGCGAGCCGACCACCCAGCATTCGGGGTCCGAAAACGAACTTGAGGGTTGCTGCCATTCTAGAAAAAGCAAATGCAATTCGTCAGGTCTATCTCTCACTCTGTTTCCTGTAACAAGTGTTTGCTCCTCAATCCCTTTTCCCAGCACCAACTAACTAAGCTAATGTTAATTATTGAATTAGGCATTGGCTGGAAGTGATGAAGATGATGATGCAGATAGTTGGAGTGAGTGATTCTTGAAATTTACAACAGAATGAAAAGTTCTGTAAGGAGTTATTCACCCATGTAAGGAATAGGAAAACTAAGTGATACAGTCACCAAAGATTCTTTATCCTACACTATATTCATAGACAACACATGTTCCCACACACCCTACTCCTCCCAATTCACATGTAGATGCATGAACAATGTAGCAGGCATATTGCGTAGCATCAATTTCAGAAGGTGAAACTCACTTCACTCAGATTCACGCTCAGCGTGCAAGCGCAGTGTCAAACAAGATCAACAATTCTTTTTTCTCCTCATAGAAGAACGTGTATATTTGTGTTGTGCTTCCTATAAGTTTTTGGTTTATCAATTTTGTAATCCGTGATGTAGTGGTTTTATCATAATATTCTCATGCCATGTACCTCATGTATTTGTCTTCATACATACATATATACATAGACACAGAGAGATTTTAATGATTATGTATTGTTAATGTAAATAAAATTTGATAAATATTGCACATCATGAAACAAACAGTAACTTATGATCACTGTAGGATTTTATTGACAGTCAGAGATAAATTTGTCATTTTATTTAAAACGGATTTTTAAAATTGTGAATGATTTTCAAAGGTATATATAATCATAGTAGGTTACGATAAAATTTTGTAGTTCAATTAAGTTTATCTGAATTAGATGTGAATTTTCAAAGTTAAATATTTTTTATGAAAAAAATGATTTTGGACATTAGGGTTTTAATTTTAATATTGTATAGTATTATTTCAGAGATACTAAATTTAACGTAAATTATTTAAGATTTCAAAACGAACATAATTTATCACCTTTATAATGTTATTCTTGAATGATAAGTGTGAACATCAAACAAAAATTGTATTGCAAAAAAATTCTGAGAAATTTCTCAAGTGGTTAAGATAGTAAAAAGTACTGAACAACTTGTGGAGGATCATAATGGTCAGTAGCAGGTACAGTATGGTTGTGTCTTAAACCACAAGAAAGTGTATGCATGTATAAGTGCCTAATACCTTATGGAAGAACAGGGTTAACTAACACATTAATGTGCCTCCCTTTATGTGGGTATAAATGATGATGATGATAATTTTTAGTAACTGAAAAATTTGTCTAATTTTATGATCAATGTTTATAAATAAAAATTACAAAAATTTAAAATTTACATATCAATTTCTACCACTTCATATTTATCAACTATTTCAACATTTAAGTTTATTAAACGTTTATAATATAATAAGTTCACTTAACAACTCTCAACTACAAGTTAAAGTTTTAATTTGAAGCTATTTTTTTTATTTTTAATTAATTTTTCAAATAGTTTTGCCAAATGACATTGACCTTCTTTGTGTAGAGTTTCCTTTGAAAGGGATTTGATTTTCAAACCATCCTCGTTATTGAAATGTTAAAAGTAATATATGTTAAATTAATCTTATTAATGCTAGCTAGTGAAGATACTTTCAAACTACCTTGTATGTGTAATGTCACTCAATATTTAATTTTAATTCATAATGTGCTTCTATCTATTATTAAATTATCCGTGCTTAATATGTTACAGTGAAATATGAAAGAAAAATATTTAATTTCATTTTTATAAAAGTAATTAATGAGACGTACAACATAAACTAATTTTCAAAATATAGAAAATTAATATTATTGTATTTTGTATGATTAAAAGAAACAGTTGGCTTGGAGAGTTGAAATTTCAAATTTGTGTTCTTAATTATAATTAATAACTGTTTTAATGTTAAGACATAAAACAGTAAACAAGGAACAAAAACATGGTTGGAGAGAAAACAGCTGCGAACGCCGCCTGGTAGCTGTTTCTCTCTTTTTGTTTCTGCAAACTTCAAAACCTCTTCTTAATTCTTCTTCCATCATCTTCACCCACCATTGCCGACAGCACAAAAGGTACCAACTTTAACATCATCTTTTGCAATTCTGATTCTCTTCGTGTTCCAGTTCAATCCGAAATATACCCCTGCCCCTGATTGTGTATTTTCAAAAGAATTGAGGGAAATTAACCCCTTTTCACGAAACCCTTTTGTTTTGTTTTTGTTTTGGTCTAGATACGAAGGAGGAAAAAAAAAACCCCATCTTTGAAGCAGAGGCATGGAGAACACGGGGCGTGTGCCACTGTCGGAGGTAGTGGCAGATTGTGCGAAGCGGTGGTTCAAGGACACTCTCAAGGAGGCTAAGGGAGGTGATATCAACATGCAGGTCTTGGTGGGTCAGATGTACTATCATGGCTATGGTATTCCCAAAGATGGTCAGAAGGTGTGTGGCTTGTGTTTGCTTCGTTTTGTTGTCTTCCTTGGGTTCAATGTACTTCATCGAACTTTCATTGGGTTGGGTTTGTTTTGTTTGTTGCAAAAGTTATATGTTTCGGGGGTTGTAATTCAATCAGAATTGGATTTTTATTTGGGTAGCTTATGCTGTTTTTTTAACGCAAGTAAGCATTTTAGTTCTTTCTATGATCCTAACAAATGTATATTTTAGCATACACACCTTTATCATGCTTATATTCCTATGTACATATGTCTAGAGTAGCAATACAAGAAGTTCTATCAATTTGAAGAGTCTTTTGAGCTTGTGAGGTCAGGTTTTCTTCTTTAATAGTGTTGAAGCTCTATCTTTTGTGTTTTCCAATTTGTTGTTTAATGTGTAGTACACAGAAGTGGCTGCAGATATGTATGTAAAGAGTTTACAGCGGAAAATATGGATTTTGGACCATTAATCAAATATGAAGAGCAATAGTGTAATTGTAAATTATGTGTGGAATGTATGTACTTGTTTGTCATTTTCTTTTGTTTCCAAGGCTGATGTTATTGGTTTGGGAATGAAGGGAAGAATTTGGCTGACTAAAGCGTCGAGGGTTAGATCTTCAGTCTGGAGAGTTGGCCGTAAACCTCCAGGTAAAAATCCTCCCTTATTGCTATGCTAGCAGAATATTATCTCTGTTTTCCTTTGTAATTTAGTGTGACTATTTTTGTTTTGGTGCATCTTTTATAGGTTATAATGCAAGTGATTCTGAGTCTGAGGAGTTGGAAAATGATTCCTGAGCACACTACATTTGATTTCATGTCCAAAATTCTGAAAGGTGATTTTATCCTAATCTCTGAGCACTTGATATTGTTCGTGATTTTACACTTTTCAGGCCACATTTATTATCTAATAGAAAAACTTGAGGCTTGGTCTTTGGAAATGTGTGCCCTATTTCTTCCTATTTCTATTGTTGTTTGTTTTATATCAAGTAGCTCAAATTTTTTTTACTTGGGAGTGTTATCTTCTATTTTCTTATTAGTTGTATTGTATCTGTGTAGCATCTTTGAGAGTGATGGGTTTTACATATTGGTTAAATTGTGATTCCAGTTCCACAGTTTGTTTTAAGCAACATGTGATTGATGATTTTGGGATCCAGATATATGTTGTGTTGAAATTAGATGTAATTAATCACTTTAAAAAAATAAGTCACGGTAAAGACTTCAAACTTGCCAATATGTTATGCTTACCCTCTAATGCTTTCTTTATAATTTGACTATTATCTACCACGTTCTTGGGAGAAAAAGCTTTCAATATGAGGTTTAAAAAAGATGTAGATAATATTGCAGTGCAACTAATCTGGTGTTTGAATTTGGTTATGACACTTTCCTTAACCTTCATGAAGTTTTTGGAATGCAATATACTGATACTAAATCAGAAGATGTTTTGGAAGTGTTAACTGCTTAGTCTTTGCATTGTAGTGATTCGTATTATAACAGACATTCTTGATTGACATATTAAACTGTCCTTTCTTGATTGATGTATTTGTTTTGTAGGTGTGTGTGGCATCATGCTTCTTCATAGCCACCATGTTCTTGTTGTGACTTCCGAATTTTATTTTGTTTTCTGATCCCTGTATGATATGCTACACCATTTTTAATTAAAGGAAAAAGAAGAGCAAACATTATTACCCTTTTGAGAAGATTGTTGCTTGATGATTGAGGGTCTTTTTCCTTTCTTGATATGTCACCATAATGCAAAATTCAAGAGGAACGTATATATATGTGTTCATACATTTTTATTCTGGAATGCAGTTTCTGGCTTCCAAATTCTGTTCAATGTCTAGTTTCATGGCATGCTCTATTCTATGCTGTTTTTCAGTTAATCTCCTATATTAAGGTTTGGATATCCAATGGCAATGATAAAAGATCATGGAAATGTTTAGGGGGTAATAATAACATTCATGATTAATAACAAATTATAAGTCTTACCAATAATTGTCAATGCGGAAGAATTCAGGACTCGTGTTTTTTTTACGTTTATGTTTTCTATTTGAATGATTTTCTTATTCTATAAACGCTCATAGGAAGAGAAAATGGAAAAGTAAAATAATTTTTTTCTATAAATTAAAAGTAGTTCATATATCAGTTAAAAATTATAAAAAACAAACTTTTGAAGAAATGGAAGGAAGTTTTCCAAGTTAATTTATTTAATTCAGTTTTAGGTACTTCATAAATATGTGTATCTTGTTGAGTATCTATAAAAAAATTTCTGAGTTTTAAAAATATTTTTTTTATTTTTGTCTAAATATTTTATGGTTTGATTTTGCTGTTAATAGAATAATGTCTTACTATTTTTATTTTTTTTTCTCTAAATTGTCAGTCAATGTGCTTATTTAATTTTTTAATCTTCTTTGACTTCTTGGTCAATTAACTTATAAGACTGAAAAAAAAAGAGTTGATCGTGAATTGTAGATAAAAGGACAGAATTATTTTTCACATCATTCCATTAATAACAAAAATTAGATAGTAAGGTACTTTGACAAAAATAAAAAATATCTTAAGAATTTAAAATTTAATTATGTTTTTTAAATAAATGTTTACGGATTAATTTATTAAAAAAGTAATTATAAACTTTTAATTCTAAATAAATAAAAAGAAGAAAAAGATTGAAAAGAGTGAGTTTGGTAGGAAGTAGAGAAATAAAGGGAAAAGAATCGGTGAATGAGAAAAGAAAAATAAAATATAATGAGAAACAAGATAAAAATAAAGTTTGTTTGATTAAAAAAAAATAGAGTATAGATTATTTAATTAAAATAAATAACTATTTTAAGTAACAGTGTTATTTAAAGAATGGGGGATCGTGGATGCTGGAGAAGGTTATTTGATGCAATGATTTTTTATGAGACGCTTGCATACAGATGTTCGAAAAGCTCATTCTCACGTATACTGTCTTAATATAAATAATCGATCCCTTTATCATTGTGTAAATAAAAAATTGATTTTATTTATTGTAACTTAGAGTTAAAATCAAATTTACGTCTTTCATAATTCATTTTGTTTAGCTGTCTCTTTAATTAAATTTTCAATTTGATCAAATAGAATTAGTTATTTTGAAGTTCTTTAGATTTTGGAAGTTAATTTCTATAGATTTATGTAAATGTGTATGCAATTATTTAAAGATCAATAGCTAAAGTCATTAGAAATGTATATGTGTCATATTTGCATGTCAAAAAGTAATAACCAAATGTTCATTAAAATTACCAACAGTCTTTTCAAATTGTGATTATTATACATAAATTTACTACTTCATATAATTTTATATGTGTACGATATCTTTGATTCAGCTAAGAAGGAATAAAAAAAAACAACTACTTATCTAACATGTTCTTTATTATTATTCTCTAAAACTTGTTCAAAATTATAAAATCATGAATATGGTTCAATAAATTTTACAGAAATAAAATTACAAATTTTTTTAATTTTCAATAAATTTCTCCAACTAGGAGAGTATATTGTAAAAAGAAAATGGGTACATGCTTTGATTCTTTAATATTTTCCGCCATTACTGACTTCACAACGCTTAAATTCTTAAATATTTTCATTTTAACACTTTTTCTAAAAAAAAAACTATAAAGAAATGATGGTTCGAAGCACTATTTTTATTTTTTTAATGTTAATAGTATACTTTCAAAATTATATTTAATAAAAATGTTTTTGAACAATTATATTACTTAAAAACACGAATTCCTTACAATAAACCCGTAATTTTAAACATGACTTATATATTTTCGGAATTTTTTAAAAATATATTCATTTATGTAAATAAAAAAGTAAATTATACATAATTTGTAAAAGAAGGCCTCAATTTTGTTTTGTCCTTGAAATGTTAAGGCATCAAATGGACCCTTTTCCTTTATAGAATATAGAACTATTTGATTGCCCGGTGGACTAGGCATGAAATTAGATTGCTTGGCTGAACATGCTCATTTACCACAAAGCATTCATCTCATAATATACAGTACATTTAATCAAAGGAAACCATTTTAGAAGCCTTGAAGGAGCACTACCATTCGTGCTCAATAATCATCATGCAATAACACTACAACACTTATTTCATAACCAATTTTGAATAACCTGGTGTGTGAAATAACAACTCTTTTCAAAGATTCTAGTTTCTAACAATGATTTTCAATCTCATGATCTCTAGAAAGCAACAAAAACTAAAACACATAATTGTTACATAAAAATTGGTCAAGTACTGTTTCTCTGGATAATTATTTTCTGAAGCAAAAAATTCTTTATGGTGAAATGACAGGTAACTAAATTTGACATGGCACAGTCTGCTTAACCAGGTGAATCACAGATTCACATTCTCCAAGTACCATTTGTAGGTATCAGCAAGACCATCCTTGAGTGAGACTTTTGGTGTCCAGCCCAAGTTTGCAAGTTTTGAGCTATCCATCAGCTTCCTTGGAGTTCCATCAGGCTTAGTAGAATCCCAAACAAGATCTCCCTCAAACCCCACCACTTCCTTCATCAACTCAGCCAATTCCTTAATAGTAACTTCCTTTCCACTCCCTACATTCAAATGCTCCAATCCACTATACTTTTCCATCATGAACACAACTGCATCAGCCAAGTCATCAACATGCAAGAACTCCCTCAATGGACTTCCTGTGCCCCACACCACCACCTCTTTGGCTCCTTTGACCTTTGCCTCATGAAACCTTCTCATGAGAGCCGGTAACACATGTGAATTCTCAGGGTGGAAATTGTCATATGGTCCATATAAGTTGGTTGGCATTCCTGAGATTGCATCCCACTTGTACTGAATTCTATAAGCCTGGCACATTTTGATCCCAGCAATCTTGGCAATGGCATACCATTCATTTGTAGGCTCCAAGGGTCCAGTAAGCAAAGCATCTTCTGGAATCGGTTGGGGAGCGAATTTGGGGTAAATGCAAGAGGAACCCAAAAACAAGAGTTTCTTAGCACCATTGCGGTAAGCAGAATCGATGACATTGGTCTGGATTTGGAGGTTGATGGCAATGAAATCAGCAGGGTAGGTGTTGTTGGCATGGATGCCACCAACTTTGGCTGCAGCTACAATGACAAATTCAGGTTTCTCGGAGGCAAAGAATGCCTCAACATCAGATTGTCGAGTGAGATCAAGCTCAGCATGAGAACGTTTGACTAAATTAGTGAACCCAAGTTGGGTCAGCTTGCGGACAATGGCAGCACCAACAAGACCCCGGTGACCAGCAACAAACACCTTAGCAGATTTGTGAGCTAGAAATGAGTCTGATGACAATGCTGCGCAAAATTAACCAAAAAGAAATCAGGAACACTTCTAAAATCAAAAAATAACAAAATAACTTACTCATCCTTTCGATTTAATTAGTAGAATGCGCTTACACTTTCATCTAATCACAGATTCTCATGTATGATAAGTTTGTCGAATCTTTATAATAGCTATTTTAAAAGTCATATCGAGAATGATTTCTGACTGGTTAGTCCCATATAAATTGTTATCCTATCCTATCAGTACATGAAAATTTATGTCATAACCAATTTGTGTTGCTATAGTCAGCAGCAATCAGTGAAATTCAGTTGAATTGTAACACAATTTTCAGGGTATGTAGCACTACTCATCTCAGAATTAACACATTCAAGTGAAGTTGAGACTCATCTCAGGAAGTTTCATGAACAATTTTTAAGACAATCAAACAGATAGAAGACATGAATGAAGAAGAGAAAAAAAAAACCATTATTGTCCTGGCTTCCCATGCTTGTCTGTTTTGGTTGGTTTACAAACAGCTAAGCTATTCCACCTTTCGACTTCAAATCAAACCTGAAATAAGTCAACAACATTAACAAAATAAAAAATAAATAATAAGGAAACTTATTACAGAGGAAAATAAAGAACAAAATTTACACAATAACACCAATTTGGGTCTGATTCTGAAACCCATTTCTAAAACGACGAAACAAAACGAGGGCTGCAACAAAAATCGAAACTTTACCTCGAATTTGAAGCGAAATAATGATAGTGCAGTGAAGCTTGAGAAACCGACCCACGGTGGAGTTGGGTTCCAGCGAATGGGATCCCGTCGACGGTAATCTCAGATCTGAGAGATTCCGGCGAGATCAAATCAGAAATTGGTTCTTCGTTTTCCCTCTTCTGTGACTCACTCACTCTATGTTAGTCTTTTCAATTTTCACCATCTATATATAATCTATATATAAGGACATTATCTCTCTAATGGGAAAATGTTATTATTATATTCTTACACTTTTTTTTCTATTGTCAATTAAATTTATAAATTTACTAAAAGATTATAGAAATATTAACACGTTACTTTGACGAGATATGAAACACATGTTTATAAGGTATGTGTGTTCCTTATTAATTGAATTTTCTTTTCAATATTTTAACTGGCATCAAGTTAAATTATTATTTTTTAATCTTTCAATATTTGATTGGTATTTCAATAACGTATTGACGAGATATGAAACTCATGTTTATAACGTATGTGTGTTCCTTATTAATTCAATTTTCTTTTCAATATTTTAACTAGCATCAAGTTAAATTATTTTTTTCAATATTTCAATATTTGATTGGTATTTAATTAATTCATAATGTAAAGTTATTTATACAAATAATGAAGCTAGTTCTCAATATATATTTTGCTTAATTTTTTGTATGAATGAATAGAGTATATTCTTTAAATATTGGTGCGTACTTGAGCAGCAACAATTGTGAGAAATTTACTAACAAAATGTTATGTTATGTGCTGACAACCTATGCACCTTCCTTCTTACTTTCATATCATATAATGACAGATAATGAATTCCTTCTTCTTTTTCCTACAAGTTAAAGATTAAAAACTTTAAATTAATTTTTCTAAAATAAATTTATTTAAAAAATATTTATTTTTTTATAAATATGTAATGAAAAAATTGTCTAACAAATTTATATTAAATACTCAAAATCTTAATTAATTGTTGTCATGTAAACTCATATTTAACATATATATATATATATATACACACACATCATTATATTATTTAAAGAATATACATTTTTTAATTAATTTTAATAAATACAAAATATTTAAGAAAATAAAATAATCATATAACTTTCCTATTCAAATATTAAAAAAAACAGAATTACTTATATTTATTATTACCATTACAATTATTATTATTAATATTATTATTATAAAACTGTTATTATTAATAATAATAATATATTATAATAATAATAATACTGTTATTATTATTTTAATATTCTAATTATGAATATTATTATTATTATTATAAAATTGTTACTATTATTATTAATATTATTATAACAACAATACAGTTATTATTATTTGTACCATCCGGCTCAGGACGATCACTTGTCGTCCTGAGATCACCAGTCCACATAGCAGAGACGAGTACCTAAAAGTCTCAGGTAGAGAAATATGTTGCCTATGAAAAAATAATTAAAATACACGCAACCTCTGCCAAGTCAGTCTGCAAAAAGCTGACATAACGTAAGTTTTAAGTTAAATATGAACCCTATAAATACAAGGGTAAGCAAGGTCAAAGATACGTAACAGAGAAAATTACCAAAATTTTTAGAGAAAATTTTCACCATCAAACAGATCCAACAATTCCTTGGAATTTTGAATTATATTAGAGACTTCATTCCTAATATCTCTCAACATACATCAAAATTATCAAAAATGTTGAAGAAAAATGCACCTCCATGGGGAGCTGAACAGACTGAAGCAGTCAGGATTCTAAAAGAGATTGCAAAGAATCCTTCCCCACTAAAGATTCCAGGAAAAGGAAAGAGAATTTTGCAAACAGATGCTAGTGATCGCTATTGGGGGACAGTTCTTATTGAAGAAATTGAAGGACAAAAATTCTATTGTGGACATGCAAGTGGACAGTTCAAACCAGCTGAAGTCCATTATCATACTTCATTTAAAAAAAAACACTTGTTGTGAAGTACGGAATCCAAAAATTTGATTTCCACCTAAGAGGACATGTTTTTGAAGTTCACCTCGACAATTCATCATTCCCCAAGATGCTTGAATTAAAAAATAAAGTTCCTCCAAGTCCTCAAATTATTCGTCTGAAAGAATGGTTTTCCATATATGATTTTACAGTCAAACACATCAAGAAAAACAAAAATGTAATTCCTGACTATCTGTCCAAACCCAAAGAAAACTCACCACAACAACACCAGTTGAAAGAAAACACCAGGTCGATAATTATATTCACAGACACCCATGAATATCCTCTCATAATGATGAATGAATCTCTAAATAGAGGATCTTCTTCACAAAATTTCCATGACTTTCCTCCAGAACTACTAAAAATCCAGCCAATCACTCCCTCAGTCATAAAATCCTTTGTAGAAACACACATGTTCCATTATCTGGCCACCAAGATACAAGAAAATCAAATAAAACCTAAGCCTACCTGGTTCAATCCTGCTGCACCATATTTAAACATTTTCCCATTGTTAATGGATGAAATATTTATAGAAGCTGATATGTGGTACTTATGATGTACCACAGTCCTGTTCAAATATCCTGTCATATCCACACATTCAAGGCAATTGAATATTTCATGGACTCAACAAACAAAAACACTTTACTCTGAAAATTCCTCTCATGCTATTCTCCAATACACTGGTGGAAAGAACAAATTGATAAAGAATTGTCAAAATACAATGTATGAAAACTAGACAAAGAACAAGCAGATCATTTTGTCTCCATTTTCACAATTCACAGGCCTTATTTCAAACATCCAAATGGATATCTTTACACTCAGAATCAAGCTTTGGCATATGCTACTTTCCCAGATTTGAGAACATTCATGAAACCAGACAACCCTCCTTTCTGGAAAGAAGAATTAACTTTACATCTTCATGAGATAAATGGATTTAAGATAGATCAACAACCGATTTCCTCCAGTTGTAACAAGTTAAAAAATCTTGATCTCATATGTTCTCCAGATTGGGAAGTTTCTCCAGAAGTCTGGAATGAAGAATTCAAACAAGTCCATATGTCACAAGTATCTCCAAATGATACTCCCATTTCAGAACCTAATCTTCTCTGGCAAAACTGGCAAGAAAGATAAGACCATTAGAGAAGAATCTTTTTGGACAGAAGAAACTCAGCAAAAAGACAAAACCATCTGGCAAGATTCCCAAGACCTTTGGCCAACCTCATCATCATGGCCTCCTTGGCCTACAGTCTCAAAAGATGATCCAGATGAGTCAGATACAGAAGGATAAGATTCGATCTTATCGGAAGGTTATCCAGAAAGCATCAAAGGACAAACAACAAACACTGTAGATACAGAATAAAGCGTCCTTGTAAAATACTGTTTCAAGCTTTATGTCTTTCTTATCATCCTTGAGTGATATCAGTGTGTCTGAATATATTATTACTCTTTTGTTTGTTTATGAACTCATTCATCTATAAAAGGAGATCAGAAGTGTGTGTAAGGGGCAAGAGCCTTCAGTTTGAAATAATAATCAGTTTTTAAAATCCTATGGATCTCTAAATCCCTCTTCTCCTTTCTCTCGAAAGCTTTAGTTTTATATATTGTAAACTAGTTGAAAGGAAAAGTATTTTCTGGATTCATATTAGACATTGTGTATGCTCTGCACTTGCCTTTTATGAGGATCCTGTGTATAAAAGACATGTTGGAACCGATCCACTTGATCTTTCTTTATTCATCATATGTATTATTCATAGAGAATCTAGTATGTGAAAGTAAGCGTGATGTTAAAGAAGTCACACGGGATATACTATGAATAGTATATATGATGAGTAATCCTCCGAGTGGTATATATATATATATATATCATTATATTACATAAAGAGTATAATATTTAATAAAGTAAATAGTTATACAAATTTTTTATTCAAAAAGTAACTACATTATTTTTATCTTAATAATAGTAATAATAATAATTATTATTATATACGCATATATTAAATTATTTTTGTATAATATTTTCTTGAAAAATAATTATTTTAACATAATACACTATGCCAAAAGGGTGAATAGATGACCATGGTGTTTTAATTTAACTATTGGTATGCTGATGCAGTAAATACTCAAAGGAATATTTGTTTTTTTTATTGAGAGACATCTATTATTTAGTATCCACATTAATCTTGGATCAAACATAATTGTTTTTAATAAACAAACTACCTCGGTTCTATAAAATAACATTATTATCATCATCATTATTATTATTATTATTATTATTATTATTATTATTATTATTATTATTTATTTATTTTGAAATACATAAATAATTTAATATTTAGGATTTTCACTAGAAATATAACATTTCATAATATTAATATATTTAACTATAATTTTAATAAAATAATATATTTGACAATTTATTATATATTTTTATTTTTTAGGCAGCATTTGACACATTAAGAAAGGAATGTTAATGTAATTAAAGATTTCTTATATTTAATAAAAGAAAATAAAATCATTTCAAGCATAAAAGAAAATATTAAAACAAGAAAAAAATAATTCGAAATATTATATAATATATCATTCAAAATGTTACATTTAATTGAAAAATATTAAGAAATATTTGGAAATATGTATGATAGAATAAATATGAAAAACTCATATGATAATTATGGTTTGAATAATATTATGAAATTAAATGATATTATATTAATCTAAATGTCAATTGAATTATTATGAATGATGATTATAGTATAAAATTGATTGAGGTTAGAATTATGGAAAGATACATGAAGATTTATTGTAATGTATGTATTAATAATAAATACTTGGATTGATAGATCTATCCTAACTTTATTAGTATAAATTATTTAAATTAAAACATAGTCATCTCTGATGATAAACTTTTATGTACATACATATTTAAAAATTGAGTTAAGAATTAAATTGTAAATGTTATTAACTTTAATTTCAATAATTTTCCTTTTCTTGTTATAAAAAAAAGTCACAAAAAAAAAAAAAAAAAAAAAAAGGTCCTACCGGGAGTCGAACCCAGGTCGCTGGATTCAAAGTCCAGAGTGCTAACCACTACACCATAGAACCGTTTTGTTTGTTAAAACACATTTTACATTAATCACCAGAATTCTTATCTTGAACGTGGAACAGAAATTAAATTACAATCTATCCTTATTTCTTTCAATATCTATATACTTAAATATTAATGTGATGTATTCTCCCTTATCTCTTTCAGTAACTCAAGCCAACAAGAAATCTTTAGCCATATAAATAAATCAAAAGAAACATTATAGTTATTTAACCAATTCAGAAATAAAAAAAATAACAACACATAGCTCCTCAAACTAAACGGTCCAATAAATAATTGAAGATAGACATTGAATATTTAGGTGGTTTTATAACATTAGATTTCTGACATTGGTACCACATGATCAGACAGCACCACAATCTAACAGCACATCTTATATTTACAAGCCGCCGCTCCCTCTCTCTATAATGCAAAAAAAAATTCGTTTGGTATTTGACTCGCTAAATTTCTCCCAGCCACTCAGATTTATTAACTCTTTCCATAATTTTGTTTAACTTTCAAAGTTAAAGTTTAAATTTTTCAAGTTTGAATCTTCTATTTATATTTGAATTCAGAAAGTGGTTATTATGATTCTAATCTATCTTGAGATAAAAGTGATTAAATCCATATAATAATTTCTTGTGATAATAAATGATCCAATAATTTGTGTTATATATAATGTAAGAAACAAGGGTGGTAGCAAGTAGCTGGCAGGCTATGAGGCAACCCAGTCAAACCCACAAGTCTTGACCCAATTGAGTTTTCCACGGTCAAACATTTCTTCAGCTTCCTAGAAGCACCTTCCATGAGATTTTGCTGGTGATTTCAACCTTTGCCATAAAATCATGCACCAATTCCCTCCCTCTCTCACACCTCTATATCACACTATTCACAATTCACTTTCTGTCTTTCCAATATAAACTCAAAACCAACCAACCTTTTCTTCATCCAAGAACATATCTTTCACTCACCCTCTTTCCGACAATAGTAACAACAAACAACAATACTTGTAACATGACCATGGGAGATCATAATAACAACTGGGGAACTTCTGAATTTAATCATCATAATCATCATCATCATCATCAAGTTGGACTTGATGTTCCAAAATTCAAGTCTGCTCAACCTCCCTCACTACCCCTCTCTCCCTCTCCACCCTCCCCTTCTTCTTTCTTGGCCTTTTCATCTGCTTTCAGCCCATCTGAGTTCCTCAACTCTTCTTTGTTTTTTCCTTCTCCAAATGTAAGTTACAAGCTCTCTCATGCAAATAAGCTGGTCTGGTTTGGTTTCATGTTGTGGGGCATGGCATCACTAATTGTGTGGTTTTATTTGGTTTTTATGTGTGTTGTTTTAGATTTTTGCATCTCCTACTACTGAGGCTTTGGCTGGCCAGACTTTCAACTGGAGGAACGGTTCAGGAGAAGAACAACAACGTGACAAGGAGGATGAGAAAAACTACTCCGACTTCTCTTTCCAAACCCAAATCCAATCTTCCTCAGCCATGTTTCAAGTGGTGAGCAACTGTTTTTTTTTTTTGGTCATCCTTTGACTTAAACAAGCACTATTTTTTGTGTGTCTTTTTGGTTAATCTTTGATCATCAAAGACACTTGGAGGCCGGTTCTTATTCTCTTTTCTGTTATTTACATATTTGGACTTGTTTCTAATGTTAGCTTCATAGTTTCTTTTTTGTCTTGGATTGTTTTGTGGGGTCAGTTTATTGTTTATGGTTCTTTGTATTATTTTCTTCTTCTTTGTTAACCTTATCTTTCTATTTTATTTTTGTTGGCACAAACACGGTTTGAACGGTTAAAACAAAACTTGCATAGCATATTCTAAGTTGAAAAAGTCTAAGCTAAAGTATGTCAATGTGTGTTTCTATGTTTTGAGAAACAATAAACTCCATGGTAATGATATAATCAAGCTGCATAATCACAGCAAACAAGGTTTGATTTATTGTTGGATTGAAACATGTTATTCTTGTCGTGTATTTGGATTTGTATTCTAACAACTTGTTTTACTTGAACAGCAGGAACCACTTAAGAAACAAGATATGTGGAAATTCAATGAACCTTCAAAGCGAACTGATTTTTCATCTGATAGGACAGCAACAAAATCTGAATACCCTTCAATTCAGAGCTTTTCCTCAGAAATGGCATCAGACAAATCAGAATTACAAAGCAACTCAGTTCCTGCGTCTGGTCGTTTTGATTACGCCAATGCATCTCAGTCTGTTAGAGAACAAAAGAGATCAGAAGATGGGTTCAACTGGAGAAAATATGGACAGAAACAAGTGAAAGGGAGTGAAAATCCTCGCAGTTATTACAAGTGCACACATCCAAATTGCTCGGTGAAGAAGAAAGTAGAGAAGTCTTTGGATGGCCAAATTACTGAAATAGTGTACAAGGGCCATCATAACCACCCAAAACCACAGTCTACTAGAAGAACAAACTCTCAATCAATTCATCAACCTTCTTCATCCTGCACAAACTCGGGAATTTCTGATCAATCAGTGGTGACCCTTAGCAATCCACAGAAGGACCATTTCTCCATGCAGGAAGATTCTTCAGCTTCCGTAGGAGAGGAAGAGTTTGAGCAAACATCCCAAACCAGTTATTCTGGGGGAGATGAAGATAACCTTGGACCAGACGCCAAACGATGGTATGATTAATAGACGACACTCTAACCACCTGATCACTATATTAGAATGAAAATGCAGAGTTTACTTGGTTTGAAATATAACTAATTCTGATTCATATTGTTGCAGGAAAGGAGATAATGAAAACAATGACTATTCCGCCTCAGGGAGTAGAACTGTGAGAGAGCCTAGAGTCGTAGTTCAAACCACAAGCGAAATTGATATACTTGATGATGGCTTTAGGTGGAGGAAATATGGACAGAAAGTAGTGAAAGGAAATCCAAATGCAAGGTAATTAACTGAAGAGAACAAAGACCCTTTAGTCAATGGTTTTAAGCGTTACAATTCATGTTGTTGTTGCTGTCATCAATACCATTAGTTAAATTGTTCATATTCTTCATGTGCAGGAGCTATTACAAATGCACAGCCCCTGGTTGTTCAGTGAGAAAACATGTTGAGAGAGCTGCACATGATATCAAAGCTGTGATCACAACTTATGAAGGGAAACACAACCATGATGTGCCTGCTGCACGTGGTAGCGCAAGTTATAACATGAGCAGAAATTCTCTGAACAGCAACATATCGGCTCCTATAAGACCCTCGGCAGTGAACTGTTATTCTAACTCATCAGGTTTCAAAAATTCTCTCTACACTAATACCAGGCTTCCAGCAACTGGAAATCATGAATCTTTTTCACTGGACAAGTTCCAGCACCCAGGAAGTTTTGGCCATTCGGCTCTTAACAAATCAATGGGTTCATATACCGACCATGCACCATACTCAGATGCTGCATACTCAAATGCCAAGGATGAGAGGAAGGATGACTCCTTCCTTCAGTCATTTCTGTCAAAGGACTTCTAGTTTGGGACTGAATCACAACTCTACATATTGATATTATCCTGGATATGTTATTGTATAGCATGTAGGATTTTAGTTAGTCACAGCAGAATATGGACAAAGAGTTGCCAATGTTTACTTGGTTACCTCATTTAGATTAGTTAATGGCACTACAGCCATAGTGACAGCAAATTGTTGCTATACTACCTCTCTGCTAAGTTAAACTTTGAACTTATCATAGGATTTGACGGATGAATTCTGTTATTCTTTTGTTGTATTTGTAGGGAAAAATGTTTTCTTAGAAGAATCTTCATTAATTAAATTTGTAAGAATGCTTGTGCTGGCAATTTCTACTATGCACTCTCTACTTTTAGTTTATATTAAATGATTTGTGCTGACTGATGAATATCAGGAGGTCCATGATTTCCGTAATTTACAACACCATCTCAGGGATTTTATTCAATTCAAAGTCCTTATTGCCCTTAAAATAAAACATAGTCCTTGAAGCAAATTTTTATGATAATGAAATGTTTAGTGACTTCTTATTTAATTAGAAAAGAAAAAGCGATTCAGAAAGTTTCCACGCCTGAGAATTTTGTAGTAAATTAGTGTCTAAACTTTGAAAGCTGAAATCTCTACAATTTTAACAAGTCAAGTCTTTTATTGCTATGGAAAAAAACTGAACTTCAGTTCTGACTTCTATTACTTGTGTGTCTCACTGTCAGGCATGAATAATGCATTCCCCAATTGGGTTTTCTTTTTTGGCCAAACTGGTCAATAAAGAGTCTCAACTACAAGAAAAAAGATTAAACATTACATGTATTGGTATATGAAATCAATATCAAATCTCACTGTTTAACATATGCACAGAGCCAGAGAGGTGAGGCCTGACTCCCTTTCTCATCTTTACTATACAGAAAAATGTGATTTGTATAGAAGTATGAAAGTATGAAACAACAATAGGGAGAGTTTTGCACCGTTCCAACTTCAGATATAAGGTTGAGTTGATAGTTTGTAGCCAGAAATAAGGGCTGAAGCTGCTAGACACAAGAAGGCAAAAAAAGACATGCTAATGGCTGCAGCTGAAGCGTCTGTAAACATATTATCTGCCCCTTCCCTAATTCTATTTGTCATTGGAACTGCTGAAGATGCCGATGATATCAAAAGATATGCAACAATCTGCAACGAAAAAGGTTGCAAAATTAACATTTGTAGTCCTTCAAAGGAAAATATTTCGCAAATCATAGCCAATCATAAAGGTTTTGATTTTGAATAAACAAATATACTCTAAATTTTTGAATTATTCAAAAATGAAGCCTCTACCAACCGATAGATCATCTCAATATTGTAAGGTGGTGCCATCAGTTGGACTCATTAACTTGTCCAAAACAAATAATTAAGGCCAATAAAAATCTACCATGTGATTGCATTATTGAATCACTTAAAACGTCACTGTATCCTCGGAAAAAACATTTAATTTTATTACTAAATATTTGAAGCTAGATAAGCTTTCATTTTCATGACTTCCGTAGAGGTAACTTCTGAAAGAAGTCACAAGTTTCCAATCCAATCTTTCCTCACACTGGTGATATCTCAGCCGCTCAGCCTCAGAAGGGGGCAACAAATTAATATAATTTCCAAATATATTACAAAAAATCTCATCAACAAACCAAAAGGATATGTAATTTTAAAATTTCTGAAAAATACACAAATAAACAAAAATAGTACGAGAAAGAAGTTCCTTTGAGAAGTGAATTCAACTTAAACTTCAACACACGGACCTTGATTAGTGACTTTTCACAGGCCATAGAATCAGACAAGGGATAAAAAAAAAAATAAAAAAAAAAAAAAAAAAAAAAATAAAAAAAAAAATAAAAAAAAAAAAAGCAGGATCATTGAAATAAGAGAAAAATTATGTCAAACCTGATCACCAAAAAAGTCAATCATAGCTGCCATTCTTGGCTTAAGCATTTGTTTTGCAGTGGAAAGTTCATGAATTTGACGGAACGCTTGGCCTCCAGTGTACAAACTAGACAAAATCGCCATACCTAGCAAATACCTGTCATTCTCCAAATCACAATTCAACTTCATCACTATCGTGAATCCACTATCTACATATCTCAAATTAAAGTTTTGTAATGCGATTCAATCAATCATCATTGTCATGATAAAGATCATGCATTTTATATAACAGAACTTTAAAAAAAAAAACACATCAAAATTCATTACAAGGATGGATAAAACTTTTTTGAAACTATTTAACATAACTGCATATCAAAAGTTTGAATTTGAGACAATACACTAAGTTGGAGCAAGTTCTGACAGTTAATTCACATATTCAATGCTCTTTAAATTGAGCCCTGATGTTTAAATAAAATTAAACTCATTATTTTGTTGGTTTATCATAGTTTTTCCCTTTAGGAGACAAGAATTCGCACACAAGAAGAGAACACCTCTATCAGTGGAAATTGGAACCTTGCTTTGATTCACTCCACGAGAGACTAGTCAGAGCAACCAATAGTTTTATCTCAAATCTCAATTCTCAGATCAGCATTAAAAAAAAAATCAAATCTTGACCAATACCCATGGTTCTTAATCCAAAATTCTGAAAAAGGGGGGTCAGATTTCTACCTGTACTCTTCATATTGATCGAAATTTCTCCCATCGCCGTGTTTATTGCTGGCCATGACAATGAATGAAATCAGAGACAAAAGCAGAGCGATCCCTCTCAGTGCCAACGACCCTCTCTTCATCATGTCCTCCCTCTCCCACCGCAGCAGAATTCCTCTTATTCCACCGCCGCCGGTGGCCGACGTCCGGGGGTTCTCGCCGGGCGCAGAAGGCGGCACTGGCGGAGTCTCAACATGTATCTTTGGTGACGAATCTCCGTCGAGATTTGACATTTTGCGTGTGGTTTTAGATTGAGATTTGAAGCAATTGAAGTGAAAGGAAACAAGGTGGTTTGGTGTTTTTGGGTTTGCTTATGTAAGGTGGCAATGTTGGTAAAATCGTTATGGAAGTTATCGAAGCTTCCGGGTAAAGAGTAGTAGCGGAGATGACGTGGCGTGACGGCATTGGTTGGAGGAGTGTGGAGTACAACGAAGAAAGGCAATGTTAGCTGCCACAGCGAGGATGCATGTCTGGAAGCGACATGGTGGCCATGGAAATAAGGAAAATTATAGGTGGACACTATTTTATCAATTACTTAAGTATCAGGATTCTAAAAATAACTACATTAAAAAATTATTTTTTTATTCATCTAAATACACTTTAATTCATCATAGATTAAATTTAGCTTATTAAAACAAAATTTTTATGTTCACCCGTGCTCAATGAATAAAACATGACTTCGAAAAATATCTCACCAATGGAGATTCAATTCATTTAAATGAAATATTCATATGATGGATCTTTTACTTTATCCCACATTAATAACTCAGATTAATAAGTCATACACATAGATTATAACAAAACGTTTTCTTATATCTCTAACTTGAAATGTATAGAAGTAAGTATTACAGTTTTTTTTTTTTTTTAATAAAAATTTATAATAATGTAACAATATCATCACCGTAATAGATAAAGAAAATTAGTTTAATAGGTTGTACTTTTTTTCACCTAAAAAAGTTATGACTTGCATAATATCATCATTTTCAATCTTTATCTAAAGAATTTACTTTTTTACTTTATTTTTTATTAAAAGAAGAGAAAAATAAAAAAAATAATGTATTATCTCAATCCTTCACATAAGTTTAGCGAAAAAAATATTTTCAAAATATAATTAATTATTAAAATAAAACTAACATTAAATTATAACTTATTTAAATAATATATAATGGAAATTTTTTTCATTATATATATATATATATATATATTATATTCATATTTACACTCAATAATATTTTAAATATAATAATTATCTTATGCATGCATAGTAAAAGAGAATAAAGAAAAATATATGTATAATTGCATACCCTACACAACTATTCTACTTTTCTTTTACTTTCAATCTTCTTTGTTAATATATTAATAAAAAGGAGAGAGCATCATAATAGTTACACATCTCACAAAAAAGAGATTATTGTTTTGTTTCTATTATAAACATAATTAATAAATACTTGTAATTCATTTCCTTTAAAGTAAGAGAATATATATATATATATATATATATATATATATGAAAGCAAGAAGAAGAATAAAATATATAAATAAGAAAATAGTACTTTTACTATGTATTTTAACATCAAAATAAGAGTATTTATTACATGCTAAAGCTTTGTGTAAGATAATAATATTATTTATGTATAGCTTTTATGACAAAGAATATTTGACATTTTCTGTTATTATGTATTGTTCGGATTGGGAGATGGAAAAAGAAGTAAAAGAAAAAAAGGGTAAAAAAGAATTGTTTGAATTGAAAGAAAGTGGACGAATTCAAGTAAAAGTTTGTAATATATAATTAATGTGACTGGCAAAAAAGTATATTATATAATGAATTACCAATATGTCTTTTGCTGTATTTTATTGAGAACGAGTATAAATTAAATTTAAATAATGAATAGTTATGAAGTCAAGCAATACAAAAAAATATTCAGGTAGATTTATTTAAGTTTTAATTAATTATAGTTAGTTTAATTTTAATAAAAATGAGTATGAATTAAAATTGAAAAATCATTAATTAGGAAATAATTAATTTATAAATTGAAAAATATATTTAAATTATTTTGTTAATAATATTTCACAAAATTACATAGATTTAAAAATAATTAATATAATTTTATACTTCTATATAAATTTAATTTATTTTATTAATATTATTTTAGGATTTAAAGAAATAAAATAAAATAACTAATATGAAATTAATACTTAATTAACTTGTTTCAAATTTAAATAAAAGAAATTGAGATCTAAAATAGAAAATAGTTAATATCTATTTAAATTAGAAGTGAATAAAATTAATTATTTTCATATATATATATATATATATATATATATATATATATATTTAAATGTCATGACGATTAATTACACCAATATATTTTACGTGTCACATATTTTTATTATATTTTACTTTTATTCTATTTTTCTTATATATTTTTGTTTGAATTCAAAGTAAATATAAATTCCTTTAAAACGTTTTTAAATCCATTGTGTATTGATAATGGAATCCATTAATTGCCCAAGACATGCATGCATCTCTTTCTATACTATTAATAAATGCCTAATTAATAGATTCTAATCATTGTAATTACGTTAAGTCCTTCTTCTAATACTTGTTCCAATTTAAACATATTGACATTGAAATAAAAATAAATAAATGATTTATTACACTAATTTAAAAATATTATAACCTCAAATTCCTTTCATCCCACAAGTCAAACAATATCAAAATTAATGTATCATTTTTTGAATATCATCACTTATTAATCCTCAAATGCAAAATGCCCCTAAAAAGTTATGTGAATTTTCAAGAGTTGAGGTGTAAAATTTTCCTCAACCTCTCTTTCTCCTCCATTTCATTGCACATGGGAAAGTGGCAATGCAATACTCTCCCAACCCTCTTATTATCTCAATCTTCACATTTTTGTGAGGATTCACTTGATCCAAATATAATGTTAATAAATAATATTTGTTGTCTTCTTCAACTGAAAATCTTACTTTGTGTATTTTTTTATATATTATTTAATTTTCTCATTTGTATTGAATGTGAAACTTACGCTTGAATTTTTAAGATACTTCTAATGTATTTCAGAGTTTGTTACTCATTATGCAACAATTATGCAGGGAAGCAGTTTGAGAAAATGTTTATTAGGATAAAGATAAGCATACCTTTCCATGTTTAGCTAAAGTTTATTTAGTGAAAATTTTTTGGAGTTGTTCAGGCACCCATGTGAAGGGAAAAGGTGTTGGAGTGTTTGGAAAGGGAAGCAATTGGGAGTGAAGAGGTGGGAAAAGAGGCTACGGATTGTAGCTTAAAGAGTTCTTTGAGATTTGTCTGTTTTTATGGTGCTTTTGTTAGAAAGACACCTATCACATGAATGCTGGGATTTTTCACTACTAGACTTGATTTCGAAAGAAACTTAACAGTTACCACAATACCACATCATAATCACACATTAACAAAGCTCTAATGTGCTGTTTATGCTCTAGCATTTTGATTTGGTGGATGAACATAATTTGGCTTTGCAACCTTCATCTATTGGGTTGTGGTTTATGATATAGTTTTAATTTAGTCATTTTCTTTTCCATCATCATTGAAATTTCAAATCTGAGTTATTGAGAAAAATTCTAGCAAATAGAATCCTTCAAATCCTATTCATTTTCTCTAATTTCTCATATTTTATTTTCTTTATAAGAAAAGTTTGCATATATAAAAACTAAGTTTTTAGCCTCTTTACGGTTAAACTTACATGTTTTTTTTTTTTTCCAACGTTTCATCTATATTGGAAGGAACAAAATTGGATATGGTCTTTTTTATTACTTGAAAATTTTATTTATTTGACTTGGACACGAATCCAATACATACTAAAGAAATGGGCATGTATATCCAAATGAAATACCTAAGTTTTTTTAAATATTTTTCTATGACATACTGGATAGGTACTTCATAAATGCTTATGACGTGAATCTAACTATTAAAGAGGACTAGACTAATATTTTGTGTTTTTTTTTAACATATTACTAGATTCCTTTATAGAAAAAGAGGAAAAATTGAAGAATTTGAAAGACAAACCTTTGACTAATGAAATCAATTTCAATGTGGAAGCAAATTGACTTTCAGAATCAAATTTATCCTTCTTTTGTTGGTATCACAAGGCTGAACATGAAATTTATTAAACATTTTGTAGAGAACTTTAAAGCTTCTTATAGTTTCTCAAAAAAGTTTTGTATTTTTTTATCATTTCTTCTTACTCTTTCATTCTTGAGTGTTGAACAAGTTAAACCAATCCATAAACACAATTTGGGACTTTTGCCCTTGGATTATAGAATTAATCAACCATATAACTTGGGATTTCTTTCCACACATTAACCATAAAATGACACCATACCTTCATCTCCGTTTTACTTACTATTTACTACAAGGCTAAATAAAACCTTAAGAACAGGATTAATATGCTTGACAGAAAAAGAAAAATTGGATTTATTTAAAACCTTGCTCAAGACTATCCCTTCATTTCAATTTTGAAGTTTGTTTTCTGAGTTGCTTTAGATGCCTTCAATGATTTGAGTTCATCTAACAACTGCATCAAGCTGTTGTAAGAGGATCCACCCTCCTCTGTAGTTTTCTTGGAAGCATCTCCAAGTTCTCTTGCTCTCCTCCTCATTTCTATGCTCTCTTCTTTTCCCATCAACTCTACCACAGCCTTTGCAATCTCTTCCCTTCCCACCATTGCATCCTCTCCCAGGCTTGTCCAGAACTTGTTCTCTTTAGCTCCCACTGAAACTCCAATCTTCAACACATCAACCAACAGCTTCTCATTGTAGAATTGCTCTGCAAACATTGGCCATGTGATCATTGGCAATCCAGCACTCACACTTTCAAGGATGGAATTCCAACCACAGTGTGTCACTATGCCTCCTACTGCAGGGTGGTTCAATATCATCACCTGTGGTGCCCAGTTCCATATGATAAAACCCCTCTTGCTTTTTTTCATCTTCTCCTCAAACTCTTGAAGAAAAATCTGTCCTTTATCATTTTTATCCTTTTTTCGTGCAACCCAGATGAAACTACAGCCAGAATTTTCGAGCCCGTGAGCAATTTCAACAATTTGAGCTTGAGGGAGCCTCGTGAGGCTCCCAAAACTTACATAAAGCACAGACTTTTTTTCCTTATTGTTAAGCCAATGTAGCCACTCTGAATCTTGTGCAAGGTCCTCCTTTTGTCCCTTATTGATCTTTTCCTCATTACCCTTGTGAGCCCAGGCTGAAACTGGTCCTACACTCCAGCACTTGATCCCCTTTGTACTTCGATAAAGATGCTCATAATCACCTTCAAGTTCATGAAAACTGTTGCACAGTGTTCCATAGCTTCTGCTCTCTGATTCATAGGCTTCATTCATTAAGTCTGCGAATTCATCCTCACCCCTCCTTACCCATTCTTCTAGCTGCAAGGGGGTCATCTCAATATTATGTGGAAGGCCAGGAACTGAGAACTTCTGGGTGGCAGAAGCCAACCTCTCATGAGGCTTATGCTTTCTGATAAAATGAATGGCACAGTTTGCGAAGTGGCTTGCACTGTAAAAGTAAAGCCTTGGAATGCCTAGTTTTGCAGCTGATTCTACTGTCCAAGGATAAAGCAGATCAGTTACAAGACAGTCTGGTTGCAGATCCTGAAACAGCTGCTCGAATGGACCTTGGAGCATCGACACACCGTAGAAGATTTTACCAATCATATCTGGGGAAGTGCCATCTTTGAGGTTTTCAGCCCCCTCAGGGAGACCAAGTTGGGCTGCAGGGAACGGTACCAGTTGTGTTCTGATGTCGTATCCACAGTTGAAGTCACTGTCTATGGCGTTTTGGAATGTCAAAGCATTGGCATGGGTAGTGATAATGGTAACACTGGCACCATATCTTGCAAAAAGCCTTGCTGTGTCCACCATGGGGTTCAGATGGCCAGATGATAGATATGGTAGGAAAATTACATTCAGTCGCTGAGCTTGCGATTCTGTCTTCATGGCAAACTGTGGTAAGAGAAAACTACTCACACTTCTCTTTCCAAACACAAACCACAGCCTGCAACTCTCTTTCAATTTTCTGCATACATTTTTCAAGTGGCAAGTGCTATTCTTTTTATAACCACCAGACTTAAAATAAGAACCATTTTCTATTAATTATTAAATATTTTTACCTAGAATTGAGCTACGACCTTCCAAAATGGAATAGAATTAATCTTAAGAAACCTAAGTTTTGATTGAACTTTCTAATCACGGAGATTTTTTATCGCTTTTTAATTAATCTAAAAACCTTTTTGAGTTTCCTTTCTCTTGACAGGCATCCTTAGTTTATTTTATTTTGATCATCTCTTTTTAGAATTAGTTGAGAGATAACCTTTCAATTTTACCTACTTTCTTTAACGTATTATTATCACTGATGAAATTGTCTAGCTTGCATTTTGAAACTCAGAGTAAGCAATTACATATTAAGCATTTTGAAACTGAGAGTAAGCAATTACATATTAAGCATATGTTGTCTATTTTGTATGAATACATAAAAATATTTATTTACATGTTTTTTTTCTAATAACAACACCACCACTTGGGTTCAAAACGGGTCGCAAGCCTGTAGTCTCAAGCTGAATAGGTAAAGAGACTTTATTAAGCCCGTAACGGTTATTGTAAGGATTATTAAAGTCGTTTAAAATATTATGTTTACTCAGGCGCCTTTATTCCCAGTTATTGTTAGGCCTATACCTGTTATTTTTTATTAGACCCATACCTATTATTCTGAGTTATGACTTTGTGTTGAGATGTTTTGATAATATATCTTGAGATTCCAAAGTGATACATTTTTGTCGACCAAATTAGGTCATGCCTCGAAGATTCGAGAAGACATGTCCTTGTAGACCGAATTAGGTCATGAATGGATTAGCTCAGAGACCTTTTATAGAGGCGTTATGAACATCTTCTCATCCAAGGGATTAATTTTCACAATTATATCACAAAAGCGATTGAGATAATCCTTTAGTGGTTCTATCTCATGTTGTCGTATATCAAACAATTCGGCTAGCTTTGGTGGTTTGACCTTTTTTGCACAAACTGTTGTAAAAATATTGTGAAAAGGTATTGAATAAATCAATAGTACCATCCAGAATTCCATTGAACCACTGTACATCAATCCCGGTGAAAGTCCCAATACACATCTTGCAACGAATGACATCCGAACCTCTCAATATCGACATTTGAGCCCTGAAATACTTCAAGTGACACTCAGGATCACCTAATCCCGAGAATGGTACCATTTTTGGTATCATATAATGGGGTGGAACTTGTTCCGCCATTATCAATTGTGTAAAAGGTTGTGGATCACCGAGTCCTTGATTGAGTCGTTGTGTTCCATATGAGACCTTTGTAGTTTGATTTCTCACAAATTGTCGCAATTCTTCATTCTCCTTTTACAACTCCTCGTTGCGCCTTGTCTGCTCTTCTCTCAATCGCTCTTATTCAATATGGACGTCCTCCCTTTGTCTTTCTCTGTTAGCCCTCAACTCCTTTGATTGCTTTCTGAATTCCTCATTGTTTTTTTGTAATTCATTCATGGTTTCGAGGATTTGTTGGAGAGTTGTCGAATCTCCGTTCCCTTCGTTAGGGTGAGTTGCCTATTGTTTCTCATTTTTCTTGTCTTGGATTTTTCTGCTAAGGTTTTTTCTCAAATTTTCTCTCTCAAAGTTTTCTCTCAAGGTTTTTCTTAACGGGAGTAGGAAAATTTTACCTAACCCCACGGTGAGCGCCAATTTGTTTTAGCTACAGAGGTTTTTTTATCATTGTCTAGGCTAACCTAAATAAAACTTTTTAGTCACTCTTCTCTTAATAGGTCTGTTGAATTTATTTTGATAACATTTTTTAGAAAACAACTAATTATGGTACCTGATACCTAATTGAGAAACAACATTCATATTTTACAACTTACATTTTTTTAACATATATTCGTTTAATTATTTGAATATTAATTATTTGAAATATTTAATTCACTGTATCAGTTATAATTATTATTGTAACAAATTATTATCACTGATATAACTGTTAAACTCGCATTTTAAAACAAGAGTAAGCAACTACATATTAAATTTGTATTATGTGTGATCCATTTTATATAAATATATAAAATTTTTTATTTACATATTTTTTTTACTAACAAATCCCTTTTCCAATCAACGACGAGTCAAACTATATCACCTTTTATAATAATTATCTAACTTTGGTGAAAATACGAGAAAAACTCCACTTACAAAAGATTCTTAAAAGATTCTTCTATACTTAAGTTAATAATAAAAAAATTATAAGTACAATAAATGAGTATGAGAATTAATCAATACATCCTCTTGATCTATATTTATAGATTTTTTAATATGGAATGGGGTATTCAAAATTGATAGGAGATGATTATTGAATATTTTACTATCAATTATTGCATAGTACATTTAATTAGATAAAGTACATCTTATTTAATTGAATATTGTATTATTATACTAATAGTATACATTGAATATTAAATATTGTATTATTACACGGTAGGTACAATTAACTTATCTATTGGCAGGTTCTTGTTCTCCTCGTTGTTCTTGGCATGTTTTTTTCGTTAGCTTCTGCCTTAAACGGCTAGTGAGGGCATTTTGTTCATTGTTAACTTGTATTTTAGTAGCCTTTTGAATTGCCACCTACTTTTGTTTTTGTTGAGATGAAAATGGTTGGAGTAGTTAAAACAAGGTTTGAAAATAGATTAACATATTTCAAGTTGAAAGAGTCAAACTTGAAAGCATGCTAATGTCTGTTTCTTTGTATTGACGGCAAAAAGGCGTTGTTAAACTGCATAATCAGGTTAAAAAATAGGTGGATTTATCAGGCTTGGAACTTGTTCATGTCATATAGTTTGTTCCCTAAACAACAACACATGGAAACTTGGTATTATTGCAAAAGAAACTGAGTTATCATCTAACAAAGCACAGCATCAGAATCTGAATATTCATGAAGTCCTTGTTTCTCAGAAACAGCTGCATTCAAAGCAGAAAAGAAACATACATAATTTAGGTCCCCCGAGTCTGGTTATTTTAAGGGGCCGTCCTCAGATAACGCAAGCATAACCATAGGCCGGTGGTTTTGTCATTATATAGAAATTATAATTTATATTATAAAAGTACATATAATTAATAAAATCAATATAATATAATAATAATAATGCTTTACTGGCTCCATGATCAAGGTAAAGCTGATATATCAATCATATATAATATAATATGAAAATTGTATTAAGATATTATAACACTTGAAGAATCAGTAAAGCATTTCGTTGATTTCAAGTGAATGCTACAATTTATATAAATAAATTCGAATGGTTTTCGTATGATTAAATTTTTAAATTTTCGACTTTGAAATTAACAAGAAATTTAACTTTAGGCCATCACAAATGGTATTTTATAATAATTTTATTTTTCAATATATATGCAGGGATGCCAATGTTCCTGCATAATGTTTTGGAGTATTTCTCATTTGCGCACAATGAATTTTAGCCTGTTTTTAGAAACAGAATTTTGTCTCAAGAAATAAACTTGGGTAATGATGTGTATTAAGAAACATAGACATGAACACAAATACAAGGACACGAATATGGATCCGACAAGCGACACGACAAATAAATAAATAAATATATATATATATATATATATATATATATATATATATATAATTATAAATTTATTAAAATATATTAATATAGTTTGTAATCTAAAAAAATAAAAAAAATATTTATAAAAAAAATCTAACAAAAATACAACTTATATATTTTTTATTAAAAAATACACCCTTTTAAGTTCAATTTATTAAATGATAAGCTAGCAATCTAATATTAGATTTTATCTAACATTAGCAAAATTTTCTTTTTATTCTAAAACTTTGTCAATTTTATATTTACTTATTTTCTTATATTTGGATTATCAATATACCTTTTAAAACATTTGTATTTTTTTATGAGTAAGTTTCACATTCTGACGTGGAAAAATCTTTATAATTCTTTAATAATTTATAAGTTTTTCTTAAAATAGGATGTGCAAAGATTATTTGATATATGTAAAGATTTTTTTTAACATTTAATGAATGAATATATTATTTATTAATCTTTTAATATTTGTGTTTAATTTTTTTTATATTTATATTTGATTTTTCATGTGATTTTGATTGAAGAGATATGTCCAAGAAGTAGATAGTGTGTTCTCTTGGACGTATTCAAGAATCAGATCGTGTCGGACTTAATTATGTGTGACACCGTATGAGTCTCAACGAGTATGAATCTCGTGATGAATGTGTCGAGTGATATAGTGTAAGAACATGAGCTTCATAAACACTTATTTTTATAATAATTTAAATTCAAATACAAAATAGTTGTTTATCATTATCCAAACATTATTTTAGTAAAAAAATACTCAAGATCAGAATGCTGGTAACTTTGCTAAGAAATTTAGACCAAGTTAGAAGAATTATCTAAATTGGATGTCATAAAGTTTGCAAACCATGTGATTTCTTCTAGTTGCCTAGAGTTTTGGTTAGTTCTTCTAAGTAACCTGTCTAGGAAACTTGGGTTTTGATTTATTGTTTCTGAACGCTGGGTGTGTCCAGAAACTGTTTGTGAAGTTCCTGTGAAAGGAATTGTAGTAGTAGGTGTTCTACTCATTATTTCTTTGGTCTTGGCTTAGCCAAAATAAAGTTGGTGTTTATATTATTAGAACTAGATGGTCCTAATTTTAGTTTATTAAGTTGTAAAGAAATTTTTTCTAAGTTTTTATCAGCTATAAGGTTAGCTAATAAACTTTCAAGCTTTTCGTTAGTTTGTTTTAATTTATTTATATCAAGAATAAGATTATTTATGATTTTATAAGGCTCTTCTACTTTTTC
>Ga0209489_101421_pt1 | contig 49175 bp, 22 predicted proteins | sample SiratrowhiteBW_FD_187527 | JGI IMG/M metagenome (GOLD analysis project Ga0209489, IMG submission 187527) | Root nodule microbial communities of legume samples collected from California, USA - Siratro white BW (SPAdes) (version 2) | ecosystem: Host-associated > Plants > Roots > Nodule | place... | reverse complement strand
CAGGGATCGTTGCACCAAAGAACTCATAGCTAAAGCAACCAGGTCCAATTTATCTTCTCATATTATTTAACAGTTAAAGTTTATTAAGAGTCACAAAAAATTGTACTAATAATTCCAATAAGTGTGTGTTACTAAAACTTATAGTTTTCATAATTAGTAATTAATTTACCACATGATATTTGCTCCACTTACTAAAATTTGCTTGATGCAGCAAATGGGTGATGATGAATAGAGAAACAAGAAGATTAACCAAGATGCCTGAAGAAGTTAGACAAGAACTTGTTCCTCTCTACTTTAACAGGTTTGCCATTGCCACTGAAGAAATAGACAATCAGAAGATACAAAAGCTCACAGACGCCACTGCTGAGGGTCTTCGATTTCGAGTGACTGTAAGTTTCATACAAAACTTTCTATTTCAATAACAACCTCATTTTCCTTAATCAACACTTCACTCATTCCCTCTTTTTCTGCAGGCAATCCAGCCAGGGTGGAACGACATGGATGTTAACCAGCATGTTAACAACGCAAAATACATCAGATGGATCTCAGAGGTACTTCAGATATATATTAGTGAAAAAAAATGCTATCTAGGACGAAATAATGTATGCAGAAACGTGATTATGATTGGCTATATATGTTTGATCACTTAATAAAGTCACTAATGTTTTATATAATTTGGTGATGATGATTAAGTTGGTGGATAAGAACTAGCTAACCATTTGGCATGTGGATTTGGGTTATGCAGAGCGTGCCAAGAGAAATATTAGAAGATTACAAAATGAGGAGCATGACTTTAGAGTTTCGACGTGAATGCACGCAATCAGATATATTGGAATCAATGACAAGTCCATCATCCAAAGAGATTGGTGCCTCGAATCATAAGTGTGTTAGCACAGAATCCCACCTGCAATATATACACTTGCTTCGTCTACAAGAGAACAAAACGGAGTTGGTTCGTGCCAGAACCGAATGGCATCTTAAGCGAAACCACAACTGATACATAAGCTTATGAATACAATTGTTTTACGTTGCTATTGCGTTGTGATCATAATAATAAAGTTACTTGGTAGAAAATTGAGATGATGCCACGGTGCCAAATCAATGTGAAATGTGTTAATAAACTATAAATAATTATTTGGCGATTTCGAAGAAGACTTTTCAATAATTTATAAAATAGATATAAATCTTATTTTTAAAAGACTGTGATAGACTTAAAAGTTCACTTAAAAATAAAATGCTTAATATAACTTTATTTTCCTCGTGAGACTAGGATTTTGTTATAACATAAGTCCAAGCTCAACTACTCTCATTCGATGCTTTCATGTTTATTTTCAAGAAAAGAATAGCAAAACATGATGAGAGTTTAGAGTTATAGGGTTTCGTCACTTAAATCCTTTTTATAAAAAATAAAAATCACAGTAAAGGAAATATTATATTATCAGTATTAAATGTTAGAAGGAAACACATTTTCTTTTCTCCAATCTCAAATATTAAGAAAAAAATTATAATTATATAAATATCAAATAAAAAGTATCAAATAATAATTAGATCAAAGTCAAATAATTATATAAAAAAATAAAAATGATTAAATATATGAATTAAAAATAAGTAATGAAATTATAGACCGAAAAGTTTCTTAAGTTACTTAATAAATTAAAGATATTTTTGTAATTAATTTAAAACAGAGACGAAAGGATAGATATATACACTCCGTTGATAAGTGTCAAATTTTACTTATTTTAACCTTAATGTGGACACTTAAATAGCACAACAAATAGGAATAATTTTGAAAAAACAAGCACATAGCCAACTTAGAATTTTGATCTGTTTGCACTGTACAAAAATTTATTGATTTAGCAGTAGATTTAAATTTGTTGGTAAATTATTATTATCTAAAGATTTTATCAATGAATAACTAAGTGATCAATTTTATCAATGGATAATTATATGTCAATTTACCAGTATATTTAACCTGTTAGTACCATTTGTCAATAAATTAACTACCCTGTCCGTCCAAAATCAACTGGTAATAACCAACATATTTGAATCCATCAATAAAATAATTATGTCAATGATAATAATAATATTATTATTAAATATAATAATTATGATGATAATAATAAAATATGGTAATAATAATAATAATAATTATTATAAATAATAACAATATTAATTAAAATGATAATATTATTATTAATCAAGATAACAGTAATAATTATAATGATGATGATTATTATAAATAATCATAATATTAATTAAGATAATAATAATAATATTTATTATCATTAATTATAACAACAATAACGGTAACAAAAATTATTGTTTAGTATTGTTATCATAATAATTAAAATAATAATAATCATTATATAGTACAATTAATATTACTAATAATTAACATAATAATAATAATATTGATAATAATCATAATAAAAGTAATAATAATAATACGTGGCTATTGTAAGACTGAGTAAGTACTTGTATTTATAAGTGTTTGTGTTTGATAAGTGATTATTATATTATGAACCGTTAAGCTTAATCACTTAATTTGATTGTGAATTTAATTTGTGTTATTTGGCTAGGTGGCCTGTTTATACTATGCAATTTTAATCCCTAATATAATAAATAATGTGTGCGTGAGTACAGTAGTAAGGTATTTGTAGACTATCACATCATTCACTGTATTAGGATATCGTGATATTGTTCTAAGTTAACAATAATGTCAGTTAAAAAATTAAAGGACACCAAGGAGACACCTACCATCTATAAAAAAAATCCACTTTTTCTATTTTTTTGTATTATGCTTCTTTATACTTTTGTAAATAAAAATTTATCACATCTTATTTTTATTTTTATTCTTTCTCATATTAATTATATCATTTTTTAGAGATCTTGTATGCACACATATTTAAGAATTCTAAGTATATCACAATTATTTTATATAAAAGGAAACAACCTTAGAATAATGTCTTCTCATTTGAGTGTGTAAGTGTTTATGATTCAAACTAGAGAACTAATAAGAATTGATCAACTATAACAAAGCAGGCTTCATCTCAATCATCTTCTTGTTCATTATTGGCCTCACAATGCTTGTGAAGTCCATAGGACTCTCATAGAACCCTGTACTTCTCTGATTTCGATTTTGATTTTGAGCTTAATTCGCTTCAGCCATCGATATTTCATAAATAATTTCTAGATTTTGAGTGGTCACTAGAATGGAAGAATTTGAATGAACAACCCTCTGGACTAGATCTCTTTGTCTTCTTGTATCAAATAAGTTTCTTCTTGTAGTTATTTCAATCTCTTGATCTACAACAACGATTCTGAAGAAACTATCTCCCTTGTTTGAATATAACCTTACAAGAACACACAAAAACCTATAACCACTTGTTATTCCAAATAAATCAAAATCAAATCAAAACAAATATAAAAGAATTATGAATGCACAACTATTATATATTGAAACATGTATTCCCGATAATGATGCAAATGTAATCACAAATGTAACAAGTAATAAATATATCATTATTTTCCAAAGGATTTGTGTAATATACGACAATAATTATAGTTATAATAAATTTTAGATATAAGAACAATTCCATGATTTAGATTGATGTGCAGAAAATAAAATGAAATTTAATATTTTTGTTAACAATTGAATTGCAGAAGAAAAAGATTAGCTATGAATAATATGAGTTGTTAGGGTTAGACTTCACTAATCCTCATTCTCATGTGTAAGAACGGTTACTTCTTTCCCAACAATAATCAATTTCAATCCATAATTTTACCTAAACCCTAATTTCTTATAAAAATAAGCCTAAGTTTATCTATTAATCGTCAATCCCTTAATCAATTATATAAATAAAACTTACAATCGCCACAAGGATTTTAAGGCAGCAAACGAATCTTACTCTATCATAGACACAAGCTTTCATATAGTATTTTAATTCAGTTTTCGATTACAAAAGATATTTCACAATATATGAATCAACACAACAAGTGATAACCGTAGAATTAAAATACTAATATATTGAAAGGAACGACATAAATATTACATAAGAGTTCAGAAAAGTAAATTCTAATCCCAATAACAATGGATTTAGTTCCTCATAGTCATGAGGAAGCTAAACATTACAGAAGAATAATGGAAATAAGAAATTACTCCCAGAAAATCCTAAAACTGCCTCAATTTCCAATTTCGCTCCTTGACAGCTCCAAATGTCTAACCCTAACGTAGAGTAAATATCAAATAGCATTTGAAATTTGACACTTGCACCTGACTCAGCCTAGTGGCACTAGGCTTGACTACTGTCTTGTTGTTTCTCACATCTAGGCTCAACTGGTGTCAAGCTCAAGTTACTTGCGTTGGGCACATTTTCTTTTATTTGCTCTTGGATTTTCTCAGGTCGAGCTTATGTTTTATGTGCCATGCCTGAGTTATTTTGCGACAAGTTACTCTTTAATCATTCACCTTAAAGCCTTCAATCCTTCTTCTCTTAATCTAATTTTTTTTGTTCATTTTTAAGAAAAAAAAATAGAAATTGGTAATCAAATCCAATGTCTAACTTTTATAATTAAATATTATCAAAAACTACCTAAAATTGAGAATTAAACAAATTCTAAGCTTAGAGAGAGTTTATTTTTTTATAAAACTTAGTCCAAAAATATTATATAAATAAACTCTATCAGAGACAAATCTTGATCTTAGGGCCGATTCAAAGAGAATCACCCCACTTTTGATAAGCCCGTGGTTCAGGTTTAATTTAGTTCTTAACATAATCAATTCTTTATATTTTGTAAATAAGAATGATGTACTATTTTTCCTTAACTCCAATTTTATCTCTAAAGAGGATTTTTTTCAGGCAATGTTTTAAAGAGACACATGTTTAAGATCTCTCAATAATGATACATTATTTTCCATCACTCATAGTGAGTGGCCCCAACCGAGGTCACTAGTCATAAGGGCCCTCAAGGTCACTTCTATGATAATGAGAGCCCCTGAGGTCACTTAACTACATGATAACAGGGTCCACAAGATCCCTCTTTGTAAGGGCGTTTGAGGTCACTTACATACATAATAATAAGGGCCCTTTAGGTTTACTCATAGTAAGGACTTTCGAGGTCACTTATATACATGATAATGAAGGTCTTCGAGGTCACTCACAATAAGAGCTCCCAAGGTCGTTAAATACATCATTATTATTACTATTATCTTAATTATTATTATTATTATTGATGTTGTTGTTGTTATCATAAATATTTTATTATTATCATACTTATTATTATTTTTAATAATAAAATTATTATACTTATCATCATAATTATTTTACTTATGGATTCTGTCAATAATTACCCACAAATTTTAGACAAATAATTGGACGTTTAATTTATTGATAAATTGTACTGACTAGTCAAATACGTCGGTAAATTAACCGTCAATTATCTATTGTAAAATCCATCCGTAATTACTAACGAATTTGATTCGTTATAAAATTGACTGCTATGTTGTCAATGGATAAAATCTTTCAATAATCATAATTTACCAACTAATTTAAATTTTGTAGGTAAATCTAAAATTTCTTGTACTGCAAACAATTTAGAATTCTAAGCTAGTTGAGTTTGGTTTGTAAAAGTATTCTTATTTGTGTTATTTAAGTGTCTATATCAAGATTAAGACAACTAAATTTTGACACTTATCAATGGATATTCGTATATCTACATTGATCTTCGTACTCGTCCAATATCCATTCTCTCATCCCTGATTCAAATTACTAAAACACTTTTAATTTATTAGGTAACCTAAAAAACGTTTTCTTAGTCCTTAATTATGTAACTTATTTTTGTGTCATACATTTAATTATTTTTAATATTTTATATATTTATTTGACATTTATTCAATTGTTATTTGACACTTTTATTTGACATTTATACTATTATAATTTTTTTATTGATATTTTACATTAAAAAAAATTATATCCATCTAATATTGAATATTTGATATATCATATTATATTTTTTTTACTGTAACTTTATTTTTTATAAAAAAAAGAGTTATTTAATTAATTAATATTTAAAATACTAAGAAATGGATACAAATGCGGATACACAGACTTTTGTCCTGATGCGGATGAGGATAGGACAAAAATAAATACTCGTTGAATATGGTAATGAAAATAAATTTTTATTTCAAAGATGGAAAAGAGATAGTATTACATGTGTGTGACTTTTATATATTAAGAAAAAGCATTCTTTTTAAACTCAAAAAATCTTGTTTATAAGTTTAACTAATAATTTTAAAAAGTTATCCGTGTGAATTTCTATAAGTTAATTTATATTATAATTTATAAAATAAATATTTTTCTTCATACTTATGTGAAAAAAGTTTAAAAAGATTATTATGAATGATAGGATATGGTGCATGTCAATGTTGTTCAAATACTTATGATGATCACAAATTATGCTTTTTCTTTCGTTCTTTATAATAAATCAACTAAAAGCAACTAAGTTTTGGTGTAATAGTAAAGAGTATATACAAGATGCTTTTATTTGGGAATATATAAAAGCATATCTAATATGAAAATTATAATGATGATAAGACCAAAAAAAATTATTAAAACTAATCAATACTTTAATTATTATATAATCAATGTCCTCATGATCACATAATCATTTTGTTTGTTACTTATTGTTTACTATTATCAATGTGATTATTATAGGGGGTTAACTTCTATATGCACACTTAAAAAATTTATATTTTACATCCAATCACACATTTTAAATATGGTTACTTTATTGGCTTTTGCATTATCTTTCTTTCTGAAATGTTATATATATATATATATATATATATATATATATATATTATGATTTTTTAATTAACTAATAATCCAGCAGAGTTTAAATTATTAATAATACCTTTAGATCATATTCTATGAATAATATGAAAGAACTTTAAAGCACTAAGGGAAAAGTGTTACTAACTGTTCTTCATGTATGGCTGTTGGAAACTAGTAAGCTCAGTGGACAATCAATTCAATCATATATTTTCTTACTCATAATGTAATAATAGTGTTCAAATTTTATTGTAGATCCTTGCTGGTATACCATATACAGTGTGCAACAATAAAGATGAAATTGAAGAGGCAAAGTTTGTTGATCAGGTGAATCATGAAAGCTGAACCAACTTTATTCACCACACTTATGTCTTCTTCAATTTTACAATTCACATACGTGTATACCATACTATGTTTGAAGGGACCGTTTGCTTTGGACCTTATCTTCACGTCACTTGCGCTTGATGAAGACTATTGTTGGTGTTATTTTGTTTGACTACTGACTACAGATAAGTATAACCTGTGTTGTGCCAAAAGCCAAACCGTAACCATTTTGGACGGATAAGATTTGGTAGACCCATTTTGTTTGTTCTTCTTTTCCTCATCAGTACCTGAGTTAAAAAGGGGGTTGAATCTAATTTTTGGGTCCAGTTCAGTGAATGAATCCAAATGTGAAACAACCTTTGCTTCTGTTCTAATTTGCAAAAAACTTTTAAATATAATTATACCTTGGTTGAATCTAATGGTGAGTAAGGTCACAATACAACACACCAGATTCTGCCAATTACCCAAAATGTCCCGAAACAACCTAGGAAATGCCAAATAACACTTGATAGGTTTTCTGGGAAGTGCAATTTTTTTTTTTTTTTGTCTAGTAAAGATATCATATTATATATTTGTAACGCATAAATTAATTTGTAATTAGATGGAAACAGACTTGGTTGAAAGAATAGAAAGGATGCTTGTGAATTTAATAAAGAAGTGAGAACCAAATAATTCAAAGTCATAGTAGAGTATGAGTGTGTTTTATGGTTAGTGTAACTAGGTAGTTATGAGTGGTTACTATAATTGAAGCTCAAGAATAATTTATGTAACTGAAGCAAAGCAAAAATTTGTCATATTCATTAGTGTTTGAAGAATCTAAGTTGAGATACAGTATAATAATAAGGGAAAAAAACTTTGGTGGGGTATTATTGACTCCAACACTGAACAAAAGTTATACATTCTTTACCTACAATAGTAAACTCCAAGAAGCACTATTGTTAAACAAAGATTAATATTGTAATTAAATTCAAGACCATGGCAACATAGTTAAGAGACAATCTTAAGGATACAATACTAAGTTTGTTTATAAATGCTTTAAAAATAGTTTGTATGTAAATTAATATTTTATATATTATATATATATATATATATATATATATATATTTAATTATATATTAAATTTAGTTAATTTTATTATTATTATTATTATTATTATTATTATAAGTTAACACTATCACTCTTACGTCCTTTTATACTATTGTAATTATCGAAATTTATAGTAACTAATATTTCATAAAATATATAATGATATTTTTCTTTTATCATTTTCAATTTAGAGAAATTTAGTAGATCTATAACAATATATCATAAATATATTTTTATTTTACATATACATTTTATAATTCTATTTTATCTTCATTATCTTTTTTTAAATTATATTATTTTAAATATTATAATTATTTTAAACACCTGTGCAACAATAATAGTGTATATAAATTATCCACCCACTTAAAATATAATTACACATACTTTTACTATTTCACAATCCAGTTACGTTCTTCTTTTATTTTTATCTTTTCTATCTTTCCTATAAAAATGTAATCAATATTACTTTTTTAATATTGTTTTATCCAAATTATAAATTGCACATTTATATTACTTCTTTCCTATAATTTTAATATTATTAATTAATATATGAAAAATGACATTTAAGTACAAGGAAAGGATGAAGAGAGTTTACTTATGAAAAAGAAATGAAGAGTATAAGTTTATCTAGTTGAAGAATTTGAAGAAACTTTTAGAGTTTACCATTAGTAAAAATAATTTTATCTAGGATGTGACTGAGAGAAGAAAGTTTATTCCAATTTGAAAACATTATATTTCATATCTCAAGAATACGACTATATACAAAAGAAAGAGAAGAAAGAAGATAAGTATGGTGTCATCAAAGAATCAAAAGTAAATTAGACCATTATTATGTTGCTGAGATATTAACATGCTGATGTCATGTGAATATGATAACATAACATAATAAATTAGATCATTTAACAATGTTACTTTATAAATTAAATTGATTTATTATTATATTTTAGGTACTAAAATCACATTTTTATTTTTTATTCATTTTTTTATAATTTTCTTTTTATTATACTTTTTTATTGATTTTCATAAAAAATATCAAATAAAAATTTAAATGTTACAAATGCTCATAAATAAAATTAAAAGAACAACAAAAAGTAGTTTCAAATTAATAGTATGAACCTATAATGTGACTTAGAAACCACTTTATATAATTATAACTATCACACCTCTAAAGCATAATCGTTCACACCTAAGAGAAAAAGACACATTATATAAGTAGTGATAATAATTAATTTTTATTAGAGGAATAAAAAATATGAATACAAAATATAGAATAAATTTTAAAATAACACAAATTTGTGACTCATAAACCACAACAGGAAGAATGAATTGAGAAACCAACCAATGAAAATTAAAATTTCGTATAAAAAATTTATAATTATATTTTTAAAACTATTCAAAAATATAATAAAATATATTTACATAAAGATAAATAAAACATTTTTAAACACTCAATATTGCAAAGGATAATCATTAGATTTATGTAAAAAAAAACAAAAAACTCACATCCATTATAATAAGTCAAAATCTATATATACATATGTTTATCATAATTTTTCAAATAAATTATATTGATTATGGTTAATACTAAAGTAAAATAAAATATATCAACTTATTATTGTCAAAAATTAACAAATAAAATTTAATATCAAATAAATATAAAACCTGAAAAAAAAACATTGATAGAAATACAATTATTCATAACCTTTAAAGTTAATATTAATAACAAGTACTTAAAAAATAAATGGAACTAAAGTATTATATTAAAAGAAACACTAAATCATCTTTAGAGAGAGAGAAACAAGTGTAAATATGGAAGTTAAAAATATTCCTAATTGATAAAAGTAATATAAGACGAGAAATGAGACATTCTATATAATCTACATAAGATAAGAGTGATATGGAGGACTTTTGTGAAGGAAGGCGTGAGAGGAGAAGAAGAACATCAACAAAATCTCTATGAACCTCTGTATTTTCTTTTATCTCCATGAATGGAAATGTCAATTTTCCTATCTTCATCATCACATCTTCAACCATCATTTGAGAATATTTTATAAATCTATCTAAAGTTGCAATGTCATCTTAATAGGGCAAATCTTAAGGTTTTTAATCCTCTGAATTAAATTGATGTCAGCTCCTAAATTCAATAAAGCTTTCTTTAAAGGTAGATCACCTATAGTCATTGGAATAACAAAACTACCAGATCCTTGGATTTAAGAAACAAAAATTAATAATGGCAATGCACTGCATTCAATTTTTATAGTCTCTTTATCAATAAACTTCATCTTCTTTGTCAATAGTTATTTCATAAATTTAGCATAAAATGGCATATGCAATAAAGTTTCTGAAAAATGAATGATGATGGGCAGTTGCTTCAAAATTTCCTTAAAATTAAGGAATTGTTTCTGTCTCCTTCTTAGAGGGTGCAAAAGGATAGAGAGCCTTTTAACAAATAGCCCTCTCACCTCTTCTTCTTCTTTTTTTTCTTTAACTTTTTCTATATTATTTTTTCTTTATTTTTTTCTCTATTCCACTATTCTCACTCAATTTTCCTCTCTCATCTTCATCCATTTTATCCTCACTATTCTCATCTTTTTCTTTCTCTCTCAACCCTATGTATTTTCCACTTCTTGTAACAATGGATTTACACTACTCGTTGCGATTAACTTGGGTGTTTACAGAAGATGATTCATCCTTATGGTCTGTCATCTACTTCGCCAATTGACCTACTTGTACCTCCAGATTTTTGAAGAGACGTGTCTGTATTTTTCTGATTCAGGAGTGATAATTGCATGAATTGTTATAAAGTATCTACAAGTTTGTTGAGTCGTTCATGCTTTAGCGGATGTTAATGTTGTTGAGATCCACTTCTTGATGCTTCACCATAATTTTGTCTCCACCCTTGATTGTAAGAATTAGGCAAAAGAGTTGTTGAAGAACTGTGGCCTTCCTTGATTTTTCATGTAATTGACTTTTACATTTGGGAACCACTAAGCATTTGGCAAAAACCATTAGAATAATTACCTCCACAAAAATCACATCTCGCACTGGTTGGGGAACTAATGCAACTTGTATTTGCTGGGGGAGTTTAGGCATATGTTGGCTTAAAGTCTATATCTGTTGGGTCAAAGGTTTGTGCTAAGCCAAAAGAGTAAGTATAGTGAGAACTTAACTCTAATACTCCCCTCTTCTTGACTGGTGTAGTCCTATGTTGGCCTCCCATATCAACAGAAGTCATGGATTCAATATCGTTAATAACCTTCTCTGCAATTTTTTAACAAGACTGAACCACCAACAGAGGCGTCCAAAAATCACCGTAAGTTTGCAGTTGGAACTCGTTACAAAAAATATGCACTTGTATTTCTTCATAAAATCCATGATTAGGACACTTCTTCAATAACTACACATAGATTTTTCAGAGGATAAATACTGTCTAAACACTTTTCTGCATCAAATTACAATATTGCCTCCTAACGAGAGGAACTGAGAAGCATGAAAGAAGATGACTATTTTATTCTATATATTTAGATAGAGTCTTTTGTTTTGTTGTGAATTGTTTAATGTTTTTCATGATTTTACAAGTAAATCAGCACACGAAGGTAGTATAAATGAGAGAAATCTTAGTATTAAGTTAAAAGAGTCATGAAATAACTAATGAGCACATTACTAACATTATGGGTTGATTTTAAAATTAGATTGCCAAAAAAAAAAATACATAAGCATGCTAAAGAAAAAATATAGATAGAGAATATTGGAGGAAGGTCTTGTTAAGAATCATTGTTGTTTTTAAAACCCTTAGTAAAAGTAATTTAGTCTTCCATGAAAAAAATGAAAAGATATATCAAAAAAGTAATGAAACTTTTTAAGTTTGATATAAAGAATTGCAGAATTTGATCAAATTATACAAGAACATATTCATCGAATTAAAAAAGATGAAATTCATAATCATCACCTTGGCCATAATATAAAAAAAATGAGATAATGAATTTGTTAGCAAATGAAATCAAAACAAAAAAATTATGAAAAAAAATATGGATGTGAAATATTATTTAATCATATTTCAGTGTCCTCCAGATGTAACAAGATTGGTTCTTGAATGTATTGAATTTACATTTGTGTTGATTGATGGAATTTTCTACTAGTTTGACGAGGAAAACAACATGCAGCTCTTGAAAAAGATTGAACATATACAACCTTGTGTTATTGTTCTATTTTATTTATCTTTAGTTGCGTTTCCATTTCTACATAATTTCTATTTTTGCATGTATAATCAATCAACTCTTGTTTTTTAAAATCTAATTGATTGTTTTTCTTAATGTATTGCCAATAACTTTCTAGTTTAAATTGTGTTGTGTTTAGTTTTTTCAACTAGTATTTATCTAATTCACATAAATTAATATTGTTTGGAAGAATTTGTCAATTCTTGAAATTTGTAGACAAGTTAATAATTTTGATAAAATCAACTTGTTAATTCTAAAATTTAATCAATTGATTTTCTATATCACTACTTGTTGAAAAATTTAAAGTGAGTATTATTCAAATTACTTGATTGAATTTTCCTACAAGAATTTAAGAGAATTAAATTCAATATTTTACAAATTAAGTTGATAGCATTCTCTAGTTGAAATTTTGACAAGAAAATTTAACTGATTTTTTATTAATTGAATTCACTAATTTTTTGTTAAATTGTATTTATTGAAATTTTAATTAATTATTTTTATTTTTTGATTGATTATTTTTTTTATTATGTAGCTACTAACCGTAAATCATGAGTCGTTTCAACTGAGAAAATTTATTCTTTCATTCAATTTTTTAAAATAAACTTTTTTGAAAATTTTGAAAGTTCCATGTTATTCCTTTTTGAACTCATCTTATAAACAAAAGATAATACTTAAAAAGTTTAAAGACTATTTTTTTCTTCTCAATTAAATAGTCCTATATGAGTTGTTTACATATATTTTTCTTTCAAAATAAATAGTTTAGGGTTTAGTTTCACATTGATATACTTCAACATCTTTGAGTGTGACTGAAACAAAACATTTAATCAGCATTGGAAATGATTTTCATAACTCTTGTTAGTTAAAAGTTTTAATATGATTTTCTAATGTTTTCATCAATACTTTCACTTAATTAATTTAACTAGTCTAATATAACGTATAACGTACAGTTGACACTAGAGAACCCATAATTGTATTTCATTTATAATTTATTAATTGTATTATTAATCTAATTTAACATTCTCTTACTTCAAGGTGACATTTATATAATAGAGGCGTTTTGTATACATGTGGAGATTTGGGATGTGGTTTTGTTTTTCTTTTTGGTTTGTATGTGGTTTTGGCACCCGTATTCAAAATCATCCTCCGATTATGTAACTCAGATTTTTATTATAGTTTGACATGCAAAAAATTGTACTCATACTTTCTGTACATATCCGATCATGATTTTCTAAACCTTTTTACATATCATGATTCTCTAATTAACATTTTAGTTATTAAAAAGAACAATTTTTAATAAATTTATACAACTATTTGATATCCATCATATTATCATTTTTTATAATTATAAAAAAAAATTATATCATTTTTTAAAATAAAATGTCAAGTAATTGTTTAGGTGTTAAAAGATTATTATTTTTAAATAATATAAATACTTTTAATACTTAAATTTTTTTTATCACAGGACTGATATATATTTCAAACATTGAGATATACTTGTAATAAATACTATGGAAAACTTTCAATCTTAATAAATGATTTATTGTAAATAATTAAAATGCCGAGTTTAAAAAATTGAATGAAATTAAAAAGAGAGAGAGAGGAATATATGGTATGTTATAAATAAGTAGTTTAGAAGTGGAGTAGTACAGAAAAGAGAGAGAGAAGTGAGGGAAAAGGGTGAAAGAAACAAAGGGGGGGAAATAACAGGCTTAGCAGCAAAAAGTAGCACCTCCCTAAGCTTATCTCAGCCCCAGATTCAACCCTCTTCTAGTAGTTTCAGGCCACTGAGACAATAACAGCAATGGGAGAGGTCTTAGTAACCCTTCTCTACCTTCTTTCTTCTATTCACTTTTATGTGTTTTAGACGCATGGAACTAATCTCTATTATTATTATTATTATTCGTTTTGATTTTGTGCTTCTTTTGTGCTTCAGCAGAAAAAGAAACCAGAGGAACCCAAGGCGGAGGAGAAAAAACCAGAGGAACCCGAAAAGAAAGAGGAGGAGAAGAAGGAAGAAACTGCAGAAAAACCAGCGACAGAGGGAAAACCAGAAGAGGAGAAGAAGGAAGAAGTGACTCCTCCACCGCCGCCACCGCCTGAGATTGTGCTCAAAGTGTTCATGCATTGCGAGGGATGCGCTCGCAAGGTTCGTCGCTCCCTCAGAGGATTCCCAGGTGGGTCCCACTTTTCTCACACAACAACAAACCCCTTTTGATTATTAGTGACATCGTATCTGAACCCATGCGTGCGTGTGTTTGAGTTTAGGTGTCGAAGAAGTGCTCACCGATTGCAAATCTCACAAGGTTGTTGTCAAGGGAGAGAAAGCGGACCCTTTGAAGGTTTTGGAGAGAATCCAGATAAAGAGTCACAGACAGGTGGAGCTTCTCTCTCCGATCCCGAAACCTCCAGAGGAGAAGGTGCCGGAAGAAGAAAAGCCAAAGCCGAAACTTGAAGAGAAAGCAGTAGAGGTTTGGTTCTTTCCACCCTGGCTTCTTGTTTTGCCCTATAATTCTTACCGATGTGGGATTCTAACAAATTATGCTAGTTTATCTTTTCCTTCTGTGCAGCCTTCGATTGTGACGGTTCTGAAAGTTCACATGCATTGCGAAGCTTGTTCACTGGAACTCAAGAGACGCATACAGAGAATGAAGGGTAGGTCTGATTTAATTTTTCCTGAGCAACACCCCATCAGCACGGGGTCTATTGTTTGTTGGGTGGATTTAGCAGAACCAGTACTTTCACTGCTTCAATCTGAATCACCCATGTGAAAGGGGTTATTGTTATTTTTTTTATTCTTTTGTTTCATTTTCTTTTCTTGTTTCATTAATTCCACTACCCCGGAACTCAAAATTGAATTAATTAAAATATTAAAGTCGTCAGATTTAGACTGGACTGATGCGGTTGTGATAAAATTCTGTGCCTTTATACTCCCATTTAATATTCATTGTAATTAGGGAATCCAAATCCTTTGAGTTCAAGTGCTTTGTGTAACTTTTTTTATCATCAAAATTGTGCAGGAGTGGAATCAGCTGAACCCGATCTGAAGAACTCAATAGTGAGTGTGAAGGGCGTGTATGATCCAGAGAAGCTGGTTGAGTACGTCTACAAGAGAACTGGGAAGCACACAGTGATCGTGAAGAAGAAGCAAGAGCCAGAAAAGGAAGCAAAGGTGGAGGAAGCTAAGGTGGCGGAAGCAAAGGAGGAGAAGAAGAAGGAAGAGGAGATTGTGACAGAGAAGAAGAGTGGTGAAGGAGAAGAAAACAAGGAAAAGAAAGAGGAAGAAGCAAAGGGTGAGACCAAGACAGAGGAAACAGCAGCAGCAGCATCTAGTGAAGACAGCAACAATGTTGTTCCAGAGGTGAAGATTATTGAATACTTCTATAACTCACCAAGGTATGGCATGGAGGTGTATGCATATCCTACACACCCTGTGCAGCCAGCATACCCTGCGTATTTCCATGCCTACCCTCCCCAGATCTTCAGCGATGAGAACCCAAATGCTTGCACTGTCATGTAAAAATGGAAGCTGTCAAGGGTGATATGGGAAAGCTGTGAAGTTTGTAGGTGGGTGATAATATAGATTATACCCTCTCCTGTGTTACTTATGCACTGTTGTACTATTCCTGCTGAAAGTACACTGTGTGCATAAGCTATAGAATTTTCAATTTTCTAAGACTTTTTTGCTTTATGTTTAAGTAGAATATACTATATTACTTAAAAATCAGACAAAAATAAGTGTTTTCGTTCGGTGCATGTCTAAGTTTCCAAATAAGATGAAAATATTTGTTTCAACATTTTATCTTCATGTTTTCTTTTCTTCTTTAAAAAGTGTATTATTAAATGTATGTCTTTGAAATCGGTATAATCGAGATACGTTAAAAATAACTTCTTAAAAGGTGCATTACTAAATATTCACAACAATTTTTTCTCAACAAGTAAATTTCGTCTGAGTAAGGGAGATACATTCTAGAAGACAAGCATGAAATAATATTTACTAAATTTAATGGTAGTAGTCTGATATATGTGTTGGTACTCAGAAATCATGTTTTTTTGAAAATAATATTTTTACAATGCTATAAATATGTGGTAGAAATGTCATAGATATGGTTCATATGTCTTGAATATTTTTGAGGATGAGAAATCTATTTACATATGAAATATTTAGATGCTCATTTCCTTCTGTGGAAAATTTATTTAAAAATAACACTTTAAGAATACTAATAATTTTAGAAATGATTTCTAAAAACATTTATACTAAATAGATCAATTTTACCATCTTAGAATCCTTTAAAATTTTAAAAATTCTCATACAAACACAAACACCTCTTTAATGTTGTAATAAATAATTTAATATTGTAATAAATAAGAGAGAAAAGGATTCCCTGCTATGTTTGATTTGGTATTCACATTTAATTTAATTTATCTGTAACTATTAGTTGAATACAAATGCATTGAATTTGAATTTATTGAAATAAAATATAATTTGTTCAATTTCCACATAATAATATAATGGTTCTAAAGTATTAAGTGAGTGAATGTATAGAAGAACAATTATAGGGAATCTTGATCAGAATAAGCATGGCAAGAATGGGGGCGGAGGACGGCCAGGACACATTTGACATTTTTTTTGTTTCTTTATAATTTTGCTTTCCGTTGTAATAGAAACAAAAATAAGTGTAAAGAAAAATGGAAATTAAAAAAAATAATTACATAAAAATATAAGTGAAGAATAATGAAACATAATGTTAAGGATACTTAAAATCAAATTAGGAACTTTATTACATGACTTTTACACAGGAATAATAAAATTTTAAGGATGTGATGACCAAGAATAAAGTTAAAATAAGTTCCAATTCTATATTAAATCACCTTAAATAAGTTTAAAATTTTATAAATATTTGTTAATTTCACTGTTCAGTTTTAACTAACTTTAAAAGGAAGAGATTCTGCAAAAAATAAATAAATAGCAAGAACAATGAATCAAAATGACCATTACAACAGACATAGTTGTTTTTCCAAGACAAAAACATAATACTACTAAGATATTTATTAATTTATCATAATTTTCAGGAAAAAAAGCAAAAGCATAACTATTATAGAAGAAGGAAACAAATAGAAGTAGTTGATATAATGATGCAATAATCATTTAAACACATATAAATATGATATATATAAGAATATATATATAAGTGGCACATACCTTCCGTCTTAAAATTTTGGCCATTCCAATTTGAACAAAGCTCCCAAATTTCTAGAAAGTTAAAACTAAACTGAGTGGATACATTGGTAACATTCCACACACACACACTCTTATACTCTCATAGTTAACGCCAGGAAGAAGATACATCATCAGACATAGATGAGATTGCAAAAGGACAAAAGCTTCAGTCATGATGTCTAGCCTTCCTTCTTAATAGTATTATCTTTTTGGTTGTCCTTTCAAACCAAACCAATCGAATTTACAGAGATCCAGATTGCACTCTTTTTTAATATCACTTTCAAGCCGTACCCATTCATTCCGAAAAAAGCACTTGAAAGCAAAGGTGAGCCCGCTGCCAAGTCTGTTTCAAACACACTCTCCATCACCCTGCCCCACCCATCCTCAACCAAAATGCTACCTGCTAAGGGAAATCCATCTCCATAGCTAAGTTATTGGATAAAGATGCTTTCATCATCCTTTTTGTGTGCTTCTCTATACCTATTTTCTCAATTCCTATTCATTGTGAGACAAATTAATTTATATCAATACAAACTTTATATATCAATGTTTACACATATATGCATTATGATAACCTAAGTATTCAACCAACCTAATAATGATACATTATAATTATGGGAGAAGTAGAGAGTATGAATGAAGCAAATTGTCATTCTCAAATCATTAAATTTTCTTTCAATAGAAAGGATATCTGCTGTTTTAAGCAATGAATTAAAAGATCATAGCACTACAAATATTATTCAAAACTATTTATGAAAAAAAAAGTGCATGTCAAATAAATCTATGTGTGTTTGATGACGTTCCTCAAATGAAAAATATGGCACATATATGGTTTCCTATTTCTGTACGACATATATATAAACACAAAGTTAACCAACTTAAAAAAATAACCAACTAAAAATTACAACAAATCAAATCAATTAAACACTTTCATGTGGCAACACTATGTATTTTTTTTTTTTTTAAACTTTTTCAGAGTGCTTACCTTTCACCATTACTTAATATGAACTCATAACTTTACATGATCATACACATGCATGCCAATTAAGTTATATGAAAGTACATCTAACAAAGTAAAATGGTGTAATTTATACTTAACTCTTCAATTTTTATTTTTTTCCCTTGATTCTAATGAGAGCGAAACAGTGCCATAATGTTCTACTCAACCTATCAATCAATATTCATTTGTAATAAAAAATGATATCAAATATATATTTGATATATCAACTCATAAACTTCACTAAGCATCTTTCATTTAATCATTTTGCAAGATATCAAATATATATTTGGTTTGTTGCCCCAATCCTTCCTAAGAAAATTTTTATTTCGGTTTCTCATTATAGTCATGAGTAAGAGTTTTTCTAAATAATATCTTATATGTATCCCATGCTTGACTCAAAGACTAATCATCCTCTTGTAGAATGAAGAATGTTAACCTTAGATTAAGAGATGTATTTTTTTCATAAACATGGAGACTACATCCAACCGTACAATGAGATTATTTTCTGAGATTATTTTCTAGAAAATAATGTAGTCAAGTCTTTGCATTTTTTACCAATAAGAACGGAATAGGCTTAAATAAATGGCATTGTCTACATGGTAAATATTCACAATGGAATGTATCTCCAGGAAAGTGGGTAAGTGGATGTAGGAATTTTCACCAAAGACTATGAAACTAGTTATTCTAAACTAGGTAAATCAAAGTGAATTTTCTCTTTATATTTGTACCATTCATCACTGACCTAACAATATTGTTAGAGCATAGGGATTATAAAAAGTGGAATAGCCCTCAACAGCATAAAAATATTTGTTACTTCTGTTAAGCTTTTTTTTTTTGTCATATACTCTTCCTCCTAATCAAATAAAGAGATAGGTATGGATTGAGAAAATTTTGCGTCTTGACTTACTTCCATGCCCTCTTTACTTTGCCCCCTTCATTTATTGTTGTCCTTTTGAGTTGTTTTTTCCAATTTCAAGATTGAAAATAATTATTAGTTCAGACCTCTAAAAAATTAAGAATACACTAGAAAAAGCAAGTTAGACACAAAATGAAGTTATTTACAAGAATTGAAGAGCAATAAAATTAAGTAACAAAATAATAGAAAAATAAAATCGAAACTAGTTAATGTTGGACAAATTGCCTAAATTAGAGACAAATTCCGGGTAATTATACCATAAAACTTATTAACATCTGGAAAATGTACCATTTGATGTAGTATAGTTGATAAATCAAATGGTTTCTAATTTGCATTCATCTAGACTGTTTGAACACCTACTATTAAAGACTACAAAACTTTGAATTGGAGATGGATATAAATAAACTACCTACAATCCTAACATTAACACAAACAGGGTAAACAAATTTTCATAATTTTTTTTTTTAAATTCTAGTGTACAAAATGGTTGATGAAAATCATTGGAGTTGAATTTCATAAACTCAACTTACTAACTATTAAGATTTCTAATACAATTTATTTCATAATATTTCATTCAAACACTTAGTTTACTAAAATTCTAATTTCTTAGTGATAATATCCTAAGTCATAATCTAAAAAGATTAATCCCATACTTTTTTTAACACATGATTTTCACTAAAAATAAGTGACACAAATATGAGTAAAGGATCAAATATTATGTATAATATGAAATTTGTTGATTGTTCAACTTTAGATTTATAGTTTTCAAAATATCTTCTAAAATTGAACAATCACTTCAACCAAAACTGAAGCATAAAAGTATAAGACAATATCATGAGAAGAAATATAAATATATATTGTTTGAAAATTAACTACTCCAACATATTTGAAGTATAAAAAGTAAGTAAGTAGATGTAAAACTTGAAGTTGAATGTTTTTTTCAACGCTCTTATGTTGAGAATCATGCACTAACAAATTTCTCATATCATGATCTCTTAAGTGAATTCAAAAGTGTTTGATTCATTTTTTTTCCATGTATCACTTACTAATTGAATTAATAACTTTCAAATAATAATTTTCCTATTCTCAAGTCTTCAAATTTTTATTACTTCAACAAATGTAATAATATAATCAATAAAAATAAGTAGTTTTAACTATTACAATATAATAACTCATAAAAATTAATTAAGTTCTTTGTATAAATATACATTAAAAAAATATAAAAAATCACGATAGTTATAATTTAACAACAACCTCAGTATCTTTGAACATATAAGTTTCCTATCTTTCAAAAATAAAGTCAGCCGAACATTAACAAGATGAATATTTAAATATTAAATAAAATAAACTCATTTTATTATTCTTATTTCTCATTTTATTGTTTTTTTTTCATGAACCAAATTAATTTATATAAATTCATCAAAACCTAACCCGTAAGAATATTCAATGGTTTATTTCAATCGCACCTTCAAATTTTATTGAAAGATAAATCTAATTTATATACATTACATCTAATTTATTTTATCAAATACTCTTGTCATAATTGCATCTAATTATCCTACGAAATACTTTTATAAAAATGAATATATTAAAATAAATACTGCTATAGTTAATGTGGCTAAGAAATATTTTATGTCTCCCAATGTTTTAGTGACAAACATCTTAATTTATTAAAAAAAGTAAAACACCTTACTTTTCCTATGATAATAAAACACCTGTTTAATATATACTTAGCCAAATATACTCTATATGTCATTAACATTTCTATTAATGTTATCAAATCCTTTTTTATTTATATTTTCTATATATTTATTAATTTTATTTATAATATATTAATTAATAATATTTAACAAATACACATTTAGATAAAATATCTAAAAGTACTTATTTTAAAATGGAAAAAGTATGTCATTAATTGTGTGTCCGCCTTTAGTCCTATGTCATGTACTGACTTGAACCTTTAGCTGCAGTAACTTTGTCAGAGTTTCTTGAAAAAAAGGTTATAATATACTCTTTTTGAAATATAGGATCATATTTTTTTTAGTTTAAAAATTGACAGTTTTCTTAAGGTGAGGAAACACAAGATAATGATTTATTTTATATAAATTAAAAATATTAAAATTGTCGTATGTCAAACCTCAGATTCTTTTTTTTCTCTTTCTTATCTTATTTTGTTTCTAGTAGTCTCTTATTTTCCAACGTATATTTTGCGAATATTTGATATACATCATCTCAAGTAAAATATTTATTCAAAATTCACATTATATATATATATAAATAAAATAGGGATAGGGTTTGTTGGGTAGCTGAGATGAAGTAAGAGTAGTTAGGTGGTTCAAGTAAAGGAGAGAGATGGTCCAAAAGGCACACAGGTCAAGCATTCTGAACGCATGTTAAGCAGGAGTCAGAAAAAACACTGTTTTTGTAGGTATTTTCTATGTTAATATTTGGATTTGCAAATTGCAAAACATAGCATACTGCTGAGAGAGAGAGAATAACAGTGTAGTTAAGTTGAATTTCACACAAAACAAGTACTAGAGGTGCTTTAAACTTATACAAGGGTCAGGATATTGATATTAACACACTTGCAGTGCCCTTTGAAATTAGAGTGATAATGTGTTAATCTAATAATTTATTTGGATCTATTGATCCACTCTTTAGATATGTTTAGAGAAAATGTAAAAAAGAAAAATGAAAACATAAAAGACGGTTTACTTTTTAAATGAAAAACTTTTCACCATGAAATAATAAAATGATTTGGGAATAAACTATACATAATTAAACATATTGATTATATTTAACATATAATTAATTAAATTTATTATTTAGTACATATATTATTCTTTTCTGTTATATATATATATATATTATTTTTTTATGTTTTATATTATAATAAAATAATAATTAAAATAATTTTATATTTTATTAATGCACATCTTTGTATAATAAAAATAATAATAAAAATAAAAAAAAAGTTAATTCAATATTTTATTAATATATGTTATCAAAGTATAATAGAATAACTAATTAAAATAAAATATTAAAATAGTAAAGAAAATATAATTAATTAATTTAAATTTTGTATTTTATAAAATAATTTATTTCTATATTTTGAAATATAAATTTTATTTTTTTATTAATATTTATTAATATTTTTTATTTTAATTTCAAATTTATACTAACTCTAATTTATATTTTAAAAATTACTTTTATATTAAATTATTTTTAAAAAATTAAGAAGTTACTTTCCAAAACATGCAAAAGTTTATTTTATTATATTAATATAATTTACTATAAAGTTTCTCTTTTAATTTTTTTCTTTTCAATTCAAATAATTTAACTTTCCATTCTTTGATTTTGTTTTTCACTAGTATTCTAATGCAAAGAAAACCAAGTCCGTAGTGTAGTTGTGGAGACTTGTGCCAATAGGATTGTCATATAGGTTAATCATATCTGCCAACATGTATTAGATCATAGGATGACCCAAATCTTGAGTTTCACTGTTATTTTCAAGATTCGATCCCCTATACATCTTAATTTCATGATGATTTCTTATTTGAGAGCTGTCTTTGTTTTTCTTTCCTTTGATGGGAATATAATGTCTATGGTCAGTGTAACGTACGAACCAACAAATATTAAAATCTAAAAATAGACAAAGTTTGATCCTTTTTGGCAAGGGAAGATGGAAAGAACATTAAAAAACATAATTTTCTTTTAAATGGAATGGTTTGATAAATTGTACTAAACTATTGTTTGACATACTCATTCCTATATGTTGATTATAATAATACATGAGACATATACTTTAGACATTTATTACTTTTGTTTTGGTTGAAATAATATATTTTACTTTCATTAACTTGGCTCTATGAGAGAAATCCAATGTACAATGAAGTCTTCCATTTATTACGGCTGACATCTAACATATGCTCCCCTATTCAATCTCATTGAGTTGATGTTCACCAAACATTCTTCAGAAACTATTGTTTACATATATATATATATATATATATATATATATATATATATATATATATATATATATATAATCGTCCACATCATTAATTCTTACAGGATAAAAGAATTAGTTTTCAAATGTTTTTAGTACTATTCTCCAGATAGAATATTTAAATTTTATGTCAGTAACTACATATTAATGTTTGTATTCATACGGATTATAAAAAAATTATATTTTAATTAAAATAAAAACACATTAAGATTTCTCTCTTTTCCATTAACTTTTAACCTACCTTTACTTGTCCATTTCATATAAAAATTCCTATCAACAAATAGATTTTATTTTCTTTAGTAAGTATGAGTTGAATTGGTTTTACCAGATGCTATACTAGAAAATGTTAGTGCTTTTACAACACAGAACAAAGAATCAATCAAAATATTTCTTATTATGAAATATAACCATGCACCATTCCATGATTTTCCTATTCACTTTGAGTACAAAAAGAATCTATTTTTAACTAATAATCAATCCTATTAGCAGAACTCAAAATGAGATGAACTCAGAACTACTAACAAACAAACTAAGCCTGATATCTCACAGAGCAGGAATAGCTGGCTATGTTTGTCTTGGAACGGGTCTTCGTGCTTCCCAATTTACACTTTGGAAGAGGGAAAATGAAGACAAAGACATTTTTGCATCGGAGGAGGGGACGCTGAGCATGCCACCAAACACGTAATAAATGAACATTATGTATGAGGACAATCTAATTAAGGGTGTCTATGGTTGTTTTCGTGGACCCTTATAAATGTTTATGTCTTGCTTGCAAAGGCAAACCAACAAAGCAGAGGCAAACCAACAAATCGGCAAAACCATGCATGGTCCTAACCTGATCACAAATCAATGAGAAAAGTCTTTTTCTCCATTGGTTGTGCTTCCCAATGCACCGATAGGAGTAGTTGTGCTTAATGTTTTGATAATTCACGGGTTTGTGATTAGATAAATTACCAGGATAAAGAGATAAATTAGATAAAACTTATCTCAAATTTATGATACAACAATAATCTTGATAATAAAGTAAACAGTTGTTTGTGGCAGATCATTTTATGTATGTTTTTTTTTTTCATTTATTTATGAAATGTTGTATAAGTTTAAACATAAAATACTTTTTCGTTAAATATTTTCATTTTAATGTATGCTTTACTTATTAATGAATTACATATATACAAATGTCTAAGTATCTAATATTTAATATACATATTAAGTGAATCAATATAAATTATTAAACTTTATTAAATGTATAGTTTTTAGTATGATATGGATTTACTTTTTTTTATTGTATATCTTGATGCTGAACATTATAGATGATATTATATTTCACAAGTTGTGTTTATTTAATTTGTTTATGTTTAAGAATATTCCAGTATGCACAATATTATATCCGAGTTTCTTTCTATTCTTATATTTAGAATTTTGTCATTAATTAAAATGTCAATTTTCATACTATGCTAGATTTGATAGTTATGTTTGTACAACTTATCAATATTATAAACCTTTTTATATTACTGTGTGCATGTAATAATTCATGTATTGATTTTAATCATTATTAACTAAATTAATTCATTTTAAATAAGTATTTATAAAATATAGAAAAATAATCAACTGAGTCTTTATTTTTATCTTTTGATAGATAGAGCTGTTAACTAATATTTATCTCAATTAATACTTACTTTTTTTATTATTTTAATACATTATTTAACAAAGTTGGTTGTAGCAGATCATTTTGTTTATGATTTCTTTTCATCATATCTATAAAATTTTATACAATTTTAAAAGTAAAATACTTTTTGATTAAATCTCCTCATCTTAACATTAATATATGTTTTAAAATTTACTTATTATTGAATTACTTATATACGAAAGTATAAATAATCTAATATTTAATATATATATATATATATATATATATAATAAGTGAATTAATATAAATTATTAAAATTTAATAAATACATAATTTTTAGCGTGATAGGGATTTATTTATTTTCTTACTCTTATTGTGTATATGTTGTTGATATTGAACATTATTGATGAGACTACATTTCACAAGTTGTCTATGTTTGTTTTGTTTATGTATGAAATACTCTGGTACTGCACACTTGAGTTTTTTTTTTTTTTTTTTTTTTTTTTTTTTTTTTTTTTTTTTTTTTTTTTTTTTTTTTTGCTTTTTTTTTTTTTTTTTTTTTTTTTTCTATTCTATTGTCATAGTTAAATTTTGTCATTAATTAAAATTTCAACTTTTATATTATGTTAGATTTTATAGTAATGTTTTGTACAATTCATTAATACTATATACTTTTCTATATTAGTGTGCATGTAATAATTGATGTATTGATTTTAATAATTATTATTATAATAAATTATTTAATTTTAAATAAATATTTATAATATATAGAAAAATAATCAGCTGAAATTTTTATCTTTTGGTAGATAGAATTATTAACTAATATTTTATCTGAATTAATACTTAAACTATTTTTTTATTATTTTACTACATTATTTAACATAGTTGGTTGTGACAAATCATTTATTTATGTTATTTTCATCATATTTATAAATTTTTTATACAATTTTCAAAATAAAATACTTTTTCATTAAATATTTTTTTTTAACTTAATATATTCTTTAAAATTTATTATTATTGACTTGCTTCTAAAGTACATACTAAAATCAGTTTGCCTTAAATCACTACAGGTGTCCCAATCACTGTGACAAAAAACTTTCAGATGGACAGAAATGCTAGAAGATAAAAATAAACCACTAATTGTAATTGAAGCTCCTTTAATATATCTGAGAACTCTAATAGTTGCAATATAGTGAGCAATTGTAGGCTTAACAAAAAATTGAGAAATCAGTGAGATACATAAGTCTTCAAATCAGCCTTTTATATGCTTGAACATTTGTTAAAGACACACTTCCAGTAGAAAATAATCTAGAAAGATTATCAATAGGAGTGCCTGCAGGTTTATAGACTGAAAGATCGACATCGGTTAACAATTCTAGTACATATTTTCCTGATTCAACATTATCCCTTTGTCACTTCTTGGTACTTCAAGACCAAGAAAATATCTTAGTTCCCAAGATCTTTGATCTTGAATGTCTTCTTTATCATTTTTTGCTAATATTATATCATCCACATACACCGATAATGATGTGAAAGTTCCTTTCGTAGAATTAATGAACATGGAATGGTTATTCATAAATTGAGTATATCCTGCAGAAAGCAAAAAGGATGACAATTTAACAAAAAACTCTCTGTTAGCTTGCTTAAGGTCACATAAAGCTTTTTTTGATTTACAAATTTGTCTTGGTTGAATAGAAGTCAATTTAAGAAGAGCAACTATGTATATATCTTCTTTCAACTCTCCATGTCAACTGGCCAATGAAGAGAAATTTAAGACACATAGCAACCCCTAAATGGAGAGGATTTCCAACCAAGCATTAGAAGCACGAGATTCATCTGACAGTTTGCAATTGGAGAGTTTTTAATTTTAAATTTAAATTTAAAATTTGAATTTCAGACTTGGCTCTAGATGTGGCCAACTGCAAACATGATAAATAAGTGCCTAAGCCTCTTGTATATTCAACATATGAATAATATTAAATTGCTACCAATTTTTCAGCACAATTATTTTTGAGCTCCCTCTAAGTTAGCACTTTTAGGTGACTAACTTAGAGCAGTTGACATCACCTCTCTTTACCTTCACTATTTGCATTTGATCAATTGAAGTCATATTCTAATATATTATTGCTTCCATTCTACCGTTCGAAACATAAAAAACAAGCAATGACCAAATATAGAGCAAGGTCTTTGGTTCATCTGAGTGTTATTTGCTGTATTTTTCAAATTTTATGTTGTTCATCTAATATTTTTAATGTCTTGATTGATTTCCACCATTTAATTGTTGTTGTTTACCATTTAATCGATTCAAAATACATCAATTTTCTTAAACTGTCCACAATTATTCTTACTAGGTGTTCTTGTTGTTGTTATGTGTTTGTGCTTTTAATTTTTGTTGAGTCTTAAAATTAGTTTTCGGTTCAGTTGTCATATTAGAGTATAATTTTCATTTTGAAAGCAATTCTAATTTTTCCAAGTCATGTTTGTTCCATATGTTCCATATATGTCATAAACTTCTAGTAGTACTTGTTCAAATTTTAGTTTCTTGCTTTTGGTGTGTACCGCAAGTTTGGATTGAAAGCCGGAAAATATTTCTGCTGTGCCTTGTATTTTCAGAATTTGAGCTCATTCGCTTACTATTAGATCATTGGTCAATGAGTGTCTTAGAGTTAGGTTTCGACAGTTGATAAATTCATTTTTTCAAATTCCTTGGTTTCTTCTAATTCTAAAATTTTCAGAAAATGTATTGGCTGGATTGATTTACTACAATTTTTTTTACTGAGAATTTTATTGTCACAATCTGGATTTGAGAACTTTAATATGTTGAGAGTAACATACAAGAAGGACACATCAAAATTTAAAAAAAAAATAATAATAAAAAAGAAATAAATCAAAGAAAAAGTCAGATGTATTAGGCTTAAGCTGCAGGATTTTCGCTAAGCGAACAAAACATACATTCATATTTGATTTATCATTTTTCCTGTCTAGATTCTATTTGACCTAAAATTTGAACGACAATTTTCTAAACACTTTGAACTATTATTGGTTAAATTTTCAGAGCTAAAGGATAAATATACAAAAAGACATAAACCAACCAAGCCACTCCCAAAAACACTCTAGTTTTAATTTTTTGTTTTTTAAATACATTCTAGTGCCTTTCTTTAGGAAATATGATTTTCTGTACCTACTGTGTTTTTTTTTTGTGATAAGTGTCAATTTTGAGTATATTTTATACATGAGAAAGTTTGAGTACTTGTGGGTTTAAGTATTCTTTAAAATAGTAATTACTCCCAATTTGAGAGTTTTTGGATCTAAATTTAGGTTTTGAGTCTTGAGTTAACGAAAATAATTTGATCTCAATTATTGTGAAATTTCAGATATAAAAAAATGAAAAAATGAGAAATTGGAATATTCATGAAGAAAAGAAATAAAAAGTTTAAAATAAAAAAAAAACGAAAAGTCACTTAACCTAGGCTCGAAAATGAGTTTAAACGGCAACTTTAGGTTTTCTGAGGTATCTAGACCTGGAAGAACGAGAGCAGCCGTCAAGGACGAAAGCAATTTATCAATTCTTCCTTTTTTCTAGCAATCTTTCTTTTCTTGGATTGTAATGACTACCATGAGTAGCTAATTTTTCATTTATGGGATTGAATGTAATCTTTTAAACTCATTTGTATTCTGGTGATTTTTATATATAATATTCAGTTTCTACTCAATTGGTATTTTCATCTTGTGCTTAATGCTATATTTTATCTGAATAATAAAGTCTTGATTTTGATTCTTGAATTTAACTAGGAAGTACTTTTAAGTTTCTAACCTAGATGAAAATACTCAATATTGAATACTAGAGATAGGTTTCAATATATTGATTGCGTATAACATATGTTCTTAATGCTGGGTAATTTACTAAATAGCTGAGGGAACAGTGTTTAGAAGAATTCCTTATGAATTTCATGTTAGAGGGATCGGTGTGAATGATTTTTATATGTGCACCAATTGTGAGTAGTTACGGATACTGTATGTTTTTATCAAATCCAAAATATGAATGAGGGAGAGAGATGAAGTTCAATCCCAGAGTCCTTCTAAATCTTTTAAGCCCTTTTTGATAATTGTTATTTATTTTTTTATTGCTCTTTTATGTTTATTGAATCAAATCATTGTCAAATCATCCTGAAAATCATAATTTCTTAGTGAGTAATGAAAACTGAAATTTATAAGCAAAACTGCTCTATGTGGGATCGTCATTCGTACTTTACAAATCTATATTACTTTTGACTCGGTACACTTGCCGAAAAAGGTCAACATTGTGCTTTAATTTTAGTTTTTCAATTGTTTCTAAAATCTTTGAGTTTGTCAATACAAAAAAATCCATTTGAGTTTAGCTATTCAAATTCAGCTTTTGTTGCTTTAAATTTTTGGCTTCTTTCAAGTGACATATAATTGCAATTGGATGGCTTCAAGTGGATTAGGTTTATTTTTCTTTGATAAAAACTAAAGCCAAGAACCAAAGAGTTTCTCACCAAGAGGAGTCACCAATTGGAGTTAAAGTTGAGACTAAACAAATTGGAGTGGAGTGATAAACACTTGAAAGGACAAACACTTGAGATATAAGCACATGGAGAGAAAATTAGTATAGGTTGTAAATTTTGTATAAGTGTAATTGTATTACATTGAGTTGTAGTAGTAAACTACTTCTTTCATTAGCGGATTAATAATTCATGTTGTTGATGAGTGTAACATCCCAAGAATTTGTAATACTTGAGAAATAAAGTTAAATTTATATGTATATTCATGAGTAGACGATATATTTCAGATATCGTCTATTGTAAATATTAAGCAGAACATTTAATATGAAATATTATCTAATCAGTCATATGAATTTTTCTACTATTAATTCTTATTAAATTGTAATTGTTAAATAGTTTTTGTCTATTTAGAAGAAGCTATAAGACGAATTATTATTGAGGATATCTCAATTCGTTCTTGGTAGATACTCATTTGGAATTTGTACAAAAATAACTATAAAGGAATGCCCTTTTCAACAAAAAAGATAAGAGCTAAAAGATAAAAATATAGACAACATTTAATGTTATAGATAAATGTTACTTCAAATCATTGTCACGTCAAAAAAACTACTACATTTCATATAGTATCTCAAAAATTGGTGATATAAAACTAAATCTCAGAATCAAACTAAATTGCAACTAAATAATTGAAACAAAACTATAAGTAATTATTACAATAGCTCCTATAAACAGCAAACTAGAGATAAACAAATTACACTAAAAATTCAGAAGAGTGCAAAAAAGAATGAAGAGAAAGAACTAAACTAAGATAAGGGAAAGTTTTTGTGAGGTGCTCCTAAGCCTCACATCTTAATTTATTACATTATCCTTATTTGAATTCGACAATTTTGACTTATTGTAGTTTTATATGCTTAACATTAACTTCATATGATGGAAATGTTTCATGATCATGTTGACCAAATTAAATGTTTGTCAGTGGAGGGTTAAATTCCTTGGGAATTAAATGAGTGAAAGATTATATTCATTGAATGGAGGGTGATGTTATTGATTGCTCATTTATCTTGATTAGTCAATGCAATTGTCATTCTTATCTTATAATATATTTATTGATAATTAACTCTTATGAATTGTCTATTTTAATAATGTTCATTGTAGACATTATTAATTTCATTTGTGTATCTCACTTTTTCCATTTCTTTTGTTTTTTGAATCACATATATGAATATAAATAAAGATACATAAGCACTAAATGGACATCCCAAACAACTTTAATCCCTTTACATCAAACATCTCGGCCTTGACCACTATATAGTGAACAATATGGTCACATTTACAAGAATGCAAAATTCTACATTGACGTTTACCTCAAGTTGGAATAGTCCCTTAGTTTTGGATGTACCTGCCATTGTTTCCTTCAACCTACCACCAACCTTACAGATGAACCCATTGATCGGCATGTTACCATTTCAATACTGTTAAAATATGTATTTCTAGAAGAAAATATAGTAATGGTAAGATAATAGGGATTGTAATCCCTAAACTTTTTGTGTAAATGATACTAGTAGACTACGGAATAAAAGTACTGTATGTAAATTTATATAACAAACTAACTTAACATATTTTTAATATCTATCTCTAAGCAAGGAAAATTCTATGTTATGTGATTAAATATGTCTTCTTTACAAGTTCTTAGATATCATGAATCTCTTTAAATTTTGTTGAATGCTAAACAACTTAATGGACAATTATTTAAGGAGTAGACGAAATAAAACAACCATCTTATAAACAATATCAAGATAAAAGAAATGAAAACAAAATTTATCGATAGACGAACCCATAATGTTGTGTTTGAACATTCAGGTACGTCATATGATAATTATTTTTCTTTTACCTTTGACTTAAAATTTATCATCTATCCGAACCATGTGAGTTTATCAGTATCTAGACATTAGACAGAAGAAACATGTCTTTAATACACTTACTACTCATGAGAATCTTGAGTAATAAATATGTTTGCTTCCACAATCATTTTAATGCAAAATAACATAAGACAGAAATTTTATAGACAATATATTCTTTAATAATTATTTACTTATATTCTTATATAAATATATATAATTTTTAATTTGACATCACAGTCAGTATGTCTCAAAGGTCCAAGGTGCCAATGAGCCTCACCATAGGAGTCATCTAGTTTAAATTTTTTTAATTTAAATTTTTAGGTCTAGATAGACTTGTTTTTCTTTAATAAATTATTAGTATGAGTCTTCTTCGCTTGTATTCAAGAGAGTTTCTTTAAGAGAAAGGTTCGTCTAGTGTAAAAGAGAGTTTCTTTAAGAGAAAGGTTTGTCTAGTGTATTGAGGTCAAGTTCTGGATAAGGAAATATTAGGTATTGTTTTGAAGAAGGGGAAGAAACTATGGGATCAACATTTCTAGCATTGGATTTTGAAGGTAAAGAACTATTATTTGTTTGTAGCCTCTCAATATTTTTCACTTGATCACTGATATCATCACAATAGGAATTTCCTTGGTCGTATAAGGAAGATTGTCGATGATCATAGTTGTTCTTGAAGTAAAGGCAGCTTCTAGAGTTTTGCTTGTACTTTTTGATCTCTTCCTTCTCACCCTCCCTTGGATAGTTACTTATACTTTTCCATTTCTCTTTGCACATCAAAACATTCCTTTCGTAGAGAAAATAAGCCATTTTGGTTACTATTACCTCCCATGCAACCTCTTTTGAAATTTCACCATGTAGAAGAAACCTTGTCTCTATCTTAGCACTTAGCTATTGAAGGCCTGTAATTTCATATTCTTTCCACCTATCAGCACCTCTGATAACATTGTTGTTGTTTAACATTTCACTTTCATCTTCATTATTTTGGTTTTCACTAAGGTTTCGAACTTCAACGGTCGTTATATTTATACCATTATTGGAAGTTTCATCCTTCATTATTTCTCTTCTAGATAGCTTTTGTAAAGCCTCCACTAGAGCAGCATCCCTAGCTTCAATCCATGCTCTTTCTTTTGCCCAAAACTCTTGCTCTCTCTCTAACCTGTTTGCCTCTTATTTCCTCCATTCTTCCTCTCTTAACATCCTCTCTTTCTCCTTCTCTTCCAGTGTCTTCACCAGTTTATCCAACCACTTCTTTTGTTTCTTTACAAGCTTTCTCACCTGTGAGTCAATGAAGTCTTTTATCTTCACCTTCCAACTACTCACATTGTTCCTCTTTCTCCTCTTCTTTATGGACTTATTCTCCATGCTATGGTGGTCATTGTGATACATATGAGAATGAGGAAGGAAAGAGAAGACATGAGAATAAATAAAAGAAGCATGATAAATGAAGATGTAGATGAAAAAAATAAAAGAGAGAAGATTCTTGGAGAATAAATGATTGTAAATTGTAGAAAATAGAAAGAACTTGAGAAAAGTACAAATTTGAGAGCAATAACTTGAGAGAATTGGTCTTAAATTAGAAGTGTCTTTTGGAAAGCTTAAATAGGTACATGCACCTCACATGGGCTACTTAAGTCATCTTTGACTCTTTAAGTTTCAAGACACATTCATAATAACTACCAAGTATATGCATTGTAATCATTACATTTTAATAACTACCTATAATATGCATTGTAATAATTACATTCTTTGCATTTTAGTACTACTTAATGCATTCTTCCATGTACATGCTGAAAGATTTAAAATTGAAAACTTTGACATATTCAATCTAATTGATGCATGTGAAGCACCATCATTTATACAATATTGAGCTCAATACTTACCTGGAATTGAAAAGGATGATGTCATTGATAATGGGAAAAAGATCATGAAAACTTCAGATAGAAACAGAGAAGGGTGTTAAGTGTTAGATCAATAGTTAAGCAGCTTTTGTAAAACTGCTCTATTTTTCTCTTTAATAGGGTAGAAAAAGACCAACAACTGGTTAACCTTAGAGACTCTTCTTTAATATTATAATTAACATAGAACTTGGCCTACCTATTATCAGTCTGTCCATATGATATAATATTCACATCTCATAAATAATAATTATACTTTGACATATAGACATATAAATTAATCTAGATCAATTATTTTAATTTATGCATGTCCACAAAATTGATTAATCCAACACATGCATCCTAGTCATCTTAGAGTAATCATTACCTAGTGTATTGTTGTAACTTCCAAGTGTAATTTACCATGTACATTCATCCTAGTCATCATAGAAGTAATCATTACATTTATGTATTTAAGTAACCACCAAGTCCATCTCCCTAATTTAAAGAGATTAGTTAGACTTAAAAATAGTTAAGTATAGTTAACCTTAATTAGTGTAGTTAACTTTTTATCTTTTGAGACTTCTTGCTTGATTAAATTTCATGGCTATAAATAAGAGTGATCTCCATTGTAAAATATAACAAGTTGAATGAATAGAATTTCTTTGATAAATTGTAAGAGTTTTTGAGTTGTGTCTCTATTCTTTTCTTTGATTTTTATCTTGAAAAGTCTTCTCAAGTAACATATCCTCTTTCATTTCTTTTTGAAAATTTCCAATCTTAAAGATGACGTGTTCAATCATCTTCTTCTTTACTCCATTTTTATACTTCAATTCTTTTAGTTTGTTGTTTTCTTAGTTATTCATATACTGAATTATTAATTTTTGCAAGTATGACTTCAATGGATTATTACTTTAGGCCATTTTGAGTTCTCTATTGAAAAATCATCATCTGCGTCTCTTTTTAAGTTAGTCTAGATCCTACACTCTCCGTCTATTACCGTAAACGTCTCTTGCCAGGCTTCTTGTCGTCAGCGTCTCCACAAGTGCAAAAGATTATGCTTTGTGTCTTTAGAAATGTGGGGATTTATTTTGTGTGCATTTATCTATTTATCTATATATGTATGTTTTTGGAATGTTGATTAAAGCTCTGGATTTCATATAATTTTCGCTCGTTGTATGTTTTATGCATGTTGATGTTGGGTCTGGATGCATTTTATTTTTGCTCGTTTATAGGGTTGTTCATTTCGCATTGGATTTGATTTTATGGCCATGGATTAATCTGTGGTCTTAGATAATAACTGAACATGCAGTTACCCTTAATTATGAAACATAGTTCTTTTAGGGTTTTCTAAGTGGTAAGGAGTAATTTTATGGGGTTTTTTTTTTTTTTTTCTTACAGGTAGTTTAGAGTAATTTTAGGCCTGCACTTCATGTTTGTATTTAAATGGTTCCACTTACTAGATTTGGAAATCTTATAATTATCTTAATAAGTTATTTTTTATTTATACAAAAATTAACTATTTTGAAATTAAAGATTATTTTTCACTAAATATGAAATTTAGATAACCCCATTGACGATTTAATGTGTAATTTAATATGTTAATCAGCTCTCTTTAAATAAATTGTTAGATTTGAACTAAATTATCTAATTCAATTGGACTTGCGAATACCAATAGGCTTAGGGTTTAAAGGGGTGCCAATATCATTTACGTTTTATGTTTGGTAAATTTAACCACATGTCTAATTAAATTTGCCCAGTTGCTTCCAGCATCCCATCATTTAATTTCTGCATCCCATCACTGACAGGAATAGAGATAAGGGTCCCACTGGATATAGATGAATGAAAGAGGTTAGTAATTGGATTTGTCGAAGGTGGTGATCGGTTGTTGGAGGTAGAGTAGCAACGTGATCATCTTTGTATGTGGGCTCTCGTTTCATTTGGTTATTTGAGTTTGATTTAAGCTGGACTTTGATGAAGAAGGCTTACTTTGGTTAGGTTTATGTTTAGTGTTGTTAGGGATTGATCTTTGATGGTTTAGGGCGAACGACGTGGGTTTGCAACGATCGAAGGTTCAACTTTGAATTGTAGATACATTGTTTTTCTTTTATATATCGAAAAGATAATTTTAAAAATCTTCCGAAATTGGTTTTTCCAAATAAGATTTCACATAAAAAAAAAAGTTTCAGAATAGTCATTTTAGAACATGTTTTCAGAATGAAATTTCTGAAACATATTTGGAAAATGTATTTCAGAATCTATTTTTCAAAAATAAATTTCAAAATATACTTTTCGGAATACTTCGTATACCCCAAAATTCATAAACGCATAATTGTCATTTTCAAAAATGAATGGGGTGCAAGAAGTAATTGATGGATTGCAGGAAACAATTACCTTAAATTGGACTTAAGAATATCAAATTAGGCTTTAAGGTTTAAAGGGGTTTCAATATCATTTAGGATTGTCTTTAGTAAATTTGCTCACATGTTATATAATTAATTTGGACTTAAGAATATTAATGGGACATTAAGGTTAAAGGGGGTGCCAATATGATGTAGGGGTGTGTTTAGTAAATAAGCCTACTTCTGAATCAACTTGCAAATTTAATTATCTTGCAAAACTTTAAAAAATGTCAATACTGGTGTCCGACAAAAAAAACTAAACTCGTCATATTGTTAAGACTTGAGAAAAGTGTATTGTAGAATTGTTCAAACTTAAAAGTTTAGAAGATTATATTTTGAATTGGTAAACCATGTATGTAATAAAATTTAAACACTCTTTACTAACTGATACAAAATACCAAAACAATTGCACAAGCTTTGGAAATGCAAAAGTAAAGGAAGCTTAAAAGAATTAAAATATCTTGGTCATCATAACATTAACAAAGTCAATTTTTATAGCTGGTATTTAATCTAAAGTTTCCTACCAAAAAGTTCAAGAAATCCAAAGTCATAGTACCACTATTGATTCTTTTTATTTAGACATGGAAACCCAGCTTAGTCCAATCAATTCCTTCTATCGCTTTTTGTGCTTTCATAGGATGCAAGTTGAAAGTAAATGAAACAAATTGACAAAACTGAGGGTGCATACCATACAAGACGGTGTTCGGTTAATATTAATTTGAATGTATACCTGTTTGTTAATTTCATTCTACTTTCACATATGTCCTTCTACTTTCATCAATGTTATAGCAATTGTGTATTTTGTCCGGAAAGGGATATATCCACAATAATACTTATTTAAAGTCTGAGATATGATGTTTTGTTACAATAAGATTCTTCTAAAGAGTTCTGCAGTGTGTGATGTTTATTATTACACAACTTCGATCTAGTCTTTTAGTATTGATATTAGTTACACATTAATATTTATATTGTCCATTAGGTGCTTTTTATTTTTCCTTTCTTATGACCACCTTAATTGTCTTTTATATAATTAGACAAAACAGTCAAATAATAACTAGGTTGTGTTGTCTATTTATTTAGATATAAACAGAATCAGAGGTGCAGTGCATTGCCTACTAAACTTGACAACATAAGTTTTATATGATCAGAAATCGCATTCCAATTGTAATAATAATAGCTAGGATTATAGTAAATGGATCCTTTAATTTCAAGTTGAAAAGTACTTTATGAAGCCAGATGCATGTTCACCGTTACAATATTATGATAATATGTATTTAAGTTCAAATCGAAATTTAAAGTGACTTGGAAAGTAATGTTTACATGTGAAATCATCAATGAAAAATAGATATTAGATATATGTTATGTTTAATTCTTCAAAAAGAGATTGAGATAATGATTCATCGATATAGTTTATGAATTTATTTTAAAGATAATGAACCAAGTAATTTTTCACTCAATTTGTTTTTAAATATTAAATATATATAAAAACAATTATGTATCAAATATTAGAATTTATTTAGAGTCTCCTTGTTGTGCTGAATCGATTTTTAAAAATTTATGTTTTAATATATTGTTGAATTGAGTCAATTCACTCTTCTTTTAAACTCGATCAAAAATCGTTTTAAGTAATTATTCATAATATCATTAAAAGAGTGATACAGTTTAGAAAGATAGAATAAATTATATATCAATATCGTCGACTGTTTATATAAATTTTATTTTAAAGAAAGATATAGTTTTAATTTTCAAAAAACATATTAAATAAAAAGTGATGCATATAATTATACAAATACTTAAATATTATTTTTGAAAGATTTATATTTATTTTTTAAAATATTAAATATGAGATGACGTGTGCAATAGTACAAATATCTAATATTTATCTACAAAAGTTATAATGTCAAAAATTTATTTAATTATTATATATAAAATAACAAATGACTATGGTAGCGTATTTATAAAAAATATATGGCATATAGTAAAAATACTACGTCAAACGAATCACCCATGTTTTACTTTTCATTTTAAAAAGAAAAGCTACGGGGTATATAAAATAAAAGAAATATATAAATAATGAAATTGATGGGCGGATAAAATGAGTTCAGAAAAACGCGGTGTATACATGTAAAACTGTGTTAAAAGCGAAACTGTTCATCATTTACTTCCATGATAGAAAAAGATAAAAGTGTGCCTTTGAAATTAAAAAAACATTTCTTAAATGCAAAAACATACTTTTCGAAAGCTCTAGAATACTACATCACTTACTCACCTTACTACACTGGCAACCATAATGCACCTCCTCTTTTATATAAAACTTTCAAAACAAAATTAAGATTTTGAAAATTTATAGAGTGCAGAAAGCATTTTGATGAGGTTCAGGAAGCAATTGCCTTACAAGGATCATAACCACCACCACCAGATCGTGGCCCAAAAGGTCATTATAATCTCCATTTCGCAAACACAAAACACACAAGCACAGAGAAAACAGACACCTTAGCAACAGAAATTAATGATGACAGAGCATCTATTCTTCTCACTGCCCCAGTAGCATGATAGTTACTACAAGCATCAACCCAGAATTCAAATAACCATATTGCCACTTGGATGAATTCTTCCTGCACTTTCATGCTAGATTTGAAAAATCTATTATACCCTTAATCTAAAATTATAAAAGATAACAATATTCTCCATCCCCTTCATCTTATTTACTGTAAATTTGAATGATTAATTTTTAATTTGAATGATCATTGACGGTGATTTTCTGACGATAAGCTGTTTGAATTTTATAAATAAGATAAATTGTTTTTCGGTTTACATCTTATTCGATTTAGTAAACCGGATCGGAACTTATCCGATTTATATAATTTTAAGCCAAAACGATTACTATGCTACCCTTTGTTTACTGTGGAACAAAATACGCTTGTCACAAAACATGTGTATTTTTTTATTTTTTTTCTCATTTCTATAAAGATAGTTTTAGAATTAAAAATTTTATAGGAAGAAGTCGTCTGCCACCTGAGAGACATACCGAAATCCAAAAAAAGAAATAAAAAGCCCGTAAAGCCCCAAAACTCGAAGGAAATGATCAACACGAATGAACAAAAATTGGGGGAATGATAAAAGGGCAGAAAAAATATTGCATTGAAGAAGGAAGAGCAAAGCGCTTACAATCCTAAAACCCCAACACGCGAATCAAAATCACCACCCTGGTCGGTTATCCGATTCGGGCGTCTACTAAGTTGCGTGAAATGTGAATCTGGTGCTGACCGCACAAGAGCATGAAACTGAATCTCTTTGCTTCATGATTTTTTGCTTCTCTTTTACCCAAGTTCCTCCCTTTTCACTGTTCTTTCATTCTGTTCTCCGCCTTTTGTCTCTTTTTTTCCGTCAGTGTAATGTGTGTGATCATGGGTGAACATGAAGAGCAGTTTTTACAGGAGAGAAAAATTAGAGAAGCGGGAGTGAGGAAGCGGTTGTAGAGCAAGGAAAAAGATTGAGGGGCTCCAAAGAGTAATCATAAGGGTGCAAAAAATAAGTTTAACGGATGCAGAGAGTAAACATGAGGAATGCAGAAAGTAAACGTAAGTGGTGTAGAAGGTAAACATGGGGAGCAAAGAGCAAACCTGGTTTGAGGCCCAAAGGTTGCTGGAAAAAATAAACATAAACAAGGTGTAAGAGTAAACGTAAGGGGTGCAAAAAGTAAACGCTGTTTTATTATATTTTATATTATTTTTTATTCTTATTTATTTTGTTATGTTATTTTTTCGTTTGTTTTTATTTGTTTTTATATTTTATGAATTGGACATAAACTATATTTTTATATATTCTAAAATGAAAAGAAATAAAATCCTAACTTAGTCATTTTAAATTTTTATTAAAAGGAAAATACAATTTTTTTTAGTTTTACAATATTTATTTATTAAAAAATTTATTATTATTTTATATTTTTTCTAAAATTAATTGAAGAGACTTTTTTTAAAAACAAATTTATATATATATATATATATATATATATATATATATATATATATATATATACTATAAGAAAATAATTTATAAATATTATTATTATTATTATTATTATTATTATTTTCTTTTTAAATATTAATAAATAATATATATATATATTTATTTAAATATTTATAAATATAAGAAAATAATAAATATTCATAAAGAATTTAATTTTAATATATTTTATCGAGAAAATATTACATTATAAATATTTAGATGTTATAAACTTTTTCTTTCACTTTCCACTCTCTTCTCTCTTTAAATTTATCTTTTTAGTCTCACCCAAATCCACTTCTTGAAACAAACATACCCTTATGGATTAAGTTTATATTTTTTTTTTAGTTTCTTTTTATTCGTATTTGATAAAAAATCCATAAAGTCAAACAAGAAGTGTGTGATTCAACTTACCTGAATAGGGTCAAACTCTTACCATTATATGTCAAGCTTTAGTATGTAAATTTGTATAGAGTAGCTTAGGATTTTGTAGGCTGTGTATTGAGCCAAGTATAGTAGAACAATTGAACCTTGTATTTGAGCCAAGTATATTAAGGTTTTGGATTGGTATTTGACTTTTGCGTATATTAGGGTGAAGTTAGGGTTATAGTAGTTTATCTAGGGTTTTAATTTGATTCAAAGGCCAAAGAAAACCTTAGACCATCCAAACTAGGACAAACTGATACATAATACATGTGAAAGTTACACTTTGGGCATGAGAAAACACATGGAAAATGTGAGTGGACATGTGTCACACTTTCCTTTCGTATGCCTTCTTTTTAGGGTTTTGAATTCATTTTGAATTCAAAATTTCCCACCCATTTTCTCCTTCAAGTAAACATCCAAGAGTAGCGTGCTTGGGTTTTTCATTTTTTAACTTGTATGAGTATTGAGATGTTGTCCATCTACTTGTTCTCAAGTTTTCTTTAGGTTAATCACATTCTTAGACCTAACCTAAGTTATTTACTAGTTGAGTTGGTCTAACATTTTACTAGATATTTTCCCTATTTCACTTCCAATCACTGAATTGCTCTTCCTTTACTCTTACTTATACACACTTACTCCAACTCCATTTCAAGAAGAATGTCAAAAGCAATAAAGATAATTATATTTTCAGGATACTTTAAGTTGATTAGTTATTTTTTTAGCTTAATTATCTGTTGCTTCTCATAATAATAATGGGCATGACCTCTTAAGGTGGTCTCTCTAGAATAGTCAAGATAATTTATTTAATAATGTTTTGGCTTACAATGAAGTTGAATAAGCTTCAAAAATCCTAGCCATTATTATTGTTTTTATGACTTGATTGTGATTTACAACTTGTTTTTTCAACTTTTTTTGTGAAGCAAATATTGTATCGTGACATCTCATATAAGATGGAAGGAATGGATTTTTTTTTACTATGTCAGTATATACAAATGAACATGTTTAAAAGATTTGATGTATTTGGATAAATAGTACTTAAAAATACCAATTATTTGTTTTAAAATTGTACTTAAAGATAACCTTTTAACATTAAAATTGAGTTTAGAAGCATACTTTTTTAAAAAAAGTTATACTTACAGCATGATTTTTATTTGTTTAAATATTTATTTTTAAAAGATCATGTCATCATCATAGAGGCTCCTCCTTTTGGAAAATCTTGAAGAATTTCTCATCTAATATCTTAGTTTCTTGTAATATCTATAAACATATTTAGTTAATCTTCATCTTCTTCATCTTCTTCAACTTCTTGACCTTCTTGTCTTTCTTGAGGCTAACAATCCTAAAGATAATGTATCCTCAATTCTCTCAAATGTCTTGAGAGAAAACTCCCATGTATAGAGGCTAGAATTAACCATTACAAACATTATTTAGTCATTCCCTTCACTTGAAGAACTCACTAAGTTCTTGTATGACAATTGAGATATGTTAGTAAAATCATTGTAACATTTTCATCTTCTACCATGATATCTTTGTTCGGACGCTCCATCAGGATAGATTAAGCTCATCAAAATGAGCTTTGAGTAGTGTATCTTTCTTTATAAGCAACCTAAATGACCTTCTCTTCAGTATAAACTTGTTAGAGATTGATAACATTTATTTTTATCATATTTTTTACCCAAATTGTACCATGAAATCAACTCTTTCTAAGGTTGAACCCTGCTTATTTCTTTATATTATTAGGTTTTTGTTAATAATTGATTACTTGAGTATGATAATGATAAGTTACACTAATTTCTCTTATTTTGCTTAAAGTGAACAGAAAACACTAGATTTAGAGAAAAAATATTTAAGTTGTGAAGAAGCATATATAGAAGGCCATGAACGAGGAAAAATATAGAAGACCTATGAAGGAGGTGCATAGAAGAGGAGTTAATAAACACAGTTGTCCCTGGCACCACTAGAGTTGAGCCGAGCACGAGTTGGATTTTAAGCCTCTATAGGAAGAACCGCATATGGGGCAATGCAAATGAGTTGGGCGAACATCATTCAAAATTTATTTATTGAGTGTTTGTGTTAGGGTTTAGACACAAAGAGTCAAAGGAGAAAAATAGCAGTCTTGGATGACACCTTTAGGGTTTCTTGGTGTAATCATCTTCTTCTTACATTGTTCATCTTGTATGTTTCATGTTCTCAAGACTATGAGGAACTAAATTCATTGTTGTTGGGTAAGATATAACCAACCAAACTCTCATATAATCAATATTGTATTTACATATATGTCTTTTCCTTTCAATGTTGGTATTTTAGTTCTGTGCATAATGCCTTTTGTTTTTATTCATGTCTTGACACTTTAATTCTAAAAGTATTGTAAATATCATTAGTAATCAGGATGTAAATTAAAAATACCTAATAAAAACTTTTTCTAAGAATAGAGCATGATTCATTTGTTGTCTTAAACCTTTAGATGACAAAAGCAAGTATTTTCTATATAATTGATCAAGAAATTGGTTGTTGATAAAGAAGCTTAGGCTCATTCACCTAAAGAATTAAGTTCAGAGTATTATTGTGGGTTGACATTAACATTAGTTACGAAAAAATATAACTGTTTTATGCATAAGAGTGAGGTATGGTGAAGTCTAACTCTAGTATATTAATATTATTGATCCTTAAACTTATTTTGCATTCCAAGATTTGATATAAATTTATAAAAATATTTAATTTGTTTTTCATAATTTATTTTCTTACACAAACCACTCAAATTATGAAATTGTTCTTAGGTTTAATTTTATTATAATTGTAATTATTGTTGTATATTGCATGAGTCCCTTGAGAGAGAACAATATATATATTTATTACTAACTACAATTATGATTGATGTACTTATTGTCATAGCGAAAATTGCTAACAAAGATGAACTTAATTATTATGTTCCAGAAGACTTCTCCTTCACAACCTCGTAAATGATCTCATTTGATAATAACATAAAGATCATAAAATATCCTTTTTCCCATCTTCTTCAAAAGTTGTCACTTTATATATGAGGTGCTTGGTGACCATACCCTTGACCCTTGAGCAAAACACTCATCTCCATTTTTCAACCTATTCTTTCTATTAAACTTCTTAATCTTAAATGTGATGTCCATATTTCTTGCAAGAATTTTGATCACAAACATGAATCAAGATCAAAATTGGTTCTATTGAAAATCAAGAAACAACAAAAGAAACAATATGTGAATCACGCCAACAAACAAATAACAAAAATAAAAAGAGTGACAGATACATCAATAAATAAGACATATGTCAAAATTCATATAAAAAATTAATATCACTTTAGAAAAAATCTTGAAAATAAAAACTATATAAATTATAATATTTTATAACTTTCTCATTTATATTTAATCTTAGCTTCAATATCAAACTTAAACTCTTAACCTTAAAATATATTCAAACAATTAATTAGATGATACTTGCCATATCATATCTTATTTTGTTATAAGATGAACCTTAACGGATCTTAAAGCTTTAAAATATAAAATTAAATAACTTTTTACAGAGAATAATTGAATAATTTAATATTAAAGAAATTGTTTAATCTTTCATAATATATTTTTAAATGACGATCAATGGAGGCAATCCATGTAACGGAAAACCGTGTTCGATCCTTATAAAGAGCAAAAACTCGTCAAGCGAGTAAGAGGCATTGCGAGGAAACCCATTACAAAATAAACAATGATATCAAAGTAACTTTAAAATAGAAATTCACCTCCCTTATATTATTAATAAATAATAATAATAATAGTAATAATAATTTAATTTATATTTATATTAAAATCATATGTAGATATAATATTATGTTAATCATTTCAAATATATATTTTATAGCTATTTATTTATTTTATATCAAAATAATATTTTTTAAATTTTTTTTATATTTTTATAAGAAAATTTATAATTTAGTGACAATATAATTTTAATATATAATTAATAATTAAATTATTCAATTTTTTTAGTTATAAAAAATCTTTGTTTTTTATACTTTAAAACTTTAATTTCTTTTGTTTGACTTTTAATTAATATGATATTTTAAAATAAAACAATGCAAGTAAATATTACTTTATTAAAGTATAAAATAAATGAGTGGCATTGATTAAAAAAATAATATAACTGAAGTTAATTTCAATTTAGTAAAATATAAGACGGATGATCAACATTTTTTTTAAAAATAATAAAGGTAAGTATCTATCTAAAAGCTAGATAGAATATAGATTTCATTTTATTAAAAAAATAATAAATAAATAAATAAAATTTCCCCAATAAATAAACTAGAAGAGGGAAATGGTTAAGTTGTTTAAATAAGATAGTGATTTTTGTGCATGGACAATTTTTTTTAACTAATTTTATTTATTATTTTTTTTTTCAAGGTTAGTTTGCTAAAATAATTGAAACAGTTTTAAAATTTAATTATATTTTATTCTATAAAATTTGAAAATGTAATATTCTAATCTTACCAAGAGAACAGTGACAAAGTAGAGTTGTTTGGCTCAACAATTCTTTATGTTTGGATGGTTATTTTCCCTAACAATTACCAGGTCACAATGAAACAAAATATATATATATATGTATATATATATATATATATATGTATGTATATATATATATATATATGTATATTCATGTCACTTGCTAGCTTCATTTTCAGAGTGGGGTAATCCTTTTTGGAAGCACTATCGGCAGCAGATTTTGTAGAAGCACCGTACGTACTGCTTTTGTTCGCTTTTGGAGAAGTCATGTAGTGGAAAACATATAGCTGTATTCATCTTTCATCTTTCAACTTTACACCAACGCTGCATGTATTAATCGATATCTCAGAATGGAATATCATAATATAGTCTCTACATCAAGTTGCCATCATGTTGTGGTCCAAATTAGCTATGGAACTTTGCATAAGATCAAACTAACATAGATACCATAAGCTCAAACGTATTAACAAACCTACACTTCTTCGTTTTGTCCTTTTTGCCTCGCTCCCTCTTTTCATGCACATACTGCTTTGGTAGAGATTGCCCAATTTTGTTGAGTCATTTTCATGCACTATCAAATTGACGTGGTTCCACAAAATACAGAATAGACATGCAATTTGAATTCCTTAGAGGATACTAAAACAACAGGGCCAAAATATGAGGTAGACTTTTTTGTTGGAACTTAACCTTATCACTATCTTATAGATGGAATTTAGCTCTATCTGCACACACACACATCGTTTTATTTGTGGTAGCGTGTGCATACCAGTATTATCCCATCATCGTCTTGAAAAAATATAAAGAAAACCTTGGAACTTAGTTGCGTTCGTATTCTTGCTATCAATTCTGCAAGATCGTGGGACATGCATGGCTCACGGTACACATTTTGCGAAGTGAAAGGGCAGAACTGTCAATCACTTCGAACAGCTGTGAACCAAAATCAAATTGCAAGTTATACTTTATGTTTTTTGTCAGAAGGATGAACCAAGCAAAGCCCCACTATACATAAGAAACAAATCACCCAATTGTGTCTCACACAGTAAGGAACATTCATAATAACGAGTCACGTAAAACTGATATTATAATCTTAACTAGTACTCCAAGATTAATATTTAAGAGCTTTACTTGGAAGGCAATATAAAAGTGTATGAAATTAAGTTGCATATATAGTGTAGAAAATTCTATAACATTATTCTATACCAATCTTTTTCCATGTACTGTAAACAGATATACATAACAGCCTTTCATGCCTAATTAAGTGGAAAAGGATGTTTAATGCATATGCATACATATATATATATATATATAAGGGTACGCATGCATTGACACCGATAGCAGCGTAAGAAATTCTTTGGTGATTCGAAATATGTTGTAGCTGTCAGATTTGAAGGATATATGAATCAAAATTAACCACTAACTACTCGTGAATAGATTTTTGTGTCGTCCAAAGTGATAATGTGATGTTAATAATCGATGGTCGAAGAGAAGATAAGGCCCAAAGAAAGTAGTAAAATTGATTTGATCTCTCAGCAGCGAAGAATTTAAGTGGAATAATATTATTTTATCTCCTCGTGTTAAGAGTAATGATTAACAAAGTCGCTTAAGGCGTGGACCCAATAACACGAAACGGTCGCAATCTATAACAGTTTGAGTAATTAGAGTCGTATGAAAGTTTTTATGTAAAGACACAAAATAAGATTTAGTTGATCAGAGTTTTAATGAACCAAACACAAAACCACAACAGAAACTGCCAAAGATCGCCGTAACACATGACATATCAATCGTTTGTATTTGTAACGCACAGGAATTCAAAGTTTCAAGTAATGATTGTGCATAATCATCGTCGGTAATACGATATGACAAATTGAAACCCACAGCTTTAAAATTGAAAAAAATTTCAACTTTCTCAAAAAGAAATGAGCATGGATTAAATTTGAGCCCTACGTACACACATATATTAGGGTACAGTCCAATTCTTGAAGCTGGCACCGACACGTACATATTATATAGTCTCTTCACAAATAAATGTAGAGATAATATAATTAACGAAGGAACCAAACCCACTTCGAAATTAATCACGCGTGGTGGATTCGTTGGCATGGCAAGATTTTGTTGCACACAATTTTCTCTTTCTCAGGTAGCGTGAGTGACGGCGAGTTCTATTCTATTTGGTTATGTTATGTTATGGGTGTAGTTGTACCCACCAACAGCTACTACAAATTTAAAAGAAAATCAAATTCAAATGTCACTAGACCCTGTTTTGTTGTGGGAACATTGGTCTAAATTTGTGTATGGTCGTATTTGTCTGGTACTTGGTATTTCGACTAGTGAAGAGGACTGCATGGTCCATCAACTGCAATAAAATACCATTAAACTAGATGTTGTGTTGTGCCAACTTATTTTGTCTCTCTTGCTCGTGCTTGATTGACATATATAGTAATAGTCTGTTCTCTTCTCCAGACAAATAAATACGATACTCAGATTTTTTTTATGATATTGGTTCCTTTGTATTAAATGCAAATGCTTGGTAAGATGTCAAAGGGAAATTGAATTGTACGTTGGAGTGTAACTATAAGATTTGCGTATTTCAAAATGGCGAAGAAAATTGTTTGTTGTGGAAGAAGAACGTAACGTTATAATAAGAACGATGGTGGGGTGGTGAATAGTGAAGGAAAATTGAATGGCGATTTGTGGTGTAATTAATACGTATACTTCAGAACTGGCGAAGAAAGTTGGTGTGGAAGAAGGACCCTCAGCTTAAACATGGTATCCATGGACAATCACACTGCAGATTGTAATAATCTGTAAAGCGAACAAAAATGTTGAATATTTGACTTTTGAATTACAAATATATGTCACTGTCATATTGTTTTATAAAATATTCTCCAAATTTAATTAAAATTTATCGTATTTTTCTGACCAATACAAATAGCTGTCAATCATTGATATTATCTTTAATATATATAAAGTTTAATTTTTATATATTGCTAAAACTTTCCACTCTCAACTAATTAAAAATTGAGACAAAATATAACTTTTAAAATAGTTATTATAAGAGTTATAATAAATTTATTTTATGCACTTAATTTATAATGATATATAATATAAGACTCCTTTACATATATAGTATATATATGAATCCATATGTAAGAGTACTCAAGTGCATATATTTGGTGTTCTTGTTATATATGTGTGATTACTCCTGTGCAAATGGCATTGTCTTTTTGTAATTGAAACATGTGGAATAATTGCCATAGAGACTGAAGTTATATGTAGATGGATGTAATTCATCATTTATGGCGTGGACAAAAAAAATCATCATTTATGAAAAAAAAAATGGAAAAATAGTACAAATTTGGGTTAATTGTATTTCCATCTAAAACGAAATGATGACCACCGGTAATTTCATCTTGGGGAATACGAAATAATCACAAATATTGTAATTCTCTTTGGTTCATATAAACTTTCTTTTTCACACAAAAGAAATATGAACTCTTTTTCGGCATTATGTTACGGATTGGAGTGAAGCTACTAGTTTATCATGTAAAATCAATAATTTCAAGAAAATATTTATATTTAAATAATTTCAAAAAATATTTTTTTTTAATTTGGTTATAAAAAATTGTTTCAATTTATTTTTTTTACGATATATTAATTTTAACCTTACAATAAATTCTTACATCTTTTCTAATACAAAATATTTAAATTTATGTTAAGTATTATTATAAACTTTAACATCTTAGTTATACTTGACAACTCAAAAATCAACAATATAATATGAAATCAAATTTTTTCTTTTATATTTGTTTTGATTTTTTAGAATAATTTCTATTTTTTTTACCAGATTCTACTATCTATATATATATATATATATATATATATATATATATATATATATATATATATATATATCAATTTTGGTCGATCTGAATTTATTTTTGTACTAAGTTTTTTTTAAGTTTTCTAATATATTTTCTTTTTATTCTTCATATAAATGTTCTAAGGCTTATTATCTCAATTAATTAAGAAAATTATTATCTTAATTATCTTAGTTAAGAAAATTATTATCCCTAAACATGTTCAATGAGTTAAGAAAATTATTATCTCAATTAGTTCAATATTTTATAAGTGTGTTGAATGGTTAAGCGGTGTTTTCTTAGATTCTTGAATGTTTTTTTTTCATGTACTTTCAATTTTTCTTTTTTATCCTAAGATTATTATTGCTTGGTGAAAAAGCAATTTTGAGACAACAGGAGTTGAACTATAATTTGAAAAAAAAAAAAAAAAACCAAATATATCT